>Ga0302347_1001054_pt1 | contig 35982 bp, 29 predicted proteins | sample PhyWR1_FD_202178 | JGI IMG/M metagenome (GOLD analysis project Ga0302347, IMG submission 202178) | Leaf surface microbial communities from wheat plants in UC Gill Tract Community Farm, Albany, California, United States - DLSL W.R1 (v2)... | ecosystem: Host-associated > Plants > Phyllosphere >... | reverse complement strand
CGTTTAGGAGTCTTCATCAGCTTTTATTGTGGGTCCTTTATTACCAAATACGCGTATGGCACTCGTTATACGGCAATCGGCGCGCCGGTGGGAGGGGCTACCGACCTCTGACCACTCAAGAATGCATCCAATATGCCAAATTTTCCGCAATCAACGCTCAATGATCGCCGTCACGCCCTGCCCGCCGGCGGCGCAGATCGAAATCAGCCCGCGGCCCTTGCCTGCCGCATCCAGCAACTTGGCCAGGTTGGCGACGATGCGCCCCCCGGTCGCGGCAAACGGGTGCCCGGCTGCCAGGGAGCTGCCCTTCACGTTCAAGCGGCTACGGTCGATGGAACCCAACGGCGCGTCCAGCCCGAGGCGCGTCTTGCAGTAGTCCGCATCCTCCCAGGCCTTGAGGGTGCACAATACTTGGGCGGCGAAGGCTTCGTGGATCTCGTAGTAATCGAAGTCCTGCAAGGTAAGACCGTTCCTCGCCAGCAAGCGCGGCACCGCATACACCGGCGCCATCAACAGGCCTTCGGCGCCGTTGACGAAATCCACCGCCGCTGCTTCGCCATCACGCAGGTACGCCAGGATCGGCAAGCCGCGCTCCTTGGCCCAGGCCTCACTGCCCAGCAGCACCAGGGATGCACCATCGGTGAGCGGCGTGGAGTTGCCGGCGGTGAGCGTGCCCTTTTCGCTGCGCTCGAAGGCAGGTTTGAGCGCGGCGAGTTTTTCCAGGGTCAGGTCGGGGCGCAGGTTGTTGTCGCGGGTCAGGCCCAGAAACGGCGTGAGCAAATCGTTGTGCCAGCCTTCGGCGTAGGCGGCGGCCATTTTCTGATGACTCTCCAGCGCGAGCTGGTCCTGCTCGGCGCGGGGGATCTGCCAGGTCTGCGCCATCAGCTCGCAATGCTGGCCCATGGACAAGCCGGTGCGCGGCTCGCCATTGCGCGGCAGTTCGGGCTTGAGGTGCTGGGGGCGAAGTTGTAACAGGACTTTTAACTTATCCGCCATGGATTTGCTGCGGTTGGCTTGCAGCAGGATCTTGCGCAGCCCCTCGTTCACGCCGATGGGTGCGTCGGAGGTGGTGTCCACCCCGCCGGCAATCCCGCACTCAATCTGGCCCAGGGCAATCTTGTTGGCCACCAGCAAGGCCGCTTCCAGCCCGGTGCCGCAGGCTTGCTGAATATCGTAGGCCGGGGTTTGCGGCGACAATCGCGAGCCCAGCACGCATTCGCGGGTCAGGTTGAAGTCGCGCGAATGCTTGAGCACAGCACCCGCGGCCACCTCGCCGATGCGCAGGCCGTGCAGGTTGTAGCGTTCGATCAGGCCTTCGAGGGCGGCGGTGAGCATCGCCTGGTTGCTCGCGGTGGCGTACGGGCCATTGGAACGGGCGAACGGAATGCGGTTACCGCCAATGATCGCGACGCGGCGCAATTGAGTCATGAAATGCTCCCTGATGGTTGTGGGTGGAATCATCAAGCCTAGCCTAGGTTGATCGAACGACTGCCACCCTGGGATGGTCAACCCTTTGAACCCCAGCCTTCGGAGAGCGTTCCATGTCTGACCGTTATATCGACTTCGCCAACTCAAGCCTCGGCCATCGCCTGGTCGCCGCCATTGGCCTGCCGTCACCGGTACGCCTGGAACGCTGGCAGGCCGGGCGCCTGCGCCCGGTGGAAGGCGCACTGTTGCTGGGCGGCGGCGCGCTGGCGGCCAAGGTGCAGGCGTTTGCGCACAAACTCACCGACGCCACTTATAGCTACGGCGACGAGAAATCCACCTGGATCCCCGGCCACGGCCCCAAGCTCAAGGCGGTAGTGTTTGATGCCAGCGATTTGCAGCACACCGACCAGCTCAAGCAGCTGCGCGAGTTTTTCCAGCCATTGCTGAAAAACCTCGATAACAGCGCGCACCTGGTGATCCTCGGCCGCGCCCCGGAAAGCCTCACAGACCCGTTTGCCGCCAGCGCCCAACGCGCCCTCGAAGGCTTCAGCCGTTCGTTGGCCAAAGAGCTGCGCAACGGCGGCGTGTTGCAATTGCTGTACGTGGGCGACGGTGCCGAAGAGCAGCTTGAAGGTGCGTTGCGGTTTTTCCTGTCGCCGAAAAGCGCGTATATCTCCGGTCAGGTCATCCGCCTGCAGGCCTGCGCCACGCCGGTCGAGGACTGGACCCGGCCCCTCGCCGGGCGCAAGGCGCTGGTCACCGGCGCCGCCCGTGGCATTGGCGCCTCCATTGCTGAAACCCTGGCCCGCGATGGCGCCGAGGTGATCCTGCTCGACGTGCCCCAGGCCAAGGCCGACCTCGACGCCCTGGCCGCACGTCTCGGTGCACGCACCGTGGCCCTGGATATCTGCGCCGTAGACGCCGCCAGCCAGTTGATCGAACACCTGCCCGACGGCCTCGATATCCTGGTGCACAACGCCGGCATCACCCGCGACAAAACCCTGGCCAACATGACCCCGGAATACTGGGACGCGGTGCTGGCGGTAAACCTCAATGCGCCGCAGGTGCTGACCAAGGCGCTGCTCGACAGCGGCACCCTGCGCGACAACGCGCGCGTGGTCCTACTGGCGTCAATCAGCGGGATCGCCGGCAACCGTGGGCAAACCAACTACGCGGCGAGCAAGGCCGGGTTGATTGGTTTGGCCCAGGCCTGGGCGCCGCTGCTGGGCGAGCGCGGGATCAGCATCAACGCGGTCGCCCCCGGGTTTATCGAAACCCAGATGACCGCGCACATTCCATTCGCCCTGCGTGAGGCCGGGCGCCGCATGAGTTCCCTGGGCCAGGGTGGTTTGCCGCAGGACGTCGCCGAAGCGGTGGCCTGGCTGGGCCAGCCGGGTTCCGGCGCGGTCAGCGGGCAAGCGCTGCGCGTGTGTGGGCAAAGTCTATTGGGAGCGTAAGCATGCAATGGCAGACGTTGGGCAGTACTCCGTTTCTCCCGCCGTTGTATTGGCGGGCCGCGCTCAAGCGCAAGATCACCGGCAAGGCCCTGCCCGAGCAGGGCCTGCGCTGCCGGGTCGGCATCGACCCCAAGGCGGTGGCGGCGTACCGCAAGGTCTGCGGGTTTGCCGACAGCGCGGTGTTGCCGGCGACCTACCCGCATATCCTGGCGTTCGGTTTGCAGATGCAATTGCTCACCGATAAACAGTTTCCGTTCCCGCTGCTGGGGCTGGTGCACCTCAACAACCGCATCCGCGTCCATCGCCCGCTGGGCGGTATCAGCGAGCTGTTTATCAGCGTGCACACGCAGCACCTCAAGCCCCACGCCAAGGGCGCGACCTTCGAGGTGGTGACCCGCGCGGAAGATTCCCTCGGCCTTCTGTGGGAAGCCGAGAGCCGCATGCTCTGTCGCGGCGTGAAGCTTGAAGGCGAAGCCACGGATGATGCGCCTTCCAGCCCCGAGCAGATCAGCGAAGTAGCCCGCTGGAAAGCCCCCGCCGACATCGGTCGTCGTTACGCTCGGGTGTCCGGCGACTACAACCCGATCCACCTCTGCGCCCTCACGGCCAAGCTGTTCGGATTCCCCCAGGCCATCGCCCATGGGCTGTGGAACAAGGCGCACACCCTGGCCGCCTTGGGCGAACACCTGCCGGCGGCAAATCTGGAAATAGAGGTGGAGTTCAAGAAGCCCGTGCGCCTGCCAAGTGAAGTGACATTATTGGCCAGCACCGCCGGTTCCAGTGGCGAGTTGCTGCTGAAAGGCGCGGGCGATATTGAACATATGCGCGGCAAGTGGCGCCCGATCGCGTAAGAACACTGTTTAATTGTATATATACACTCTAAGTTATAACGGACTTCCTAGAAGTCCGTTTTTTTATGCAAGCCATTGATTAATAAAACATATACATCTTGATACATACTCCGCTTACACCCTTGGTATTAGTCGCTTAACCGGTACATCCGACCCGTATATAAATCGTTAATACCAAGTTGAGCATTGTGAGCCATTGCACCTGGAGTTGTTATAGCTCCACGGCCAAACACATCGCCATCCACAGAAGTAGCGAGTGTTTGAAACAACCTAGGTTGTACAGGTGCAAGGAACTCAATCATGAAAACTCAAGTAATGTTTTGGAAAGCAAGTACCGCGCTGGCCCTGGCAGTAGCAATGACGCTCAGTGGCTGCAGCAGCGGTGGTGGCGGGCATAAGAGTGGCGGCTCGTCTTCCTCGGGCTCGGGCGCGTCGACGGGCGGCGGTACCGACCCTGCCGTAAACAGCAGTTCGCTGGTCACCGCCAGCGTGGCCGAAAACACCGGCGACTCGATGATCGACCTCGGCGAGACGGTCACCAGCCTGGGCACCACCCTGGGCAGCCTGCCGATCGTAGGCGCCAGTGCGCGCAGCCTGGTGACCTCGCTTGGAACGGCAGTCGGCAGCATCGGCAATGGCCTGACGGATGGCCTGGGTGCACTGGGTACCGACAGCAATGCCCTGGGTAACACCGTCGCCGGCGTAGCCAACGGCGTGGCCGACCTTGGCGTCGGCGTCACCGCAACCGGTCAGAATGTGGCGACATTGCTGGGGCAAGTGCCCGTTGTCGGCAATGCCGCCCCTGTTGTAGGAAATGTCGTAGGCAAGGTCGGCAATGCCGTGACCATGCTCGGCGACACCCTGAGCACGGCCAGCACCACCGGGCCGCTGGGCTCGGCCACCCACACCCTCGGCGCGAAAGTACTGGTGCCGGTGGTGTCTCTGGTGGAAAACACCACCGGCAAAGTCGGCGGCGCCACCGGCCTGGATGGCCCGGTCGGCGGTCTGTTGGACAAAGTAGGTTCGACCGTCGACGGCCTGGGCGACAAACTCGCCGACGCGGGCGGCAGCAACAACCCGTTAACCGGCGCGGTAGGGGACGTGCTCAATGGCGTAGGCGGCGCGGTCGGCACGGCCCGTGGTTATGTCGACCTCGCGGCTGATCGCGTGAACGGTGGCAATGGCAACGGCGGTGACGGCAGCGGCACTGGCGATACCGGTGGCGCCTTTGCCCAACTGGGTCTGGCGGAACTCATCGGCGGCATTATCGCCGGTGCCGGCAGTGGCCTGGATGCAGGCAGCAGCAACGGCGTGGTCAGTGCCGCCGGCGTCACCGGCGTCAACGCGGGCACCACGGTGGCGGCGCTCGGCGGCGGTACACCCAGCACCCGCACCAGCGTACCGGTCGCCGGCCTGACCGGCCCCATCGGCAGCGCGCTCAACCCGGTCACCAGCGGCGTGCAGAGCCTCACCCAAAACATCGGCGGCGCCACTGGCCTGGGCGCACCGGTCAACGGCCTGGTCACCAACGTAGGCGGCGCCGTCAGCAGCCTCGGCGGCAAAATCAGCGGCACCAACGCCAACCCGGTCACCAACGCCTTGGGCGGTACCGTGAGCGCAGTGGGCGGCACCGTGGCCTCGATCGGCGGCCTGGTCACCGGTGGCACCAACACCGGCGGCGGCTTGCTCGGCGGTGGCCTGAACCTGGGGGCTGGTGCATCGGCTTCCGCAGGGGCTGGCGCGAGTGCCAACGGAGGTTTGCTCGGCGGGCTGTTGGGCGGCCTGAAAAAATAGAATTGCACCTGGCCGTTAGACGGCCCCACCTACAGCGCCTACGCTTGGTTGAGACGAGAAACCCTAACTAAGTTTCTCGTCTTTTTTATGGGCCAATGAATAGCCTTTGAAAACACCCGAACCGCGCCCCCAGAGCCCGGCGGGCATCTGCGAAACGCTGCAGCAATTTTGACCATGGAGTGTCCTATGCGCGCTTTGACGCCGTTGTTGTTGCTCACCCTCAGTGCTTACGTCCACGCCGATACGCTACCCAGCTTCCTCAATAGCAACGACACCATCCGCAACCTGCCCCAACCCAACTTGCCCGCCGACGCCTACCGACCAGTGACCCCGCAGACCCAATTGCCCACGCCCGCCGCCACCGGCGCCCAGCCTCTGTTGATGGACACCAAAGTGACCATCCGCAAACTGCAGATCGACGGCGGCACGGTCTACCCGCTCAAGGACGTCGCCCAAGTCTTCGAGCCGCTGATCGGGCATGAAACCAACCTGGCGCAATTGATCGAAGCCACCCGCAGCATCACCCGGCGTTACCAGGAGGATGGCTACCTGCTGTCCTATGCGTTCCTGCCCGAGCAACGCTTCGAAGATGGCCTGGTGCACGTGGTGCTGGTGGAGGGTTATATCCGCGATTACCAACTGCAAGGCGACATCGGTTCGGTCTCGTCCTACATCGACAAGCTCGCCGAGAAGCTCAAGGCCGAACGCCCGCTCACGCGCAAGACCTTCGAGCGCTACACCACGCTGATGGGCGCCATCCCCGGCGTGACCGTGCAGGCCCAGGTGCCGCCGCCCGGCACCACCGACGGCGGCACCCACATGCAAATCAGCGCCAGCCGCAAGCCCTTCACCACCAGCATGAGCCTCAACGAGGCCAGCCGCGGCGGCACGCAAGCGCTGCTGACCGCCACCAGCAACTCATGGACCTCCATGGGTGAACAACTGAGCGTCAGCGGCCTGTTCCCGCCGGGCGACGACAAAGAGCATTACTACCGCGCGGCCTACAGCCAGTTCATCAACGCCGAAGGCACCCAGCTGGCACTGTCGGGCGAACGTTATCGCGCCGACCCACGCACCCGCCTGCAACTGGGCGACGGCATCGAACTCAAGCCGCATCAGGAAATCGACCGTTACTCCATCGGGTTCAGCCACCCGCTGATCGCGTCGCCCAACGAGTCGCTGAGCCTCGGCGCGCGCTACTACGCCGTCGACCAGACCACCCGCTACAAAATCGACGGCCTGGCCCAACGCCTGGAGCTGGAAACCGACCTGCGCGCCTTCGCGTTCGAGGGTGACTGGCGCAAGGCCGACACCACCCAACTGCGCATCCTCAGCGCCGGTCTGTACCAGGGCACCAACGGCATGGGCGCCAAGACCCGCAGCGACTTCGGCGGCCTCAAGCCCGACCTGGACTTCTTCCGCCTGCGCCTGTCCGGCGTGCAGAGCAACAAGCTCTTCGATAACTGGCAGGGCGTGCTCTCCGGCGCGCTGTACTGGAGCGACGACACCCTGCCCGACAGCGAGCGCGCTACCTTCGGCGGGCAGAACTTCGGCCGTGGCTACCCCGAAGACCAGGGCAGCGGCGACAAGGGCTGGGGCGTGGCTTACGAGGTCAACTACAGCTACAACCGCGCCGGCGAATGGGTGCGCGTCCTGCAACCGTATGTGGTGTTCGACCGCGCCAAGACCTGGTTCAACGACCTGCCGGTCAAGGGCAACGACATGTCATCGGCGGCCGTGGGCCTGCGCTTTGGCGATGCCAAGTACTACAACATCTCGCTGGAGGCGGCCAAGCCGATGTCGGACGTGGCCCTCGATAACTTCAATCGGCGGCCGCGTTATACGTTGAGCTTCAGTTACCAGCTCTAAACCGACAACCACTCTACTGTGGCGAAGGAGCAAGCTCCCTCGCCACAGGTGCAGCGCTAGTAATTGGATTTGGTAAGTGGAAAAAGGCTGTTCAACGTATCGATCAACCGCACCAGGTAGATCGGCTTGCGAAACAGGTCCAGCACCTGCAGGCGCAGCATGTCGCTGACGTCATCCATCTCGGCATGACCGGACATCACAATCACCGGCAGGTGCGAGCGTGAGGTGTGTTCGCGCAGGCGCTTGATCAAGGAAATACCGCTTTCCTCGGGCATGCGCAGGTCGGTGATGACCAGGGCGATATCGGGGTGGAGTGTCAATTCTTGCAGGGCGAAGGTGACAGAGTTGGCGGTAAAACAGACGAATCCCTCGTTCTCGAGGGACTCGGCAAGTTCAATCAGCGCGTCCTCTTCATCGTCCACCAATAGAATTTGCTGGCGAGACGAAGACGATGCGCTCATGGCCGTACCTGGAAAAGTGGATAAACGTTGGGGGTAACCACAACACTAAGTCAGGTACCCGTCGGCATCTTGGTGGCCATGTTAGTGAAGATGGCACTTATCTTGGTGCCGAGTCCGGTACCGGCGCCGACAATAACAAGTGCAACCAGCGCCACGATAATGGCGTATTCAATACCTGAAGCACCCTCCTTGCGCTTGAAGAATAATTGCGTCTGCACATAACACTTCAACATCAGGTCAAGGAACATAAAGACTTCTCCCTAAAACGCCACTGAAAGCCGGTACGGCTCTAGCACGATGTTCACGGCGTGCCACTAGAGCATTGTCAACAAACCCCGGCCTCACAACTGTAATAACTGATTAATCACAAAGTATTAGTCGAAAAGTTGCCGCCATAACCCCGCTGTTTGAACGGTAGCGTTCAAGGTTCAGATAAATTTTCTGTCAGGTAATGGCATTTCGTCCTAGCTGAGCTACCTTCAAATAGCCAAATCGTTAGATGTTCATCACAGCCAAGTTGCGAATTAACCCCTTTGGATTAGCGGGTGTGTAGTGCAACAGGAAAGGGAGAGCCGTCATGAACAGTCGCATCAGCATGGTCCTGGCCGGCTTGCTGCTGATCGGGGCATTGATCGCCGGGTACTGGGGGCTGGTACTCAGCCGCCAACCGGAGCCTGTCGCGGCACCCGCCGTACCTGTCGTTTCCGCTGAACAAACCGCCGCTGCCCTCGAAGACCAAACCCGCCAACCGGTGGTGGTCCTCGTGCATGACGTACCCGCGTTCACCGCGCTCACCGCCGACGATGTCGCCGTGGAAAAACTGCGCAAGGCGCCCGTCGGCAGTCTCACCCAACTGGACCAGGCCATCGGCCGCACGCCGCTGCGCGACCTCGGCGCCGGCACCTGGCTCACTGACGACAGCTTTACCGGCGGCGGCGCTCTCGCCCGCATGATCCGCCCCAACGAGCGCGCGCTGGCCGTTGCGGTGGATGAGGTGATCGGCGCCGGCGGCCAGTTGAGCCCCGGCGATTACGTGGATGTGCTGCTGTTCCTGCGCCAGGACGTGGACAACGCCGAGCAGTCGGCGCAAGTCGTGCTGCCGGCCATGCGCCTGCTGAGCGTCGGCGACCAGTTGGGCCTGGCCAACGACGGCACCCCCGCCATGCCGCCGCCGGTAACGCCCGAAGAACGTGCCCAGGCCGCCCAACGCCGGGCCACCGCGCGCACCGTGGTGCTGGCTGTACCCGAGCCTTTATTGAGCCGCCTGATGCTCGCGGCCCAGGCCGGGGTTTTGCGCTTGGCCGTGCGTAGCGCCGATGAGCACCTGCTCAGCCGTTACTGGGCTGGGGAAAGCGACACGCCAGACACCCTGGAAAGCGCCAACCGCGACCTCTACCAATTCACCCAACTGGCCCTGACCGGCCCGCCGAAACGGGTCGCGGCAACCGGCGGTCAGCCGGCCGTGCGTCGTGGCATTGAAGTAATTCGCGGCGCGCAAGCGGCGCCACAAACTCCGTGATTGAGCAAGGATGCCTTGAATGAGCCATCGCTACGCGCCCCTGTTCACGCAACTGGCCTGCGCCCTGCTGCTGTCGAGCCTGTCGGCCGGCATGGCGTGGGCGGCACCGGGCAATTGCAGCGCCCTGGGCCAGTTGCCCGCCGTGGTCGAGGTGGGCGAAGGCTTGCAACAGGAATTGCAGTCGCCGGTGGCGATCACCCGCCTGGCGATTGGCGATCCGCGCATCGCCGACGTACGCGTCAACGGCGACCGCAATTTCCTGCTGACTGGCGTAACCAGCGGCGCCACCAGCCTGATGGTGTGGACCGCCTGCTCGAACGCGCCGCGCCAGAGCATGGTGTTCGTCAAGGGCAAGGCCACGTCGGCGCTGACCAGCCTGGCGTTGTCGCCCTCCGATGACCCGCTGCTGCCGAGCCAGGTGCAGACCGATATCCGTTTTGTCGAAGTCAGCCGTACCAAGCTCAAGGAGGCCAGCACCAAGTTCCTCGGCATAGGTACCAACTTCTTCCTCGGCAGCCCCAACCTGCTATCGCCCTCCGAGGGTGTGTTCAAACTGCCGGTCAGCACCGACAGCTTCAACGTCGGCTTCGGCGGTGGCCGGGTCAGGGCTATGATCAACGCGCTGGAACGCAGCGGCTTTGCCTACACTCTGGCGCGTCCCAGCCTGGTGGCCATGAGTGGCCAGAGCGCGACTTTTCTGGCTGGCGGCGAGGTTCCTATCCCGGTACCCAGCGCGGGCAGTGACACCATCTCCATCGAATACAAAGAATTCGGCATCCGCCTGACCCTGACCCCCACGGTGATCGACCGCAACCGTATCACCCTCAAGGTGGCGCCGGAGGTCAGCGAACTGGATTACAGCAACGCAGTAGTGATCCAGGGCATCCAGGTGCCCGCCCTGACCGTGCGCCGCACCGACACCAGCGTGTCCCTGGCCGATGGCGAAAGCTTCGTGATCAGCGGCCTGATCAGCACCAACAACCGCTCCACTATCAGCAAGTTTCCAGGGCTGGGTGACATCCCGATCCTCGGTGCGTTTTTCCGCGACTCCAATATCAGCCGCGAAGAAAAAGAGCTGTTGATGATCGTCACGCCGCACCTGGTCCAGCCGTTGGCCGCCAACGTGCCGCTGCCGTCGTTGCCGGGCGAGAAACTGCGCAGCTACGACCCGAACTGGTATCGCATGTTCTTTCTGGAAAACGGCAACTTCGACCGGCGCACAGGACTCTCCCAATGAGCGATAGCCTGAGCCAGACGTTTCTGGCAATTACCCGCAACACCACCGACCTGGAATGGCTGCAGGGCGCCCTTGCCCCTCTTGGCCAAGTGGTCAGTGCCGGTACGGGCAGCCTGGACGAATTGCTCGCGCTGGTGGACGTGACCTTCGCCAACCTGGTGTTCGTCGGCCTCGACCGCGAAAACGTGGTGGCCCAGAGCGCGCTAATCGAAGGCGCCCTGGAGGCCAAGCCGATGCTCGCCGTGGTCGCCTTGGGCGATGGCATGGACAACCAGTTGGTGCTCAATGCCATGCGCGCCGGCGCGCGGGATTTTGTTGCCTATGGCTCGCGCTCCAGCGAAGTCGCAGGACTGGTGCGGCGCCTGAGCAAGCGCCTGCCACAGGTTGCCTCGAATGCGCAGTTGGGCGGCCTGACCGTGCTGTTCGGCACCCAAAGCAACGCCGACGGCGCCATGCTGGCGACCCATCTGGCCCTGGTGGTGCAAAAAAGCGGGCAGCAAACCCTGCTGCTGGACCTGGGTTTGCCACGCAGCGACAGCCTGGCCCTGCTGGGCCTGGAGAGCACCTTCAATTTCGGCGATGCGCTGCGCCACTTGCGCCGCCTCGACACCACCTTGATCAACAGCGCCTTCACCACCGCGCTGGATGGCCTGCGCATCCTGGCCTACGCCACGGGCGACGAACCGCTCAAACTCACCAGCGCCGCCGAGCTGTTCATGTTGCTCAGTGCGCTGCGCCAGCACTTCCAGCACATTGTCGTGAACATCACCGGGCAGCCGGACAGCGAAGCCTTGCGCACCTTTGTCAGCCACTGCGACAAACTGCTGTGGTGCACCGACCAGAGCGTACTGGAATGCCGTCGCAACCTGGCGGTGCTCAACCGCTGGCGCGACAAAGGCATGAAGCTTGACCACGCCAAGCTGGTGGTCGACCGCTATATCAAGGCCTGCGCCCCCGACACCGAAGCGCTGGAAAAAAGCTTCGGCCTGGAGTGCGTCGCCGTGCTGCCCTTGAGCGCCGAGCTGCGCCTGAATGTAAAAAACCAGGGCCAGACCCTGTTTGCCCTCGCCCCGCGCGAGCCGTTGACTCAAGCCGTGCGCACCCTGGGCGAGCGCCTGGCGAGACGCTCCGAGGGCCTGGAAAAACCCTCGATGCGCTGGTTTGAACGCATTCTGGGGGCCGGGCGATGAGCAGCGAAAAACTCTTCGGCGGCCCGGCCCGCGCTGCCGGTGGCAACAGCGACCACGACGGCCTGAAACTGGTGTTGCACCGCTACATCATCGATGCCATCGAGGAGTCGGGTAAGAACCTGCTCGAAGGCACGCGCCAGTCCTTGGCGCAATTTGTCATCGACAAGGTCTCCGAGTACATCACGCGCATGCGCCTGGCGATCTCGCGCTACGAAATGGAGCGCCTGGCCGAAGAGATCGTCGACGAACTCACCGGTTTCGGCCCGCTGGAAGTGCTGCTGCGCGACCCGTCGGTGACCGAGATTCTGGTCAACGGGCCGCATCGGGTGTTTATCGAACGCGACGGTCTGCTGCACCAGAGTGACCTGCGTTTTATCGACGACCACCACGTGGAGCGCGTGATGCAGCGCATCCTCGCGCCACTGGGCCGGCGCCTGGATGAGTCGTCGCCGATGGTGGATGCGCGCTTGCCCGACGGTAGCCGGGTGAACGCGATCATCCCGCCGATTGCCTTGGACGGGCCGTGCCTGTCGATTCGTAAATTTCGCAAGGACATGCTCAAGAGCAGCGATCTGGTGGCCATGCAGACCATCGACCAGAGCATTTTCGAGTTCTTCCAGGAGGCCGTGGGCAAGCGCTGCAACATTCTCATCAGCGGCGGTACCGGCACCGGCAAGACCACGCTGCTGAACATTCTCAGCCAGTTGATCAACCCTCACGAACGCCTGGTGACCATCGAAGACGTGGCCGAACTGCAACTGGGCCACCCCCACGTGGTGCGCCTGGAAACCCGCCCGCCGAATGCCGAAGGCCATGGCGAGGTGCGCTCCAGCGACTTGATCCGCAACGCCCTGCGGATGCGCCCGGACCGCATCATCCTTGGCGAGATCCGGGGCGTGGAAGTGCTCGACGTAATGACCGCGATGAACACCGGCCACGACGGTTCCATGAGCACCGTGCACGCCAACAATGCCCAGGACGCGCTGCTGCGCCTGGAAACCCTGGTGGGCCTGACCGGCCGTTCGATCGCGGAAAAAACCCTGCGCCAGATGATCTGCGCCGCACTCGACGTGATCATCCAGCTCACGCGCATGCCCGATGGCCGCCGCTGCGTCAGCGAAGTGGTGGAAGTGGTGGGCGTGCGCGATGACGTGTATGTCACCAATACCCTGTTCCGCCTCGACCGGCGCACCGGCTTCGGCTTCCTGCGTGAAGCCCTCAACCCGGCCGGCGACAAACTGCGCCGCGAATCGGCCATGCCGTTGTAAGGAGCCAGCGATGACCGGACCGGTGTTGTTGCTTATCTGCCTGCTGCTGATCGGCCTGTCGCTGTGGCTGTTCAACCATGGCCTGCGCAAGGCCCAGACCGACCGCGTGCTGGAGCGCCTCAGCGAAGGCCAACCCCAGGTTCAGGAGCAGACCACCACCTGGACCGGTCTGGAACGCATGTTCCTGCGCGCCGGGCTGGGCAAACCCACGGATCGCCTGGGCCTGTGGATCTGTGCCTGGGTGGTTGGTGCGCTGCTGGGCTACCTGGCTGCCGATGGGCTGGGCCTGCTGCTGATGCTGGTGGGGCCGCCGCTGGTGTTGCGCATTTACATCGCGTGGCGCTACCAGCGCCTCGTGCAGCGCATGGTCGAACAGTTGCCGCAATTGCTGGACCACAGCGTGCGCAGCCTCAAGTCCGGCAGAACCCTGGCCGACGCGGTATTGGGCGGGGTCGAGAGTGTGGAAAACCCGCTCAAGGAAGCCATGGGCCGTGTGCAGCGCAACGTGCGCATGGGCGTGAGCCTGCCGGACTCGGTCAGCGACTTTGCCGAGTTTTACGAACAGGATGAATTTCGCCTGTTCGCCCTGGGCCTCAAGGTCAACCACCGCTACGGCGGCAACGCCAGCGAACTGCTGGAAAACCTGATCAAAATGATTCGCGAGCGCGAACAAGGCGCGCGCCAACTCAAGGCCATGACCGGCGAAACGCGCATGACCGCTTACGTGCTGGGCGGGTTGCCGATTCTTATCGTGGGTTACTTCTTGATGGTCAACCCGGACTATCTGATGAACATGTGGAACGACGACACCGGGCGCAACCTGTTGCTGGGCGCACTGGCCATGGACCTCACGGGCTCCTTTGCCATGTGGCGCATGCTGAGGAGTATTTAAGATGGTGCTGCTGGCCAGCCTGTTGATGGTGCTTGCCGCCGGGGTATTGGTGGGCGGCCAGATGCTCGAGCATCGCCGCCGCGAGCGGCGGGTGGCCGAGCGCCTGCAAGGGCGCATGACCAGCGACGACAGGCTGGGCACATTGATGCGCCAACTGGGCAGCAGCGCCCTGGCCCAGCGTTCGGTCAGCCTGGACAACGAAACCCAGACGCTGCTCAACCGCATCGGCTGGCGCAAGGCCAACCAGCGCTCGCTGTTTGCCGCCTGCCAGATCGGCGTGCCGATTGTGCTGATGGGCCTGACGTTGCTTGGCCAGGAAATTCTGTTCCCGCAAATGTCGCCGGCCTGGATCGCCCCGATCATCGCGCTGGGCATCGGCTACCTGCTGCCAAAACGCGTGCTGGCCGCTGCCGCCAAACATCGCCAGCAGCGTATCGCCAAGGAAATCTCCACCTTCATTCCGCTGCTGCGCATCCTGTTCGAGTCGGGCATGGCGATTGAGCAATCCTTGCGCGTGCTGGGCAACGAAGGCCAACGCCTGCTCCCCAGCCTCACCCATGAATTGCGCCTGATCCTGGCGCGGGTCGATTCCGGGCTGGAACTGGGCGAAGAGCTGGGCAAGACCGCCCGCGTGCTGGAAGTGGATGAGTTCACCGACACCTGCGTCATCCTCCAGCAACTGATCCTGCAAGGCGGCGGCGCGATGAAATCGCTGCTGGCCCTCAAGCAATTGCTCGATGACCGACGCCTGACCAACCTGCAGGAATACATCTCGAAGATGTCGGCGAAAATGTCGGTGGTGATGATGGTGTTTCTGTTTCCGGCCTTGCTGATCGTGCTCGGCGGCCCGGCGTTTATCGGCATCGCTCGCGCGTTGACGCACTTTTAGGAGAACGTGATGAAAGCATTGATAGCCGGCGTGGCCCTGCTGATGCTCGGCGGATGCGCAACCAATGGCCAAAGCCCGTGGGCGGCGCTGACCTCACCTGGCACTTGCTCCAAGCCCGCGTCTGACCAGGAACTGGCGCTCAACCTGGCCGATGACATGGCCAACGAAGGCAAGCTGCACGCCAGCCTCGCCAACCTGCAAAGCCTTCCCGACAGCCTACCCCAGGTGCGCCAGCGCAAAGCCCGCGCCTACCGTTTGCTGGGGCGTAGCGAGGCCGAACCGTTGTACCGCAGCCTGCTGGGCACCTGCATGAACGCCGAAGGCGAACACGGCCTGGGGCAATTGGCGGCGGCCAAGGGCGACAACGCCCAGGCGCTGGTCCATATGCAGCGGGCAGCGCAGCTGGCGCCGACCGACGAAAAAATCCGCAATGACTTGGGCGTCGCCTACCTCAACCAATTGCGCCTGGAAGACGCCCGCTTCGAATTCATGACCGCCATCGAACTCAAGCAGAGCGACCCGCTGGCCGCCATCAACCTGGTGACGCTGCTGATCTATCAGGACAACTGGGGCCAGGCGGCAAAAGTGGTCAGCCAGCTGGGCCTGAGCCCCGAGCAGGTCAACGATGCCCAGGCGCGCGCGGCCAAGCTCAAGGGCTCAAACACTGCAACGCGCAAAGTAGCGGCGGTCAGCGATGACCTGTCGTTGTTGATCAAATAAGGAGTGACTGATGAAAGCCCATTACCTTATCTGCCTGGCGCTGTTGCCGCTGGGCGCAGAGGCTATCGAACCCGGCCCTTCATCCCCGTACCAGGCCGAGACAGAAAACTGGTTGGCTTTGCAGGTCAATGGCCTCGCAGCGTCGCCGACGCCGCAAAAAACCACTCCCGCAGAACGGGAACAGGCCTTGCAACGGTGGCTGGACAGCAACAAGCACCCGATCCCGGAGTTCTTTGAATCCGAGTCGGGCGGCAAATCTGGCGGTGGCAAAAGCCAATAAGCTCAGTGCGCGGTGACCCGCTGACGCATCGCCGAGTTGCTCGGTGACAGCGCCAGCGCCAGTTGGGTGCGGTTATGCATATGGGTCAGGCGCAAGACCTGGGACACATACAACTTGACCGTGTTTTCAGTGATCCCCAGCTCGCAGGCGATCTGGTAGTTGGTCTGGCCCTTGCCCACCAGGCGGGCAACGTCAAGCTGACGCGGCGACAGCTGCGTGAAGATGGTGGGGATTTCCAACGGCGCCGCTTCGTCCGCCGGCAACTCGCCCTCGTCCGCCAGCCCGGCACTTGGGCTGCGCCGCACTTTGTCGAGGTCCTGATACAGGTCATTGATGGATTCGGAGAGGTATTGCAGCTTCTGGTTCAGATGCCCGAGCTGCAACTCTTTTTGCCGCTCCTCCAGCGCCGATTCCTGGCGCTGCAGGCCTTCGAGCAACTCATCGAGGTTAATGGGTTTCTGGTAGTAATCGGCGATGCCCGCGCGCAGGGCCTTGATCACATCCTGCTTATCGGCGCGACCGGTGAGCATGATCGCTTCGAAAGCGCGCTGCTTGCCGGCGACCTGCTGCATGGCCTGGACCAGCTCGATGCCGTCCATGTCGGGCATGTGCAGGTCGCACAGCACCAGGCCGATCTCGGCGTCTTCGCTGAAACGCTGCAACGCGTGGCGGCTGGACTCGCAAGGTACGCAGCGATAGCCGCTGCTTTCGAGGAATTCACAGAGTTCTTCCACGATCAACGGTTGGTCGTCAACCACTAGCACTTTTACTGGCGATGTCAGCTTGTTCACGTGCTACTCCATGCGTGGCGTGCCAAATGTTTGACCTATCCCTTTTGACGAAGAATCTACACATTTACTCAATAAACGTAGACCTACTTTCCGACTATGTACATAGCGATAGAGGCGTTGTGCGACTAATGGATCCAAAAGCTGTACAGGGCAAAACCTGTCAATAAAAACGGTGCAAACGGCTGCTTTGTTGACGCGCCCTCCGGCGGGGTACGGCCACGCGCCCTAAACCATTGATCAATAAGTGACCAGCAGCCCAGCGCCACCGCTGCGCCGATCAATGACCACAGCAAATGATCAACCGACGTCGCCAGGCCCAGCGCGGCCAACAGCTTTACATCGCCCGCGCCCAAGCGGCCCAGCGCATAGCCTGGCAGGGTCAGCAGCAACGCCAGGGCAAACGCCCAGCCACCCTCGCCCGCCGGCGCGCCCAGCCAGGTGCTGCCCATCCACAGCAAATAGAGGAGTGCCAGCAGCGCCACGCCGAGGGTCAAGCCGTTGGCGATCTGGCGCTGACGAATATCCTGCACTGCACAAAGCGCCAACCAGAGTAGAACCACCGCGCCATGAATCACGTAAAAAAAATCCCTTTTCGCTGAATGATTCTATGCTGATATCAGGTAGTAACCGTCAGGGTAGACGCAGTCATGAAAACGGGCCTCCCCAGAAAGCAAAAAGGTGCGGCGGCGATTGAGTTCGCCCTGGTCTTCGGGATCTTTTTTGCGGTGTTTTATGGGTTGATCACCTATAGCCTGCCGCTGCTGTTGATGCAGTCGTTCAACCAGGCGGCGGCCGAAGCCGTACGCCAGGCCATGGCGGTCGACCCGGTGACCTCGGGCAGCGCCTACCCCACGCTGCTCACCCAGCGCGCGAAAGATGCCGCAGCGGCCCAATTGAGCTGGATCCCCACCAGCTTCCAATTTCAGCCCTCCTTCATCAACGCCACCTACTCCGGCACCACGCTGACCGTCGCAATCAGCTACCCCAGCGCCAACCTCAACGCCGTGTTCCCGGTACTGGTGGTGCCGGGGGTCGGCACCGTGCCGAATCTGCCGACCAACCTGACCGCCAGTTCGAGTCTGCAGTTTTGACCTCGGGGGATAACCTCTTCGGGCGCCTGCTGGGCCGCACACACCCGGTGGCCTTCGACACACCCGCCGTGCCCGTTACCGGGCTGCACGTGCAACTCGACCCGCAAGGCCGCGTCGTCAACATCAGCGGCACCCTGCGCACGCAACTGGCCGCGCACGAGGCCACACCGTTACTGCGCGAGCTGCTCTGCGCCGACAGCGCCCTGAGCATCGAAGGCAGCCCTGCCGACTGGCAACGCCAGAGCCTGGACCTGAATTTTCGCGGCGCCGCCGGCAAGGTCCTGCATACCCGTGGCTGGGTCGCACCCGATGGCGATGGCTGGTGCCTGCACTTGCTGGATGTGGGCGACTTGCTCGCCGGCCGGCAACTGGCCCGGCACCACGAACAGATCCATCAACTCGCCTGCCGCATGAGCGAGCAGCTGCGCGTGTGCAGCCTGAGCCGCCTGCCCGAGGTGCTCAACGACCACCTGCGCAGCCTGGCTCAGCACTGGCACATCCCCTGCATGGCCATGGCCGTGCTCGATGAGGAGGACCACGGTTGGCGGATCTACAGCCAATACGCCGCACTTGACGCCCCGGCCCTGTGGCAAACCGATCAGCACCTGGGCACCAGCCTCGACAGCGTGAATGGCAACACACCCTTGAGCCTCGCCGAAGGGCGCAGCGATAACCCGCGCCTGCACAGCATATTTGGCAACGCCGACGGATTTCTGGTGCCCTACCGCGACAGCCAGGGCATTGCCGCCTGGTTGCTCTGCGGCTTCTACAGCGGCCAGCCGAACACCGGCGAGCGCGACTGGCTGGACCTCACCGCCGCCCTCGCCGCCCCGCTGCTGAGCCGCCTGCGCGAGCAACGCAACCATCAGCACCTGGAACGCATGGAAGCCCTGCAAGGCCTGCTCGGCACCGGCTGGTGGGAGCTGTTGCCGGCAACCCAGGAGATCCAGCTCGCGCCGCAGTTGCTCGCCAACCTGAGCCTGGAACCGGGAGCCACCCGCCAGACGCTGGACACCTGGCTGGAGCTGATCCACCCCGCCGACCGCGAGGAACTCAGCAGCCGCCTGCACGACTTGCAAGGGCTGGGCAAACCGCTGCTGACCAGCGTGCGCCTGCAGCGCACCGACGCCGAACACCATCCGCTCTGGTATCGCGTGCAGGGCCAGGTGCTGGGCGTTGGCGACGAGCGGCGCTGGGTCGGCTTCATGCTCGACATCAGCGACATCAAAAACCAGCAATTGCACACCGCCGCCGCCCACGCGCGCCTGGACAACCTGATCGCCAGCGCACCGGCGGTGATCTATGTGCAACGCTATGTCGACGGCGCCCTGCACCCGGCGTTCTTCAGTGACAGCCTGCTGCCGCTGCTCGGCTGGACCCTGGCCGACTGCACCCACGACGGCCTGGCGTCACTGATCCACGCCGACGACCGTGACCTCTACTTCGAGCGCACCCGCCAATTACTGCGCGAGGGCAACGTGCGCAGCCGCTACCGCGTGCGCGATAAACAGGGCCACTACCACTGGCTGCTCGATGAAGCCAAGCTGCTGCGCGATGACCTCGGCCTGCCGGTGGAAGCCGTCGGGCTGTGGCTGGATGTGACCGACGCGACCCTGGCCGCTGAACAGATCAAACAAAGCGAAGAGCGTTACCGCATCCTGGTGGAAGACTCCCCGGCGATGATCTGCCGCTATCGCCCGGACCTGACGCTGACCTTCGGCAACACGCCGCTGGCCAACTACCTGGAGTGCCTGCCCGCGCAACTGCCGGGGCTGAACCTGGGTGATTGGCTGTCGGATGAACAGCGCCAGGCGTTTACCCAGCGCATCGGCCAATTGACCCCCGAATTTCCGGTGAGCACCGCCGAAATCAGCCTGCAACTGCCCGGGCGCGAACATGCCTGGTGGGTGTGGTCCGACCGTGGGGTGTTTGACCAGCACGGGGCCTTGGTGGAAGTGCAGGCCGTGGGCCGCGACAACACCGAAGTGCGCCGTTCCCAGCAGCAACTGACCCAGAGCGCCAAGATGGCCACCCTCGGCGAAATGGCCACGGGCCTGGCGCATGAGATCAACCAGCCGTTGAACGTAATGCGCATGGCCATCGTCAACGTGCTCAAGCGCCTGGCCAGCGGCGACGCGCAGGCCGACTACCTCACCGAAAAGCTGCAGCGCATCGACGCCCAGGTGCAGCGCGCGGCGCGGGTGGTGGACCATATGCGCGTGTTTGGCCGCCGCTCGGAGGTCGAACAGCACCCCTTCGACCCGGCGCAGGCGGTGGACGGCACGTTGTCGCTGCTGGGCGAGGGCCTGCGCGGCAAGGGCGTGGAGCTGCGCATAACGCCGGCGGATTGTGCGGTGCAGGTCAAAGGCCACGTCGACCAGTTGGAACAGGTGCTGATCAACCTGATGGTCAACGCCCGCGACGCACTGCTGGGCAAACGTGAAAAAGACCCGGCGTTTCGCCCCTGGATCGCCCTGCATTGCGAGCACGACAGCCGGCATGTGCGGGTCTGGGTCGAGGACAACGGCGGCGGGATCGACCCGCGTTTGCTGGAGCGGATTTTCGAGCCGTTTTTTACCACCAAGCCGATTGGCGTGGGCACCGGGCTGGGGTTGTCGGTGAGCTACGGCATTGTGGAAAACATGGGCGGGCGCCTGAGCGTCAGCAACGGCGAGCACGGCGCGCGGTTTTGTGTAGAGTTGCCGGTGGTTTAAATAACCAAATACGCGCGACCGAGATGGCAGCTGAGGTTGGCGCCGACTTCGGCGTTGCCCGCGCTGATGCCCAGGGATTTGAGCAGGGTATTGACGATCGGGTCGAGAATCGGCGACAGCACGTTTTGCACCAGGCTGGTCACCGAGTTGATCACAGTGGTCAGTGCCGTGGTGACAGTCGCCGTCGGATTGTTGGGCGTGCTACCCGTGGGCGGCACATAGGTCACCTGCAAACCGCTCAGGGTCGCCCCCAGGCTATTGATGACATTCACGGTGGTGGGCGGGCTTTTGTAGATCGTCAGCGCGTTGATGTCATTCACCGGTGCAAACACCAGCGGGCTGGTTTGCGCGCCCACGGTGGACAGCGCCTTGAGGTTCAAGCCGCCGCCGACGCTGGCGGTGCGCGGCCCGCACACCAATGTCAGCAAGCAAAACTTCTGGCCAAAGTCGATCAGCCGCACCGGCTGCACAGTCACCGGCGCAGACGATAAAAACACCGCCGCCGGGTCCACATAGCCGACGCCCAAGGTGGCGATTGAGGTGGTCGTGCTGACCGTCAACGACTTGCTGGCCGGCGTGGCGCAGTTGAAATCGGTGACATGGGCTTGGGCGCTGCCCGCCTCGATATAAATGGATAGGTATGTGTTGATATCAACGTCGGTGACATTACACCCCACCAGACACAAAACGCCGCCGACGATGTCGGGAATATTGAGGTTGAGCAAACCGCCGACCACCTTCGACACCGGTGTCGCCAGCCCGGTCAATATCGACCCGACCCCCGACACCAACTTGAGCCCCGACGCCTGCACAATCACCAGGGTTCGGACCTGCGCGGTGCGTACAAAGATCTGATTGGTCGGCGGGTTATTCGCCAGCCCGGCCTTGGCCAATGCGGGGTTGCCGAACGCCGACAACTGCGGCGGTTCGATCACTTTGGTCTGGATCGACACGCTGCCCAGGATCGGCACATTCACCTGGGTGGCCACACTCACGCCGCTCTTGCCGTTGGACAGCTGTGCCACCGTCTCCAGCAGTTGAAACAGCTGCACACCGGTATTCAGCGCCGCCGTCGGCGTGCCCGTCGCCACATTCAGCAGGTTGCCCACAGTAAGCACCTTTGTGTTGGGCGCGATGGCCTTGATGGTCAGTACGTCATTGACCACTGCCTGCGCCGCCGAGCCATTCTTTTGCAACACCATTACCGCCGCATTGATCAGGTCGGTGGCCGACGCGGCGGTGTTCAACAGCGCGGTGTAGTCACCCGCCGTCACGTTCAAGTTGATCGCCAACTGGTCCAGATAAAGGAGCAGGTTCACGTTGGTTTGCAGGATGCCATTCCAACCGGCCGGCGTGATCGACAGGCTACCGCCGAGCAGACTGCCGAGGGCGAAATTCAGGGCGGGAGATTGGCTGGAATCCACCGTCAGCAGGCTGCTGCGAATGGTCAACTGCGCCACCGGCGGCGCGTAGGCGGCCACGGCGGTGGCACTCAACAGGGTTTGCGTGGCAACCGGCGCGCCACTGAACATGTTCCAGATACCGCTGATGACACTGGTGACCACGCTGCGGGTTGCGACGACCCGGACCGCATCGTTTTTGCTCGGGTCGGGGGTATACACGCGGATATTGCCGGCATTGGTCACCAGGCTGCCGCAGGTCACGGTGAGGCCACGGCTGCCATCGCCGCCGACCAGGATGAAACCGTTGCGCGTGGCGTTCTGCACGGCGTAGTCGTTGGCGGTGGTCGAAGGGCTGCACACCCCGCCACGGCTGGCGGCTTCCAGCGCCGCAGAGTCGGCGACGGACTGCAATTTGCGTTTTTCCAGGTACAGGCGCCCGCTGTCCACCGCGAGCAGCATGAATACCAGAGCGACCGCCAGGGTGCCTGCCGCCATCAAGCCAATTGCACCACGCTGCCTGCAACCAAGTCGGGGAGACATCAGGCACTCCTTAGCGCTTACTCTCCGTAGTTGTTGTGGAGTGTAGACAAGGCTGGAGCAAAATGTGGGAGGTGGCTTGATCCCCTCCCACAGGGGATTTGTGTTGGGTTTGGGGTTGGGTTAGTGCGGGGGGTAGCTGGAGAGGATGCGGTTTACGGTGGTGCGGATGGCTTTGTCGCGCTCCTGGGGGTTGGGCGAGCTGGCGAGCATTTGTTCGTCGCTGCCGCGCCATACCAGCTTGCCGTCCTTGCCGTCGAGCAGGTCGATCTGGATGGTTGCGACTTTGTAGGTGATGTTGCGCGTTTCGTTGTACATCGGCGCGCCCCAGTAGCCGTTCCATGGGCCGCCCCACGCGCCACCGTAGTTGGTGGTGACTTGCTGCTGGCGATCTTCGACGATCAGGTAGGCCTGCACATTCAGGTCAGCCTTGCTGCCGGCCGCTGCCGGGCGCAGGCCGCGCTGGTCGAGCTGCTCGCCCACGGCCTGGCGGATGCGTTGCTCGGTGAGGTCGCTTTTGATCCGCGGGTCATCCGGGCGGTATTGCAGCGCCGGGTCTTTCCAGGCCCAGCTGCGGTAGGCGCCGAAGTCTCGGCTGGCGTCAAAATCGTGGTTGACCTGCGCGCTCTGGCAACCGCCCAGCAGCACGACAAAAGCGAGCGTAGCGATACGACGAAACATGGTTTTTCTCCAAAGAAAGACCTGAGCTTTAAATGAGAATAGCGCTTAACTCGGAGGATAAGCCGTCATTGCCTTTTGCACCGCCTGGCGCAAGGCGTCTCCCCGCTCACTGAGGCTTCCCTGGCTGCCGGTTTCCGCACTGGCACTCCACACCGGCTGGCCGGTGCGGGCATCGAACAGGTTGACGCGGACCACCACCACCTGCACTTCATAGGTGCGCACGATCGGCACCGAGTTGTACATGCCATAGCCGTTGCCATAGCGGTTATAGCCGCCGTAACCGTAGCCGTAGTCGTCCTGGACCTGCTTGAGGCGCTTCTCCAGGCGCACATCGGCGCTCACGAGCAGGTCTGCCGGGCGGTTGTCGTGCAGGGGCCGCAGGCCGCGCTGGTCGAGGGCGCCGCTGACCGCCTCGGCCACTTGCGCCGAATCCGCCCAGGCCGTTCCCGCCGGCAGCTGGCCGTTGCGCCAGGCCCAATTGCGGTAGGCGCCGTAGTCGCGCACCGGTGCCGGATAGGCGCTGGCGTCAAAGGTGTTTGCTGCCTGGGGCGGGGCCGGTGGAATCGGCGCCGACGCGGCGACATAGGGATTGGGGCTGGAACAGGCTGCCAGCCCAAGGGACAACAGGATCAAACAGAGACGACGCATTTCGACCTCCGCAGACTGGGCCGCTTATACCGGACGGCAGACCCAGTGCAAATAACGCCCAAGTCCGGCAAAGCTTGGGTGACGACGGTGAGCGAGTTCCATCTCCAGAAGGTCCTGCAAATCCGCGCGGGCCTGGAATTCCACCGGCATATAGTCGTGGAAAACCCGCACACCACTTTGGCTTTCGACCTGCCAAAGCCCGGCGAGTTGCGCCGCCAGTTCACGCGGGTCGAGCGGTTGTTGCGGGGTCAGGCTCTGCTTCTCGCCGGCCATGTCGTTCTTGCGCATTTTGCGGAAGTGGCCTTTGAGCAGGTTGCGATAAATCAGCGCATCACGGTTGTAGAACGCCAGCGACAGCCAGCCGCCGGGCACCGTGAGCTGGTGCAGCACCGGCAGGATAGCGTGGGGCTCGGCCAGCCACTCCAGCACGGCGTGGCACAGCACCAGGTCATAGGGCTCGGTGAGCTGGCCAAGCAGGTCCTGCCATGGCGCGTGGATAAAGGTCGCGGTCTGCCCGGCCTCGGCGAAGCGTTGGCGGGCGCCCTCGAGCATCGGCGCGGCGGGCTCGGCCAGGGTGACGTCATGGCCTTGCTCGGCCAACCACAGCGACATATGCCCCAACCCCGCGCCGATATCCAGCACGCGCAATGGGCGTCTGGGCAAGGCTTCGGCGAGGTCGGCCTGGAGCACCGCCAGGCGGATGGCACCTTTGGCGCCGCCGTAGATCTTTTCGGCGAAGCGCGTGGCCAACTGGTCGAAATGGCGGTCACTCATGGGCAAACCGCCGTTCGCTGTCGGCCAGCTTGGCACTCACCACCTCGTTCATGTCCAGGCCCAACTCACTGCACAGCAACAACAGGTACAACACGATATCGCCGACTTCCTGCCCGGCATGGGCGAGCTTGTCGGCGGGGAGCTGGCGGGATTGGTCTTCGCTCAGCCATTGGAAGATTTCCACCAGTTCGGCCATTTCGACGCTGGCGGCCATGGCCAGATTTTTTGGGCTGTGGAATTGTTTCCAGTCGTTGTTATCGCGGATGCGGTGCAGGCGTTCGGTAAGGTGTTCGAGGTTCATGCGGGGGGCTCCTGAAGGTGGGTAGCTTCGGGGGGATTGGACTGGAAGGCAAGTGAACGTTTAGGGCCTCATCGGGGGCAAGCCCCCTCCCACATTTTGACCTGCGAACACGTTCAAAGGTGGGAGGGGCGGTGCGACGGTTCGACTTGCCCCCGATGAGGCCTTAGTCGACGACGCTGAACTCCAGCCTTGCTGTTTGGCCGGCTTCGTCGAGGACACTGAGCTGGTAGCGCCCAAGGCGCTCGAAGCTGGCGTTGATAAAATCCTGGTTGGCGCTGTCGCCCAACGGCGCGCCGTTGAGGAACCACCAGCGTCGGCCGCTGCCGCCGAGGGCGGAGAGCTTCAGGTGCAGGGTTTGTTGGCTGGCCGCCGGCAGGCGCAGTTGGTCGCCTTCGCGGATGCCGACGATGGATAAAGGTGAGGACGCAGCGAGTGCCGGCGGCGGGCAGTCCGGGTCAGGCGCCGGGATGCGTGCGTCGCGGCGTTCAGCCCTGGGTAGCCAGGGCTCCAGGGGCGCGGGCCATAGGGCGATGGTTCTGGACTCCGCTGCGGGGCAGTGAGCGTCCACCCGCAGGCCCTTGGCGTTGACCCACACGTTTTCCGTCAACCCCACACTCAAGGGTTGATCCAATGCCTGCAAGGTCGGCGGCGTGGTGTTGTCCAGCGTCCAGGCGAAGCGCTGGCGGCGGCAGTTGGGATCGCTGCGGCTCATGGGCTGGCCCAGCGGCCAGCAGATCGCCGCCACGCCGACATTGGCCGGCACCGGCCGCACGGGCGCGCTGATGCCGCGCTGGCTGTCGCGGTTGGTCAACACATCGTGAACCTGCAACATCAACGGCGCCGCCGAGGCCAGGCCGAACTGCCCCGGCACCGGCGTGCCGTCGGGGCGGCCGATCCATACGCCGATCAGGTAACGCGGCCCCACGCCAATCGCCCAGGCGTCACGAAAACCGTAGCTGGTACCGGTTTTCCAGGCCAGCACCGGCCGTTGTACCAGCTCGGCGCGGGGGTCGCGGTCGGGCCGCGCCTGGCCACTGAGGATGCGCCGTACAATCCAGGCGGACCCTGGCGACAGTAATGGCCGTTCTCTAAGCGTATCGTCCGGCTGTAATCGAATCGTTGCCGCCCTCCCTTCGCGGGCAAAGGCGCTGTAGCCGCTGACCAGGTCTTCCAGGCGGCTGCCCGCGCCGCCGAGGATCAACGCCAGGTTGGGCTCGGCTAACGCCGGCAACGCCAACGGCACGCCACCGATGCGCATTTGCGCAGCAAAACGCTTGGGCCCGTAGGCTTCCAGCAGTTGCACCGCCGGCAGGTTCAACGAACTGGACAGCGCCGTACTCGCCGGCACCGCGCCGGTAAATCCCATGGAGAAGTTGCCCGGCCGGTAATCGCCATAACGCCGGGGCACGTCCTGCAGCAGGGATTCGGAATGGATCAGGCCGTCGTCCAGGGCCATGCCGTACAGGAAGGGTTTCAGGGTCGAGCCCGGCGAACGCAGTGCGCTGATCATGTCCACATGGCCAAAGCGCTTGGCATCGTTGATATCCACCGAACCCAGGTAGGCGCGCACGGCCATGGTGTCTTCTTCCACCACCAGAATGGCGGCGGAGGTGTGTTCCGGCAGGCGCGCGCGCCAACCCAGCAGCAGGTCTTCGAGCCGGCGTTGCAGGGCGGCGTCCAGGGTGGTGCGAATCAGCGGCGGGCTGTCCGCGCGATTCAAGCGACGGGCGAGCAAGGGCGCCAGGCTCGGTTCCAGGCGCGGGGCGAGCAGCAGCGGTTCTTCGAGGGCTTCATCCACCGCCGACTGCGGCCAGACCTGGAATTCGCTCAGGCGGCGCAGCACCTTGTCCCGTGCGGCCTGGGCGCGCTGCGGGTGGCGGTCGGGGCGCAAGCGGCTCGGCGCCTGGGGCAAGACCGCCAGCAAGGCGGCTTCGGCATGGGTCAACTGTGCTGGCGGCTTGCCCAAGTACGCCCAACTGGCAGCCGCCACACCCTGCAACGTACCGCCGAACGGCGCACGGTTGAGGTACAGGTTGAGAATCTCGTCCTTGGACAGGTGCCACTCCAACTGCGCCGTGCGCCACAGCTGGCGCAGCTTGCCGTGGAAGGTCCGCGAATGTGGGTCGAGCAAACGCGCCACCTGCATCGACAAGGTGCTGCCGCCAGACACCACCCGCGCGCCCGTGAGGTTCTGCCACGTCGCCCGCACCAGCGCCAACGGGTTCACGCCGGGGTGCTGATAGAACCAGCGGTCTTCGTAGGTGAGCACTGCGTCAAGGTAATACGGCGACACTTCACTGGTTTGCACCGGATAACGCCACACCCCATTGGCATCGGCAAATCGCCACAACGGCGTGCCATCTTCAGCCAGCACCACCCGCGCCAGATCATCCTTGGGCAAAGGCAAAGGCCAAATACGATCAGCCAGCCACAGCAGCGCAAACACCAACACCACAAACCCCAAACCCCACCGCAGTAATTTCAACTGTGGGAGGGGGCTTGCCCCCGATGGCGGTGTGTCAGTTGCCAAAGCTTTCACAGACACACCGCAATCGGGGGCAAGTCGAACCGTCGCACCGCCCCTCCCACATTAAACCGAGTCATTAATAGAAAACTCAAACCCGCAAACCTCTATGCTTATAGGGAACTAGCCTGTCGCAATAACAACCAAAGGCACAGATACGCCCACCTCTTATCAGGACACACACATGCAGGTAGAAAGCTTTTTCGAATGGCTGGGCCAGGCGCTGGGCTCCATCATCCGCTTTATCGTCGATGGCCTCAGCGGGTTATTCGGTGCCTTGACCCACGCTGGCGGCAACTTTGTCGAAGGCCTGTCCCGCACCTTGGGCATGGACACCTCAATCATCAGCATCCTCACCCTGATCGTCGGCCTGCTGTTCCTGTACTCGGCCGTACGCGCCTTCATGCGCGCCTCGATCGTCTTCGGAATCATCTGGCTGCTGCTCGGCCTGTGGCTCCTCAGCTGGGTAGTCCACTAACCCCCCCCCCCAAACACCACAAATCCCCTGTGGGAGGGGGCTTGCCCCCTCCCACATTTAGCTCCCATTTCAAATCAGGTAATCAGCGGCCTTTAATCACCAGATCCGCCGGAGTCTCCCCCACCGCCTGCCAGTTCGGCCGGTACATCGACTCCACCTGCGGCGGCGGCACTCGATACGTCCCCGGCGTCACAGCACGCGCCAGGTACAGCAGGTGCGTAGTCCCCGAACCGTCCAGGTTCATCGCCGCCACATAACGGTCATCCCTGAACTCCTGATGCTTGAGCGTCGAGTTCTGCATCGACTCACGCCATTCCTTCACCTGGCTGCTGGCGTTCTCCAGGCTGGCGGCACTTTGCGCCAGGTTCTGGTTTTCCAGCTCCAGGCCGGCCGGCAGCAAGTCCACCACCAGGGCATCTGGCACCCGTTGCTTGGCGTTCACCGCCAAGTGCACCAACACCAGATCACCACTGTTGAGGTTGCGCAGGTTCAGCGGCTGGCCATTCATGCCCAGATACTCGCGGCGGATGCTCAAGTTGTCACCGCCCGCAGCCGGAGGCACTTGTGGATAACCCGAAATCGTCAACTGCTGGTACACAGGCGTATCGCCCTGATTGCTCAAGGCGAGGTCGCTGGACAGCTGCTTGCCGTCCAGTGCCAGGGTCGATTGCTGGTTATTCAACTCACGCACGCCGCCACTGCCGGTCAGCGACACCTGCCAGTTCGCCTCAGGCTTCGCGAACCCCAACCGCCCGGCGAGGAACAGCGAATTACGCTCCTGGGTCGACAGGTACGGGCTGGCCGCCAACTGATCCGACAGCGCGAACAAACGCTCCTCGCGCTTGCCCTTGGCCAGGTCATTTTCTTCGAGCAGGGCCAGAATCATCGCCTGGTCGCGCAACGGGCTGCCGTAGTCGGCCAGCCATTCATTGGCATTGCGTTGCGTCGCCAAGCCGGCGAGCAAGGCCTGATCGGCGCGCGGCTGGTCGCCCATCTTCTGCAGCGCGACAGCCAGCTGCACCAACGGCAGACCGGAGCGCGCCTCGCTGCGTCGTTCAAAGATGCTGCGCAGCGCGCCCAACGGCGCCTGCTGACTGCGCGCCAACACCATACCTGCGTAGGCCTGCACGGCAAAGCGAGTGTGGTCGGCGTTGTCGCTGTAATCGACCTCGATCAGGTTGCGCTCCTGCACGTACCGCAGCAGGCGCTCGCTGGCTTTCTTCAAGGCCTCAGGCGGCACGGCGAAACCCTGGTCGCGGGCGCGCAGCAGGAAGTCGGTGACATACGCGGTCAGCCAGTATTCCTCTTCGCCATCGGCGCCCCACAGGCCAAAGCTGCCGTTGTAGCGCTGCATGCCCAGCAGGCGTTCGACGCCCAATTCGATCTTGCGTTTACGCTCGGCATCCGGTTCACCCTTGATGCTCAAGCGCTTGAGCAAGGCATCATCGGCATACAGCGACGGGTACAAGCCACTGGCGGTTTGCTCCAGGCAACCGTAAGGGTAAGCCTTGAGCGCCGAGATCTGCGCGCCGAGGTTCAAGGGCGGGCGGCTCGACAGGCTCAGCAGCGCTTCACGCCCTGAGGTATCGAATTGGTCCAATGCACCGGCGGGCAGGCTCCACGCATCGCTTTTGAGCACCGCGCGGTAATGCTTGAGCAGCGCCGGGTACGCGGGGCGCACGCCCAGGGTCCATTCGCGGCTGAACGGCGGCAGGTTTTCACCCGGCAGGTCGAGGCCATTCACGGTGACTTTGACCTTGCCCTGCCCCAGGCCGCCCCAGGCTTTCACCGGGATACGCAGGGTGGTGCGCTGGCCCTGCTTCAACTCGACGGTTTGCGCGCCACTGTTGACCAACTCCAACTGCCCTTCGGCACTCAGTTGCACCTCCAGCTTCTGCGCCTTGCCCGACAGGTTGGACAGGTCCAGCGCCACGCTGGTCTGGTCGCCACCGGCGAGGAAACGCGGGGCCGACAGCTCGGCAATCAGCGGTGCGGCGATCACGGTCTTGGCTTCGGCCATGCCGTAGCGGTCATCGCTCCAGGCCTGGGCCATCAGGCGCAACTCACCGTTGAAGTCCGGGATATTGACGCTGACTTCGCCCTCGCCCTGCTCGTTCAAGGTCACCGGCGCGCTTTGCAGGGCGACGATGGTCACACTGGTGTCCGGGCGCTTGCCGCCCTTGGCCAACGCTGCGTCACCCCCGAATGCCAGGCTGGCCAGGCGGCCCTGGCCGGCTTCGATCAACTGACCATAGATGTCGAACTGGTCCACGCCATAGGCCTTGCGGCCAAACAGGCTGGAGTACGGATCGGGCGTCGGGTATTCGGTGATATTGAGAATGCCCACGTCCACCGCTGCCACCAGTACATGCACCTGCTTGGGCACGCTGCCATCGGCATTTTTGGCGGCAATTTTCACCGTCAGCGGCTGTTTGGGGCGCATTTTTTCCGGCGCGGTGAGGGTCACGCCCAGCTTGCGCTGGGTGCGGTCCAGCGGCAGATGCAGCAGGCCCACGGCACGTTTGGGGGTGATATTGGCTTTGCGCTCGCCGGGGCGAATCACCAGCGCGCTGACATACAGGTCATGGCGCGACCATTTCGGGTCGAGCTTGACCGCGAAACTCTTGCCCTCGGCCGGCACGTCGATTTCCTGCCACCACAACGGCCCTTCGGCGGATTCCACCAACAGGTAGCCCTTGCCGGCTGCCGGCGGCGTGACGGTGACGTTGGCGGTATCGCCGTCGCCATACGCGGGCTTGTCCAATGCGAGCTTGACCTGATCGGGGCGCACGGAGCCGCCTTCGGTGTTGTCCTGGGCCTGGTAACCGGCCCAGAAACGCAGGCTGCTGACCAGGCCGGTCTGCGGGTCTTCGACCTCGACGCGGTACGGGCCCCACTCCACCTGGAAGCTGACCTTGGCGGTGTCGCCAGCCTTGATGTTCAGGGTCTGTTCATCGAGGTTGAGGAATTTCTCGTTGAAGTGGTAGCTCCAGCCGTCATTCTCCGAGTAGTTCCAGTAGTAGTCGCGGCGCTCGCGCACCAGGCGCACCTTGAGGTTCTGCGCGGCGAGTTTCTGCCCGTCCTGGTTAGCCAGCAGCACTTCGAATTCCGCCGGGCCATCGCCATTGGTTTCCTTGCCGTCAAACAACCCGCGCAGGCCCGGCAGTTGCTCGGCCGGCCAGATCGGCTGCACCAGGCGCCGGGTGATCGGCCGCCCGCCGGACTCTTGCAGGCTGGCTTGCACGATCAGTTGCAACGGCGACTTGGCCTCGGCCCATTTGCTTTCCAGGGTCAGGTCTTCCTGGCCCTTGGCGTCGAGTACCGTCTCATCCAGCTCGAAATCCTGACTCAGTTCTTCTTCGGTCACGGAGCCGAACTGGTAACCCGGCAGCGCCTTGACCGCTTCACGCAGCGGGCGCACATACACCTGGCCGCTGACCCGGTTGCCCGACGCCGGCGCACCGTAGAGGTAACGCCCGTTGACGTGAATGACCGGGTTGTCGGCCGGGCTCAACGCCGTGTCGCTGCCCTTGAGTTCCAGCGCCAGGCGCTCGGGCAGGAAGTCTTCGACGAGGAATTCATACAACTGCGGCTTGCCGTCGCCCAGGTCGAACACCAACTGCCAGCGCCCGGTGGGTGCTTCGCTGTTCAACTGCAACTGGTATTGATAGAGGCCGGACGCATCGGCATCCCACACAAACTTGCGGCTCACCTGCTCATCCGGGCGGCGCACTTCGACGCTCACCGGCTGTGGCTTGACCGCGTTGCCGTCCTTATCGCGCAGCAGGGCATTGAGCAGCACGGTTTCGCCGGGGCGATACAGGTCGCGCGGGCCGAACACAAAGAACTGCAACGGGTGCGAAGGTTGGCCGCCGATATCGAACTCGGCCAGGTCCAGCGCGGCGCTGTCCAGGCGCAGCATGCTGGTTTGCTCACCCTGCTTGGCCAGCAACACCTGGGCTTTTTTCGGCAATGGCAGCTCGGCGTGGCCACCCTTTTCGGTCTTGCCCTGGCCCACCACGCGGCCATCGGCATCCAGCACTTCAAGGTCGACGCCATCCAGCGCCTTGCCGCCTTCGAGGGCCTGGGTAAACACATCCAGGCGATTGGCGTAGCGGTGCACCGACAGGCCGATATCACTCAAGGTGAACAGCGTGGCCGGTTGCGAATAGTTGTAGGTGCCCGAGGCGCGCATCACCGCCAGGTACACGCCCGGCTGCTGCAATTGCTTGAGGCCGGCGATCGGCAGCAACAGCGTTTCGCGGGTATTGCGCGCAGGGTTCAGGTCGAAGCGCCCGCCGTAGACCAGATCGGCCAACGGCAGCAATTCGCGGGATTCATAACTTTGCAGGCTGGTGTTGCGGCCCCACTGCGCGAGGAACGACGGCAGGGATTCGGGCTTGATGCGGAAGAATTCGACGTCGATCTTGTCGACGTTCAACGCGATCACCGGCAGGCCTTCGGCCAGGCGCGTCGGCAGCAAGGTGCCACGGCTGGCGAAGCCGACGGTGGCTTGCAGGTCACGGGTTTCCAGGCGGGCGCTGTACTCGGCAGCGAGCTGGTTGTCGTTGACCGCCTTGACCCCGGCATCCACCGTCAGCACCAGCTTGCGCTGCGGTTCCAGGTGGCGCAGGCGCAGTTCCATCAGGTTGTCGGACAGCTCCCACGCGCCATCGACCTTGCCCGATTTGCTGTCCACCAGGTGCAGTTTGTCGGCGAACTTCTGCTCCGGATCCAACGGGATGGAAAAGCTCACCGACAAGGTACTGGCCCCGTCCAGCTGCACTTCGGACACGTCCACCACGCTCAACTCGCGCCCGGCGTAACGCTGTTTCAACGCCGCCACATCCACCGCCGCCTTGGCCGGTTTGGGGGCCGCCGCTACGGTTGGCGCAGGCGGAGCAGCCGGTTTATCGGAGGAATCGCAGGCGCTCAGCAGGGCCAGCGCGCAAGCCAGGATCAGTCCTTTGTTCAGCATGGGGCACTCGTAGTGAGAGGGGTCCGAGGGATGAACTATATATCAGCGTCGGCCAAGCCGATGTGGCGCTGGTCACATTGACCGACGGAGGGTGGTTTGGTTCTGAGTGCTCTCAAGCTCAAGACAAATCCCACAAACAGTGAGGATCAAATGTGGGAGGGGGCTTGCCCCCGATAGCGGTGGTTCAGCAAAAAATATTTGTCTGATACACCGCCATCGGGGGCAAGCCCCCTCCCACATTAATCCACCCCAGTTACAATGCCGCTCCCCAAGGAGCCCCCATGCCCACCCTACTCACCGACTGGCGCCACCGCCCGACCCACCGCCGCGTCTGGGCCCTGGCCGCGCCGATGATCCTGTCGAACATCTCGGTGCCGCTGGTAGCCCTGGTCGACAGCATGGTCATCGGCCACCTGCCCCACGCCCACCAGCTTGGCGCCGTGGCTGTCGGCGCCAGCCTCTACACCTTCCTGGCCTGGGCCATGGGCTTCCTGCGCATGGGTTCCACCGGCTTTGCCGCACAAGCTGCCGGGCGCGGGGATGGCGCGGCGCTGCGGCAGATTCTGTTGCAAGGCCTGCTGCTGGCGCTCGGCCTGGCGATGTTGCTGGGCACGGTCGGTATTCCCTTCAGCCACCTGGCGCTGGAATGGATGCAGCCCTCGCCCGAGCTGAACCAACTGACCCAGGATTTCTTCCACACCCGCCTGTTCGGCCTGCCCGCCGCCCTTGCCAGCTATGCACTGGTCGGCTGGTTCCTGGGCACACAAAACGCCCGTGCGCCGCTGGCGATTTTGCTCACCACCAACCTCGTCAACATCGCGTTGAACCTGTGGTTTGTACTGGGTCTGGATTGGGGCGTGGTCGGCTCCGCCCGCGCCTCGGTGGTCGCCGAATGGACCGGCGCCCTGCTCGGCCTGGCCATGACGCAAAAAGCCCTGCGCGCCTACCCCGGGCATATCGCCTGGGCCGCGTTGAAAGTGTGGGAGAGCTGGCGCCCGTTGCTGGCGGTCAACCGCGACATTTTTATCCGCAGCCTCGCGCTGCAATCGGTGTTTTTCATGATCACGGTGCAGGGCGCGCGCCTGGGCGATGCCACGGTGGCGGCCAACGCGCTGCTGCTCAACGGCCTGCTGCTGACCGCCCATGCGCTGGACGGCCTGGCCCATGCGGTCGAAGCCCTGTGCGGCCACGCCATCGGTGCCCATGACCGCCACGCACTACGCCGCTCGCTGGTGGTGGCCGGCGGCTGGTCGCTGCTCGCCAGCGTCGGTTTTGCCCTGCTGTTCAGCGTCGCCGGGCACCTGTTTATCGCCATGCAGACCGACATTCCCAGCGTGCGCGCAACCGCCGACCTGTACCTGCCGTACCTTGCCGTGCTGCCGTTGATTGCGGTGTGGAGTTATTTGCTGGACGGTCTGTTTATCGGCGCCACCCGCGCGCGGGAAATGCGTAACGGGATGCTGCTGACGGTGCTGCTCACGCTGCCATTCGCCTGGGCCTTGCAAGGGCTGGGCAACCACGGGCTGTGGCTGACCTTTTTGCTGTTCATGGCCTTGCGCAGCCTTACTTTGTGGGCGATTGCCTGGCGATTGAACCGCCAGGACCAGTGGCTTGGATAAACGCCGTGACCCGATCCAGCACCGGCGCCAGCCAGCGCAGCGGTTTGGAAATGGACGCCACCAGCGTCGCGTGGCCGGTCTTGGTGAAATAGAAGGTTTCGACCGGCACACCGGCCTCGCTCAGCTTTTTCGCCAGCCCACCGGTATTACGTGTCGGGTTGACGAGGTTGTCGTCGGTCGAGGCGATCAACAGGCTTGGCGGCGCAGCGTGGCTGACGTGGTTGATCGGCTGGGATTCGGGCGGTGAGTCGGGAAAGAAAAACACCGGTTTCACGTCCGGATTTTCAATCGGCAAGAAATCATACGGCCCGGCCAGGCCGATCCAGCCTTTGAATATCGACGGCGCCAGGCCCACGTCTTTGAGCCAGCGCGCATCCAGCGCCAGCATCGAGGCGTTGTAGGCACCAGAGCTGTGGCCCATCACATACAGTTGATCGAGATCGGCGCCGTACTCGGCGATGTGCTGGTGGGTCCAGGCCACCGCTTTTGCGCCGTCCTGGAGAAACGCGGGGTAACGCACTTGCGGGTAGAGCCGGTAATCGGCGATCACCACCACAATTCCACGCGAGGCCAAGGCTTCGCCGACAAAACCGTAGTCATCCTTGGAACCGCTGTTCCAGCTGCCGCCATAGAAAAACACCACCACGGGCGCATTCGGGATCTCAGGGAGGGGACGGTATATATCGAGCTTCTGGCGAGGGTCGTCGCCGTAGGCGATGGAAGCGGTTTTGGTGAAGGTGCTTGAAGGCGTCAGTGCGTTAAGCACTTTGATCGGCGAGCAGGCCGCCAACAATGCGGCGATGGCCAGGGTAAACACCTGAAAGAACTTGCTCGACATTGCTCAGCCCTCACACAATTTCAGGATTAGCAGTGCTTCAAATGCGGGAGGGGCGGTGCGACGATTCGACTTGCCCCCGATGGCGGTGGATCAGCTAACACATGTATCACTGATGCACCGCTATCGGGGGCAAGCCCCCTCCCACAGTTGGATTTGTATCAACTCAGCTTACGAGGACAGGTAGGACGAGCGCGTCAGACCCAGGCGCAACGCATCCAGGAACTGGGTGCGCTCGCTGGCACTGATCTTCGCGCTCGCACACTTGTCCCGGTAGTGCGTCATCAACTCCTCCGGCGACAAGTGCACATAACGCAGCATGTCTTCGATGGTGTCGTGGGTCTCGATGCCGGCGCTGTACACCGAACCGTCTTCACGCTGGTAGATGTTCACCGAATCGGTGTCACCAAACAGGTTGTGCATGTCGCCAAGAATCTCTTGATACGCGCCGACCAGGAAGATCCCCAGCAGGTAGTCTTCACCCTCGTTCAAGGCGTGTACCGGCAGGCTGGTCTCGATGCTCTGCTCGTCGACGTACTGCTTGATCTTGCCGTCGGAGTCGCAGGTCAGATCCTGCAATACCGCGCGACGCAGCGGCTCTTCATCGAGACGGTGCAACGGCAGGATCGGCAGTACCTGGCCGATGGCCCAGGTGTCCGGCAGGCTCTGGAAGACCGAGAAGTTGCAGATGTACTTGTCTGCCAGCTTGTCGTTGAGTTCGTCCAGCACCTGGCGGTGCGAGCGCTGGCGGGC
>Ga0302347_1001052_pt1 | contig 36092 bp, 45 predicted proteins | sample PhyWR1_FD_202178 | JGI IMG/M metagenome (GOLD analysis project Ga0302347, IMG submission 202178) | Leaf surface microbial communities from wheat plants in UC Gill Tract Community Farm, Albany, California, United States - DLSL W.R1 (v2)... | ecosystem: Host-associated > Plants > Phyllosphere >... | reverse complement strand
TGCGCCTGCTGCACCGGCTCAACCGCAACAGCCGGCGCGGCGCGCGGCGCAATATCCTGGCCCACTACGACCTGGGCAATGCCCTGTTCGAGCAGCTGCTCGATCGCACCATGATGTATTCCGCCGCGCAGTTCGAGCACCCTGCACAATCCCTGGAGCAGGCGCAGCTGAACAAGCTGCAGCGCGTCTGCGAAAAGCTCGAGCTTGGTCCCGACGACCACCTGCTGGAAATCGGCTGTGGCTGGGGCAGCCTGGCCATCCACGCAGCCACCCAGCACGGTTGCCGGGTCACGACTACCACGCTGTCCGAGGCGCAATACACCTATACCCGGCGGCGGGTGCAGGACTTGGGGCTGGAACGGCGCGTGACAGTGCTGCGCGACGACTATCGCGACCTGCGCGGCAGCTACGACAAGCTGGTGTCCATCGAGATGATCGAGGCCGTGGGCCACCGCTACCTGCCCGCCTACTTCCGCCAATGCGCCGCCTTGCTCAAGCCCGACGGGCTGATGCTGCTGCAGGCGATCACCATTCGTGACCAGCGCTACGCTCAGGCCCGCCGCTCGGTGGACTTCATCCAGCGTTATATCTTCCCTGGCGGCGCGCTGCCTTCGCTGAGCGTGATGCTCGATACCGCCAGCCGGCAGACGTCGCTGAACCTGGTGCACCTCGAGGACTTCGGCGTGGACTACGCGCGCACCCTGGGGCACTGGCGCGATAACCTGCGCCAGGCCCGCCCAGCCCTGGCTGACCTGGGTTATGACGATGCGTTCCAGCGGCTATGGGAGTTCTACCTGTGTTACTGCCAGGGCGGCTTCGAGGAGCGTGCCATTGGTGTGGCCCAGTTGCTGTGGGCTGCCCCCCAGGCCCGTCGCGCGCCGTTGCCGGCAGCGTGATCAGCCGGGGCCGCTGGCAGCTGGTCAACGCCTTGTGGTTGCAGGCCGGCTGGTGGTTGTGCGTGCTCGGGGCACAGCACCCATTGCTGTTGTGGCTGGTGCCGCTCGGCATCTTCGTGCACCTGCGCCTGTGCCCCGCCCCTTGGGCCGAGGCCAAGGCGTTGTGCCGGGCCACACTGGCCGGCTGCATGCTGGACAGCCTGCTGGGTGCGTTCGGGGTGTTCACCTACACAGCCTGGCCACTGCCGCTGTGGCTGGCACTGCTGTGGCTGGTGCTGGCCAGCGGCCTGCGTCACAGCCTGGCCTGGGCTGGCCGTCGGTTCTGGCCAGGGGCATTACTGGGCGGGATTGGCGGCCCACTGGCCTACCTGGCCGGCGCGCGGCTGGCCGATGTCGCCCTCCCCCTAGGGCCGCTGGTCACCGCCCTGCTACTGGCCCCGGTCTGGGCCCTCGCCTTCCCGTTGCTGCTGCGACTTGCCGCGCGGCCGTGAGCGGCGGCAGCGTTCGGAGCAGTAACGCACCTGCTCCCAACACCGCGCCCAGCGCTTTCGCCACGTGAACGGGCGGCCACAGCCCACGCACAACTTGCTCGGCAACAGCTGTTTTTTCACGGTGCGAGGGTGCTCAATCGCATGCTGCACCCGCTGGCAGGCGGCGGAAGAACAGCGTTATCTGGCCGACCTCCACGCCCAGCTTGCGCATGCTGGTGCGGTTGATCAGGGTGTCGTCATCCATCAGGTACATCCAGTCGTCCATGTCCACCTGCCAGTGCCGCCCGTCGACCGGGAGGTCCAGCTGGTAGCGCCAGCGCAGCGCGTTGCCCGCCATCTCGCCACGGGCTTCACCGATCACGTCGCCGGCAGTGCCACGCCAGTGCCCGGGCCGCTCCGGTGTCAACGTCCAGACCCGGCGCTGGCGTTCACCGTCGCTGTAGACGAAGCGCTCGTCGAGGATCAGCCGCTCGCCCTCGCGGTGGCTGGCAATGCACACGTGAAAACGCTTTGCCACCTCGCCGGAACGCTTCTGGAACATGCCCCAGGCCTGCACCGGCCGCGAGAAAAAGGCCGCCAGATCAAGCTTTGGTTGCTGGCTGGCGTAGTCCTCGACACTGACGTTGCCGCAGCTGCCCAGCAGCAGGCAGGTCAACAGCAGCACCATCTTGTTCTTCATAGTCAGGCTCCTGGGTCTGCGGCCTGGCCGAGCAGGCGCAGGCGTAGTTGAGGGTCGCGGGCGCGCGGGTCAAGCCAGATAGCGAAAAACGCCTTGCAGAAAACCGGGTCGCGCACCTCCCCCGTGAGCTTTCCATCCACGTAGAAACGGCAACCTGCACGGGGCAGGTACAAGCCGACGATGCGCATGCCGGGGTGCACATCCGGGAACGCCGCTTCCAGTGCCCTGGCCCCGTTGGCAAGTTGCGTTGGCGTCACGCTGCCGTCGTTCAGGCGGCGCATCTCTTTGACGCTGGCCTGTACAAGGTTGTCCCGTGACAATGCGCGGTGGTACAGCAACTCTAGGGCAAATGGCCGCCCCCAGTCCTGCCCATGACCGTCAGTCCACAGCCGCGCGGTGTAAACCCGAAAGCCGAACCAGGTGAAGTCGCCACGGCCCAGCACCTGGGCCGAAGGCAGCGCAGCGCGCCAGTCGCCTGCGAGCAGCGGTGCGGCAGCCAACAGCGCAAACAGGCCGGCCCAGCGGAGCATGCGCGGCATGGGATCCACCCTTCATTGAGAATACTTGTACAAGAATAGACGTTTGTAGAGTTACTCTCGGGCAACTGCACATTATCAAGCAGCGCTAGCTAGGGCGGGCACTGATGTCACCGCCACCGCATTCGCGGGTAAACCCGCTTTCATAGAACTGCATATAACTTCCTGGTTTAGCAGGGACTCTGTGGGAGCGGGCGCGCCCGCTCCCACAGGGGTACGCGGAGCGCCCAGCATTAGTTCTCTGCGCGACAGCGCAGCCCAATGGGCTCGGCAATCTCCTACAAGGCTGCTGCGGTCACTGCATAAGCGGGTTTATCCCCTGCCCGCTCAAACCCAGGCAGGGTCTGAAAAGTGTTGGTCGATGGTGGCCAGGCCCAAATCTGACCCTGCGACCTTGGCGCTGCGCCCGTCAGATCAAGCCTTCGGCCTCAAGGGTCTTGTGCACCGCCGGACGGCTGGCGACGCGTTTCTGAAACGCTGCCACCGCTGGCCCCACCAAGACCCGGTTGCACGCAAGCTGCCCGCCGTCGCTGATCCAACACCGGCGAACAGCTGGAACTCCGCAACGGTGAAAGGGTCGACCTGTACATCCAGGCTGGCAAATGACGGGAACAACCCATGGTCTCCTTCGACTTGCAACGGATGCTGTTGGGCGAACTTCCCCTGACCTTCCTCCTCGAAGTTGCCTGTCGTGTTCTTGCCGCCTTCCTCGCGGTTTTTCTCTTTTTGAAATCCAGCGGCCGTCGGGGCATCAAGCAACTGTCGCGCTTTGAACTCGTGGTCATTCTGACGCTGGGTTCTGCTGCAGGGGATGTAACCTTTTACGAAGATGTGCCGCTGTTGCCGGTGGCGTTGGTGTTCCTCACGCTGCTACTGCTGTATCGGGGCACTGTCTACCTCATGACACGCAGCAAGGCGTGCGAAGCGTGGATCGACGGTTTGCCGATCACGGTGGTCAAGGATGGCATGTACGAAATCCATTCCCTGCGCAACATGAACATCTCGTCGAACGAGTTGTTCATGGAGCTACGCCAGCAAGGCGTCGAGCATCTGGGCCAGGTTCGCCTTGGCCTGCTGGAAACAGATGGCGACCTGAGCCTGTACTTCTACGATGGCCAGGACACCCGAGCGGGGCTGTCAGTGCTTCCGGCCGAGCATCGGCCCGAATACGTCAAACTACCCGCTGCCGGGGTGTATTGCTGCGTAAGCTGTGGCTACCCGGTCTACCTCGATGCAGAGGGTTCTGTCGCGTGTACCCGGTGCGGGCATGACGTGTGGTCTCCGGCGCTGGAAACGCTGCGCGGCCGGTAGCAGGTGCTTCATCTGCTTTGCAGCTGGGCGGCGATATCTGTCGCCAGTTCGATAAAGGCCCGAGCGGCTGATGTCTGGTAGGCCCCCTTGCGCTGCATCAACACCGCAGTACGCTGCAGCCGCTGCGGGCCGAGCTCGAGGGCAAACAGGCCTTCGTGCGCACGTGCGATGGTGGCAGGCAACAACGTCGAGAGCGTCGTCCTGCGGACCACTTCGATGACAGCACCAATCACATTGGCCTCCATGCGCACACGTGGGGTAATGCCGTGCTGGCGGCAGTAGCGGTCGATCTGCTCGCGGGTGGCAAACTCCGCACTGAGCAGGATCAGCGATTCGCCGCTCAGGGCATCGGGGTCGATAGCATGCTGCCCCGCCAGCGGGTGGTTGCCCCCGACCACCAGGGCGAGTGCTTCTACCAGCAGCGGCAGGGTGTCGATGTCCTCCGCGTGCCCGTCATCGAACGCGATGCCCACATCAAGCTCGTCGGCCAGCAGCTGCGCCTGCATCTGTTCCTGGGCGATTTCCCGCAGGTTCAGCGTGATATTCGGATATCGGCTGTAGAACGCCTCGACCACCGGCCCGACCAGGTAGGTGGTGAACGTTGGGGTTATCGCAACCCTGAGTGAACCCCGGCTCAGATCGCCCACGTCATGGATCGCCCGCTTGCCTTCTTCCAGCTCCTGCGAGGCCCGGCGCGCATAGCGCAAATAGACTTCCCCGGCGTCCGTCAGGCGCGTGGTACGCCCCGATCGGTCAAATAGCTGCGCCCCGAGGCTTTCCTCCAGTTGCCGGACCTGCTGCGACAGGGCGGGTTGGGAGACGTGCAGCGCTGCAGCCGCCTTGGTGAAGCTGTGGTGTTGCGCCACCGCGAGGAAGTACTTGATGTGTCGAGCAAGCATGCCACTACCCATAAGATTATCCGATGATCAGCATCATAATTGAGACTTTTACCTTATGTAAGCAGCGCCGTAACCTCTGCTCCATCGCATCGCGACCCAGAGGAATCACCATGAAAGACATCATCGACGGTTTTCTGAAGTTTCAACGCAACGCCTTTCCGGAACGCGCCAACCTGTTCAAGGGCCTGGCCAACCAGCAAAGCCCACGGGCGCTGTTCATCTCCTGCTCCGACAGCCGGCTGGTGCCGGAACTGGTCACGCAGCGCGAGCCGGGCGACCTGTTCGTCATTCGCAACGCCGGCAACATCGTGCCGCCCTACGGCCCTGAGCCAGGGGGCGTATCAGCCTCGGTCGAGTACGCCGTCGCTGCCCTGCAGGTCTCCGACATCGTGATCTGTGGGCACTCCGATTGCGGCGCCATGACCGCCATTGCCACCTGCAAGTGCCTGGATCACATGCCCGCAGTAGCCGGCTGGTTGCGCTACGCCGACTCGGCTCGGGTAGTGAATGAAGCACGTGAGCACAAGGACCATCACAGCCGTGTCGACGCCATGGTCCGCGAGAACGTGATCGCCCAGCTGGTCAACCTGCGCACCCACCCCTCGGTACGTTTGGCCCTTGAAGAGGGCCGCATCGCCCTGCATGGCTGGGTCTATGACATCGAGAGCGGCCGTATGGATGCGTTCGACATCAACACCGGCAAGTTCGCCCCGCTGGTGGATAACCCCGGTGCACGCGCCGCCCCCTATCAACTGAAGCAATCTGCCTGAACCCGTTTTTTACCCTAGGAGACAACACCATGATCCAGTCGCAAACCAGCCAACATTCGCGCCTTGCCCTGACCGAAGTCATTCTCTTGGCCAAAGCCCGCAAAGACCTGTCGTTCGCCCAGATCACCGAGGGCACCGGCCTCTCCGAAGCGTTCGTCACCGCAGCGCTGCTGGGCCAGCACCCACTGCCCAAGCCTGCCGCCAGCGTGGTGGGCGAAACACTCGGCCTGGATGCGGATGCCGTGGCACTGCTGCAGACCGTGCCGATGCGCGGCAGCATCGAGAACGGCGTGCCGACCGACCCGACCGTTTACCGTTTCTACGAGATGCTGCAAGTGTACGGCACCACGCTGAAGGCGCTGGTCCACGAGAAGTTCGGTGACGGCATCATCAGTGCCATCAACTTCAAGCTGGATATCAAGAAAGTCGAAGATCCGGAAGGCGGATCTCGCGCGGTGATTACCCTGGATGGCAAGTACCTGCCGACCAAGCCGTTCTAACGCCTCAAGTGTCCCGGCGTCTGCATACGGCGCCGGGCCATCAAGCGCCACTGTATCCCTGTCGATGCGAAAAGTGCCTGGCAGGACGAACACGTGAACAGGAATTTGAAAATGAAAGCTTTGTTGTTGGTAGTGCTCAGTAGCCTGTGCGCTGCGGCATCAGGCGCAGAACCGCTGCCCAGCGATGACGTGCAGGTGGAACAGTACAGCTACTCGCAAGCCCTGGATATCGCAAGAGTCATATCGATCAGCCAATTGCCCGAGGTTTGCGAGGTAGTGCCCGCACGCATGACCTACGAAGACTCCAATGGCCGCAGGCATATTCTCGAGTACCGGGCCATGGGCAATGGTTGCTCCAACGGTTGATCGTCAACAGGACTCAAGCTGAGGAGCACATGTAATGGATCTGATCTTTCGCAATGTCCGCATCACCGACGGACAGCCAACCATGGATGTCGCCATAGACAAGGGCAAGATCGCCTGCATTTCCCCAGCCATCACCCTGCCTGCGAAGCAGGAAGTCCAGGGTAACGGAAATGTACTGATGCCGGCCTTCGTCGAAGGGCACCTGCATCTGGAAAAAGCCCATGTCATGCAGCGCAAGGCCAATCGCTCCGGCACCCTGAAGGAAGCGATAGCGGTCACGGCCGAACTCAAGCCCACGCTGACCCAGGAAGATATTTTCGAGCGCTCGACTCAAGTACTGCGGTCACTCGTGCAGGCCGGCACCACCCATGTACGCGCGCACGCCGAATTTGACCCGACGCAAGGCTTTACCGGGTTTGACGTGGTGCTGGAGCTGCGTAAAAAGTTTCGTGAGGTGATTGATATACAGGTCGTGGCCTTTCCCCAGGAAGGGATACTGAAGCTACCGGGCATGCAGCAGATGATGGTCACGGCCATGGAAAAAGGCGCCGATGTCGTCGGCGGCATCCCCTACAACGACAGTTCGCCGCACGAGCACATCGACCATGTGTTCAACCTTGCCAGGCAGTTCGGCAAGGATATTGATTTTCACCAGGATTTTGCCGATTCCGCAGATAACATGAGTATTGAATATCTCGCACGCAAAACCCTCAAGGAAGGCTACCAGGGCCGCGTCTGTGTAGGTCACCTGACCAGCCTGGGCGCCGTGGCACCGGAACGGCGGGCCGACATTATCAGCCTGATCCGCGATGCGGGAATCAGCGTGATGTGCTTGCCGGCCACCGACTTGCACCTCGGCGCCCGGGGCGACAGCCATAACGTGCGCCGCTCGCTTGCGCCGGTGCGTGCGTTGCGTGACGGCGGCGTGAATGTGTGCCTGGCCACGAACAATATACGCAACGCGTTCACCCCGTACGGCACAGGCGACTTGCTGAATATTGCCCAATTGGCGCTACCTGCCTGCCACTTGGGTGGAGCAGATGACCAGGCCACGGTACTCCCCATGCTCACGACCAACCCCGCAAAAGCCCTTGGGCTGAAAAACTATGGGCTGGCACCGGGCAATGACGCAGATCTGATACTCGTGGATACCCGGTCGGTCGCCGATGTCATCCTTGACCTGCCCGCCCGGCTAATGGTGCTCAAGCGGGGGAAAATAGTCGCAAGCTCGACTTGGCACCGTTCGATAGCTTTTTGATGGACGCATAAGAGATCCTGACATCGGAGGCAAGGCCTGTAGCAACCCTACTACCATACAGACGACAACCTCTGAGTGCCCGAGATGCCTGGATAACACGCATTCGGGTGCCCCCGATGGCAAATCGACCATCGAAACAGGCCGCTTTCAGCGCCAACCGACGGGTATCACCTCAAAGCTTGAAACGCACGTGGATACAGCTTTTGCCTTCATGCCGGTCCACGGTTACCGCTGCACTGCCATACCCCGAATAACTCTTCACCAGGCGCATGCCAAGGCCCGTGCCTGTCGGTTTCGGGTAGGTAGCTGGGAACCCCTCACCTTCGTCCATGACGGTCAGCAGCGCGTGATCGCCCGCGTGCTCTACGAGGACCTCGACGGTGCCCTTGCCATATTTCAACGCGTTGGTGATGAGTTCGGAAATCACCAGGCCCAGCGGAGCGATCCTCTCCGGGGGCAGGATAAAGTTGTCTGCTTGCAGCACGATCTTGCGCTCGGCCAGCGCTTTGCCCAGGTCAACCAGCAAGGCATGCAGATAGTCCGAGGCCAGCACCTGCTGTTCTTCGGCATTCTGGTACAGCCGCTCATGAACGCTGGCGATGGTAACCACGCGCCCTGCTGCCGTTTCCAGTTGCAGCCTCACCGCTTCATCGGTAGTCAGGTTGGCTTGCAGCAACAGCAGCGTGTTCACCAGGTGAAGGCTGTTCTTGACCCGATGGTGGATTTCCTCCAGGTAAAGCTCGCTTCTGCTTTGCCGGCTGTTCTGCACCTCGATCAACGACAGCAGTTCAGCCTCGTAACGGTGGCGCTCGGTGATGTCCCGCGACACCGCAATGAGTTTTTCGATCTCGCCATCCGCGCCCACAATCGGCGCCACCGTCACATCCCACCATTTCGGCTCATCTGGTGCAGTCGGACCGTACGCCTCGAACCGTGCGGTATCGCCGGTTGCCACTTTGGCCAGGGCTTCCGACACCAACGGCCTTGACGCCTCAGGCCAGAGATCGGGCCAACGCTGGCCTTGCACGTCTGCCGTTGAGGCCAGGTGCAGGAACGTCAGGCCGGCCTCGTTCATGAACTCGATCTCGCCACTGGCCGAGAGAATCTTCACGCAGTCGGGACTTGCGTTGAGTATGGTCTCCGAATAGGGGTCGGGCCGCGGCGCCTCGACGCCAGCCGTTATGCGTTCGACCGCCATGGAGATGACGTTGGATATGCCTTCCAGGAATACCAGGTCGCTCTCGACGAAGTCGTCGCCATTGCTGCTGTCCGCCTCAAGTACGCCAAAGGGACTGAGTGCGCCGCGGATCGGAACGTTGATGGCGCGCTCGATCCCGTATTTCTTCAACAGCTCAGGAGTGCGAAAGCGGTCTTCCATGCCCAGATGGTTGGACAGTACCGGCCGGTAAGTGGCCAGTGCATATCCCGCTGGGCTGGCCACGTCCCAGCCGACCGTGGCACGCCCTATGTCGGATTGGTCCCAGCCCACGCCGTGCGACAACACAAATGCTTCGCCGTCCGGCAGCGGCTGCAAGACCTTCGCGAAGCGAGTCTTCATGCCTTCGGCCACCACCACGCACGCTTGGGTCAGCAACGCGTCGAGGTCCGCAGCCTTGAGGGACATCACGGCGAAGTCGACCACCAGTTCATGTTGGCGGTGGAGCCGCTCATGCGACCGTTTCAAAGCCGCGCGGATCGTTTCGTCCGGTGGAAGCTGCTGCATAGTCTTTTCGTCCAGATATTCATTGGCACCCGTTGTGCCCTTGACGCGCCAATCAAAGCGCTTCGCTTCTCGCCCAGCAACGATAGCTGTTTTCAAGGCTCACGCGTATACCGCCACTCATCGGGCAGGGGCAACGATGAAATATGCGCGTGCCCTAACGCTTATGAGAAGCGGGTAATCCTATGCGCGGCCACATCCTGATAGTAGAAGACGACGATCTGCTCAGAGACCTCACTGCCGAGAGCCTCACGTCACTGTACGCCCAGCAGGTCACAGTCTGCGCAAATGCAGACGAGGCGTTATGTTTGTTGTCAGAGGGCCTGCATGCCGCACTGGTTTTTACCGATATCCACATGCCTGGCGCGCTGGACGGTCTGGATCTGGCACGGGAGATCTGGACAAGATGGCCGGAAGTGCCCGTGATATTGACCTCGGGCCACGCCGTTGTGCCAGTGAATGCGCTCCCGGCAAATGCAGTGTTCCTGCCCAAGCCATGGACCATTGCAGACCTTGCACAGCTGATCAGCAAATTGCTCCCTGATCGAGACCGCTTGGGTTGATCCAGGCCTATTCATCTTTTGGGTTGCTCGACTTGTAACGCGCAAGAATCGGCTGCACCGTCAACCCATGCACAAGGATGCTGAGCGCCACGGCGGACAACACCAGGTTGGTAACCTGGGGCGCCGCTGCGGGTAGCAGCCCATGGTTGATCGCGTAGAACAAGTAGTAGAAGCTGCCTATTCCGCGAATCCCGAACCACCCCAGCAGCCCGCGCTGCGCCAGGCTTGCACCCGTGCGCCATGGCACCAGCATGACGGCTGCCGGGCGAATGATCAAAAACAGCGCCCCGGCGACGATCAACGCCCGCCAGTCCCAGTGCTCCAGCAATACCACGCCTAGCAGGGTAACCAGGAACACTTCCATCGCCCGCTCGACCAGGCTGCCGAAGGCAAGCATGTCCCCCAGCATGATCCCTGCAGCAATTTGCGAATCTTCCAGTGCCTGCACGTCACCCTTGACGGCATGCTCGGGTGCGACGTGCTGATGGCCAACCACGGGCTGAACCAGATGCTCTGCCGGTTCGTTTGGCGTTGCAGACGAATGCACTTCTGCTTGCCGTAGCCCCAGGCCCGCTGCAAAAACCGCCAGGAATCCATACCCGTGGATGATCTCCGACACCACATAGGCCAGGGCAATAAGGGCGAGCGCCAGGTAATCGTTTGGCGAAACCGTACTGTCTTCATGCTGGATTCGCAGGTACAAGGTCAGTTTGCCCAAGCCCCGGCCCATCCAGTACCCGCATGCGATGCCAGCCACGACAGCCCAGGCGACATCCTTGATCAGCCAGCCGCCCAGCCATTGCGCAGGGTCTGTTGCCTGCATCAGTAGCAGGCCGAGGATGACAAACGGGAATGCCACCCCATCGTTGAGCCCCGCTTCCCCCGAAAGGCTGAACCGGACAGGGTCGTAATCCTGGGCATCAGCGACTTGCACAAGTGTCGCAAGTACCGGATCGGTGGGGGCGAGAATGGCGCCGACCAGCACCGACATGCCCCAGCCGAGGTGCAGGCCGAAATGGGCGACCAGGCTGACCCCGACGATACAGATGACCATGACCGGGCCAGCCAGGAAAAACGCTGTCCACCATCTGCGGCTGCGCAATGGCAGGCGCAGTTTGAGCCCGCTTACGAATAGCGAGAACAACACTGCCACTTCCGTCAGGTGCTCCATCCAGCCGCTGGCCTGGGCGATGTCCAGGTGCAGAAGGCTCACGCCGGACGGACCCAGGCCGATGCCCAGGGCCAGACAGACGACAGACGTCGTGACGGGTATCCAGCGCAGGTACGAAGAAGACAGCGCGAGCAGGAGCAGTACCGCACCGAGCATGGCGAACCATACGATGAACGTCATCTGGGCGACCGTCCTGGGGGAGTATTTGTATGTTTGTTCGACGCTCTCTGGGGGGTGGCGTTCCGTCGGGAATGGGGGTAACGAGGATTGCATCAGCGCTGACAGGCGCGACAAATGCTGCGGCAAGCCCCTATAAGCCCTGACGCGCCCCCAACGCATCCAGCACCCGCCTCTCACCTCAATTCATAAGGGCTGCCCATCAAAGTAGTACCGCGCTCCCGAAGCCCTTCCATGGCAGTAATCCGGGCAATCTCCACACCCTGACGCACAATCACCACCTCGGTCCCATAAATAACCTGTTCAAGAATGAACTCGAGGCTGGTTTGTGCTTCCGGCATTTCGTACTTGACCTGTTGCATGGCATTTCCTTTTGAAGCCCGGTCGACGCGGCCACGTGCATTGCATAGCTGGCCGTGCCCTGACCTGTCGTGGTTTCGGGAGTGACGTTTATTGTCTATGCCATCTCGCAAAAAGTGCTTTCGAATCGTTCGGGATTGCGCCTAGAATTCAGCAATATTTTTCGAGAAACACCGAATATGCAAAAAAATAACCTGGATGACATGGACCGCAGGATTCTTCAGATGCTGAGCCGCGATGGCCGTGCCAGCCTGCAGGAAATCGGCAAGCAGGTCGGCCTGTCGTCAAGCCCGTGCTGGCAACGCATAAAACGAATGGAAGAAGCCGGCATCATCCAGGGCTACCAGGCACGTATCGACATGGCCGGGCTCGGCTATGGCGAGGGCTTGATCGTGATGGTGACCCTGGACCAGCACGGTGACGAAGTGCTGCACAAGTTCGAGAAGGCGCTAGCGGAAATACCCGAGGTGATCGAGGCGTACCTGGTGTCGGGTGAATACGATTACTTCCTGCGCCTGGCAGTACGCGATACGCGTGACTACGAGCGCCTGCTGCGAGAGAAGCTCTACAAGATCCCGGGCTTGCGCCATTCGGTATCGTGCTTTGTCCTGCGCCAGCTCAAGGCGGCCAGCGTGCCGGTGTGAAGAAGCAGGCTGCCGAAGAGGACGACTGGCGCCCGCGGCTCAAATCGCCAATATGGCCTGGGACTGGTCAATTGAGGGTATCGATCCCTGGTCAGACCGGGTTGCCAGCCACTGGCGCATACGCTCGGTATCGAAAATCTGCCCCTCTTCCATCATCACCAGGATGAGCGCTTGAGACATTCGGTAACATCCGCACCGGGAACAGCGCCGCTCTTCCCAACCACTGGGGCATTCGACAGTTTCAGCCTGTCCCGCGCAAATCAGACAACTCATGCAGCCCCCTTTATTCTTTTCGGTGGAGGGTGGGTGGGAAGTGACCGGCAGGGTATGCCTGTCGCAGCACATACAGCTATTTCCGTGCCAACTCCTGATTGATTTTCGCGAGCACGCCGAAATCGGCATGGAACGGTTGCGGCGCGCTGCCCTCCGACAATAATGCAGGGCGCGTCGCGCACTGCCCATTCACATCCAGAGGACAGCCTTGCATGAAAAAGATCCTGATGGTGCTCACGTCTCACGATCAACTGGGTAATACCGGCAAGAAAACCGGCTTCTGGCTGGAAGAATTCGCCGCCCCCTATTACGTGTTCATCGACGCCAACGCCGATGTCACACTCGCGTCCCCCAAAGGCGGCCAGCCGCCACTGGACCCTAAAAGCGATGAAGCCGATGCCCAGACCGATGCTACCCGGCGCTTCGCCAGCGATACCGAAGGGCAGATGGCCCTGGCCGACACCGTACCACTGGGGGAAATCGACCCGTACGACTTCGATGCCGTGTTCTATCCAGGAGGTCATGGGCCATTGTGGGACCTGGCAGAGGACAACGACTCCAAAGCCTTGCTGGAGGCGTTCTATGCCTCCAACAAGCCGATCGCCGCGGTATGCCACGCGCCGGGCGTGTTCAAGCACGTCAAGGCGCCGGACGGCCACCCGGTGGTCAAAGGCAAGCGGGTAACCGGCTTTGCCAACAGTGAAGAAGACGCTGTCGGGCTGACCGACGTGGTGCCCTTCCTGGTGGAAGACATGCTCAAGGACCATGGTGGTGAATATTCCAAGGCCGCAGACTGGGCGAGTCATGTGGTCGAGGATGGCCACCTGATCACCGGCCAGAACCCTGCCTCCTCTGAAGCGGTAGCTCAGGCGCTGCTGAAGCGCTTGTCGCAGGAAACAGGCGCCTGACCCATTTGCCCGGCGTGCCCATGGGCTGATAACAGCCATGTCGGCCGGCCCCTTCGCCGCATGCGAAGAGGCCGGCAGCTCAGTCGCTGTCGAGTCACGGGGTAAAACCCAACCCCGAGGAAAGGTCGCTACCTTCACGCACGCCGCCCGCGCCAACCGCCTGGGTCGGTGGCTTGTCGGTGGCCTGATGAAGCGATTGCTCGACCGACGCCTTCACCTCGCCGCCCTTGGCCTTGAGCGTGTCCGTCAAGCGGTCACTGGTGCTGCCCATGAGCTGGTCTTCCTTTCGGGTGCCGGGTAGGGCCGCGCCCAGCGCCGCTCCCAGGGCAATGCCCAGCGCCGCCAACACCAGCGGCTGCTCTTCAAGCAAGTGTTCGAACTGGCCTTTCAGCGCAGTCGCCTGGTCCCCGACCTTGTGCGCGGAACTGCGCAGTGTATCGGCAGACTCACCCATCGACTCACGGGCGCCATGGCCAAGCTCACTGGCCCGGTCGCGCGCGTCATGCGCCTTCATGCGCACCTTCTGGCCGGCATCGTGCACCGCCTCCCCAGCATGGGCGAAGGCGTCTTTGACCGAGTCGACCGCCTCCCCCAGCTTTTCCCCAAGACCTGGCCCGTGATGGGCCGGCCCTGGGTTGAAAGGCCGGTTCTGATTGAGCCCCAGCCAAGCCAGGCCCAACACCGTGAGGGTCGCCGGGACCGGATTGTTCTTGAGGGTGAGGCCCAGGTTGTGACAGAACTCGCCGCCGTTGCCCTTGGCATAGGCCAGCACCTTGTCGACCAGCTGGCCGGGGCTCAAGCGCTGCTCCAGCGCGTCAACCAGGTCACTGATGTGCTCGCGCTTGGCGTTGATTTCCTGTTCGAGCAGGTCAGGGTCCTTGTGCGCTTCGTGTTCGAAGGAGGTGGTCATGGCAGTTTCCTCTTCAGCGTTTCCTTGTCCTGTTGCATGGCGTGCAAGGCACGATCAGGAGCAAGGTGGGTGGGCTGGAACTGTTTCTTGCCCGCCTGCAGCATGATGAAACCGATCACCACCGTGACGGCCCCCACGATCAGGGCAGCCAGCCAGGGCTGCAACACCAGCGCCAGGGCATACACGGCGGCCAGCAGCAGGATGACAAAACCCGCCAGCACCACGATCGCGCCAGCCGCCACTGCCGCTGTACCGGCTTTCAGCGCGTTCAGGTTTTGCTGCAGTTCGGCCTTGGCCAGGGCCAGTTCCTTGGTGAAAAGGTCGGGCACCTCACGCATCAACTGGCGCACCAAGCCACCCACACCCACTGGGTCTTCTTCCGGTGTATGCAGCCCTGGGGTGGTATGAAAGGGATCTTTGTTCATCATTCGCCTCCTTTGAGCGGGTCACGCTCGAACGGGCTGCCGCTGACGGGCGTGCCGGCACCCGGCCCTATCGGGTCGACGGGGGTAAAGGGCTCGCGAGTAGATACATCGCTCGCCCGATCCGGCGTGGGTGGCAGAGGATGCCGAGACTCGCTGGCACCCGCAGCCGCTACGCCGGCGCCCTGGGCGTGGTCGGCACTGGCGCGCAAGAAGCGCGAGACGGCAAAGCCGATCGCCACGCTTGCGGCCAGGAACACCGCCGGGTTATCCCGCGCCAGCCTGACCCCACGCTGCAGCAGGCTTTCGGCGCTCTCATGGCGAACTTGCTCGGCAAAACTGCCCATGCAGTCTGCCGCCTGGGCCAGGTACTGCGAAAGGCCGAGACTGTCGTGGCCTTCCAGCGCTTGGGCGGCCGAGCGGGCGCCTTCCTTCAGCGAATCAAGCTGGTCGGCGGCATTGTCGCGGTAGTGCTCGTATTGCTCGCTGCCCTTTTGCCGCGCTTCGCCAAGCAGTGCGCCGGCTTCATCGGTGATGGCGTGCAGGTGGTCCTGAGTGCTGTCGGGGGGAGAGGTAGAGCTTTGATCGGTGTTTTCCATGGTTGCGTCCTCAAAGCAGCTGACGGGCGAATGCTGGTTACAGAGGCATTCATTCGGGGGACGCGGCCCAGTCGACGGTAGTTCACTCCCGTGGATCTATGACAGTTGCCCGGCGCGCCAATCACCCCGTAACCGCATAGCCTTCGCGCAACCAGTTGTTGCACAGCCTTCAGCGGCGAGGGTAATCAGCGCCAGCGATGGCCTTGAGGTACCAGCGGTCAGCCAGCCGACGCAGGTCACGCCATTCGCGCCAGTCCACAAGGCCCAGGCGGTCCATCTCGTCAGCCTGGCGCAACAGCTCTTCGTGGTAGGTGCTGGGGCAGGCACAGCGCAGGGCACGGTCATCAAGCGTGCAGAACCAACGGTTGATGGCCTCGAGCCTGAGCTGTTCGGGGGTGAGCTGTTCAGTGAACGCATTCATGCCAGGCTGCCTGTGCTCGTTTTTCAAATCGAGCGAAACGCCTGGCGAATGGTTCACTCCGCCCGCCCGAGCGGCGCAGTGCTCCCCCGCAAGCCAGCGTGGCGCCTGGCAGGTGTTCATGGTTGGCCTATTCTGACCAGCAACGCCGCACAAACCTTGGCAGGTAACAACCCACTAGCTTGCTAGCCGCCCTGGAACATGGGCACTATCGCCCATTCTGTCATGGACGCTGCTGAGCTCTGGAACCCGCATGAACTTGCCTTCGCGTAACAATGTACATGTTGCTGGCAGCGGCAATGCAACCCTTGTGTTTTCCCACGGTTTTGGCTGCGACCAATCCATGTGGCAGTTTTTGCTGCCTCACTTCCAGGGCCGGTTCCGGCTGGTCACCTATGACCTGGTCGGCGCCGGGCGATCGGACCTGGCGGCCTATGACCGCGAGCAATATGACTCGCTGTGTCGCTACGCCGAAGACCTGAACGAAATCATCACGGCATTTGCCGAGGGCCCGGTAATACTGGTCGGGCACTCAGTCAGCGCAATGATTGGCGCCTTGGCAGACCGCCAGCAGCCAGGGCGCATCGCAGCGCATGTCATGGTCGGCCCGTCGCCCTGTTACATCGACGCGGACGACTACACCGGCGGGTTCAAGGAAGCCGACATCCACGCCCTGCTCGACACCCTCGACAGCAACTACCTGGGCTGGTCGAGCGCCATGGCTCCGGTAATCATGGGCGCCCCGGGGCAGCCTGCGCTGAGCGAGGAACTGACCAACAGCTTCTGTCGCACCGACCCGGATATCGCCAGGCAATTTGCCCGGGTCACCTTCCTGTCGGACAACCGCCAGGACATCCACGGCCTGCCGACCCCGGTGCTGATCCTGCAGTCCACCGACGACCTGATCGCGCCGATGGCGGTGGGCGAATATCTGCAGGGCGTGCTGCCCAACAGCCGGCTGTGCCTGATCGAGAATATCGGCCATTGCCCGCACATGAGTGCCCCTGCCGCCTGCTCGGAAGCGATGGATGCTTTTCTGCAGCCCTGGGCGGCTGGCCAATGACCGCTGGCGGCGGCTTGCCTGGTGTCGATGAGCTGTACGAGGGTGCGCCATGCGGCTTGGTGATCACCAGCGAAGCGGGCACCATCCTGCGTGCCAACCAGACCTTCTGCGACGCGTTGGGCCGTGCCCCGGCAAGCTTGCTTCAACATAGGTTCCAGGACCTGCTGACCATGGGCGGGCGTATCTACCACCAGACCCACTGGGCGCCGCTGATGAAGATGCAAGGTGCAGTGGCGGAAGTGAAACTCGACTTGCTGCACCAGGACGGCCGCATCATCACCATGCTGCTGAACGGCGTGCGGCGCGAACATCCTGAAGGCGTGTTCTACCAACTGGCCTTGTCTGGCACCCACGAGCGTGACCGCTACGAGCGTGAGCTGCTTGCCGCGCGGCGCCGCGCCGAGGCGTTGCTGGCCCAGGCTACAGCCGCCGAGGTCGCCCTGCAGCAGGCCAAGGCCGAACTGGCCGACGCCTACCAGAGCGCCCAGCGGCGGGCGGCCTTTGCCGAGCAGACCGTAGCAATTGCCAGCCACGACCTGAAAAACCCGCTGACCGCGATCAAGATGGCCGCGCAGCTGCTTGCACAGAGCGAACAGCGGGACAGGGAGCGGCGCCTGCTTGGCAGCATCGGCCACTCCTGCGAACGCGCCGAGGGCATGATCGCCGATTTGCTCGACTTCGCCTCGGTAAGGCTCGGCCAGGGCATCACCATCCGCAGCCGCCCCGCCGACCTGAAAAACACGGTGGAGCAGACAATCAGCGAATTGCGCTTGGCCTTTGCCCACGCCCGCATCCGTCACCTTTCCCGCGGGTACGGCCAGATAGACATCGACCCGGACCGGCTGCAGCAGATGATCGGCAACCTGGTGGCAAACAGTGTTGCCTACGGCGACATGACTCACCCGGTCACCATCACCACCGACCTGGCAGGTGACGCGGCAGTGATTGCCGTGCACAACCACGGCACATGCATACCCGAGGCCCTGATCCCGAGCCTGTTCGAACCGATGACCCGCGCCACCGACCAGGACGCCACGGTGCGCTCGGTCGGGCTAGGGTTGTTCATCGTCAGGGAACTGGCCGAAGCCCACGGCGGCGAAATCACCCTCAGCTCGAATACGGTGTCCGGGACCACCTTCAGCATTCGCCTGCCGGCTGGCCGGGCAAGCTGAAGGCTGCGAACCTGGCTGCAGCAACCGGTTACCTGCTTCAGGTGCAGTTCACCTCAACGTTTTCCTGCCTGTTGGCTAACCTGCATATAACAACCGCCCTAGCAGGAGTTGAACGCATGAGAGCACTGACTTACCACGGCGCACAGGACGTCAGGGTCGACACCGTGCCGGACCCGAGCATCAAGGCCGATGACGATGTCATCCTGCGCGTTACCGCCACGGCCATCTGCGGCTCGGACCTGCACCTGTACCACGGCAGGATCCCGCAAACCGAGCCAGGCGACATTTTTGGCCACGAGTTCATGGGCATCGTCGAGGAAAGAGGGCCCGCGGTGACCAACCTGCAGGTCGGGGACCGCGTGGTGATCCCGTTCGTGATCGCCTGCGGCAGTTGCTTCTTCTGCCAGCATGACCTGTTTGCCGCTTGTGAAACCACCAACACCGATCGCGGCGCCATCCCCAGCAAGAAGGTCGTCCCCCCGGGGGCAGCATTGTTCGGCTACAGCCACTTGTACGGCGGCGTACCGGGCGGTCAGGCCGATTACGTGCGGGTGCCCAAGGCCAATTTCGGGCCATTCAAGGTGCCGACCGCCCTGCCCGATGACAAGGTGCTGTTCCTCTCCGACATCCTGCCTACCGCCTGGCAGGCGGTAACCAACGCCCAGGTCGGCAAGGGCTCCACCCTGGCCATCTATGGCGCCGGTCCGGTAGGGCTGCTGAGCGCCGCCTGCGCGCGCATGCTCGGCGCCCAGACCATCTTCATGATCGATAACAACGAATACCGGCTGGCCTTCGCCCGGGATGCCTACGGGGTGATCCCCATCAACTTCCTGGAAGACGACGACCCGGCCGACAGCATCATCCGCCTCACCCCCGGGATGCGCGGGGTGGACGCGGTGATTGATGCGGTAGGTTTCGAAGCCAAGGGCAGCACGGCAGAGAGCGTGCTGACCAGCCTGAAGATCGAGGGCAGCAACGGCAAGGCCCTGCGCCAGAGCCTGGTCGCGGTGCGCCGCGGCGGCGTGGTCAGCGTGCCGGGCGTGTATGCCGGCTACATTCATGGCTTCATGTTTGGCGACGCGTTCGACAAGGGCCTGACATTCAAGATGGGCCAGACACACGTGCAGAAGTACCTGCCCGAGCTGCTCGAGCATATCGAGGCCGGGCGTTTGCAACCGGAGCTGATCGTCACCCATCGCCTGGCGCTGGAGGAAGCCGCCATGGGCTACAAGATGTTCGACCAGAAGAAAGATAATTGCCGCAAGGTGATCCTGGTGCCCGGGGCAACTGCGGGCACATTTGCGGGCTGAGCCTGCACCGGGGCGCGGCCATGCAAGCGCCCAGGCCTCATTGGGCGTGCCGTGGCAAGCTGTTGAGGCTGCCGATCAAGGCATCAAGCGTGAACGGCTTGGTCAATACGGCAGCCCCCTGCCCCGGCCAATTCTCATGTGCCGGCTGCGGCTGTGCATAGCCGGTCATGAACAACACCGGCAACCCTGGCCGGGCAATACGCCCGGCTTCGGCCATCTTGCGGCCATCAACGCCGCCGGGCAGGCCGATATCGGTTATCAGCAGGTCGATTCGGGTGTCCGAGCGCAGCAGTTGCAGGCCGGCGAGGCTGTCGGCCGCTTCGATGACCACGTACCCAAGCCCACTGAGGACTTCGCTGACATACATACGTACCGAGCCCTCGTCATCCACCACCAGCACCGTTTCACCCGGCGAGGCTGGGTAGGCGCACGCCGACGCCTGCGGCTCGGGCACTGCCTGGGCGGCACCGCCATGGCCTGGCAGCTGCAGGTACACGCGCGTGCCGTGCCCTGGGGTAGACTCGATCCGTACCTGCCCGCCGGACTGCTTGGCAAAGCCGTATACCATCGACAACCCGAGCCCCGTGCCAGCCCCCACCGGTTTGGTGGTGAAGAACGGTTCGAAGGCTTTGGCCAAGGTTGCCGGGTCCATGCCGGAGCCCTCATCGGCCACGCAAATGGTCAGGTAATCACCTGGGAGGACATCAGGATCGGTGCCGGTTTCGACATGCTGGTCGCATGTCTGTATGCAGATCCGACCCGCCTCACCGACGGCGTCACGCGCATTGATGCACAGGTTGAGCAAGGCGTTTTCCAGTTGTGCCGGGTCGACCAGACAGGTACTCAGGGTGGCTGACAGGTTCACATCAAGCACCACCGCTGGCCCAACGGTACGCCGTATCAGCTCTTCCATGCCGGTGATCAACCCATGCACATCGGTTTGCACCGGGATCAACGTCTGCCGCCTGGCAAATGCCAGCAGCCGATGGGTCAATGCCGCCGCTTTGCGGGTGGCGCCGTAGGCGACCGTCAGGTAACGCTCGACGTCCTCCGCACGGCCCTGCCTGAGCCGCGCACGGATCAGGTCGAGGCTGCCGGCGATACCTGCCAGCAGGTTGTTGAAATCATGTGCGATGCCACCGGTCAACTGGCCGACCGCTTCCATTTTCTGCGCTTGGCGCAGTGCAGCCTGGGCCTCTTCACGCTCGGCCACGGCTTCGCAGATACGCGCTTCCAGCGTGCGGTTGAGTTCCAGTAGCTGGGCTTCTGCCAGCTTGCGGGCGGTGACGTCGATGGACGAGCCGATCAGCCCGATCACCTCGCCACCGTCGCTGAGCAGTGGCGCCTTGACCGACAGCCAGTGGGTCACCGAGCCATCGGGCATGTCTACCCGCTCCTCGACCTGCACCGACGTGCCCCCAGCCATCACCTGCTGGTCGGTAGCCATCACCTGCCGGGCCTGCTGCTTGTCCTCCAGGAACTCCAGGTCAGTCTTGCCCAGGTAGTATTCCGGTGGCTTGCCGATCAGCTGCGTCGCGCCATGGTTGGCCACCAGCATTCGCCCCTGCCGGTCCTTGGCGTATACCACCCCGGGCACCGCCGCCGTGAAGCTACGCAACATCGCCGATACCCGGTCACGCTCGGCCTCAGCCTCCCGGCGCGAGCCGATGTCCATCAGCACACCAGGGAAGCGCACGGCCCTGCCCTGCTCATCCAGCTCGGCCCGGCCGTTGGCCTCTACCCAGTGGTAGCAGCCATCGTCCTGGCGCACCCGGTATTCACAGCGAAAAGCTCCCCCACGCGCCATGGCGGCCTCGATGGCGCTGGCCACCTGCTGGCGGTCATCCGGATGAATGGAGCCGAATGCTTCTGCCAGCGGCATGCCGGCCAGGCACCTTTCTACCGGCAAACCGAATGAACGGGAAAAACGCTCGTCGGCTGTCACGCGATCGTTGGGGATGTCCCACACCCAGGTGCCAATGATCGCACCCGCGTCCAGCGCCAGCTGCAGCCGCTCTGCTGTTTGCGCAGCGCACGCCTGGCCACTGGCGGTGCCGTCAGGGGTATCGCGTTCCATGGGTTGACCTCGAGCATCGGAAAAAGGCGCGGCCCGCGCAACCGGACCCTCGGCCTACACGATACATGATGAAGGGCAGGCAAATGGCGGGAAAGGTGCTCGCGCGGCGCTTCGGGGTCGATCAGCTTGCGTCCACCCAGCAACGCTCAGGACTTGTCGCCGTTACCAACGGCAAACTTCTTCATGTCCACGGGCGGCGCGACAAACTCCGGCCCTTGGCCTGACGGCCGCCACCTTACATTGGAAATGCCATAACGCTCAGCCATGGGCCGGCTGACTTTCTTGATCTTGTGCTGACCAAAACGGGGGATGATCCCCACCCCGGCGTCACAACTCGCCCAGTGCCATGCCTCGGTGTTGTCCATGCGCTCCATGCGAATGATGAATGTCCTGAATTCTCCGTGAAGCTCGTATTCGATCACATACAGTTGCTGCCCTGCCATTGGACTCTCCTCCATCAAACCCTGGCTAATTGAGCCGGCAGAGCGAGAAAAGATTCCATTTATTTTGACCCCTCAGTCACTGCTGCACCCGCCGCGCGCAGGCAAGCGAACCGGCGCCAGCCATCACTGGCGCGGAACCTTGCCGACAGGCCCCCACTCAACCTCTTGCAACCGTGATTTTTCCCAGCCGCGAGAGGTTACCCATGAACGCTATCGAATTGCTGATTCAGGACCATCACCTGGTTAAAAAGCTGTTGGAGGAACTGTCCTCCACCACTGAGCGCGCCGTAAAAAAACGCGCCGAACTGCTGGAGCGGATCAAGCAGGAAGTCTCCATCCATACCCGGCTTGAAGAGGACATCCTCTACCCCGCCATCAAACAGGCCGGGGGCAAGGAAGAGGCGAAGATGTATTACGAGGCCAAGGAAGAGCACCGTACCGTCGACTCGCTGGTGCTGCCTGACCTGGAAGGCACTGAAACCGGCACCGTGGAGTTCGCCGGCCGGGTCAAGGTGATGAAGGAGCTGCTGGAACACCATATCGAGGAAGAAGAAAGCGAGCTGTTCCCGACCGCTCGCAAGTTGTTGGGCAAGCAGGAACTCGAAGACATGGGCCAGGCCATGGAAGCACAGAAGAAGCTGCTCAAGGGCGAGCAGCGCGCTGCCTGATACCTGCCCGGTCCTTCACCCGGGCCTGTTGCGCTGCAGCATGCCCGGCGTGCAGAAATCCGATCGAACTACCTCCCCCCGGCCCGGCCCAACCCGTGTAGGCGCAGCTTTAGCCGCAGACACAGGCAAGCCGGGCCCATCCGCAAGTCACTGTGTCGCGGCCTGCCCGCCCCTACCGTCACCGCTAATTCCCGCAGGAGGAGGCAACCCCTCATGAGTGATCGTCTCATCGCAATGTTCACCGACAACACCCTGTTCGGTATCTCCATTCTCGACCTGTTTCTGGCCCTGACCGTTTCCGTCGTGACCTTTTTGGTGGCCCGTGCAGCCATCAGCTTCGTGCAGCGGCGGGTCAGGCGCTGGTCCGAACACGACGGTGTGTTAAGCCAGGTGTTGGCCAAAGTGCTCGCCGGCACCAGCAACTTCCTGCTGTTTCTGGCCTCGCTATTGGTGGGGTTGAGCATGCTCGACCTGCCCGAGCGCTGGCTGACGCGGGTGGGTAGCCTGTGGTTCGTGGTCGCGGCCCTGCAGATCGGGCTGTGGGCCAACCGCGCCATCGGCCTGGGCCTGAGCCGGTATTTTGCGCGCCATGGCGGCGACGGCCTGAACCAGGGCAGCGCACTGGCCACCCTGTCCGCCTGGGGCGCGAGGGTGCTGCTGTGGTCGGTGGTGGTGCTGGCCATGCTGTCCAACCTGGGCGTCAACATCACCGCCTTCGTCGCCAGCCTCGGGGTAGGTGGTATCGCCGTTGCGCTGGCGGTGCAGAACATCCTTGGCGACCTGTTCGCTTCGCTGTCGATCGCCGTCGACAAACCGTTCGAGGTGGGCGACTTCATCGTCATCGGGCCGCTGGCCGGCACCGTCGAGCACGTCGGCCTGAAGACCACGCGCATCCGCAGCCTGGGCGGCGAGCAGATCGTCATGGCCAACGCCAGCATGATCGGCAGCACCATCCAGAACTACAAACGCCTGCATGAACGGCGCATCGTGTTCGAGTTCGGCCTGTCCTACGACACCCCCACCGAAGCGGTGAAGAAAGCCCCCGGCATAGTCGAGGAGGCGATCAAGGCCCAGGACCAGGTACGCTTCGACCGCGCCCATTTGCGCGGTTTTGGCAAGGAAGCGCTGGAGTTCGAATGTGTGTATATCGTCAAGGACCCTGGCTACAACCTGTACATGGACATCCAGCAGGCCATCAACTTCCGGCTGCTTGAGCGGTTTGGCAAAGTCGGTGCCAAGTTCGCGGTACCGGTGCGGGCGATCAAGGTTACCGCCCTGCCGCAGGACACCGGGCTGCATGCGCAGGGGCGCGACGGGCTGGGGTTGCGGGGGGCTTGAATAGCGTGGGGCTGGCAGGTGCTCGCTGCATATCTTGCGGCAAGCACCTATAACCCCTGATGCAACTCGCCAGATCACCTCCCTTACCGACGCCGGGCACCCAGCTCGATCCACACCGGCGCATGATCACTGGCCTTCACCTCATTGCGCACCCAAGCATCGACCCCGGCCCGCTTCAGATACGGTGCAAGGTCGGGGTTGAGCAGCAGGTGATCGATACGCAACCCGGCGTTGCGCGCCCAGTGGTTACGGAAATAATCCCAAAAGGTGTAAACACGCTCGTCCGGGTGCAGATGCCGAAGGGCATCGACCCAGCCCTGCTCCAGCAGCTGTTCGAAACACCCACGCGACTCTGGCTGCAAAAGCGCGTCCTTCAACCAGGAACGTGGGTTGTAGATGTCCATGTCGGTGGGCACCACATTGAAATCGCCTGCCAGCAGCGTCGGGTGACCGTTACCGTACAACCCCCGCGCATGCTCGATAAGGGCGTGAAACCAGCGCAGCTTGTAATCGAACTTCGGCCCAGGCTGCGGGTTGCCGTTGGGCAGGTAAAGGCAGGCCACCAGCACCCCGTGAACCGCGGCCTCCAGGTAGCGGCTCTGGCTATCATCTTCCATGCCTGGCAGGCCGCGCCGGACCTCCAGGGGTTCGCTGTCACGCGCCAGGATGGCCACACCGTTCCACGAAGGCTGGCCGTGATACAAACAACCGTAACCGGCCGCCTCCAGTGCCTGCTGCGGAAACTGCGGGTCCGCGGCCTTTAGCTCCTGCAAGCAAGCGATATCAGGCTTCTCCCGCTCCAGCCAGGCCAGCAGGGCAGGCAGCCGGCTGCGGATACCATTGATGTTGAAAGTGGCAATCTTCAGCGCTTTCATGCGTCCGGGTCGCTTACGTGCGCCTGCACGGCATCTTCGACTGCGCCCAAATGCGCCTCGTCGGCCAGCGCCTTTAGCGCCAGCCAGTCGTCCCACTCGATGGCACCATCGTCACGCAGGGCTTCTGCGGTGCGGAGCAGCTCATGGTGGTAGGCATCCGGTGATTCGCGCCGGTAGCTGATGTCGTCGTACTGGGCATACCAGGCTTCAAGCTCAGGGATGCTGCGTTCAATACTCATGACCAAGGCCTCACTGTACCCTTTCATGTGAGAGGCCCATCATCGGCTGACGTTCAACTGCAACGCCTCGGTAGCGATTCATCTGCGACCAGTGCATCCAATTTGCCTGCTGGCGGGTATTGGTAGTGGGCGGCCTGTGCTCGCCCAGCCAAATGACCTTTCAGGAGCATTGCCCATGAACGCCAGAACCCGCGCCTGCCTGCTAGCCTGCAGCCTCGCCATGGCAGCGCCAGCCGCCCTCGCCCAAGCCACGTTGCCCGATGCCGTCAAGGTGCCCGATGGCCATCGCGTCATGCTGGAAACCATCGGCGTCGGCGAAATCACCTATGAGTGCCGTGACAAGGCCAGCACCCCCGGCCAGACCGAATGGGCATTCGTCGGCCCCAAAGCGGTGCTGAACGACCGGGCTGGCAAAGCGCTGGGCGAATACTTCGGCCCACCCGCCACCTGGCAAGCCAAGGATGGCTCGAAAGTCACCGGCACCCAGTTGGCGGTAGCCCCGGCCGGCACCAGTGCCCTGCCCTATCAGCTGGTCAAGGCCAACCCGGCCGAAGGCCAGGGTGCCATGCAAGGTGTCAGCTATATCCAGCGCCTGGCCACTCAAGGTGGCGTGGCCCCGGCCAGTGGTTGCACCGCGCAGGACAAGGGCACACGGCAACAAGTCAAGTACCAGGCCGACTATGTGTTCTGGACGGCGAAATGAAGGCCGCTTGAGCAGACACCTGGCAATCGATCATCTACGCTCGTTGGCAAGCCCCCGGCCGGATGGCCGGGGTACCTGGCATGACTCAAGGAAGCCGCACTCGTTGAACTCCCCTGCAGTCCCTTTCGACTTCCAACGCTGCCTGCAGGCCTGTGCGCAGGGCGATCGCCCCGCCTTGCAGGCGCTTTATGATCACGAAGGCGCACGTCTGCTGGGCGTTGCCCGGCGCATCGTGCAGGATGACGCCACGGCCGAAGACATCGTCCACGATGCGTTCATCCGTATCTGGACCCGCGCCGCCAGTTTCGACCCGGCCCGCGGCTCGGCGCGGGGCTGGATCTACAGCATCACCCGCCATCTGGCGCTGAATTCGATCCGTGCTAGCCGCAGGGAAACCGAGTTTGACGACGTCGAGGTTGATGCTGCGCTGGCAATGCGCGGTGGGCTGGATGGGATGGACCTCTGGTCAGGCTCGGCAAAGATCTACCGCTGCCTCGAGCAATTACAGCCCGCGCCGCAGCGCTGCATCCTGCATGCCTATGTGGATGGCTGCAGCCACGCCGAGATCGCCAGCCTGCTGGGCGCGCCGCTGGGCACCGTCAAGGCGTGGATCAAGCGCAGCCTCAAGGCGTTGCGGGAGTGCCTGGAATGAAGCCCGATGCTATCGAAGCACTGCACGCCCTTGCCGGGGAGTATGTGCTGGGAACCTTGCCACCCGAGCAACATGCCGCCATAGCCGAGCGCCTGAGCGCAGACCCCGCCTTGCGCGCCGCCGTGGATGCCTGGGAAGCCCGCCTGCTGCCGCTGACCGAGCTGGCCACCGCGCAGCCGCCGAGTGCGCGCCTGTGGGGCCGTATCCAGCGCAGTCTCGATGAGCTGCCTGCACCCGCCAGGGCATCGCAGCTCGGCTGGTGGCAACGTCTTGGCCTGTGGCAAGGCCTAAGCGCCGCCGGCTTGGCTGCAAGCCTGCTACTGGCGTTTACCTTGCTGACCACCCCGGCCCCCACAACCCGTTACCTGGTGGTACTGGTGGCGCCAAGCAGCCAGGCCCCTGGCTGGGTCGTGCAGGCCAGCGACAGCCGGGTGATCGAGCTGATCCCGCTGGGGCGCGATGCGGTCCCAGAGGGCATGGCCTTACAGTTCTGGACCAAGGGTGAACAGTGGCAGGCGCCTGTTTCTCTGGGCCTGGTCAAACCGGGCGAGCCCTACCGCGTGCCGCTGCAGAGCCTGCCCCCGCTGGAGGCCAACCAGCTGTTCGAGCTGACCCTGGAGAAGGCTGGCGGCTCGCCTTCAGGCCTGCCTACCGGCCCGGTGAAGTTCATTGGTCGCGCAGTAAAAGTGATATGACCCAGTGGCTCCCTGGCTAGCTCTGCGCTTCACGGTAGCCAGGTTCAGTGGACCGTATACCCAGACTCTGAAAGCGCATCGGTCAGCAACATGCGCACGGTCGGTTCATCATCCACCAGCAGGATGGTTTCTGCATGCTGGGTAACGGGACCGGCCAGAGTCATCGGGTCAAGCTCACCACCAGGCGCGTTACCCGCCTACCTGGGGAGTAGATCAGCACGGTGCAGCCCAGGCCAACTTCGGGCTCCATGCGCACCTGGCAGCTACCAACGCAGCAAGCGTGGCCCCAGCAGCGCCCCCAGCACGGTGGGCAGCGCCATGCCCAACACGTACCACATACCCCAGAACGGTACCTCCATCTCAGGGCAATGCAGGCAGTACGCCAATGTGGCAACAGCACCGGCCAACAGCCCCCCCGCTGCGCCGGCCCGGCGCAACTGGGTCGGCGCCAGGCCGCGCAAGGCCCAGAACACCGCCGCCAGCGCCGGAATGCCAAGCAAGCCAATGTTCAATGCACAGGTACGCCAGGTACGTCCCAGCATCAACTCGGCACGCGATTCGACCGGCGCACCGACCAACGCCATCGCCCCGCCCAGCCATACCAGCACGATGGGCAGGGCCAATACCACCCAGGCCACGCCGCCGTTCACCCCCGGGCGCGCCAGGCGACTACACAGCCACAATGCCGCCGCCGCCAGGCTTGCCGGCAGCGCCAGCCTGGCCCAGAACAGCGGTAGCCGCGCCACGTCGGCAAGGTCCGCGCGCACGCCGTACACCGCCATCATCAACAGCAGCGCGCCCAGGCCGCCGGCAATCAGCGCCAGGGCAAAGCGCCGGGCCAGGGCATGCCGCGGTCCAGGCACCTCGCCCTTGGCCAGCAGGCCGATCAAATCAATGGTCTTCATTGTCTGGTTTGCCTCGTATCATTTTCGCCAACGCCTTGAGCCCACGGTGGATGCCAACCTTGACCGCCGAGCTGGACAACCCGGTCAGCCTGGCCGTCTGCTCGACACTGAGGCCTTCGAGCTTGACGTGCTGGATCGGCAGCCGCTGGCGGTCGGGCAGGCTTCGCAGCAGCAACCCCAGGTCACGGCTGGCCTCCTGTGGCTGGTCGTCCTCGCTGGCGAACAGGGCCTGCTCTTCGTCCAGCGGTTCGTGCAGTGCTTCGTGGCGGGCAAAGGCGCGCCAGTGATCGGCCAGCTTGTAGCGCGCGATGGCCTGCACCCACGCGGTCAGCGGCTGCCCGGGCAGGTAGGTATGGCGGGCATTGTGCACCGCAAGCAATACCTCTTGCAGCAGGTCTTCGACCTCATGCGGGCGCCCGGCCAGGCGCCGGCGTAAAAAGGCCCGCAAATGTACCGCCAGCGCACTCAGGAACGCCCGGTACGCCTGCTCGTCACCCTGCATGCCATGCAACAGCAATTGCTGCAGCTGCGCCTCGCGTGCGTTCAAGTGTGCCTGAGGGGTAGTTCGCGGCATGAGCGGTCCTGGTTACACCCCGTAGGAAAAATGCGACCGGTGGTGTGCTTCACAACGTTAGGAGAGCCCTTGGCAAACCTCAAAAAATATTTTTTGCCTGCTGTAACCCGAACCGCACGGATGACGAACTGATGGATGAGCCGAGGGGAACCGCCACCGGCCTTGCCACTTCTGGAGATCCACCATGAACAACTTCGCCCTTGCCGCTGCTGCCGTTGCCCTCGCCACCCTGGCCGGCACCGCCGTGGCAGCCGACACCAAGGCGCCTGCTGGCGCCGCCATGGAAAAATGCTACGGCGTGGCCATGGCCGGGAAAAACGACTGCAAGGCGGGTGCTGGCACCTCTTGCGCCGGCAGTGCCAAGCAGGACTATGACGGCATGCACTGGAAAAACGTGCCCGCTGGTACCTGTACCTCGATCAAGACGCCCAACGGCATGGGCTCGCTGACCCCGATCAAGTCCTGAGCGAAGGCCGCCGACCATGAACGCATTGCACACGCTGGGTGCCGGGCTGAGCCTCAAGGCCGAGCACTATGCACAGGCACTGGGCTGTGACACCGAACACCTGTGGTTCGAGGTGCACCCGGAAAACTACATGGTCGGCGGCCCACGGCTCGCCTGGCTGGAGCGTATCGGCGCCGGCCACCCGCTATCACTGCACGGGGTCTCGCTGTCCCTTGCAGCCGCTGCGCCCCCCGACCCACTGCACCTGCAGCGCCTGGCAGCGCTGGTGCAACGCCTGCAACCGGCACTGGTGTCGGAACACCTGGCCTGGTCAACCTGGCGCGGCCACTATCACCCCGACCTGCTGCCGTTTCCGCGCAGCAGCGAAGCCCTGCGGCGTATCACCGACAATATCCAGCGTACCCAGGATGCACTCGGCCGGCCTATCGCGGTCGAGAACCCCAGCCATTACCTGAGCCTGGAGGGCCACGACTACGCCGAAGCCGAGTTCCTTGCCGAACTGGTGCAGCACACCGGCTGTGGCTTGTTGCTGGACGTCAACAACGTGCATGTCAGCGCGCACAACCTGGGTTTCTCTGCCGAAGCCTATCTTGACCGCTTCCCTGCCGAGGCCATTGTCGAGATCCACCTGGCCGGGTACAGCCACGACGCCGACTCGGCATTACTGATCGACTCTCACGACGCCCCTGTCAGCGAAGCGGTCTGGGCCCTGTTCCAACGCCTGGTCGGGCGCATCGGCCCACGGCCGACACTGATCGAACGTGACGACCACCTGCCCGGGTTCGATAGCCTGCTGGCTGAACGCGATGTGGCCCAGGCCATTCTCAGCCTGTCACGGAGGCCGGCATGAACCGCACATTGGCGCATTTTCAGGACACCTTCATCCAGGCCCTGTACCACGGCAGCGCAACCGGCGTTGCCGCGCAACCCGGCTTCGCGGTGTACCGCAACACCGTGTTCAAGGGCTGTGTTGACGCGCTCTGCGACAACTTCCCCAGCGTCGAACGGCTGGTCGGTCGCGACTGGCTGGCCGACGTGGCTGGCCGCTACGCCCGCCAGTACCCGCCGCCTGATGCGCGGCTGATTGCCTACGGCGAAACCTTTGCCGACTACCTGGCCCCCTTCGCCTGCGCCAACGGGCTGACCTACCTGGCCGACGTCGCCCGGCTGGACTGGCTGTGGTTGCAAGCATTCTGCGCCGAGCAGGCACCCGCCCTGGACGTGGCCGAACTCGCCGGGATGACCGCCAGCGACCTTGCCCGCTGTACCTTGCAGCCGCGGCGCAGCGCACGCTGGCAGTGGTTCGCAGAGCATCCGGTGTACACCCTCTGGCACCATAACCGGCTGGCGCAGCCGTTGCCGGAGCACATCGCCTGGCATGGCGAAGGCGTGTTGCTGGTGGGCGACGTCGAGGGTGTTGGCTGGCAGGCGTTGACCGAGGGCGCCTGCGCGTTTCTGGATGCCTGTGCCAACGGGCATGACCTGGACCGGGCCTCGGCCCTGGCACTGCAGGCCGAACCCGGCCTGGACTTCAATGCGTTGCTGGGTAGCCTGCTTGGCGCCCAGGCACTCGCCCCACTGTCCCTGCCCCGTTGAAGGAGGCTGCCATGCACATTTCCCCCACCACAACCGCCAGCCCCGGCCTGCGTCAGCACTGGAACCGGCTTGCCGAATGGCTGCAAGGCTTGTTGGGCGACTCGGTACTGTGCCTGATCGCGCGACTGGGGATTGCCTCGGTGTTCTTCCTGTCCGGGCGGACCAAGGTCGAGGGCGTGCTTACCATCACCCCGAGCACCTATGAGCTGTTTCAAAGTGAATACGCCTTGCCGCTGATTCCTTCACACCTTGCCGCGCACCTGGCCACTTATGCCGAGCACCTGTTCCCGCTGCTGCTGGTGCTGGGGTTGTTCACCCGCCTCTCGGCTCTGGCGCTGCTGGGCATGACCACGGTGATCGAGGTGTTTGTCTACCCGGATGCCTGGCCGACACACCTGACCTGGGCAGGGCTGTTGCTGCTGCTGGTGGCCAAGGGCGCCGGCCGCCTCTCACTCGATCGCTGGTTGGGTATCCGCTGAAACGCAGCGTGGCCGCTGGGTTTTCAGCCGCTAAATACCGGGCCGAAGGTCGTTAAAGCGCCTCGTCAGAAAAGCCGCAATGTTTTGCACTTCACCGGGCTTTGCGCAGGTCACAACTGAACACAGAACTTCCTGTGTTGACTTGAGGTAAGCGATCATGGCTAACAACCAAGACAAAGGCGCAAATCAAGGCGGCACCGCCAATACCGATGTCGGCAAGGCAGGCCAGCAAGGCGGCCATGGCGCCGGTGGCGACATGACTCAAAATCAGAAAGGCGGCCAGCAAGGCGGGCAGATGCCCGACGACAAGATGAACAAGGACTGGGATAAATCCAAAGAAGCCGGCCGCCAAGGTGGGCAAGCGGGCGAAAGCCACGGCAACAAGGACCAGGCATCTGATGCCGGGCGGATGGGTGGCCAGCGCGGGCAGGACGCCGGGCAAAAAAAAGACGGTGAGCGTTGATCAAGCGTGCCTGATGCCCTGGCGGCAATAGCTGCCGCCGTGCTGTAGGCCCCGGTCGATGAGCCGGGGCCATCTTCAACTGACTTACCCAACATGAACAGTACTAAAAAGCCTGTGAAATCTATTCATTACCCTTCAATGACTACCCCCGCCTAAACTACGTCTCATCATAAACACTCAAGAGACTACTGAGCGAAAGTCCCAGGGATGGAAGCTGGGAAGCGCTGGCTGAATGATCACACTATCAAATTACGCCAGCACCTCAGGCATCAGGACACCCGTTCACCATGAATAACGAACCTCGGTTTACCCTCAAGCGTATTGTTTTCGACGAACATTATCACCCCGCCGAAAATACTCGCATTACTACCAATTTTGCCAACTTGGCCAGGGGCGCCAATCGCCAGGAAAACCTGCGCAACACCCTGAAGATGATCGATAATCGCTTCAATACCCTGGCTCATTGGGATAATCCAGAAGGTGATCGCTACTCTGTCGAACTTGAAATAATCTCGGTCGAAATGAACCTTGCCGCCCAACAGTGCAGCACTGCTCTGCCCCTGATAGAGATATTGAAAGCCGACATTTTCGACCGTGCAACCAACACGCGTATCGGGGGGATGGTCGGGAACAATTTCTCTTCTTACGTGCGCGATTACGACTTCAGTGTGCGCCTGCTGGAGCACAATAAAAACCGCACACATTTCAGCACCCCCGATGATTTTGGCGATTTGCATGGCAAGCTGTTCAAGTGCTTCGTCAATTCCGACACCTACAAGCAGCACTTCGACAAGCCACCCGTTATCTGCCTGAGCGTATCGAGCAGCAAGACCTATCACCGCACCGAGAACCAGCACCCGGTGCTCGGCTTTGAATACCTGCAGGATGCCTACTCCCTGACGGACGACTACTTCAACAAGATGGGTTTGAAAGTTCGCTATTTCATGCCGCCGAACAGTGCCGCGCCGCTGGCTTTCTATTTCTCCGGCGACCTGCTGGCTGATTACACCAACCTGGAGCTGATCAGCACCATCAGCACCATGGATACGTTCCAGAAAATTTACCGACCTGAAATCTACAACGCCAATTCGGCAGCCGGAAAGTGCTACCAGCCCAGCCTGCAGCACCAGGACTACTCACTCACGCGCATTGTCTATGACCGCGCAGAGCGTAGCCGCCTGGCTATCGAGCAGGGCAAATATGCCGAAGAGCAATTTGTCAAACCCTATCAAGCCACGCTAGAGCAGTGGTCTGCTCGCCACGCGCATTGATCACACTCTAAAACATCAGGTCATCTGTCATGAACACACTGCTACCCACCTCCACTGCCGGCAGCTTGCCGAAACCGTCCTGGCTTGCACAACCTGAAACACTGTGGTCACCCTGGAAATTGCAAGACCAACAACTCCGTGAAGGCAAACAGGATGCCTTGCGCCTGGCATTGCACGAACAGCAGCACGCTGGCATCGATATCGTCAGTGACGGTGAGCAAACCCGCCAGCATTTTGTAACCACGTTTATCGAGCATCTCAGCGGTGTCGATTTCGAGCAACGTGAAACCGTTAGAATTCGTGATCGCTATGATGCCAGCGTACCGACGGTCGTGGGCGCTGTCGCCCGGCAGAAGCCGGTGTTTGTCGAGGATGCCAAGTTCCTGCGCCAGCAAACCTCGCAACCCATAAAATGGGCGCTGCCAGGTCCCATGACCATGATCGATACGCTGTATGACGCCCACTATAAAAGCCGAGAAAAACTGGCTTGGGAATTTGCCAGGATCCTCAACCAAGAAGCCAGGGAACTCGAAGCCGCCGGCGTTGATATCATCCAGTTCGATGAACCCGCATTCAATGTGTTCTTCGACGAGGTGAATGACTGGGGCGTGGCTACTCTGGAGCGCGCCATTGAAGGCCTGAAATGCGAAACGGCGGTGCACATCTGCTATGGCTATGGCATCAAAGCCAATACAGACTGGAAAAAGACCCTGGGGTCGGAATGGCGACAATACGAAGAAGCCTTCCCCAAACTGCAACAGTCCAGCATCGATATCATTTCCCTGGAGTGCCACAACTCGCATGTCCCAATGGACCTGCTTGAGCTGATCCGCGGCAAGAAAGTCATGGTCGGGGCCATCGATGTAGCTACCCATACCATTGAAACACCAGAGGAAGTGGCCAACACCCTGCGCAAGGCACTTCAGTTCGTGGACGCCGACAAGCTCTTCCCTTGCACCAACTGCGGCATGGCGCCGTTACCTCGCCAGGTAGCCCGCGGCAAACTCCACGCGTTGAGTGCAGGCGCAGAAATTGTCCGCAAAGAGCTCTTGAGCTCGCGCTGAGCCCTGCAGGCTTTGTAAATTTTGCGCATGACAGTTGTTCCTACACCGACAGCACCGCCCGATACAGCCGCTCGTGCTGGCACCATGCATGATCTCGGTTAACCTGTGGGTTGAGGACCGATCGTTTGAATCCTGCCCTCCTCCTGTCGAAGATTGTCTGTTCTACTGTGCAACTACCGCGCGACAGGTGAAATCATGATTCACGGTAAAACCCTCGAAAACTGGCAACACAGCCACCCGATCATCACCGACCTGGTCGCCCTGAAAGAGACCAGCTGGTTCAACCCCGCCATCGCCAGCGCGTCAGCAGCCTTGGGCGATGTAGGCCTGACAGCTACAGACGTGCAAACGGCCAGCAAGCGGTTGCAGCGGTTTGCACCCTACCTCGCCACGGTTTTCCCCGAAACTGCGGCTGCCGGTGGGATCATCGAGTCGCACATCACCCCTCTGCCGCAACTGCGTCAACGGCTCATCGACCAACATTCACTGCAAAACGTTGGCAGCCTATGGCTCAAGGCAGACAGCGACTTGCCGGTCTCCGGCTCGATCAAGGCCCGGGGCGGTATCCATGAGGTGCTCAAGCATGCCGAGGACCTGGCCCTGGCGGCCGGCCTGATCACAGCGGCGGACAACTACGCCAAACTGGCCAGTGACCAGGCCCGCGCGTTCTTCGGCCAGCACAAGATTGCCGTGGGTTCGACCGGCAACCTGGGCTTGTCGATAGGGATCATGAGCGCGAAACTGGGTTTCCAGGTAAGCGTGCACATGTCGTCCGACGCCCGGCAATGGAAAAAGGACAAACTGCGCGCCAACGGCGTGACGGTGGTGGAACACGCCTCCGACTACAGCGTTGCGGTCGAGCAGGGTCGCGAACAGGCGGCAGCCGACCCCAGCTGCTATTTCGTTGACGACGAAAATTCCCCACAACTGTTTCTGGGCTACGCCGTTGCGGCTGAACGGCTGGCCAACCAGCTCGAGCAAGCTGGCATCAAGGTGGACGCAGACCATCCCCTTTTCGTTTATCTGCCCTGCGGTGTCGGCGGCGGCCCTGGCGGCGTCGCGTTCGGCCTGAAGCTGGTATTCGGTGATGCGGTGCACTGCATCTTTGCCGAGCCCACGCACTCCCCTTGCATGCTGTTGGGTGTGTACACCGGCCTGCACGACCAAACCAGCGTGCAGGACTTCGGCATCGACAACATCACCGCTGCCGACGGCCTGGCTGTCGGGCGCCCGTCCGGGTTCGTCGGCAAAGCCATGCAGCGGCTGATCGATGGTTACTACACCGTCACCGACGAGGCACTGTACAGCCTGATGGTGGTTGCCTTCGAGCAGGACAAGGTCAAGCTGGAACCCTCCGCGTTAGCCGGCGTACCCGGTATGGCGCGGGTGCTGCAAGCTCAGGCGTACCTGGCGCGCCAGGGCTTTAGCCCTGCTCAGCTGCAGCATGCCACCCACCTGGTCTGGGGCACGGGTGGCAGCATGGTCCCGCAGGATGAGTTCGACGCCTACCTGGCGAAAGGGCGCAGCCTGCTGGCAAACGTATAACTGCCATCGGTGGACTGTGAACAAGGATGGGTCGATGTACAAAAACGGCGCGATGAACCTCAATGGTTCGCACCTGGGCAGCCTGCATGTTTTTCTGGTGGCTGCGCGGCACCTGAGTTTCTCGCGCGCGGCGGATGAAGGCTAATGGGGCTGCAACGCAGCCCATCGCCGCGGTTCGTCGCCACGACAAGCCAGCTCCCACCCCAGCCGCATCGAATTCAAGCCATGCGCCGTACTTGTGGGAGCCTGGCTTGCCGGCGATGGGCCGCAAAGCGGACCTAATTTCCTAACTGACTGGCATTCAACGCTGCCCTTGCAATGGCAGCGTGTAGCCCGCCAACTATGTAATTCTCACTTATTGTGGCTTAAATCGTAAAAACGAACGTAAGCCACAATATATTGGATTTAAAAAATTGCTCTAGCCCAGCAACTGGCTCAACACCGCACGCAATTTCCCCGGTTTCACCGGCTTGTTCAGCAATGGTGCGCCGAGCTTTTGCAGGGCCCGCCGACACTGGTCGCTGCGGTCGGCAGTGATGATCACGGCAGGAATGGCAGCGGCAAAATGCTGCCGTAAATGCCTGACCACCGCGCATCCGACCACCCCGTGATCGAGGTGAAAA
>Ga0302347_1001048_pt1 | contig 36221 bp, 35 predicted proteins | sample PhyWR1_FD_202178 | JGI IMG/M metagenome (GOLD analysis project Ga0302347, IMG submission 202178) | Leaf surface microbial communities from wheat plants in UC Gill Tract Community Farm, Albany, California, United States - DLSL W.R1 (v2)... | ecosystem: Host-associated > Plants > Phyllosphere >... | reverse complement strand
CTTTGAGATGGGCGGTCTGGATGCCAGCAGTGGCACAGGCATTTTGTCCAACTTTTCCCTTACCAGTTATCTGGGATTTGCCACGATGACGTCCGGAAAATACTTCAATGATAAGTTTGCCGGCTATTATATCTCGCATCAGATCCCGTGGTATTTTAAAAGTTTTGGCAAGAATACCTCCAGTTTTAATATCATCTACAGAGGTATTGCAGGCGATCAGAAAAATCCCGAGTACCACACGGCAGAGAATTTTGCACCGTTGGATCACCTCTATCAGGAGATCGGTCTGGAGTACAACAACTTCCTGAGCTCCCGCTTCAACCTTGCATTTTTCTATAGAGTAGGCTATTATAATACCAGAAACTTCAAGGATAATTTTGGCGTACAGCTTAAGTTCAAACTGCTGGAGTTCTAGTATTTTGATTTTATGAATGATCAACTTATTTAAGCTTTAAAAGAATATGAACGACCTCTTCAGACAGCAGGTTTATGAGATTACAAGGCTCATCCCAAAAGGGCGCGTTTCCACCTACGGCGCGGTAGCGAGAGCCGTAGGATATCCCAACCATTCTCGCCACGTAGGCCAGGCGATGGGCGGCTGTCCCAAGGATGTTCCTGCACACAGAGTCATCAGCAGTACAGGGAAATTATCCGTCCCGTCTTTTAAGGAGCGTCTGGAAAAAGAAAATATCACCGTTCAGGACAACTGGAAGGTTCAAGATTTTAAAACCCTTTTCTGGGATCCTATGAAAGAGTTATAAGTTATAAATTAAATCCCTCAGTCAGCGGACTGGGGGATTTTTTTAGCTCATTATTCTGCTAAAAAGCTTGATGACATAAAGATTAATTATGCGAAAAAACACCTTTTGCAAGTCTTATGAACAGGACGTCCGCAGGGTATGGTAAAAAGCACCGTACCTTTTCACTAAAAGCACCGTACGTTTTGATTGAAAGCACCGTACGTTTTTATTAAAAGCACCGTACGTTTTCATTAAAAGCCAGGTTAAATTGAATTATAGTTGATTTATTTAATAAAAATTTTTTTTTAGTGTAATTATTTTTTCTACATTTACTCAGTTCAATAAGTTTATTCTTTTAACTAAAAACACAACAAGATGGCAATTAAATTCAATGCAATTCCAAAAAAGAATCCACAAAGGAGAGATGATCCCGCTAAGTATTACGCCAATATCGTAGGCGACGGCAAAACCACTCTGGCAGATCTTGCCAGGCACGCCAGCACCATGTCCACCGTTTCCAAAGCCGATATTCTGGCAGTTCTGGAAAGTACTTTTTCCAAAATCGCAGAGGATGTTGCAGATGGCAGAATTGTCTATGTAGGTGAATACTTTACCCTGCAGGCGGGCGGATCCAGCAACGGCGAGGAGACTGAGAGGGATGTGACTGCTGCAAGTATCAAGAGTGTAAAAGCAGTCTTCCGCCCCGGCAAGATGATCAAAGATGCGCTGAAGCTTGCAACATTTCAGAAGAAAGCATAATAATACCGCATCAAGCATTTTTCCCGCAGACCGATTTTTAGTAAGTAGTGAATCATACAAAGTTTTTTTTTACAGGTCTGCGGGTTTTTTAATCTATCAACATATGTATAGAAAACCAAAAAGCCATCTCAAACGAGATGGCTTTTTCGGCTATTGATAGTGCTGAAATATAAGGTTCTAATCTTTATTTGTATGCTTCCAATGTTTTGTTGATTGCATCTACCTGCTGGTTGATGGTCGGGCTGTTTGGGTTGGCTTTCAGAACCTCCATCTTTTTGGCCAGTCCGTCCTTCAGCATCTGGACGATCATCATTTTGACCTGCGGATTGTCCGGCATCTGGGATTTGGCCTGTTGCTTTCAGATTGTCCGAGCTCATAATCCAGTTGTATCCCTCTTCCGCAGATTTCCCAAGCTCAGGATTCTGAAACTTGATAAAAGGGTAGAAGGCAACGGTAGTTCCGATAGCCGGCATCTGCTTTTCTATCTTATTTTTCACAATCACCGGAAGGAGTTTTGAGATCAGATCCTCGGAGGCGTTGTCAAGATCTATTTTGTCTGCCAAAGCAGCTACTTTGGAAGGATCTGTGTCCGCAATTCCTGCGAGTGCAGCGCCCTTCACTGCATTGGAAACGGCATTGATGCTTTTATCATAAAGTGCGCTGTATTTTGCATTCTTAGTCTTGGCCAAAGCCGAAAGAGCTGCTGCCTGAACCAGGGTTTTAGGATCACTGGAAGCCAGTTTCTCCACGTCCGCTGTCAGTGCTTTAGCCTGGTCTGCATTGGAAAGATCGATCTGCTCCAAGGCTTTTTCCCGGATTCTGAAGAAAGGATCCTTCAGTGCAGCTGCTAAAAGTTTGATCACGGCAGGACTTTTCACGTCTGCCTCTTTCACAGCATCCAAAGCTCTGTATCTGCTTAGGAATTCTTTGCTGTTGGTAAACTGAAGCAGATTCTGCTCGGGTATCTTGGTTTCTGTGATCTCGGAAAGCAGGATTCCGTCTGCATTGATATTGACAAGATCGGGCGTTTTAGAAGAATCAAAAGTGAATGTATTCTTAGCTTTTGCATTTACCCAGACATTCATACGCTTTGGCTTGCCGTTATCATAAACATCGATGGCCAGAGGGAACTCAAATGGTTTATCCTGAGATTGGCTGATGACCACTGTCACCTGTTTTTTAACGGGCTCATAAGTTGAGGTGTAGCTCAGTTTCGGATTGCCACTTCCGAAATACCATTGGTTGAAGAACCAGTTGAGGTCTTTCCCGGACACCTTCTCCAGAGATAATCTCAGCTGATGGGCTTCTCCGTTTTGATATTCGTTGGTTTTAAGATAATCGGTCAGTCCGGCGAAGAAGGCCTCGTCTCCAAGGTAATTTCTAAGCATATGAAGGATTCCGCCGCCTTTGTTGTATGTAATCGCATCAAAAACATCTTCTCTGGAAGCGTAATCAAACCTTACTAAATCTTTGCTAAACAGTGCAGGATTGTGAATGTAACCGGAAAGATCCTCTCTCAGGTGATAGTCGGCCGCATCTTTTCCGTATTTGTGTTCCTGCCACAGATATTCGGAATAGTTGGCAAAAGATTCGTTGACCGTAAGGTTGCTCCAGCTTTCTGCTGTGACCAAATCCCCGAACCAATGGTGGAACAGTTCGTGGGCAATCGTATTCTCCCATTTGTTTTCGTCGATGAGATCGCCCGGTTTCTGCTGGGCAGATTCCTGGTGGAGCGTTGCAGTCGTGTTTTCCATAGCGCCGGAAACGAAATCTCTTCCCGTGATCTGCGCATATTTAGCCCACGGATAGTCGTAGCCCAATCTTTTGGAATAGAACTCCATCATCTCGGGAGTAAGGCCAAAGATCTGCTTGGCGTAAGGCTCATATTCCTTTTCTACGTAGTAATCTACATCTATGTTTCTCCATTTGTCCTTCACCACTGCATATTCGCCTACACCCATAAAGAAAAGGTAGGTGGAATGTCTTTTATCCATCACCCAGTGATCCGTTCTCAGGTTCCCGGATTCTTTTTTGGAATCTTTCAGAAGTCCGTTGGACAGCGTCACGTACTTATCCGGTACCGTCATATAGATCTCCTGCGTTGTTTTCTGGTTGGATTTGTCAATTGTAGGAAACCATGCGGAAGAAGATTCCGTTTCGCCCTGCGTCCAGATTTGCGTTGGTTTGTCTTTATCTTTGCCCTGTGCATTGATAAAATAAAGACCTTTGGCATCATTGATGGCTGCGCTGCCTTCCTGTTTTACCTCATTCGGACGCGCTGTATATTTGATGTAAACTGTGTAATCCTGATTTTTTTGATAAGTTTTGTCAAGTGTAATCTTCAGAACGTCATTTTTATAATCGAACTTCAAAGCTTGTTTTGAACCATTTTTGTCGAGTGCTACTTCGTGGATCAGCATTCCTTTGGCGTCCAGTTCCAGCATATCTGTGGCGTAGAAGTATGGACTTGCAGTCAGCCATTCCTCGCCGTTCATCTGCTCTTTCTGATAATCGAAGCTGACCTTCAGTTTGGTATGTTTGAGTTCTGTTGTTTTGTTGTGTGTGGCTCTGTAGACCGGATTTCTGCCAGAAGTTTCTGTCTGAGCCAGCACTGTATTGGAATTAAAAATTGCACCCAAGAAAAGTGCAGCGATTAAGATTTTATTCATTTTATATTGTTATGTCGATGTTTTATTTTAAAAGGTATAAGTGTTTGTTTTCGTTGGATTGTTACAAAAAAAGCGGGAAATTCCCGCTTAACTTATATCGCCACCGGCGCCTTTATCCCAGGGTGCGGGTCGTAATTTTCCAACGTAAAATCCTCAAAATCAAAATCGAAAATATCTTTGATCTCAGGATTCAGTTTCATCGTAGGTAATGGCCTTGTCTCTCTGGAAAGCTGTCTTTCGACCTGCTCAAAATGATTGTTATAAATATGAACATCACCAAAAGTGTGCACATAATCGCCCACTTCCAGGCCTGTCACCTGCGCAACCATCATCAATAAAAGCGCATAACTCGCGATGTTGAAAGGAACGCCCAGGAAAACATCTGCACTTCTCTGATAAAGTTGAAGAGACAATTTTCCATCTGCCACATAAAACTGAAACATCGCATGGCAAGGTGCTAAAGCCATATTCGGGATTTCTGCCGCATTCCACGCCGAAACAATCAGTCTTCTGGAGTCGGGATTTTTCTTAATCTGATCTATCACCTCTGCAAACTGATCTACGACCTTTCCGTCTGCGCCCGTCCAGCTTCTCCACTGCGCGCCGTAGACAGGGCCTAGATCTCCATTTTCATCTGCCCATTCATTCCAGATAGAAACGCCGTTGTCCGTCAGGTACTTGATGTTGGTTTCGCCTTTTATGAACCACAACAGTTCATAAATAATCGACTTCAGATGCACTTTTTTGGTCGTTACCAGCGGAAAACCTTTGGAAAGATCATACCGCAGCTGGTATCCAAAAATGCTTCTGGTTCCTGTTCCGGTTCTGTCCGTTTTATCAGTTCCGTGTTCTTTGATATGTTTTAAAAGGTCTAGGTAGTTTTGCATTTGTTTCTTAATTAATGGAAGATAGGATCGTAGTAAGGTCTACAAAATTCGTAAAATTTTACCAGATATTTTCTATTTTCTGATTGATGCTGTTTATTTGGAAGACTTCATTTTTTTGTCGACCGTTCATCGCTTTCGCCAAAGGAGATTCCGGTGAGATGCAGATGATTTTTTGATTGTCGATTTTAATTTCACCCAAAGAAACGGAGATAAAAAATAAGCCTTTGTCTGTTTTTACAGCGGCGCCTTTTTCGGCTTTGTCAGACGGCTTTTTCAGAATTGTTTTGAGGGCATCTTTTTGCTTAAGGATTTCATTCAGCTGAACCTGTAGATTATTGATTTCCTGCTGCAGCATTTCTCTGCCCGTCTCGTATTTATCGCCCATAGAGCTTTTTGTATCATTTGCAGAAGATCGCGTTTCCAAAATCAGCTTCTCGAAATTTTCAATTTTTTCGGAGAGTTTTTGTCGGATGATATTGATTAATTCTTCTTTATTCATTTTTAATTTACTAAAGTCAATCCTAATTTCCCGGCTTCATTAATGACAAATTCTCTGGCCTCGGTTTTATCATTTTGGATCTCACCTTCGAGGATCGCTTCCTTTACTTTTTCTTTAAGAATTCCGATTTCTCTGCCAGGATTCAAACCAAACAAGGCCATAATTTCTTCACCGGAAATGGGTGGCTGGAAATTTCTGACCTGATCTTTTTCCTCCACTTCTTTAATTTTTTTGGCAACATATTCAAAGTTTTGTTTGAATTTGGCTTGCCTGGAATAATTCTTCGTCGTGATATCAGATTTGCACAGCGTAAAAAGATCTTCCAGATCCTCGCCGGAATCGAAGAGCAACCTTCGGAGCGCAGAATCAGAGGCATCATCAGTAATTAGCGCAATAGGTCTTGCGTGCATTCTTACCATCTTCTCTACAAATTTATGTTCATGACCCAATGGCAATTTCAGTCTTTTAAAAATCGATTTTGTCATCTTGGAACCCAGGAATTCGTGACCGTGGAAAGTCCAGCCGATGCCTTCTACAAACTTTTTCGTCGGTGCTTTTCCGATGTCGTGGAGCAGTGCCGACCAGCGGAGCCAGAGCTTATCTGTGCTTTCTGAGATATTGTCTACAACTGCCAGCGTGTGGTAGAAGTTGTCTTTATGCGTCTGTCCGTCTATATCTTCTATGCCTTTTAGAGCCGTAAGTTCCGGTAGGATGTATTTTAAAAGTGAGGTTTCGTCCAATAGATTCAGGCCTTTTGAAGGTCTTTCAGAAAGCATTATTTTGTTGAATTCTACCATGATGCGTTCCATCGAAACTATTTTCATCCTTTCCGCTTCGTCTTTGATGGCGTTGAGAGAATTTTCTTCAATTTTGAAATCCAAAGTTGTTGCAAATCTAATGGCTCGCATCATTCTGAGCGGATCATCAGAATAAGTTTGATGAGGTTCCAGCGGTGTTCTCAGGATTTTTTTGTTTAAATCTTGAAGACCATCAAAAGGATCAATCAGTTCTCCAAAATTTTCTTTATTAAGAGAAATTGCCATTGCATTGATGGTAAAATCTCTGCGTTTCTGATCATCTTCAATCGTTCCGATTTCCACAGATGGTTTGCGGGAATCCTCGCTGTAGCTTTCTTTCCGGGCGCCTACAAATTCCAGTTCGAGGTCTTTGTATCTGAACATCGCGGTGCCGTATGTTTTGAAAACGGCGACTTTTGTTTTGGGGTCAATTTCTCTCGCAATGCTTTCTGCAAGCTCTATCCCGTTGCCTTCTGTGACGAAATCTATATCGGTCGGCACTTTTCTTTTCATAATCAGATCTCTGACAAATCCGCCGACGGCATATACAGATTGTCCGTTTTTGGAAGCGACTTCAGAAATGATTTTGAAGAGTTTGAGGTTTTTGTTCTGGGCTAAGTTGATAGTCATCGGCAAAATATTGGATAATGGTAATCGCTAATCGTTTATCAATTATGGTTTATATAATGGACAAAGATAATTCTTTTGTGAAAAAGTTCTACTATGCGCAGCTGCGTAAGCGATAGAAGCGGTTATCCTTTTATGCGGGCTTGCGAGCCCGTAGGAAAGATAATAGCGGATAGCGCGGTCTTCGTATTTTTTGCGTTGGGAAAGCTGCCTGGCAAAAATAGGAAGATACGCCCAAAGCGTTAACAATCAGGACATTTTGACTGTAATCGCCTTGAGTAGATCTGGTTTTCGGCAATTCTGTCTGAAAAAAATGTTCGGTATTTGTTTTGCGATTAGAGTAAATACAAAAAGTAGTTTTTTTTCATAGTTTATTTTCCGGCGGATGATCTTGCGAGAGGTCATCCGCCGGTTTTTTATTCCCGGAGGACTTTGATCTGGCTGTTGTTCCAGATCTTGATCACGGATGATCCCGGATATTCGGAAACTTTGTCGTGGAATTCTTCTACTATATAGTCTACGGAATTTTTGATTTCCTGAGAGATGTCGGAGAATTTGAGCGGTGACTTTTGCCCGCTGAGATTGGCTGAGGTTGAGACCAAAGGTTTATTAAGTTTTGTAATGAGTTTTTTGCAGAAGTCATTTTTCACTAGGCGGATGCCGACGGATCCGTCTTCTGCCAGTAATTCCTGAGGCAGATTTTTTGGATTTTCGTAGACGATAGTCACCGGTTTTTCGCTGACGTCCATGATTTGCCAAGCCATTTCGGGAACGTCTACGAGATCCTGCAGGCGTTTTTCGGATTCTACTAATATAATGAGTGATTTGTTGGCTTCCCGTTTTTTGATCTCGAAAATTTTTTTGACGGCATCCGGATTGGTAGCGTCGCAGCCAATGCCCCAGATGGTGTCTGTAGGGTACAGGATGGTGCCGCCGGATTGTAATACTTCCAAAACTTTTGTAAAATCCATTTTTGGTCTTTTAGGTTTGATTGTGCTGCAAATTTAATCATTATCAAAGTAATTCTGCCTATTCAAAAATGAAGGATTATTGATTTAATTATTAGGGTAAAAGAAATGAGATGTGCTATTGAATTTTAAATAATTGTATTCAAAACTTTCAAAAAAATGCTGATTCTATCACGGTTTGGTGCAAAACTTGATGCTGTTCGAAATTTAATTCAAACCAATTTATTATGAAAAATTTCAAAAAATTACTGTGGGTACTTTTACCTGTTTTGACACTAGGTCTTGTAATGTCTTGTTCCAATGACGATGATGATGAGTTTGTAGATCAGAATGAAAAGAATTACAAATTTACCATTACGGCAAATAATGTAGACGAGCAGGATTATGTATCTTTTGTATTTGTGGGCAGCGAGGCAAACAATTCCAATACGATCTGGAAAATCAATGGTGTGACTCAGGACAATGAAACCGGTATTTCGTTTGGTAAAAACGATTTTACGGGCAGCACCAAAACGTATGTCATAGAAAGCACAAAGCCTTTGAGACTGGCAACGGCAGGCATCCAGTGTATCAATCCCGGTGCTAATAATCCTTCTTTTACGGTAAGCTACAAAGCGGAAGTCAATGGTGAAGTGGTGAGAAATGACGAAAATGTTGTGGTGAATTCCGGATCAGATTACACGCATAATTTTACTTATTAGAAATTAAAACTTCAGTAAAAACATATGGGGCGCTTTTATAAGCGTCTTTTTTTCTGCAAAATCGAAATTCTCCCGCTCAGCGATATCATAAATGAGAGCTGAGTGCCTTTTTTGGGAATTTGGCAATATTAACTTGATTTTAAAATGGTAAAGTACTGATCTTTAGGGTTTTGATGTAATTATGGGACTGATGCAGTAAAAATGATCTGCTTCAAATTTAACAGATGATGAACAGATTTTTAAATAGCCTTAACGTGTTAACCTGGATTTAACATAATCGCAGTTTTCTTAACAGGATATTAAAGAATAGTTGTTAATTCTTATACATTCGGATTGCTTTTCAAAGCATTTCTTTGGCAACGAAGAAAAAAGGAAAGTCAAAATGAAAGTAAAAACTATAGGCATCAGTGCTTTGTTTCTTTGTATGTCCACCACAATGCTGATGGCACAAACGACAACCGATACGCTGAAAGGAGAGAAGAATATCGATGAGGTGAAAATCATCGGAAACAGCAATAAAAAAACGGAGGCTGCCGTACTGGGCGAGCAGAAAAAAGCCATCATTCAGAAGCAGGCCATCAGTGCTGAAGAGATCTCCCGAAAAGGTATTTCCAACGTAGAGCAAGGCCTTACGAAAGTAACCGGAATTACCACTGTAGAAGGTCGCGGATTGTTTGTAAGAGGTCTGGAGGAGCGTTACAATTACCTTCTCATCAACGGTCTTGGCTCGCCATCCAACAATCCTTTTCAGAAAATCATTGCGCTGAAGCAGTTTCCAACCGATGTGGTCGGGAAGCTGAACATCTACAAAACCTTCAACTCCAATCTTTATGGCGACTTCGCAGGTGCAACGTTTGATATCGAGACTTTGACGATTGATAAGGCTTTCAGTAAGGTGGAGTTTGGGATTGGAGTGAATACAGAAAGTACATTTAGAAATAATTTTAAAGTATCTGAAGGTGCAGACGGATTCAGAGGTTATCTTGGATTAAATTCTGATGACAAGAAGTTACCCTCGGCTATCAGAAATAACAGACCGAATAATTACAGATTTTCTGCTGACGAATCTATCTCTCAATTCAAAGACAGCTGGAATGTGGATAAAGTAAAATCTTTACCAAATACAAGCATTGGTTTTACAACTGTTCAAAAAGTAAAAGCTGGAGAAAGCGGAAGTTTGGGCGTTTTGTTTTCTCTCAATCAAAGCAACGAATATTCTTACAGAGAAGGTGCTAAGAACCAGTTTAAAGATTTTGGAGGCGTCATAAACCTGAACAATGATCTTTTAAGAAAACAATACAATTACCAGATAGAATCTTCTGCTTTATTAGGTTTAGGCTATAAAAATAAAGGAACAGCGGTTAATTTGAACGCTATGTTCTTGCAGAATGTCAATAACATTATCGAAGATTATTACGGCTATAAAAATAACCAAGTTCAGAATAAAGATGTTGGTTTTTTTAGAACAAATCAACAGGATTTATCAAGATTTCTTAACCTTCAGTTGACGGCTTCTCAGAAACTTGGAGAGAGACATAATTTCAAAGCAGGAGCAAGTTATGTGATGAATGATTACAGCCAGCCGGACAGAAAAATTTTGGAAGGTAGCCGTCTAGGCACAGATGGGAAAAGTTTGTCAGACGATCAACTACTTTTAGCTTACGGAGGAAACAATATTATCAGACAGTATCTTGATGTGAATTCTAGGTTTTATGGCTCAGCTTATGGAGAATATTCGGTATTTCTAGGGGAAAAAGGGGATAAGAAGGATTATCCTATGCAATTATCTGTTGGCTACAACGGCTTTGCAGATCTTCGAAAAACCTCTTACAGATTCCTGTTCGGAAAGCCAAACGGAACAGCCGGACAGACATTTTTGATTGATAAGAATAAACCTCAAGCTAGATTCAATCAGGATTTGGCAAACAATCTTTTCTATTTTCAGGAAGAATCTGATGTATCTAAGTTCTTTACAAGTATGTACCAGTTTGTTAATGCAGGTTACATCAACTTCAATTACAAACCAAGTGAATCCTGGGATATTTTATTAGGGGCTCGTTATGAAAATGACATGAGTTTGATCCGTTTCTCTCAGCAGGGAGCTGCTGAAAAAGAAAATGTTGTCAAAGACAGAGATCTCTTCCTTCCCTCAATTTCTGTAAAGAAAGCGCTTAACAGCAAAAATAATTTGAGATTTGCCTTCAGCAAAACTGTTACCAGACCTGTTCTTATAGAAACAATGGATATTGATTATATCAATCCGGACAACGAAACCATCCGAGGTAATCCGAATATCGAAAACAGTGAAAATTACAATATCGACTTGAAATGGGAATATTTCCCAAGCAGCAAAGAGATGTTTGCAGTCAATTTATTCGCAAAAAGAATCGATAAAGCGATAGAGAGATCATTCGTTTCTTCCGGAGATGCAAATGGTGTAACTGTTACTTTTTACAATGCCAAAAAAGCGGATCTTGCCGGTGTAGAATTAGAGGGAAACATCAGCTTAGGAAGATTGTCCGAATCATTAGAAAGATTTTCATTAGGTGCAAACGCCACTTTTATGTACACAGACGTGGAAAGAAGTGCTGAACAATTGCAGCTAGAGCAGCCAAACCCAGCTTATTACACTGGAGGCTTACATAAAAGAGGACTGCAGGGTGCATCGCCATATACAATTAATGCAGATCTAAAGTATGAGATGAAAAACAAAAATAATCTGAGCAGAACTTTATCATTGGTTTACAACGTGTCAGGATCTAAAATTTATGCAGTAGGAACTTCTGGGGCAGACAATTACTACGAAAAGCCTTTCCACCAGTTAGATTTTATCTTTCAGGAACAATTAAACAAAAACTGGAATATCAAAGCAGGCGTTCAAAATATCCTGAATACCAAATACAGAATTCTTTTAGGAGACAAAAGCTACTATGATGTGCAAACAAATGGAAATAATACATACACAGATTATTTCAGGGGCACCAATTTCAATCTAACAGTTGGCTATACTTTTTAAAATAATAAATAAATAAATAAAATATCTATAAAATGAAAAAATCATTCTTACCACTATTATCGTTAACCTTTGGGTTGGCAGTAGCACTTAACTCTTGTACTATCGATGTCAATGACGGATTTGGAGGAGAAACAGTTGTAACACCGGGAACTACAGAATTATCTGGGACTATAAATAAAGATACTGTTTTTAAAAAAGGAAATTACACGCTTAGAGGAATTGTAAAAGTTACAAACGGTGCAACCCTTACTATAGAGGCAGGTGCAAACTTTACGGTTGATACCTCTACAAACAGCAGTCTTGTTGTCCTTCAGGATGGTAATATCAATGCAGTAGGAACTTCTGCGGAGCCTATCGTGTTTACAACAACGACTAAAACTCCGGGAGATTGGGGTGGAATCACACTTTATGGCAATGCGCCAATCAAAGCGATAAATGGAACTACAACTGCACTTTCTGAAGATGGAAACGCAGTATATTACGGAGGATCTGATGCCAACGACAATTCCGGAACTTTAAAATATGTTAGAGTGGAATATGCCGGTAAAAAAATTGGAGACGGAACTTCTGAAACCAATACTTTCACTTTCTATTCAGTAGGTGCAGGAACTGTGTTGGAAAATCTTGTAGCTTACAAAGGAACAGATGATGGTTACGAATTCTTCGGTGGAACTGTAAGTGCAAAAAACATTGTATCTTATGGTAACTATGATGATTCCTTTGACTGGCAGGATGCATGGAGCGGACAAAACAACACCAATTGGTTTGCCTACCAAACCAAAGTAGGAAACTTTGGGATGGAAATAGAAGCATCTTCTAACGTAGACAATATCGCACCTAAAGTGTCCAACATCACTTTAATCAGAGAAGCCAATACCAATCCTGAAACAGCAAACTCTTCAGAAATAACAGCAATCCAGTTCAAAAAACAAGGAACAGGTATTTTCTCAAACGTGTATATCAGCGGTTATAAAAATATTGGTAATCAAAAAGCTTATTCTGTTTTGATCCAGGATGCAGCTACAGAAACAAGCCAGGTTCTTACCGGCAAAGTAAAAGTGGAGCCTATGACTTATGTAGATTCAGATAATCTTGGCGTCTGGGGCTATGCATACACACCAAACGGTGGCAAAACATTCACCAATGCAACAACAGTAACCAAAGTAGCAATGACATCAGGAGCCTGGGCTACTGTAGACGGAGTAGATCTTTTGTCAGCACTTAAATAGTCTGACTCTTTCTTCATATCAAATCAAATTTTATTCAGAAAGCCCGCAATTTATTTTGCGGGCTTTTTATGTTTTTAATGAAATCGAAAAAAAAATAATAGTAAAAATTACTAAAGATTATATCTTATTTAATATAACAATTCCGAAATTTGAAAACACTTTTTGAATATCACTCATCATTTATAAATTATGAACATCATCCTAGCTTCCACATCTACAATCTTCGGCGGACAATATTTAGAATATCTCAAACCGGAGCTCATCAAACTTTTCGAAGGCATTACAGAAATCATCTTCATCCCGTTTGCAAGGCCCGGCGGCATTTCCCACGATGATTACACCCAGAAAGCCAGAGATTTTTTCGCAACTATTAATATTAATGTAAAAGGTCTTCACGAGTTCGGGGACAAAGTAGAAGCCCTAAATACCGGCCAGGGCTACTTCACAGGTGGTGGCAACACCTTTCTTCTGGTGAAAACCCTGCACGAATCAGGATTAATGAAAGTCCTTAAAGACAATATAGAACTGGAAAAACCATACCTGGGATGCAGCGCAGGCAGCAACATCGGCGGCGTTAATATGAAGACTACCAATGATATGCCGATCGTCAACCCGCCAAGTTTCGATTGTATGGAACTGGTTCATTTTAATATCAATCCCCATTACCTCGATCCAAATCCGGAAATCAAACACAACGGAGAAACCAGAGAAACCAGGATCAAAGAATTCCTGACCCAAAATGATATCAAAGTCGTTGGACTGCGAGAAGGCAACTGGATCAGACGTATCGGAAACAGAGTCACAACAGAAGGCACAGAACTTACCAGGATTTTCGAAAATGGAAAAGAGCCTTACGAGATAGAACCAGGAACAGAACTGTAATATAGAAACCATATGAAAGAGACGATTTCAGTACTGCTAATGACGGTGGGGCAGTTGTGCCTGGCTCAGGCCAGTTACATCATCAAAGACGGATCACAACGTTTCTATGCCAGCATTACAGTGCAGTCTTGCAATGGTGATGACTGCGGTGGAAAAGGAACAGTGAAGTTGATAGACAAAAAAACGAAACAGCTCTTCCAGACTTTTGAATCTGAAGACCTGAGTCTCTTTTTGGATAAAAACCAGAAGCCGACCGTGAATGTCATTCAGCTGTACAATGAGCAAAGCCCTCTGATCTTCGACGATTTTAATTTCGACGGTACCGAGGATCTTGCAATCCGAAACGGAAACCAAAGCGGTTACGGCGGACCATCCTACGACGTTTACGTTTTTAGCGCTACCAAAAAACAATTTGTACCCAGTGACGAGCTGACAGCGCTAGCCTATGAAAATCTGGGAATGTTCCAGACAGATCACACAAGAAAACGCCTCATTACTTATGCAAAATCCGGCTGCTGCTGGCATATTACAACAGAATATGCAGTTGTACCAAAAAAGGGACTTCAGAAAGTGTACGAGATGGAAGAAGATGCAACCGGCGGCGGAGAATTTGTAAAAGTGACAACGCGGAAACTCACTAATAATAAATGGAGCAGCTCTACCAAAAAATATAAAACAGACGACTATTATAAGGAGTAAAATGAAAATACAGAAAGAAATAGACTTTATCCTGGCCATCGATGCGCTGAAAAATGTCAAGCGGAGAAACTACAACGCAGACGATTCCCGTCGGGAAAATACCGCAGAACACAGCTGGCAGATCATTGTCCTCGCACAGATCCTTTTCCCTTATGCCAAAGATCAACTTAATACAGATCTGCTGAGAGTAATCAGGATGCTGTCTATCCACGATTTGGTAGAAATAGATGCAGGCGATACTTTTCTTTTTGATGAGATAGGGATGAAAGGCAAATTTGAGCGTGAAAAGGTAGCTGGCAAAAGGATTTTCGGTATTCTGGATGAGCCGCTTTCAACAGAATTTTACAATCTCTGGATCGAGTTTGAAGAAGAGCAGACGCCCGATGCTGTCTTTGCATGCGCCATAGACAGGATTATGCCGTTTATTCTCAATGCGCACACCTCGGCAAAAAGCTGGACCGAATCCGGTGTTACAGAGCAACAGGTGAGGACGATGCTGGAAGCTGCCATCTGCAGGTCTTCGGATGCTCTTGCAGACTGCTTCACAACCCTGATGGATAGGTGTCTGGAGGAGAATAAGATCGTCAAGAATATAAAGTAAACAAAAAAATCGCCGCGAATAATCACGGCGATTTTTATATGTTAGAATAGATTTTCTATTATTTTGCTGCAGGAACCTGAGTTGCAGGCGCTGTATTAGCTGGTGCCTGCTGAGCTGGTGCTGGCATTGTAGGCATCACTTGTGAAGGTTTTCCTGTAAGAACGATGCTTAGAAGAATCAGTACAACAATAGTTGCACCCAGACTCCAGGTTGCTTTCTCCATAAAATCATTGGTTCTCTGCACTCCGAAATTAGCTGCTGATGCGCCTCCGAAAGTACCGGAAAGTCCGCCTCCTTTTGGATTCTGAGCCATGATGATGATAACTAATAAGATGCTAGCAATGATAATCAGGATCATAAACAGCGTAAATATTGTGCTCATAGTATAGTCTTAGTAATAAATTTTGAAGCGCAAATATATGGATTTTAATCAATAATAAAACTTATTTCTTAATAAATTTCACAATATTGGTTTCATTGCTCAAGGATTTTAGCCTGATGAAATAAACGCCTGTTTTCAGATTGCTGATGTCGATTTTTTCTGCAGTGAATTGCTTGGCAAGAATGAGTTTTCCCGACTCATCTATCAGTTCATATGAGATAAAGTTTTTATCAGATTCTACGTTAATATAATCCTGAACCGGATTGGGAAAGATCTTCACCACCGCGATTTTCTTAGAATGATCATTCACTGCCAAAAGACAAGCCGGCGGATCGGAAATTGGCCCAGCAGAAAAATCATAGAAAACATCAGTTTCTGTTTCCAGCGCGTAATACAGATAATTGGTGTTTGGCGAGCCTCCAAAATAATTGCAGTTGTTAAATTCGACATAAGCTTTGTTGAATGCATAAGTCGTTTTGTACCAGCCTTCACACGCTGGAGTCATTGCCTGTCCAGGCGGGAAAAAATCGATGGTTGTAACAGGATCAATGTAATTCATGTATGAGCAGACGTTGCTCCAATTAGGAGGCGGTTTGAAATACATTTTTTTTTGTGGCAGATTTTCAAATTGAGCGAAAATCATCTGAAAAACAATCGTCAATGTAAGAAGTAGAAATTTTTTCATAGAATTTAGTTTTATTTATAGGGATCAAATTTAGATAATATTTTAATAACTTCGTCCGAGCTTTTTTACAAATCAATTACTTCTAAATGAAATTTAAACATATCCTAACTGCCTTTGCAGCAGCACCTTTTATGATGAATGCACAACAGGTCATGACACCGGAAATGATGTGGACGCTCAATCGTCTCGGAGTTCAGGCCGTTTCTCCGGATCACCAGTCACTGATTTACAAAGTCAGCAAAACCGATCTCAAAACCGAAAAATCCAATTCCGACAACTTCTGGCTCGATCTTTCCGGTAAATCTACTAAAATGGAATTGGGCAAGAAAAGTCTGATTCAATGGGACAAAAATGGAGTTTACGCTTTAGAAAACAAACAGATTTACCTGTCAAAAGACGCCGGGAAAACCTGGTCAGAATTTTATAATATTGGCGATGTCGATAATATTGTGATTTCACCAGACGGTAAAAAAATAGCTTTCAGCAAGGCTGTTTACATCGAGAATCTTCTCGGGAAAGACAAGTATAAAGATTTACCAAAAACGACCGCTCAGATTTATACCGATCTCAATCACAGACACTGGGACGCTTTCAACGAGGGTTCCTACAATCACGTTTTCACGGTAGAGCTTTCTCAAACCGTAGATCAGGCCAAAGATCTTTTGGAAGGTAAAAATTTCGATTCTCCACAAAAGCCTTTCGGTGGTACAGAAGACTTCGTCTGGAGCCCCGATTCTTCAGAATTACTGTATGTTACCAAAGCAAAATCCGGCGCAGCATATGCGCAAAGTACCAACACAGATATTTTTGCATACAACTTGGTTTCCGGGAAAACACAGAATCTTTCTGAAGGAATGATGGGCTATGATGTCAACCCAAAATTCAGTCCGGACGGGAAATACCTGCTTTGGAACTCGATGGAAAGAGACGGTTTCGAAGCAGATAAAAACGACATCATCGTCATGGACTGGAACTCAAAATCCAAAACCAACCTTACAAAAGCCTGGGACGAGAGTTTATCAGGCGATGTAGCCTGGAGTTCTGATGCAAAATCAATTTATTTTACCTCTGCTTTCCGTGGCACGAAACAGCTGTTTTCCGTAGATCTTAAGAATAAAACGGTCAAACAGATCACAAAAGGCGATTTCGATATCAACGAAATTGTTTTAGAAAACAAAGGGAAATTGTGGGTCACCAAAACCGACATCAATCACAATGCAGACCTTTTTGAAGTTGATTCTAAAGGTTCTTTGAAACAAATTACAGACATCAATAAGGATAATTATTCCAAATTGGTTCAGGGAAAATCTGAACTTAAGATGGTAAAAACCACGGACGGAAAAGAGATGGGCGTCTGGTTTCATTATCCGCCCAACTTCGATCCGAATAAGAAATATCCGACATTGGTGTATTGCCAGGGCGGTCCGCAATCTGCACTCACCCAGTTTTTCTCTACGAGGTGGAACTTTGCGTTGATGGCGGCAAACGGCTACATCGTAGTAGCGCCAAACCGACGCGGAATGCCGGGCTGGGGCGTGAAGTGGAACGAGCAAATCAGCGGTGACTGGGGCGGGCAGCCAATCAAAGATTATTTGTCAGCAACAGATTTTGCCAAAACTTTACCTTACGTAGACGGCAATAGAGTAGCGGCTGTAGGTGCAAGTTATGGCGGATATTCCGTATTTATGCTGGCAGGCGTTCACGAAAACAGATTCAAAACTTTCATTGCACACGACGGCTTGTTTGATATGAAATCTTGGTACGGAACTACTGAAGAACTTTGGTTCGCCAATTGGGATTTGGGCGGCAACTACTGGCAAAAGCCGACGCCAAAAGCTTATACAGACTTCAATCCAAGCAATTTTGTGGACCGATGGAACAGGCCAATTATGGTGATCCAGGGTGGGATAGATTTCCGCGTTCCTTACGAGCAAGGTCAGGAAGCATTTCAGGCAGCGAAACTGAAAGGCCTGAAAACCAAATTCCTCTATTTCCCAAATGAGAACCATTGGGTGCTGCATCCGCAGAACGGTTTGGTTTGGCAGAGAGAATTCTTTGATTGGCTGAAGGAAACTCTGTAAAAATATTAAGAAAAAATTCAAATTTGTCATTCCGTAGGAATCTAAACTTACAAAAGATTTCTACGGAATGATTTTTTTTATGGCAGCTTTTTCCGCCCTCCGTTCCCGCTATTTTTTGCTATAAGTTCTGTCATTTAAAAGATCATTCCAGTAAGCAAAAAATGAGCTCCACTCAGGTCGGGCTGCAGCTTCAAGATCAAACCAAGATTCAGCGTAAAAGGTCAGCTTGGTCAGTTCTTAGAGAAACCTCAATGCTCAGAAGATCTAAATGTTCTAGATGATATAAATGACCGCTTTATCGATCCTATTTTATCTCAACTGCCCAAACACCTTTCCATTCATCATTTATTCCCAGTTTCAAAATTCCAAATTTCTCAGTCAATTCCTGATTGTGATCTTCCAAATCAGCAATTCCCTGCCAAGGTTCCAGACAGACAAAATCGGCATTTTTCGCCGCCCAGATTCCGAAATAAGGGAAGTTTGAAAACGTGAAAATAACTTGGTTTTCGTTTTGATTATTTCTTAATATCAATTCTTTACTTTTCATCGTCGTCATTACCAGAGCATCGTTGGCAAATAATTCGTAAGAAAGTGGGAGCGCTTTATTTTTAAGCTCGATCGTTTGGGTTTCTTTGCTGATCAGATTGTCAATTAACGGATGGATTTCCAGTTGTTCATCATCAGAAAAAGCAATTTCGTAATCATCATATTTCAACCCATTCTCTGTGTCAATCGCAAATCCCGGATGAGCACCAAGCGAAAAGTACATCTCTTTTTCAGACTTATTTTTCACCTGATAAGAAACGGTAAGTTTATTTTCAGTCAAAGTATACCGGATTTCCAAACTGAATTCAAAGGGATAAAATGCCAAAGTTTCGTCATCAGAATTCAACTGGAAAATCACTTCGTTTTCTGAGGAATTTTTAACTTCAAAAACCTTTCTCCTTGCAAATCCGTGGCGTGGCATTTCGTAGGTTTGGCCATCAAAAATGTATCGGTCATCCTTCAAAGCACCAACAGTCGGGAACAGTACAGGACTTTGTCCGCCCCAGAAGTCAGGATTTCCCTGCCACATTATTTCTTTTCCTGTTGTAAGATTGACGAGCGAAATAAGTTCTGCACCCAGTTCGCTGAAGTTTGCTTTTAGTTTTGTATTCTGAAGTTGAATCATAAATTATATTGTAAATTTTTTATTTGAATGAACTGAAAATTTCCTTAGAAACTTTATCGTAGAGAGACTTTTCATCTTTAGGATATTCTAGAACGGCAAAGGCGAAAGCATCATTTTTCAAAATTGTTTTCTGATAGAAAATTTTCCCGTTTCTGTAACCCGAAATTACAAAAAAAGTGTTCGCCAATTTTTTATAAGTAACAGTATTTTTCTGGGCCAGATTGTCCCGGATATCAGTTTCGAATTGTTTTTTCAGGGAAATAGTTTCGCCTTCGGCATCCAGATTGAATCTTCCGAAAACACGGAGAATTCCGTCACCTTTTTTATTAATGAAAATTCTGCCGTCACCGTTTTGACTTTCAGGTTGCGGACTCAAAAAGTCAGGGTATTCTAAACAATATTCGAAACGTGCATTACAATAGGTATTGTGATCCTCCACTTGACTTTTTCCGGTTGAAGGACTATGAAAACCACCGGCCATTAAAATCAAAAGTGAAACTATTTTTGTCATCATAAAAAAGGCGTTCTAAACTGAAATGAAGCAATCACAAATATCTGCAATAATCTTCAAATCGGGGATATTAAAAATACTTCAAAATGCAGTTCAAAATTCTATCCTGTAAAAATCGATATTCTCCCGTCTCATTTTACAATAAATTCCTAAATTGCCGTTTTATAAGCAAAAATGAAAGGTTTTAATTTTCTAAAGAGGATCAACAGCTGGGTCGTGTATTTTATCCTTACGGCAATTGTTTTGGGCATTGCAGTCTCCTCTTTTTTAATTATTGACAACCTGAGAAAGCAGGAAATTCAGAAAATTAATCTGATTGGCACTGCTTTGAAAGCTTACACAGATGACGAGATTTCAGCAGATCCGAAAATCCAGGAGTTGTATCTTGCTGTGATGCAGGATAATACCAATCTTCCAATTGTGGTGACAGACAAACATAAAACACCCATTTTTCAGGCCAACATTCCCGAAAATATAGAAAATGATCCGCTGAAACTTAAAAATCTGATCCGCAGAATGGAGAATTCTTATGAACCTTTCATAGTAGAATTGCCGTCGGGACAAAATCAATATATCTATTATGATAACTCGGATTTGCTGAATTATTTTAGATTTTATCCCTATCTGATCGCCTTATTCATTGGAGCGTATCTTATATTTTCCTTTTGGTTTCTGAGAACTCTGAAAAAAACAGATGAAGGATTTGTATGGGCAGGATTGGCCAAGGAAACAGCGCACCAGATAGGAACGCCATTATCTTCAATGATTGGCTGGGTCGAGATTATGAAGCTGGAAGATGAGAATAGTTTGGGCGTAAAAGAACTGGAAAAAGATGTCGAAAGGTTGAAAACTATTTCCGAAAGATTCTCAAAAATCGGTTCAATCCCAGCGCTGAATGACCTCAATATTAACGAAACTGTGCAGCAGAATTTTGATTATTTAAAATCCAGAATTTCGACCAAAGTAGATTTTACATTGCGAAAAACTTACGAACCGGTTCTGATTCCGCACAGCAAAATTCTGATGAGCTGGGTAATAGAAAATCTGATAAAAAACGCGGTGGATGCTATGAAAGGCGAAGGGAAACTGGAATTGTCGCTCTACAAAAAAAACAAAAATGTCTACATCGATGTGACCGACACAGGAAGCGGAATGACGAAGCAACAAGTGCGAAATGCCTTCAAACCTGGATTTTCCACCAAAAAACGGGGTTGGGGATTGGGATTGTCTTTAACCAAAAGAGTCGTGACAGAATATCACAAAGGCGACGTAAAAATTGCCAGCTCTGAAGTGGGAAAAGGGACTACTTTCAGAATTGTTTTGAAGGAGGAGCAGAAAGGGTGAAATTCCGCGCAGATTTAGCAGATACTTTCCATTTAAAAATCTGCTGAATCTCTAAAATCTGCGAGAGTATCTCTGTCAAAATCTCCAATCCTAATTCTAAAATTCCTCTTGATTTCAAAATCCCTATCTTTGCAGATTGAAACCAAAGAAAATATTGTATAAATTCGTTACAATATCAATTTTCCAGGTTATTCTTTACCACTTTAAAAATAAATTTTCCCAGATGAAAACCACTTTTGCAGACTTCGATTTACCCGAAAAGATTCTGGATGTTTTAGCAGATCTCAACCTTTTTGAACCAACGCCTATTCAGGAAAAAAGCATCGGACCGATACTTTCAGGACGCGACGTGATGGGAATTGCGCAAACCGGAACAGGTAAAACTCTGGCCTACACGCTTCCAGTCCTTAAAACCTGGAAATATAATAAGACAGGAAATCCTACGGTTTTGGTTTTGGTTCCAACGAGAGAATTGGTGGTTCAGGTCGCAGAAGTAATCACGAAAATGACTGCGAATATGACCGCACGAGTGATTGGCATTTATGGTGGCAAAAACATCAATACACAGAAATTACTGTTCAATGACGGTTGCGACATCCTGGTGGGAACGCCTGGTAGAGTAATGGATCTGGCGATTGATAATGCAATTTCTTTGAAAGAAGTTGGCAAACTGATCATCGATGAGTTTGACGAAATGCTGAATCTAGGTTTCCGTCCGCAACTGACGCACATCTTCGAAATGATGAAGGAAAAAAGACAGAACATCCTTTTTTCAGCAACAATGACGGATGCTGTAGATGCTTTGCTGAACGAATATTTTGCCGGCCCAATCGAGATTTCACTGGCGCGATCCGGAACGCCTTTGGAAAAAATTGCGCAATCTGCAGTGCCGGTGGAGAATTTCAATACCAAACTGAATTTATTGATTCACCTTCTTAAAACAGAAACGGACTTAGAAAAAATTCTAATTTTCGCTAATAATAAAAAACACGCCGATTTAATCTTCGAAAAACTGAATGTGGAATTCCCCGATCAGTTTGGTGTCATCCACTCCAACAAATCCCAGAATTTCCGTTTACGGGTGATGCAGGAATTCACGAATGAAGAACTGCGAGGCGTGATCACCACAGATATTATGGCGAGAGGTCTGGATATTCCGGATATTTCGCACGTTTTCAACTTCGAAGTTCCTGAGGTTCCGGAGCAATATATTCACAGAATCGGTAGAACTGGCCGTGCCGACAAAGAAGGGATTTCCATCACATTCTTTACCAAAAAAGAGGAAGCTCAACTTCTTGACATCGAACTTTTGATGGACAGAGAAATCAAGAAAACGGAGTTCCCGGAAGCAGTTACAATCTCCAAATTAAAAATTGCATCAGAACAGGAAGAAGTGAAGATGAAATTCCTGACCACCGCCAAACTGAACGAAGGCGATTCTGCCTTCCACGAGAAAAAAGCCAAAAACAAAAAAACCAATCTTGGTGGACCAAGCAAGCGGAAAGAACCGAAGAAATTCGGGGCGAACAGAGCGCAGCAAAAACAGAAGTCTATTGCTAAGAGAAAGAAATAATATAGAAAGGGAATCAGTAATGGTTCTCTTTTTTATTTAGCAAACATTTAGTCCATAATTTTTTAATTCGAATCGTAATTTTAATTATTTTTACGGAAAACTAAATATTATGAAGGCTATTTTTACTATTTTAACATTCCTGTGTTTTTGCATCGCTTGCCCAGCACAATGGATAACGCAATCTACGGGTAGTGTCAATGCTTCTTTTTTTACCGACGTTTATGCGATAACACCGGATGTTGTCATAGTAACTGGTGACAATGGCACGATACTCAAAACAAGCAATGGTGGCGCAAACTGGCAGCAAAAATCATCGGGAACCAATCAGATTTTAGGAAAAATTCAGTTTCCTACAGCAAATATTGGTTATGTAGTCTCGGCTGGTGCGCAATTACTGAAAACAACAAACAGTGGTGACACGTGGTCTTCGATTGATGTGCCTGGTGTTAGCTTCATCTATTCAATGTCTTGTGTCAGCGCAGATCTTATTTTTCTTTCCTGCAAAGATGCCGGCTCTAATTCTATATTACTTAAAAGTAGCGATGGAGGGAATTCCTGGGAAAAAGTTGTTGGAAATGATTCACAACAAAATTTTTTTAATATTCAGTTTTTGAATGACGAAATTGGTTATGCATCAAGTAGCAGTGTGTACCATTCTAGTGAAAATAACATTCTAAAAACACTGGATGGTGGCAAGACTTGGACAAAGATTGATAATTCTCGGGGTCCATTTAATTTTATAAACAAAAATAAAGGATTTAGTTATCAGTTTGGATTTCTAAAGACAACAGATGGCGGCAATAGTTTTGAAAAATTAGGACAAAGTTCTCTATATCTTTTATCAAAAATATTTCCTATCAATGAAAATACAGTTTGGGGAATTTTCGAGGATTTAACTTTGTGTGGATGCGGTACGCGTGGTCTGGTAAGAATGACCTACAGTCCGGAAAACGGATACAAAGAATATGTGCAAAATATAAATGCCTCCATATCATCCATATATTTCAGTAATGAAAAAGTGGGCTATGCTGTCGGTGTTGAAAATGGAAAAGCTATTGTATGGAAAAATACGGCAGCAGACCTCACATTAAGTACTAACGAGGAACCTAAAAATTCAGTAACTATATATCCGAATCCAACTTCCGACAAAATAAACGTGACAATCAATAGTAAATTTTCACAGAACTTTACAATATCAATCTTGGATATGACCGGCAAAAGTGTTTACAACCAAAGTTTCCAAAATAAAAATGCCTTAATTATTGATGCTAAGCAATTTGCCAGAGGAACTTATGTTTTAATGCTTAAAAACCAAAAACAAAGCTATTCTCAGAAAATTATTATTAACTAAGCTTATAAGAGAAGAAAAAATTAAAATAAAAATGCCTCAAAATCTTGAGGCATTTTTTTTATTTATTAAAAACCATTACGTATTTATCAGGTATGCCGTCACTATTGCCATCATAACCAAAAGAAGAGTCAATTAACTGTAACTCGTTATTTGTGGCAGAATTGACGATGACCACATAAGCATTATTTGTAAGGGTGGATTTAAATGTGATTTTTTTCTGATTCTCATCGTAAGTATATTCGCCTTTTTCGGTTTCATCTACTACACAGGAGCCTATGAAATTATCCTTAAAGATATCTAACGTGTATTGGTTTTCAGAAAATAAATAGGTTCTTTTATCCGGACAATCTGTGACGGCTTCGGAAAATAAAACCGAATTATCTTTTCCGGATATGATCTGTATTTTGTTGAGATTCCAGGTTCCTAAAATTAGAGCTTCTCGTTTTTCATCATCATCTTTCCTACAGGAAATAACAAAAAACGAAGCCAGTGCAATTAGAATAATTTTTTTCAATGTATTAATTTTTCACAAATAAAATGAAAATAAATCAAACAGTGAAATCAACTCCTGATCCACTTCCAGATCTCCTTCAAAGTAGCCTTATTGCCATACATCAAAATCCCGACTCGGTAGATTTTTGAAGCTATAAAAACCATTAGCAGAGTAGAAGCAATCAATAGAAAAATCGATAACAAAATCTGCCAAAGCGGAACCCCAAACGGAATCCGCGCAATCATCGCAACCGGCGAAGTAAAAGGAATGATAGACAGCCAAAAAGCCATCGGCCCATCCGGATTATTCATAATGGTGAAACTGCCGTAAAGTCCCAGCATGAGCGGAACTACGGCAAATAAGGTGAATTGTTGCGTCTCGGTTTCATTATCAACTGCGCTTCCAATCGCCGCGTACATCGAACTGTAAAAGATGTATCCAAACAAAAAGAAAAAGACAAAAACACCGATAATGCCGACATAATTCATATCCAGAAGAATGTGGGAAACTTCCGTCGCCACCTGCTGGATGTCCAGGTTTTTAAGAATGTGCTCTTCATCAGCCGGAATGTTTTTCTGCATCGCCGAGAATCCTGTATTCAGGAAAATCGCTGCTGTGACAGTCATTGCAATCCAAACGGTAAACTGCGTCAATGCCACCAAAGTCACACCCAGAATTTTCCCCATCATCAGTTCAAAAGGCTTAACCGATGAGATGATAATTTCTACAACGCGGTTGTTTTTTTCCTCCAAAACACTTCGCATTACACGGACGCCGTAGATGATGATAAACATAAAAACGACGTACATCAGTCCCAGGCTGAGAGCGGTTTTGATGCCGAAAGCAAAGTCACTTTCCGGGCTGTCGCTTTCCGTTACGTTTTGCGAAATCAGCTTGAAATTCTTATCCAGATTCACAATTCTGTCTTCCTTGATTCCGAGTTGTTTGATTTTCTCTTTCTTAAGGATATTACTCAGATCAGCCGAGATAAAGGTCTTCGTATCCATCCCGACTTTTTTGTTGGTCAACAGTTTTGTTCCACTTTCCAACGCATCAAAATCCATTGCTTTCAGTTCCGGGATAATGAGCAGACCATCTGTTCCTTTCAGATCTTTCAGGTTTTTGACGAGCGCATTTTCCGTATTCACAGGCACATAAGTGTAAGTGATTTCTTTTGTCGATTTCAATTGCCCGGCGAAAAGTCCGCTTTTATCTACCACATCAAAATGGTATTCTGCCTCGTTCGCTTTGAACATAAAACCAATCAAAACCCCGAATCCCACCATCAGAAGTGGCGCAAGAATCGTCAGAATAATAAAAGATTTTTTCTTAACCTGCGTCAAAAATTCTCTCTTTGTAATTAAATATATATTTTTCATTGAATTTCTGATATTAAATTAATTTCTTTCTTTTTTCCCAACCCTAAAGGGAGCGAAAAAAATCAATTTACTCCCTTTAGGGCTGGGGAAATAAATTGATTTTGTGGTATGTTATGACTGAACGGCATTAATAAAAACCTCATTCATACTTGGAATTTTCTCGTTAAAAGTCCGTATCGTTCCCGTTTTCAGCAAATCCTGAAGCAGGGTGTTTTGGTTTTCAGAGTTTTTCAGTTCAAAATGAAACAGACCATTGTTGGTCGTCATATTTTCAATCTGATATTTTCTCGTCAGTTCCTCCAGACTTTCAGAATTCGTGTCCGCCAAAACCACAGAAAAAACATTTTGTTTAAACTGCTCGCGCACATCAAAAACTTTCCCGTCCAAAACCTTTTTAGAATTGTTAATCAAGGCCACAAAATCACACATTTCCTCCACACTTTCCATTCGATGCGTCGATAGAATAATGGTCGTTCCCTCATTTTTCAAACGGATGATTTGGTCTTTGATGAGGTTCGCATTCACAGGGTCAAAACCCGAAAAAGGCTCATCCAGAATCAATAATTTCGGGCGGTGCAAAACCGTCACCACAAACTGGATTTTCTGCGCCATCCCTTTCGACAGTTCGCTCAGTTTCTTCTTCCACCATTGGTCGATGTTCAGTTGTTCAAACCAGAATTTTGCCTGCGAAAGTGCCTCTGCGCGGGACATTCCTTTCAATTCACCAAAATACAGAAGCTGGTCGCCCACCGTCATATTCTTGTAAAGTCCGCGTTCCTCCGGCATATAACCGATGTTTCGGATGTGCTCGGGATTCAGCTCGTTGCCGTCAATCCAAACCTTGCCTTCGTCTGCCTGTGTAATTTGATTGATGATCCGGATAAACGACGTTTTCCCCGCACCATTAGGACCCAAAAGCCCATAGATACTGGCAGTAGGAACCTCCAGAGAAAAATCCTGAAGCGCAATTTTCTTCCCCGCGTTGTAAGTTTTTTTGATATTTTCAGCTTTCAGCATTGATAATTCGTGATTAAAAATGAATAATTAATTGTTAGGAGCAAGACGATTTTCCTTCGATTCACTTGTCCCACCCGCTGTACGCTGTATCTTTTTTAAAAAAAAATGTCATTCTGAGGTTCTCGAAGAACTCTAAGAAGATTTTTTTTCAAAAAAGGATGCCGCTGCCATCGGGGCTATGTTGAGGTTTTTATTTCTTTTCAACGATTTTTAAAACCACACAAAATTAGTTCATTAATCCCGAAAATGTTACAGAAAACCTTCGCAATTGAACTGTACTTTATCATTCAATTCCTTAAAAGATAAGCTGAGTTCAGAATAAGCTGAGTTTGCTAATATCGATAGGCATCGGCTTCTGTCAACCAAGAAGCAATTCGCCGGTTTTCCTCAGAAATGCAGCGCCGTCAAAGTAACAGCGAAAAAGGCTAGTGTTGTAACTCATTGATTTATAACAAAATCGATGCATCTGCCTCAACGGAGTGAATCAACGGCTCAACGGAGTGAAACAACGGCTCAACGGAATGGATCACTGGCGCAACGGAGTGAATCAACGGCTTTTCGTAATGAATCAACGGCGCAACGTAATGAATCAAGGACCTGGCGAAATGAATCAACGGGGTTTCGAAATGAATCAACGGCTTATCGGAACGTGTTTTTAAGGAATTTAATCTTAACAGAATAAAACCACAATTTTGTCATTCCGAAGGAATCTCGACAGAGAAGAATTGATTAGTTTAGATTGACTGCGTCGAACCTCTTCGTTAGGTTTCCTTCGGAATGATAAAATGGATGTTAAGTTGGGAGTTGTAAAAACACATCAGAATTTTAAACCAGAACATAGTTAAACCACAATTTTGTCATTACGAAATCCCGACATAAAAGTATATCGCCGTTTAGATTGACTGCGTCGAACCACTTCGTTAGGTTTCCTTCGGAATGATAAAATGGATGTTAAGTTGGGAGTTGTAAAAACACATCAGAATTTTAAACCAGAACATAATAAAACCAAAATTTTGTCATTACGAAATCCCGACCTAAAAGTATATCGCCGTTTAGATTGACTGCGTCGAACCACTTCGTTAGGTTTCCTCCGGAATGACAAATTGAATGTTACAATATGGAATATAATATTCTAAGTTAAAAAATATAAAATCAACTACCCAGAAATCAACTTTGACAAAGCTTTATTAATTCTTAAATTAGCCAACCAAAACCAATCCGCATAAGCTAACAACCAAAAGCCGATTGCCAAAAGCCACATTATGACGCAAGAATTTTTGGGAAATCCCCAATTCAACATATCCAGCCAAGCGGTTTCCGCCAGCTGTCCGTCCAATATCGCACTGATTAAATATTGGGGGAAATACGAGAACCAAATCCCGGCAAATCCCAGTATCAGTTACACGCTGAACCATTGCCGAACCAACACCACAATGGAGTTTTTGGCAGGCGAAGAATTCGCGGTTCAAACTTTTCTGTCAGGAAATGAAGAACAGAAATTCGCCGAAAAGATTGAAAAGTATTTCAAAAATATCGAGCAATATCTGCCTTGGATTCTGAAAGGAAAATACATCATCAAAACCGAAAACACCTTTCCGCACAGTTCAGGCATCGCCAGTTCCGCGTCAGGTTTCGGCGCGATTGCAAAATGTCTGATGAATCTGGACGATATTTTTACGTCAAAAGATGAAGGCTTCGAGAGCCTCAGCCTGACAAAAACCAAGAAAGAAAGTTTCCTGGCAAGATTAGGAAGCGGAAGTGCTTCCAGAAGTCTGTACGAAGGTTTAGTCGTTTGGGGCAAAACGGAAGAGGTAGAAGGGAGTTCAGATTTATTTGCTGTTCCATATAATAACAATGATATTCATCCGATCTTCAAAAATTTTAATGATTGGGTTTTGCTGATTCACGAAGGTCAGAAATCCGTTTCGTCCACCGTTGGTCACAGCTTGATGAACACCAATCCTTACGCCGAAAGACGTTTCCAGGAAGCGCACGAAAACTTCACCAAACTGAAAACCATCCTTGCCACAGGCGATATGGAAGGTTTCATCAAACTCGTAGAACACGAAGCATTGACCCTTCACGCGATGATGATGATGAGTGAGCCTGCTTTCATTTTGATGCAAACAGGAACTTTGCAGGTCATTAATAAAATCTGGGAATTCAGAAAAATTACAGGTTTGGCTCTGTTTTTTACTTTGGATGCCGGCGCAAATGTTCACTTGCTATTCCCAAATGATATCGATAACAAACGAATCACAGATTTCATCCAAACAGAGTTGATTCCGCTGACTCAGAAGGGTGGTGTGGTGAAGGATGTGATGCGGTTTTAAAAAGGTATAAAGCTGGATATGGGAAGTCGGAAGAGAATAAGTAAATGGTAGTTTATCCACATAGTTTGTCATTCCGGAGGAATCTAACCATAGAAGAAAACGGCAGTTTAGATTGACTGCGTCGAACCACTTCGTTAGGTTTCCTACGGAATGACAGTATTATGGAAAAAGACCATCTCATAAAAACACAATAAAAATGATTGAACTTCCAGAAGGCGCTTATAAATTCTATGTTTATATTTTAACAAACAAAAGCAGAACGGTTCTTTACACTGGAGTTACAAACCATCTTCATAGGAGATTGCATCAACATCAATCTAAGACGAATCCAAATAGTTTTACGGCAAAATATAATATTGAATTTTTGGTTTATTATGAAAAGTTTGGTTGGATTCAACAAGCTATCGAACGTGAAAAAGAAATAAAAGATTTGTCAAGAATGAAAAAATTAGATTTAATCAGAACTCAAAATCCTAATTTGGACTTTTATAATCATTTGTTTCAACAACAATCTTAAGTAACCACCAAGTTTGTCATTCCGTAGGAATCTAGACTGCTGAAATTCCTACGGAATGGCAAAATTGGGTTTAAAAAGCATTCTATATAATTGAAAACTGAGTTGAGATTCCTCCGGAATGACAAAAATATGTTTAATAACTATTCTTATTTATGAAAAAACTTACACTAATACTTTTACTAATCATCTCCTTTTTCGGAAATGCGCAAACCGTAAACGAACCAAAAGATCATTCGCCGGAATGGTCGCAACCTTACGAGCCATTCAGAATTGTGGGAAATCTGTATTACGTCGGAACTTATGATCTGGCATCCTATCTTATTGTTACGAGCAAGGGAAATATCCTTATCAACACAGGTTTGGCAGATTCTTATCCTCAAATAAAAGCCAATATAGAGAAGCTGGGATTCAAATATAAAGACACAAAAATCCTGACTTTGACGCAGGCACATTTTGACCATATGGGCGCAATGGCAGATATCAAAGCGGAAACAGGAGCAAAACTTTATGTAGACCAGGATGATGCCGGCGTTTTGAAATCCGGTGGAAAATCTGATTACGAACTGGGAAAATATGGCGTGACTTTTAAACCGTTATCTCCGGATTTTCTTTTGAAAAACAACGGCAAAATCAAATTGGGAAACACGACTTTGACTTTGCTTCATCATCCGGGACATACCAAAGGTTCTTGCAGTTTTATCTTCGAAACCAAGGATGAAAATGGAAAATACAAGGTTTTGATTGCCAATATGCCTTCCATAATTATCGACCACAAATTCTCTGATGTCAAAGCTTATCCAACAATTCAGAAAGATTATGCCTACACTTTTGAAGCAATGAAAAAACTGGATTTCGATGTTTGGGTTGCTTCTCACGCGAGTCAGTTTGATCTTCATAAAAAAAGAAAAGAAGGCGACGCTTACAATCCGAAACTGTTTATGGATAAAGAAAATTATTTTAAAAGACTGAAGGATTTGGAGGATGATTATCTGGATAAAGTGAAGGAAGAATCAAATAATTTAAAATGATTAAATCCAAATTTAAAATCACAATGTTGTTTGTAGGCATTTTGTGTTTTGCATTTTTAGCCATTGCAATCTTTAAAATGTTTCAAGCTTGCATTGATGACTTTGACCAAGTTGCTAATAGTTATCTTTCAGAAAATTTAATTACAAAAATCATAATTGCTTTTGGCGCAATTGGATTTTTGTGGACTCCAATTTATTTAATTAAATATTTCAAAACACTTCGAATCTATCCCACTAATATTGAAGTTGATTATTTATTCCCAATTTTCAATCACAATTTACAATTGAAAGACTTTGATTACTATGTCTTAATTGATGAAATGACGAGAAATATTCCTGTTGAAGCTATTTGGTTTATCAAAGATGATAAAGTGAAATTGATTTTTCCCGGACAATTGTATTCAAATTATTATGAAATAAGACAGGAGATCTCAAAATATAAAATTGAGAATAGAGGAAAAGTCAAATTAAATCCTTTGCAGGAAATAAAAGCAAGATTAGGATTTAAAATCAATAAATTAGAAAATATAAAATGAAAATCCACCATATTGCCATCATCTGTTCCGATTATGAAGTTTCCAAAAAATTCTACACCGAAGTTTTAGGTTTAAACATCGTTCGTGAAGTTTATCGTGAAGCGAGACAATCTTACAAACTCGACTTAGCAATCGGAGAACATTATGTCATCGAGTTATTTTCGTTTCCGAATCCGCCAGAACGACCTTCCAGACCAGAAAGTTGTGGACTTCGTCATTTGGCTTTTTCTGTTGATAATGTCGAAGAAAAGAGAAATGAATTAGTGGAAAAAGGTTTGGATTGCGAAGACATCAGAATCGATGAATTTACGGACAAGAAATTCTTCTTTACAACAGATCCGGACAGATTACCTTTGGAGTTTTATGAGAATTAGACTTAGAGATAATAGACGGATAGAATATAGACTAAATTGACGGATTAATCAGTTATCAATATCTCTTATCATTTATAATCAATGCGCGTATCCTGTCAGGAAACTTATGGTCATAATAGCCAGAACGATGAGAGAAATGACGACATACACGTAATCTTTCTCCTTCAGATAGCCAATCAGTGCAAAAATAATTCTGACTAATGGCGTCAAAATCAAAAATAAGATTCCCAGCTGGATAATTGCCATTCCTTCGCCTTTCATCAGCGATGTCCAGAACTGTCCCCACACTTTTTCTGAGGAGCTGCCCATATCAAGCAACTTATATTTTTTGGGCATTTCGAAACCTTCCATAAACAGCTTTACGAATCCTACGATGGAAGTCAACACTGAAAGAAGAACGCCCAGCCTGAGAAGGTTGCCGACGGAACGGTTGAGATCGATATCTGTAAATGGCTTTGTTCTCATTAGTGGAAATTTTTGCTGATACCGTTGTACATCATATAAATTGAAAGCAAAGTGATCACGATTGCGAAAAACACTTTCAGCTTTTTAGTCTTGGAAACCATCAGTGTTTTGGAGCCTATAAAACTTCCTACAACCACGCCTATCAGTACAGGAGCAGCAATCACAGGTATAATCTGTCCTCTCTGGAAGTAGATCATTGCGCCGGCAACTGCGGTCACGCCAATCATAAAATTGCTTGTCGTAGTAGAAACTTTGAACGGCAGTTTCATCATATTGTCCATCGCTAAAACTTTCAGCGCGCCGGAACCAATTCCCAGAAGTCCGGACATTGCACCGGCGAAGATCATCATCAGAAATCCCGGAATGGTGTTTCTGGAAGCATAATGTTTGATGCCGTCTTTATCGGGAAAAGTACCGTAGAGTTTCAGTTTGTCTGCCAGGCTTCCTTTTATAAGCGATTCCTGGTGGTCTGGCTTTCCTTTAAGATTCAGTAAAACGGTAAGGATAAGAATGCTGGCGAAAATAATTCCAATAGTGTTCGGATTGAGAAACCCGGAAACCAGTGCGCCGCAAACGGCTCCTGCAGTGGTTGCAATTTCCAGAAACATTCCGATTCTCATATTGGTAAATCCTTCTTTTACAAAGGCTACAGCCGCACCGGAAGACGTTCCAATGACGGAGATCAAAGAGGCGCCAATCGCATAATGCATAGGGACGCCAAAACCGAGAGTAAGTAAGGGAATAATGATGACGCCGCCGCCCAATCCTGTAAGAGATCCCATCAATCCGGCAGCAATAGCTCCAATAAATAGAATTATGATTTCTGACATATCGCAAATATAAAAGTATTGATTTATCTGCACAAACATTATAAAATATTATTTTGATGTATTTTTGTCAGACAGTTTTTTTCAGAATGAAGTTATTTTATGTGATATTGGGTGCCGAGCCCAAAGGTAGAAATATAGAGCAGCACGATGTTTTTTTTGGTATTGCAGAGAAGGTGCAAGATCTGTATCCGGAAATGAAAAATTTCTGGCAGGGCGTGAAGATCCATATGGACTGTTATCAGGAAGTGAGATTTGTAGACGGATTCGAGATAAAGATCACAGAAAAAACCGATGCGACGGGTGATAATCAATTGTTTTTCCTCAATCTTGGCGGCTACAAGCCGGGCTGTTTTGACGAGTTTCACGAGCGGCATCTGATGGTGGGGCCATCTATGGGTGACGTTGTAAAACGGGTGAAAAAGACCAAGTTCTATAAAACAATGGGTTTTAAAAATGCACCCAGCCACATCGATGATAAACTGGGTGTTGCCGTGGATGATGTTTACAATGTAAATGAGATGCTGTCTCCTGAAACTAAGGAAAAATATTCTATTACACTTGAAAAATCCGAACTCGAAAATCAGGAGAATGTGATGGAAATCGGTTATTTTAAAATCAAATAATGATGAAAGTTCTAGCAGTCATTTTCATACTGATGTCATCTTTTATACAGGCACAAACGTCGGAAGAAGCCTTAATTAAAACGGCTGTAAACAGCCTTTTTGACGGGATGAGAACATCCGATTCGGTAAAAATTAATCAAGCATTTTCCAAAACAGCAATTCTGCAGACGATCAAGAAAGATGGCGAGGTGAAAAATGAAAATGTTAAGGCATTTCTATCAAATATTTCCAAGGTTCAAAAAGGCGCTCTGGACGAAAGGATAACGTTCTCAAACATCCTGATAGACGGCAGTCTGGCTTCAGTTTGGACGCCTTATGAATTTTATTATCAAGGGAAATTTTCGCATTGTGGTGTCAATTCTTTTCAATTGGTGAAAACAGATAACGTCTGGAAAATTCAGTATATTATTGATACCAGAAGGCAGGATAACTGCATTAAGTAAATCAAATAAATTAAGCTCAATTATAAAGAAAGAGTCCGGAATCTCGATTTCTGATTCTTAAATCTAATCAAATAATTAAAAATGAAAATAGGAATTTTGGGTGGTGGACAACTCGGACGGATGTTTATTCAGGAAGCATTGAAATATGATGATGAATTTTATGTTCTGGATCCCAATCCGGAGTGTTCCTGCGCAGGCATTTCTCATTACACCAGAGGCGATTTTAATAATTACGACGACGTTCTCGAATTTGGGCAGGACAAAGACGTCGTCACGATAGAAATAGAGCACGTTAACGCTGATGCACTGGAACAACTCGAAAATCAGGGTGTTAAAGTAGTTCCAAATTCAAATATTATAAAAATTATTCAGCAGAAAATTCTTCAGAAAAAATTCTATAAAGAAAACCATATTCCGTCGCCGGAATTCGAAATTATGGATGGCTCTGAGGAAGAAATCAAAATCCAGCTTCCTTTCGTTCAGAAGCTGAACACAGGCGGCTATGACGGAAAAGGCGTGCAGGTGATACGCTCTACTAAGGACTGGAGAAACCTTTGGACACAGGAATCTGTGCTGGAGGATCTTGTAGATATTGATAAGGAACTCTCCCTGATTGTTGCCATAAATGAAAGCGGCGAGACCAAAACTTTTCCCGTGACAGAAATGGTGGCTGACCCAAAATTGAACCTTCTTGATTTTAATATCTGTCCGGCAGATATTTCTGCAGAAACACAGAGTCAGATCGATCTTATTGCAAAACAATTCATCAGAGCTGCAGACTCCGCAGGCCTTTTTGCCATAGAATTATTTCTGGATAAAAACGGGAAAGTCTGGGTCAATGAAACCGCGCCAAGACTGCACAACTCCGGCCATCAGTCACAGGAAGGGAATGCCAATTCGCAGTTTGAACAGTTTTACAGAGTGGTGAGAAATCTCCCTTTGGCAGATACAGATTCTATGGGATTTTCAGGAATGCTGAATCTCGTGGGTGAAGAAGATTATTCAGGCATGGTTAAATATGAAGGTCTGGAAGAGGTCTTAAAATTGCCAAAAACCTACGTCCATATCTACGGTAAAAAAGAGACAAAACCGGGCAGGAAAATGGGACATATCAATGTCTTGGCAGATTCGCGGAAAGAGCTTATGGATAAGCTGATTCACATCAAATCGCTTGTCAAAGTCATCGCGTAAAGCAATAAAAAAAGCAAGGTTTTTGACCTTGCTTTCTACTTTTAGTTTAAGAATAAATTATTTAGCTTTCAGTTTATCAAGCGTTTCGTTATAGGTTTCCTTAGTGTCCTGTGCCGCTTTGTTGATAGATTCTTTGGTGTCCTGTGCCGTTTCTTTCATATCTGCTTTTGCATTTTCTGCCGCTACTTTCGTTTTGTTAACAGTATTGTCAACGCCTTCTTTTACGTCTTGTGCTGCATTATTTACTGCTGCTTTGGTGTTTTGCCACGCTGCATTGGCATCTGCAAGAGCCTGTCGGGACGCTGCTTCTGCTTTTTTATCACCATTTTTGATTGCTGCATCCAGGTCTGCCTGCGCTTTGTCTACTTTAGCTTTCGCTTCATCATTCGATAATGTAGTCGTTTCTGTAGTTTTTACAACACTTAGAGTGTCAGAGCCATCTGTGGTAACAACAGTTTCGTTTTTTTTGCAAGATACTGCAACTAATAAAATAGCTGTAGCAGCTAATATCAGGTTTTTTTTCATTGTGTAAGGATTAATTTATTAATGTTTTTTGTTGAGTGTGAAATTAACTAAAATTTATCAATTGGCGCATTTTTTATTGTTCTCCGGAATTTCAACATTCCCGGTTTATAATTAATGATAAAAACGCCGCAGATGATAAATGCCGTAGCAATCAGGAATTTTGCAGATATTGTTTCGCCGAGTATCAGCCAGCTCAGAAAAATACTGATGATTGTATTTACGTAAGAAAGGATGGAAACCTGCGTTGGAAATAGGGTTCTAAGTAAATAATGATAAGCAAAAAAAGCAGCTACGG
>Ga0302347_1001047_pt1 | contig 36221 bp, 30 predicted proteins | sample PhyWR1_FD_202178 | JGI IMG/M metagenome (GOLD analysis project Ga0302347, IMG submission 202178) | Leaf surface microbial communities from wheat plants in UC Gill Tract Community Farm, Albany, California, United States - DLSL W.R1 (v2)... | ecosystem: Host-associated > Plants > Phyllosphere >... | reverse complement strand
TGATCATGATCACACCGTGAGCGGTGAAGATCTGGTCATAGTGTTCAGGCGGCAGGTAGCCAGGTGAACCCTCGGTGGCCATGGCCAACTGGGTACGCATCATGATGGCGTCGGCAAAGCCGCGCAGCAGCATGATCATCGCCACGATGATGTACATCACGCCGATTTTCTTGTGGTCGACTGACGTTAGCCATTCGGTCCACAAATAGGTCCACTTCTTGAAGTAGGTGATTGCTGCAAACAGCGCCAGACCACCCAGCGCGATCATGGCGATGGTCACCATTACGATCGGCTCGTGGAATGGGACCGCTTCCCAACTTAATTTACCAAACATCGTTTACTCCTCTGCCCCGGCAGCTGAATTCGAACCCTGTTCCAAACCTTCGGTCCCGGCCACTGCTTTCTTCTCGTGCTTCACCGGCTTGCCTGGTGTCATGCCTTCATACTTATCGATGATGACCTGGAACAGGTTGGCGGGTGTAACCGAGGAGTAGAGTTCAACGGGGTTGTTCTGGCTTGGCTTGGACAACGCAGCGTATTCAGCGCTATCAAGCTGTTTTGGTGATGCTTTGACTTCACTTACCCAAGCGTCAAAGTCTTCTTGGGAAGTCGCGATTGCCTTGAATTTCATGCCGGTGAAGCCCGCACCGCTGTAGTTGGCAGAGATGCCATCCAGCTCGGCGTTTTTGTTGGCAATCAAATGCAGCTTGGTGGTCATACCGGCCATGGCGTAGATCTGACCGCCCAGGCCTGGAATGAAGAACGAGTTCATGACCGTGTCAGAGGTGACGCGGAAATTGATCGGTGTGTTCGCCGGGAACACAATCTTGTTGACCGTGGCGATGCCTTGTTCCGGGTAGATGAACATCCACTTCCAGTCCATTGCCACCACGTCGATGGTAATCGGCTTGACGTCAGACACGAGCGGACGATACGGGTCCAGCGCGTGGGTCGACTTATAGGTGATCACGCCCAGGGCGATGATGATCAAAATAGGCACGGTCCAGATCACAACTTCGATCTTGGTGGAGTGCGACCATTTCGGTGTGTAGGTAGCGCTGGTGTTGGACGCGCGATATTTCCACGCGAAGATGAAGGTCATCACGATGACCGGCACCACAACCAGGAGCATCAGCAATGTCGCTGTGATGATCAGATTTTTCTCATCGATCCCGACCTGGCCTACCGGATCCAGCAATATCATGTTGCAGCCTCCCAGCAGCAACATGCCGAAAAGCGGCAATAAGCCAAAGAGTCTGGGGTACCTTTTTTTAGTCATCTCACGACCTCTAAAACAGCTTGCACAATGCAGTTGGTTTTTTCGCCAACACTTCACCCTGCCAAGGGTTGGCTCTTTTCCGGAATTGAATAAACACCTGCTCTATCACCCTAAGGTGAATGGGCACATCCCGGGCTAGCAGTGATTTCTTATTCGATACGGGTTAATGGCCTTACTACAGACCAAGTCCATTTGGTGCGGAACTTAGAAGGGCTACCAGTACCTGGGAGTCGCATGGGACGCCTGTCATGAATGCCCAGACGACCGTCGATTAACCGCTTGGGCTCAGGGACGAGCAGGCTGGACGTTCAGTGCGGGCGATTGTAGTTAGGTAGCTCACTAGAAACCATGTCTCATCCCGAAATAATTCTTCTCGGAGGTGGTAACAATCGGCCACTATTCTTACACCACGCAATAAAACCCCCACCTTATTCAGATCTGTAGCACGCCGTTAACACGCTCTCGAGTGCCCCTTTTTAGCGCATGCAGCACACACCTCGAACCCGCCTGAACGCCCACATAAAAAGGGCTACAGCCGATTTCCATTGAGCCCCCAGGGGCCACGCTCAAGGCCAACACGTGTACTCGAAAGCGTCGTACCCTCGGAACAAAACCCACACTATCCTGTCTTTCTCATGCATCAACTGCCCCAGGTGCGACACGCTATCCGTGACAATATGTCGCAGCGATGCACACCCGATGCCCACCTTCAATTCACAGCCTGTTGACATTTGCGTGCAGACATAAAAAAGCCCCGCACATCCAGGATGAAAGCGAGGCGCTTAAGGCTAAAGCTAAACCTTAGCCGGTTTTTTTCCGATTGCGATAAATCCCGACGGGCACCAGCACTGCGGTCAACACAAACGCGGCCAGCGCCCATTGCGCCAACGACAGGCCGAACACCGGGGGGTAAGGGGTTGAACAGAAACCATCCACCTGGAACCCCAACGGGAATACCGTGGCCAGCGGCAGGCCATCCACGATTGGCTGCAGCACATCGAGGCCACAGCTCACCGCCGGGTTGGCCAAGATAAAGACATGGCGCCCTGCAGCGACAATCCCGCCGATCGCGCTCAGCACCACCAACCCTTCAAACACTGTGAGGCTGCGCCGACTTGGCATGGCCGCACCGATAAAAGCGAAAATGGCGATCAGCAGCAACGCATAGCGCTGCAAAATGCACAGCGGGCACGGAGCCTCGCCAAGCACGATCTGCATATACAACGCCCCTCCGATCAACGCCAGGCAGATCAGCCCCAGCAGAACCAGGTAACGCTTCTCCCGGCCCAATCGCATCATGTCATCCGTCATCCCGCGTACCTTTACCTGATTATCAATGGGGTTCAGCTGCGCTCGCAGAACGCGCAGTTTACACCCAGCCCTTTCACAGGGCGGTATATGAACAGTGTAGGAAAAGTGCCGAAGTTGGATTAAAGGGCTATTAACGAGTGGGATTGCCACTGTAATAGCCACAGAAGCGAATGAGCCCGGCGTCGGAACGCTCAGTTCACTCCAGCGCAGCGGCCGGGCCGAAGAACTCGTAGCGGCTCTGTGCCTCAGGTACGCCAAGGGCCTTGAGCTGACGCTTGACCGCGCTCATAAAGCCTTTGGGTCCCAGGAAATAGGCGTCCACATCACGATTGTCGGGTAACCACCGCGCCAGCACGTCTTCGGTCAACGGGCCAGTATGGTCCGCCGACGTATCGGGCTCGTCATAGCAGTAGAAGCGCTGCAATTGCGGGTGCTGCGCGGCCAAGTCATCGATCCAGCCCCGGAACGCATGAACAGTGGCATTGCGCGCGCAGTGGATAAAGTGAATCGGGCGCCGGGTCGCCAGCGCGGCTTCCAGCATGGCCAAGGTTGGCGTAATGCCCACCCCGCCACTGATCAGCACCAGCGGCTTCTCACTGTCGGTCAAGGTGAACTCACCCGCAGGCGGGAACAGCTCAAGGGTATCGCCTACCTGCAACCGGTCATGCAGGAAGTTGGACACCACACCGCCCGCTTCGCGCTTGACGCTAATGCGATAGCGGCCCGCCGTGGGCAGCGCCGACAATGAGTAATTGCGGCGCACTTCCTGGCCATCAATCATCAGTTTCAAGCCGATGTACTGGCCAGGGGTGAAACCCAGGATCGCGCCCTGGTCCACCGGGCGAAAAAAGAACGAGGTGACTTCTGCGCTTTCCTCACGCTTGGCGACCAGCGTGAACGCACGCGCCCCACGCCAGCCCCCGGGGGCGGCCGCTTTTTCGTCATAGAGGGCGGCTTCGGCACCGATCAAAATATCGGCCAGTTGAGTGTAGGCCGCCCCCCATGCCGCCAGCACTTCAGGGGTGGCAATATCGCTGCCCAGTACCTCTTCAATCGCCCGCAACAAGCAACGACCGACAATGGGGTAATGCTCGGGCAGAATCTGAAGCGCGACATGTTTGTTGATGATTTTGGCCACCAGGTCGCCCAACTGATCAAGCTGGTCAATATGCCGTGCATACATCAGCACCCCATTGGCCAGCGCACGGGGCTGGTTACCGCTGGCCTGGTTGGCCTGGTTAAACAGCGGGCGCACCTCGGGGTACTCGGCAAGCATCATGCGGTAGAAGTGGGTGATCAACGCTTCACCGCCGCTTTCCAGCAGTGGCACGGTGGATTTGACGATGGCACGATCCTGAGCAGACAACATAAGGTAACTCCTGGCACGTAAGTACTAACTGAATACCTCATGACTTATCAGGAAACGTGCCAACATTAAAAACCTTTAAAAACAGTTAATTACACACAAAATAGTCAATATGACACGACCTGTTCTATAGTCACTTCGACAACACGAGGTCAAAATGACTGCAAAACTGTTGCTGACAACCTTGCTACCGCTGGTGGCTGATCTGGCCCGCGAGCTGCCGGAAAGCGAGCGCTACCGACGCTTGCTGCACGCCTTGCGCACTTTGTTACCGTGCGATGCGGCGGCCCTGCTGCGCCTTGATGGCGAATGGCTGGTGCCCTTGGCAGTGGACGGTTTGAGCCCCGACACCCTGGGCCGCCGCTTCAAGGTGAGCGAGCACCCACGCTTTGACGTGCTGCTCAGCAGCCCGGGACCTACGCGTTTCCCCAGCGACTGTGAGTTGCCCGACCCCTATGACGGGCTGGTCGACGGCCTCGCCGAACACCTTGAAGTGCATGACTGCATGGGCTGCCCGTTGTTTGTCGACGAACGCCCATGGGGGCTGCTGACCCTGGATGCCCTTGACCATGAGCGCTTCGAGCCGGTCGCCCTTGAAGACCTGCAAGCCTTTGCCAGCCTGGCCGCAGCCACCGTCAGGGTCGCCCAGCGTATCGAGCGGCTGGCCTTGCGTGTCGAAGACGAACAGCAAAAAGCCGAGTGGTTTCGCCAGGCGCACCGTTCGCCAGACAAGGAACTGATCGGCCAGAGCAAGCCGCATAAGCGTTTGCTCGAAGAGATTGCACTGGTGGGCGGCAGTGACCTGACGGTGCTGATTACCGGCGAAACCGGCGTCGGCAAAGAACTGGTGGCCAACGCCATCCATGGTGCCTCGCCACGCGCCAACAAGCCATTGATCAGCCTGAACTGCGCCGCCCTGCCCGACACGCTGGTCGAAAGCGAACTGTTCGGCCATGTGCGCGGTGCATTTACCGGGGCCACCAGTGACCGGCGCGGCAAGTTCGAACTGGCCAATGGCGGCAGTTTGTTCTTGGACGAAGTCGGCGAACTGTCACTGACCGTCCAAGCCAAACTGCTCCGCGTGCTGCAAAGCGGTCAGTTACAACGCTTGGGGTCGGACCAGGAACATCAGGTCGATGTACGCCTGATTGCCGCCACCAATCGCGACTTGGCCGAAGAAGTGCGCAGCGGCCGCTACCGCGCCGATGTTTATCACCGCCTGAGCGTTTACCCGCTCAAGGTGCCGGCCTTGCGTGAGCGCGGGCGCGATGTATTGCTGCTGAGCGGTTTTTTCCTTGAACAGAACCGCTCCCGCATGGGCCTGGGCAGCCTGCGCTTGAGTGCCGACGCGCAAGCGGCACTGCTGCATTACGACTGGCCCGGCAACGTGCGTGAGCTGGAGCACCTGATTGGCCGCAGCGCGCTCAAGGCCTTGGGTCGATGCGCCACGCGACCGCGCATCCTGACCTTGACCGCGTACGACCTTGACCTGCCCACCCACACCGCGCCGGCGACGCCGGAACCGGCCATCGCCCTGCCTACCGCGCGGGGTGACTTGCGTCAGGCGACTGAAGCATTCCAGCGCCAGGTCATCAGCGCCTGCCTGGAACGCCACTCGCACAATTGGGCCAGTGCGGCCCGCGAGCTGGGGCTGGACCGAGCGAACCTTGGCCGAATGGCCAAGCGGCTGGGCTTGAAATAATGTCTGCCCCTCGTAGGAGCGAGCTTGCTCGCGATCTTTTGATCTTTAAAAGCGCAATGACAGCCGCGCTGTCGCTCAGCAATCCTATCCATTGCTGCGGTCACGGCCACTTAAGGTTCCGGCTTTACGCGGTGGGCCCGCCGCGATCGGCCAGCGTGGTTTAAAGGGGCGCTTGGATCAAAAGCCAGATCAAAAGATCACGAGCAAGCTCGTTCCTACAAACGCTGCCATCCGTTGGAGCAGCCAGCTCTTCCTACAGCATTTTGTATTCAGGTCGATAACCTGGTAACGCTCCCTCTGACCTTTAGAAGGTTTATATGTCGTCAAACGCCCGTGCAGATTCATTGTCGCTGCTGCTGTTTACCCTGCGCAGCGGCAAACTGATGGCGATCAACCTGTTGAAAGTCAGCGAGATCATCCCCTGCCCAACGTTGAGCACTCTGCCCGCATCTCACCCCCATGTGAAAGGCATCGCCGTGTTACGCGGCACGCCCCTGTCGGTCATCGACCTGAGCCGCGCCATCGGTCAGCAACCCTTGTTGGACCCCAACGCTGGCTGGCTGATTGTCACCGATGTCAGCCGCTCCAGGCAGGGGTTGCAGGTGCAGAGCGTGAACGGGATTGTGCATTGCCTGAGCACGGATATTCGCCCGCCGCCTTACCGGTCAGGCACACGCTCGTACATCACGGGCGTGACTCAGGTCGACGGTGCGCTGGTACAAGTGCTGGACATCGAAAAAGTCATTCATGCCATCACCCCCGCCCGCAATGAAGCCCCTCCTGAAGCCCTCAGCCGTGACGAAACGCAGCTCTTGGCCAATGCTCGCATTCTGGTCGTCGATGACAGCCAGGTGGCGTTACAACAATCAGTGCTGACCCTGCGCAGCCTCGGGGTGCATTGCCACACGGCGCGCAGCGCCAAGGAGGCCATCGAGCGGCTACTGGAACTGCACGGCACGCCGGAGCAGATCAATGTGCTGGTGTCTGATATCGAAATGTCCGAGATGGACGGCTACGCGTTTACCCGCACCCTGCGTGAGACTCCGGACTTTGCCCACCTGTATGTGCTGCTGCACACGTCACTGAACAGCGTGATGAACAGTGAGAAAGCGCGATTGGCCGGGGCCAATGCAGTGCTGACCAAGTTCTCGTCGCCGGAGTTGACGCAATGCCTGATCCTCGCCGCCCGCACGGTGACCGAGCAGGGCCACGGATGAACGAAGACTGCCTGCTATTGCGCAAAGACCTGAGCCGCCCCTTCTGCCCGGCGCAATGGCCGGCAGGTGTACGCGTGGTGACATTGACCCCGGCGCTGCTGCAGCCGGTACATACCTTACTCCGCCAGGGCTATGCCGACGGGGCCGGCAGCGTCGAATCACTCGAACACTGGCAGCAGTGCCTGTTGCACGACGCCGACTACGACCCGCACCTGTGCTTCGTCAGCCTGTTGGACGGTGAGGTGGTGGGCGTTGCCCACGCCTGGACCAGCGCTTACCTCAAGGACTTGGTGGTGCACCCGCGTATGCAAGGCCGGGGGCTGGGCCGTGCACTGCTGAGTCACGTGTTCAGCGTGTTTCATTCACGCGGCGAGGCCAGCGTCGACCTCAAGGTCATGCGGCACAACCACAAGGCCCGGCACCTGTACCACGCGCTCGGCATGACCGAGGTCAGTGCGGGGTCGGCCTTAATAGCCTGGCCAGCGCGTCACCCGCGGGCTTAGCGTTTACCCATTGTTTTACGGGTGCCATGGGGTGGCGCGCCTGGTGTCTTATCGTGACCGCCGAGGCCGCTCTTCTGGTAGTACGCCTTGCCCTGGGACTTGGCCTTGGCAAACTCGGAAGGCTTGAACGGGAAGGTAAAAGCAGGAATGACCGGCTTGGCCGGCACGGCCTCGGTGTCACCCGGCTCGGTGCCCACCGCTTCGGGAGCGGTCGTTTGTGTGGGAGAAGTCATGAAAGCTCCGAAATGCAGAGAATAATCAGGCCAGATGGCGCAAGACCGCAAAGTATACCTGTGCGCCGGGTAGACGTTGCACTCACAGGTCGGAAAATTCCATGCCGCGACACAAAACCGCCGTCGCAGGCCTCGTAAAACACGTGACGCGGCACTCCGATTTTGCGATCGCTGCGCAATCGATCACAGCCTGCAACAGCGACTACGCCGTTAACTGTCAGCAATGTCAGTTAGCCGTCACGCTGCTGACCGGTTCTACGGGTTATAACACGCGCACGAGCTTCTCCCTTTTCTCACGCACACGGCGTCTTTTCGGCATGCGCACTCAAACCAAAAACATCTGCCTCGCCACCGTGGTCATCGTTCTGGTCGGCGCGGGCCTTTGGCTGTATCAGCGTCCCGCGCCCGCCAAAATGGCCATCAGCGCGGTGGTGCCCGTGCGGGTTGTGCAGGTTGCACAGCGCGATGTGCCACGTTTCGTCAGCGGCATAGGTGCCGTGCAGTCATTGCACAGTGTGATGATCCGGCCGCAAATTGACGGCATTCTGACGCAGTTGCACGTCAAGGAAGGCCAGACGGTCAAGGCTGGGGACTTGCTTGCCAGCCTGGATGACCGTGGAATTCAAGCCAGCCTCAATCAGGCCAAAGCCCAATTGGGGCAGAACCAGGCGCAGTTGCAAGGAGCCCTGATCGACCTCAAGCGTTACCAGTTGCTGAGTGTCGACAACGGCGTGTCCAAGCAGACCCTTGATCAGCAACAAGCGCTGGTCAACCAACTCAATGCCACGGCGCAGGGCAATAAAGCCGCTATCGACGCAGCACAGGTGCAATTGTCGTACACCCAGATTCGCTCCCCGGTGAGCGGGCGCGTCGGGATTCGCGCAGTAGATCCGGGCAACTTCCTGCGGGTCAGCGACGCACAAGGGTTATTTTCCGTGACCCAACTCGACCCGATTGCGGTGGAATTTTCGCTGCCCCAACAGCAGCTCCCCACCTTGCATCGCCTGCTCGAAGCCCCGGAGAAGGCCTTGGTCAACGCCTACCTGGATGACTCGGCTCCTGACGCCGCGCCGCTGAGCCAGGGCCACCTGAGCTTGATCGACAACCAGGTGTCGGCCACCACCGGCACCCTCAAGGTCAAGGCGCAGTTCGACAACCCACGGCACACCTTGTGGCCAGGCCAACTGGTGAATATCCAGATTCAGACAGGGCTGGAGCGCAACGCACGGGTGGTGCCACCTGCGGTGGTACAACGCGGGCTGGATAATTACTTTGTCTACCGGGTCACAGGCGACACGGTTGAAAACGTGCCGGTGCAAGTGGTCTACCAGGACACCGCGCTGAGCATCATCACAGGCGTCAATGTGGGCGACACCCTGGTCAGCGATGGGCAGTCGCGGTTAAAACCCGGAGCGCGCATTGAAGTGCTGGGCGAGCCCGTCTTGGCCAACAGTGCCCGCCAGCCTGCGGTGCAGCCATGATCCGCAGCCGATCGCTGTCGGCGTGGTGCGTCGACCACCCGGTAGCCACTGTGCTGCTGACCTTGGCCCTGGTACTGGTGGGGCTGATCGCCTTCCCGCGCTTGCCCATCGCTCCCTTGCCTGAAGCGGAGTTCCCGACAATCCAGGTCTCGGCGCAATTGCCCGGTGCCAGCCCCGACACCATGGCGTCATCGGTGGCCACGCCGTTGGAAGTGCAGTTCAGCGCCATTCCCGGCATGACACAAATGACCTCCAGCAGTGCGCTGGGCTCCACCACGCTGACCCTGCAATTCACCCTCGATAAAAGCATCGATACCGCCGCCCAGGAAGTGCAGGCCGCCATCAACACGGCCTCCGGCAAACTGCCCAAAGACATGCCGACGTTGCCCACCTGGAAAAAGGTCAACCCGGCGGACAGCCCGGTGTTGATTCTAAGCATCAGCTCCCTGCACATGCCCGGCACGCAATTGAGCGATTACGTCGAAACCTTGCTGGCCCGTCAGATCAGCCAGATAGACGGCGTAGGCCTGATTAACATTACGGGCCAGCAGCGCCCCGCCATTCGCGTGCAGGCCAGCGCCGACAAGCTGGCCGCCATCGGCCTGACCCTGGCCGATATTCGCCTGGCGATTCAGCAAACCAGCCTCAACCTGGCCAAGGGTGCGTTGTACGGGCCCACAAGCATTTCAACACTCTCCACCAACGACCAGTTGTTCAATGCCGAGGAATACGGCCAGTTGATCGTCTCGTACAAAGACGGTGCGCCGGTGCAACTGCGCGATGTGGCGCGGGTCATCAACGGGGCCGAAAACGACTACGTGCAAGCCTGGTCCGGGCATCAGCCAGGGGTCAACCTGGTGATTTCGCGCCAGCCGGGGGCCAATATTGTCGACACCGTCGACCGCATTCAGGCCGCCCTGCCCGGCTTGCAAGCCATGCTCCCGGCGTCGGTGGAAGTCACCGTGCTGAGCGATCGCACCAAGACCATCCGCGCCTCGCTGCATGAAGTCGAAATTACCCTGCTGATTGCCGTGCTGCTGGTGATCGCGGTCATGGCACTGTTTCTGCGCCAATGGTCAGCAACGCTGATTGTGTCGGCCGTGCTGGGGGTCTCGCTGATCGCCAGTTTTGCGCTGATGTATGTGCTGGGGTTCAGCCTGAATAACCTGACGCTGGTGGCGATTGTGGTGGCTGTGGGGTTTGTGGTGGACGATGCCATCGTGGTGGTGGAAAACATCCACCGCCACCTCGAAGCGGGCGAAAGCATGCGCGATGCGGCGATCAAAGGAGCCAGTGAAATTGGCTTTACCGTGGTGTCCATCAGCCTGTCACTGGTGGCGGCCTTTATTCCGCTGCTGTTTATGGGCGGCGTGGTCGGGCGGCTGTTCAAGGAGTTCGCCCTGACGGCCACCTCGACCATTTTGATTTCGGTCGTGGTATCACTGACCCTCGCCCCCACACTGGCGGCGCTGTTCATGCGCGCGCCGGTACACAATGCCCACGCCAGACCCGGCTTTGGCGAGCGCTTACTGGCGCTGTATGAAAAAGGCCTGACCCGCGCCCTGGCCCACCAGCGCCTGATGCTAGGGGTGTTTGGGGTGACGCTGGCGATGGCGGTTGCAGGTTATGTGCTAATCCCCAAAGGCTTCTTTCCCGTGCAAGACACCGGTTTTGTGCTGGGCACCACCGAAGCCGCCGCCGATGTGTCGTACCCCGACATGGTGCAAAAGCATTTGGCGCTGGCCACCATCGTCGGTGCCGACCCGGCGGTGCAGGCGTTCTCGCACGCGGTGGGTGTCACCGGCAGCAACCAGACCATCGCCAACGGCCGCTTCTGGATTGCCCTCAAAGACCGCAGCGAGCGGGACGTGTCGGCCAGTGAGTTTATCGACCGCATTCGCCCGCAACTGGCCAAGGTACCGGGCATCGTCCTGTACCTGCGCGCCGGGCAAGACATCAACCTGAGTGCCGGGCCCAGCCGCAGTCAGTACCAATATGTACTCAAGAGTAACGACGGCCCGACGCTGACCACCTGGACCCAGCGCCTGACTGAAAAACTGCGCGGTAACCCGGCGTTTCGCGACTTGTCCAATGACCTGCAACTGGGCGGCAGCATTACGCACATCAGCATCGACCGGAGCGCCGCCGCCCGCTTTGGCCTGACCGCCACCGATGTCGATGAAGCGCTGTACGACGCCTTCGGGCAGCGCCAGGTCAACGAGTTCCAGACCGAGGTCAACCAGTACAACGTGATCCTGGAAGTAGACGCGGTGCAACGCGGGCAGGCTGAAAGCCTCAATTACTTTTACCTGCGCTCCCCGCTGAGCGGCGAAATGGTGCCGCTGTCAGCGCTGGCCAAGGTCGATGCACCGGTCAGCGGCCCCCTGTCGATCAGCCATGACGGCATGTTCCCGGCCGCCAACCTGTCCTTTAACCTCGCCCCCGGCGTGGCGCTGGGCGACGCGGTACTGATGCTCAACCAGACGAAAAATGACATCGGCATGCCGAGTACCCTCAGCGGCAATTTCCAGGGCGCAGCGCAGGCGTTCCAAAGCTCGCTGGCCAGCCAGCCGTGGCTGATTCTGGCGGCGCTGGTGGCGGTGTACATCATTTTGGGGGTGTTGTATGAGAGCTTCGTTCACCCGTTGACCATCATTTCGACCCTGCCTTCGGCGGGGCTGGGCGCGCTGTTGATGCTGTGGATCTGCGGCCAGGACTTTTCGATCATGGCGCTGATCGGGCTGGTGCTGCTGATCGGTATCGTCAAGAAAAACGGCATTCTGATGATCGACTTCGCCCTCGACGCCCAGCGCACACGCGGGCTGACGCCCGAAGCGGCCATTTATGAAGCCTGCCTGACGCGGTTCCGCCCGATCATCATGACCACCCTCGCCGCCCTGCTGGGTGCCTTGCCACTGATGCTCGGTTATGGTGCCGGTGCCGAACTGCGCCAGCCGCTGGGCATCGCCGTCGTAGGCGGGTTGCTGGTCAGCCAGGCGCTGACGCTGTTCACCACGCCGGTCATATACTTGTGGCTTGAACGGCTGTTCCACCGTTCCAAACCCGTCAGCTTGCTGGCGACTGAACACTGAGGCGGGTTATGCGCGTTCTGATTATTGAAGATGAAGAGAAAACCGCCGACTACTTGCACCGCGGGCTCACTGAGCAAGGCTATACGGTGGACATCGCCCGGGACGGCGTTGAATGGCTGCACCTGGCGCTGGAAAACGACTACGCGGTGATCGTGCTGGATGTCATGCTGCCGGGGCTTGATGGCTTTGGTGTGCTGCGCGCCTTGCGTGCGCGCAAGCAAACCCCGGTGATCATGCTGACCGCCCGCGAGCGGGTCGAAGACCGGATTCGCGGGTTACGCGAGGGGGCCGACGACTACCTGGGCAAACCGTTTTCATTCCTGGAACTGGTGGCACGCCTGCAAGCCCTGACCCGGCGCAGCGGCGGCCACGAGCCGGTGCAGGTGACCGTTGATGACCTGTGGATCGACCTGATCAGCCGCAAGGCCAGCCGCGCCGGCAGCCGCCTGGACTTGACCGCCAAGGAGTTCTCCCTGCTCAGCGTGCTGGCTCGACGCCAGGGCGAGATCCTGTCTAAAACCGCCATCGCGGAAATGGTCTGGGACATCAACTTCGACAGTGACGCCAATGTGGTCGAAGTGGCCATCAAACGCCTGCGGGCCAAACTGGACGGGCCCTTCGAACACAAGTTACTGCACACCATTCGCGGTATGGGCTACGTGCTGGAGCGGCGCAATGCCTAAGCGGCCCCATCGTTTTAATGCCATCGCCCTGCGCCTGAGCGCCATGTTTACGTTGGTGGCCTTGCTGGTGTTCATGCTGATCGGTGGCGCGCTGTACCAGCAGGTTGATAAAAGCATCGGCCTGTTGCCCACGGCGGAACTCGACGCGCGCTACAGTGTGCTGGAATCATCAATCAACCGCTTCGGCAACCCCGAACACTGGGGCAAGATCAGCGCCAAACTCAAATTGCTCAGCGAAGAAGACAAACGCATCCGCTTTTGGGTCATCAGCGAAGACCCTGCCTATGAATACGGCCACCCGGATGCGGCCGTGCGGGCTTTGGCCGAAGGTCCGACGGGCGTGCAGGCGTTGAAAGTGCCGGGGCAGGCTTACCCGTTCAAAGTGCTGGTCAGCGAAATGCCGCCCAAGGATCAACGCCCCGCCCTACGTTTTCTGATTGCCATCGACACCGAAACCTTCCGCCATACCCAGCACCACTTGTTGGTGGCCCTGATCAGCCTGGCCATCATTGGCGTGCTGCTGGCATCGGCGCTGGGCTATTGGGTGGCCAGGATCGGCCTGAAACCCTTGATCCGCTTGTCTGAAGAAGCACAAAAACTGGCACCACCGCGCTTGTCCCGGCGCCTGCATCTGGCCGCATTACCACCTGAACTGGATCAATTGGTCAGTGCGTTCAACGCCACGCTGGACCGGGTCGAACAGGCCTACACCCGCCTGGAATCCTTCAATGCCGACGTGGCCCACGAACTGCGCTCCCCCCTCACCAACCTGATTGGCCAGACCCAGGTCGCGTTGACGCGCGGGCGTTCTGCCGAGCATTACTTCGAAGTGCTGCAGTCCAACCTTGAAGAGCTGGAGCGGTTACGCAGCATCATCAACGACATGCTGTTTCTGGCCAGTGCCGACCAAGGCAGCAAGGCCAGCAAGTTGAGCCGCGCGTCATTGGCTGACGAAGTCGCCACCACGCTGGATTACCTGGAGTTCATTCTGGAGGACGCCCAGGTTCACGTCCGGGTCAGCGGTGACGCTCAAGTCAATATCGAAAAGGCCCACCTGCGCCGGGCGCTGATTAACCTGCTGAACAATGCGGTGCAACACACCGAAGCGGGCCAGCGGATCGATGTGCACATTGAACAGACCCCACAGAACGTCAGCATCAGCATCAGCAACCCAGGCCCTGCCATTGACGATGAACACCTGCCACGGTTGTTTGAGCGCTTTTACCGGGTGGATGCCGCGCGGCATAACAGCGGGGCCAACCACGGTCTGGGGCTGGCCATCGTCAAAGCCATCGCGCATATGCATGGCGGCGAAGTGTTTGTGCACAGCGGCAAGGGGCGCAATACGTTTGGGTTGTATTTGCCGCTGTAGGTGCGAGCATTTAAATATCCACAGATCACGATCACACTCGCGCCCGCAAGCCTTCCCACAAGAGCGCCCTGTCTTCAGCGTGCTTTGTTACCTGATACGCAAAAGTCCTTGTACGGATCATGGCTTTTTCAGCCGGGCCCGACGCTATAAATTGCACGCATCACACAGCACTTGCTCAGCAAGAAGGTCTTTGAAATGTCCAGCACTATGGGTATGGCTAGCGTTTTCGTTTTGTCGTCTTTGATGTTGTCGCCTCTGGCAATGGCGGAAGAATCGCCCGCCTTTGTTGCGCAGAATGCCGCCCGCGCAGCCGCCTTTGAACAACACCAGGCTGAACTGACAGCGCAGCATCGTAACGATGCACAGCACCCGCAAGCACAGGCTAAAACCAGCGTCCCCGCCGATCGCAAAGACAGCTGACTGCCTGCCTTGAAACTTCCCGACCCAATCAATCCCGGCCTGCACAGGTGATTGATTGTTTCAAAAGCCGCTAATCCAGCGGCTTTTTTTTATGTTGAAAAAGTCGTCATCACGGCTAATGTCACTGCGCAGGTACTGGAAGTCCTGAAGAAAACAAAAACGGCCATCACGTTAAAAAGGAGCCACACAACAGTGAACCATTCATTCAAGCTCAACCCGCTACTCATCGCGCTGGCTGCAACGATCCCGGCTTACGCTCAGGCAGAAGACACCTCCAAAGACGGTTTCATTGAAGGCTCCAGCCTCAACGTTCATGCCCGCAACTACTACATGAACCACGACATCCGCAGCCCGCACGCTGATGACAGTAAAGAGTGGGGGCAAGGGTTTGTCGGCAAGTTCGAATCGGGCTTTACCCAAGGGACCGTCGGTTTCGGCCTGGATGCCAACGCCATGCTCGGCCTTAAACTGGACGCGAGCGGTGGCAATAACAGCAGCGGCATTCTGCCGCTCAACCATAACGGCAAAACCGGGTCGTCGCTGTCCTCAGCGGGTGCCACCGTTAAAGCGCGGGCGTTCGACACCGTGCTCAAGGCAGGGGACCTGTTTCTCAGCAACCCGGTGATTGCCGGCGGTGAATCGCGCATGCTGCCGCAAACCTTTCGCGGTGTCAGCCTCACCAACAACAGCTTCGAAGGCTGGATGTTCGAAGGTGGCCAGGCCAGCTTTAACAAACTCTACAACCAGAGCGGCATGCGCCGCATGACGACGGCATACGGCGATCTGGACGGTCAGAACAGCCAGCACATGACGTGGGCAGGGGCTTCGTGGAGCGCCATTCCTGCGCTCACCAGCAACCTCTACGCCGCCCAGCTCAAAGACATCTGGAACCAGTACTACTTTGACCTGGATTACACCTACGATTTAAGCGAAAGCATCAGCCTGAACCCAGGCTTGCATTACTACTACACCCGAGACAGCGGCAAAGCGTTGCTGGGGTCCATCAACAACAACGCCTTCAGCCTACACCTGGCCATGACCCTCGCCGAACACACCGTGACGGCCGTGATGCAGCAGATCAACGGCAACACGCCGTTTGACTACATCAACCAGGGCGACAGCATTTTTCTCGACAACTCACAGCAATACTCGGACTTCAACGGCCCGAACGAACGCTCGTGGAAGTTGCAGTACCAGTACGACTTTGCCGGTCTTGGCCTGGCAGGCCTGACGTCCAGCGTGTCTTATTCGCACGGTGAACTGAACCTGACCAAAGCCAGCTCCAACAGCATCGGTTACAGCAACTGGTACAACCCGCAAGGCAAGAACGCCAGCCACTGGGAACGTGACGTTGACCTCAAGTACGTGGTTCAGGAAGGCAAAGCCAAAGACCTGGGCGTCACCCTGCGCTGGGCAACCCATCGGGGAAACACGGCCTACCAGACGGTGGACAACAATGTGGATGAGTACCGAGTGATCATCGACTACCCGCTGAATGTGTTTTAAACAGCAATTAAAAGGCCAGCTTTTTAGCTGGCCTTTTAATATGATTGCGTTCATTTTGTAACAACGGCCCTACGACAAGGCTTACAGGGCACACCTTACCCTGATACCGGCACGGGCTCATCATCTGTGAGGAGATGGCTATCGAATACTCCCCATCTCACGCCTTTACACGGCGCATGCTCAAATGCACCACCCTCTTTTCGGTGCTCAGTATCCTGTGCATCGTGAGCTACCTGCTGGTACGCGAATACCGTAGTACCGAGCAGGATGCGACGCGCTCAGCGCTCAACATCGTGCAGTTGATAGACCGCGATGTGCGCAACACCTTTACCATTTACGACTCCACGCTCATCAGCCTGATCGAACTGCTGCAAAGCAAGGCACTGACGGCGCTACCCCCCACCGTTCAACATTCGGTGCTGTTTGACCGGGCCAATGAGGCCCCTTCAAACAATGGTTTTTATGTGTTTGATGCGTCAGGCAAACTGATTGCCCATTCACGCGCCTCAATGCCTGACAGCGTGACGGTCACAGAGCAAGACTGGTTTGTAGCGCATCACTCCATGACGACCCACGCGCTGTATATCAGTCGTCCCTTCCAGACCGGCCCCGACCTGGATGACTGGTGCCTGATTCTGAGCCGCCGCATGACCGGCCCCAGCGGCGAGTTCGCGGGTGTCGTGGCCGCTCAAATGAAACTGAGCTATTTCAGAAACCTGCTGCGCGGGCTGGATGTGGGTCCGGATGGCAACATCAGCCTGGTCAGTACCGACGGCATTTTGTTGATTCAGGACCCCGCCAACCACAAAACCTATATCGGCCAGGACCTCAGCCATGCGCCCAATTTCATTCGGTTTCTCAATGAGCGCTATGGCAGCTTCATTGCCATGTCCGGGCTATATCACGTCGAACGCCTGTACAACTTTTCACAGGTTCACGAGCTTCCCATCGTGGTGGTGGTTGCCCTGTCCACCGACACGATTTTCAGTAACTGGCGCCACACAGCCCTGTTAATCGGCACCGCCACGCTGCTGCTCTGCCTGGGGCTGGTCTGGCTGACCGGGTTACTGCTGCGTGAACTGCGCTTGCGTCAACTCGCCGAGCGCGAGCTGGCAGGGCTGGCAGCAGCCGACCCGCTGACCGGGCTCGCCAATCGACGTACCCTTGACCGTCACCTCGATCGCGAGTGGCGCCGGGCACAACGGGCGGGCACCCCGCTGTCATTACTGATGATTGATATTGATCACTTCAAGGCCTTCAATGATGCCTACGGTCATCAAGCAGGCGATGTAGCTATACGCCGTGTGGCGCAACTGATCAAAAACCACTTGCACCGCCCCACCGACCTGGCGGCCCGTTACGGTGGCGAAGAGTTTGCCGTGGTGCTGAGTGAAACCGGCCCCGCAGGCGCGCATCAAGTGGCCGAAAGAATTCGCCTCGCCGTCGAAGCCATGGAGCCCGTACTTCCCAACGCACAAAAACTCACCATCAGCCTGGGCACCTGTAGCCGGTACACCGCACCGGGTGATGATCAGGAAGCGCTGATTCGCACCGCGGACAATGCCCTGTATCAAGCCAAGAAAAGCGGCCGCAATCAGGTGGTGAGCATCGATGAAACGCCTGGGGCCGAACCGGTTAGCGAGCCTGTAAACCGATAAATTGATCACCTGACAGTGACGTTCAAGGCCCAATAAAAAAGGCCACCCGAGGGTGGCCTTCAAAACTAGAGAAACACGTGATGCTTAAACGGCTGCAACCGGACGCATGTACGAAATCGGTGCAGTGCTGGCATCTTCAAAGGTCACGACTTCCCACGCGTCGGTCTGTTCAATCAGCTTGCGAAGCAGCTGATTGTTCAGCGCATGGCCAGACTTGAAGCCCTTGAACTCACCAATCAGGCTGTTACCCAACAGGTAGAGATCGCCAATGGCGTCGAGGATCTTGTGCTTCACGAACTCGTCTTCGTAGCGAAGGCCGTCTTCGTTCAGTACACCGTTCGCGTCGACCACGATAGCGTTTTCAACGCTGCCGCCGAGTGCGAGGTTGTGCTTGCGCAGGTACTCGATGTCACTCATAAAGCCAAACGTACGGGCGCGGCTGACTTCTTTTACAAACGAAGTGCTTGAGAAATCCACGCTTGCACTTTGGGTACGGTTACGGAAAACCGGGTGATCGAAATCGATCTCGAAGGTCACCTTGAAGCCTTCGAAAGGGACGAAAGTGGCGCGCTTGTCGCCATCTTCCACGGTCACTTCCCGCAGGATACGGATGAACTTCTTCGGCGCGTCCTGTTCTTCCAGGCCGGCAGATTGAATCAAGAACACGAAAGGTCCGGCGCTACCGTCCATGATAGGGACTTCAGACGCGGAGAGTTCGACGTAGGCGTTATCGATCCCCAGGCCAGCCATGGCCGAGAGCAAGTGCTCTACCGTGTCTACTTTTACGTCGCCGTTGACCAACGTGGTCGACATCGTCGTCTCGCCAACGTTTTCCGCGCGAGCAGGGATCTGCACAACAGGGTCAAGGTCAGCACGACAAAACACGATGCCGGTATCCACAGGTGCAGGTTTGAGAGTCAGATAGACTTTCTCGCCTGAGTGCAGACCGACACCTGTGGCACGGATAATATTTTTCAGGGTGCGTTGTTTAATCATGGCATTGGCCGCTTCAGCGCAAATTGCGAACTGGTATCAACAAAGGCTGGCGATAATAGCAGACCAGACCTTTGCTGAACACCAATCACCTTAATAGCCCTGATACATTCCATCAATCAGCCTGACGACGCAGGAAAGCCGGAATGTCCAGGTAGTCCAGGTCATCTTGCGGATTCAGCTTGGCAGCCGCTGTCGCGCCATGCTGGGCCTGATTACGCATCACCGTCGGGCGATCCAGGTCACGGTAGTTAACCGCTGGCAACTCCTGACGCTCAACCCGCGACTCTTGGCGCGAAGGCGCTGGCTGAGCCGAAGAGGCCGCGTACGACGCCTGAACAGTGTTGTCGATGACTTTGACCGGCTTCTCGATTTTTGCGCCCAGACCGGTTGCAACCACGGTCACGTGCAGTTCGTCGCGCATGTCCGGGTCGATCACGGTACCGACCTTGACCATCGCGTGCTCGGAAGCGAACGCTTCAATGATGCTACCCACGTCGGAGTACTCACCCAACGACAGGTCCGGGCCAGCTGTGATGTTCACCAGGATGCCGCGAGCGCCTTCCAGGTTCACGTCTTCGAGCAACGGGTTGCGGATAGCCGCCTCGGTGGCTTCGCGTGCACGGTTCGGACCGCTGGCGCAGCCAGTGCCCATCATTGCCATGCCCATTTCGCTCATCACGGTGCGCACGTCAGCGAAGTCGACGTTGATCATGCCCGGGCGTTTGATGATGTCGGAGATACCGCGAACGGCACCGGCCAGAACGTCATCGGCCTTGGCGAAAGCCGACAGCAGGCTGGCGTCTTTACCGAGGATGGTCAGCAGTTTTTCGTTCGGAATCGTGATCAACGAATCGACGCTTTCAGACAGCAGACGAATGCCTTCGTCAGCAATCTGCATGCGCTTGCGGCCTTCGAACGGGAATGGACGTGTCACCACCGCTACGGTGAGGATCCCCATTTCCTTGGCCACTTCAGCGATGATCGGCGCAGCACCGGTACCGGTACCACCGCCCATGCCCGTGGTGATGAACACCATATTGGTGCCCTGCAGCACTTCTGCGATGCGCTCGCGGTCTTCCAGTGCAGCCTGGCGGCCGACCTCCGGATTCGCGCCAGCGCCCAGGCCTTTGGTCACACCGGTGCCCAGTTGCAGAATAGTACGAGCGCCGATGCTTTTCAGCGCTTGTGCGTCGGTGTTGGCGCAGATGAATTCAACGCCTTCGATATTGCTCTTAACCATATGGTTAACCGCATTACCGCCACCACCACCCACACCGATAACCTTGATTACCGGGCTTTGCGGGATGTTGTCTACGAGTTCGAACATGGTCCCTCTCCTTCCATTTCTCTAGTTTTTTTCGCCTACTTCTACTGCTTTGAATCTGTTACCGCTCAAGCTTTAAAAATTGCCCTGCACCCAGCGCTTAAGGCGCTCAAGCACAGGGGCTTTTTGTTCATCACTGCTGTAGTTGTCGCGGTTGCTAATACCCGATATGGAAATACCGTCTGACTGCTTTTGCAGCCCGTACAGCAACAAGCCCACAGCGGTGGAGTAAATCGGATTGCGCACAACGTCGGTCAAACCCTTGAAGCTGTGCGGTACGCCCAAACGAACCGGCATATGGAAAATCTCTTCGGCCAACTCGACCGCGCCTTCCATTTTCGCCGTACCGCCCGTCAGGACGATGCCGGCCGGGATCAGGTCTTCGTAGCCGCTGCGACGCAGTTCAGCCTGAATCAGGGTGAACAGCTCGTCGTAACGCGGCTCGACCACTTCGGCCAGCGCCTGGCGCGACAGCTCACGCGGCGGGCGATCGCCCACGCTCGGTACCTTGATGGTTTCACCCGCGCCGGCCAGTTTGGCCAAGGCACAGGCGTAACGGATCTTGATTTCTTCGGCGTATTGGGTCGGTGTACGCAACGCCATCGCGATGTCGTTGGTCACCTGATCGCCCGCAATCGGGATCACCGCCGTATGGCGGATCGCGCCCTCGGTGAAGATCGCGATGTCGGTGGTGCCGCCGCCGATATCGACCAGGCACACGCCCAGTTCTTTTTCATCATCGGTGAGCACCGAGTAAGCCGACGCCAGTTGCTCAAGAATGATGTCGTCCACTTCAAGGCCGCAGCGGCGTACGCATTTCTCGATGTTCTGCGCCGCATTTACCGCACACGTCACCACATGCACCTTGGCTTCCAGGCGCACGCCTGACATGCCCAGTGGCTCTCGAACACCTTCCTGGTTGTCGATCACGTAATCCTGCGCCAGCGTATGCAAGACACGCTGGTCAGCCGGAATGGCGACGGCCTGAGCCGCATCCAGTACACGCTCAAGGTCAGCCGTGCTGACTTCGCGATCACGAATCGCCACGATCCCGTGAGAGTTCAGGCTGCGAATGTGATTACCCGCCACACCGACAAACGCCGAGTGAATCCGGCAACCGGCCATCAGCTGCGCTTCTTCAATCGCGCGCTGGATCGATTGCACGGTGGACTCGATGTTCACCACCACGCCTTTTTTCAGGCCCCGGGACGGATGCGTGCCAATACCGACGATTTCGATCACGCCGTCTTCTGCGACCTCGCCTACCAGCGCAACCACTTTGGAGGTGCCGATATCCAGGCCGACGATCATTTTGCCGCTTTGCACATTTGCCATGGGTCCTGCCTCTTCTTAATTCTTCGCGACTGCGGGTTGGGCTATCGTAGGTGCCACAGGTTCCCGCCAGCCGACGGCCAATCCGTTGGCGTAACGCAAATCAATGCGCGCGATGTTCGTAATCTGTTCTTTCAGCGTTTTGTCATAGATGGCTATGAATCGACGCATTTTCTCCACCAGGTGATCGCGCCCCAACAGCAGCTCGATCCCCGGTCCGGCAGTGCCGGCTCCGGTGGTCAGGAACCAGCTCCCCCGCTCACGCAGTTCCAGCCGGGCAATGGAAAAACCCATTGGCCGCAGCATCTGGCTCAACACCTGATACTGCTGCATGACTTTCTGTTGAGCCCGTTGAGGGCCAAACAGCTGCGGCAGGTGTTCGTAGTTGGCCAGCTCACGTGGCGTGAAGGCCTGCCCCTGGTTATTGAGCAGCGCTTCATCCCCCCAACGGGCGACCGGCAATTGTTCTTCCAGGCGTATCACCACCTGGTCTGGCCAGACACGCCGGACTTCGGCGTGTGCGATCCAGGGCATTTGCTCAAGCTCGGCGCGCATGCCTGCCAGGTCGACAGTAAAAAAGCTGGCGGCCATGTACGGCGCGATTCGCTGCTGCACGGCTTGCTGGCTGATGTAGGTCAGATCGCCCTGCACGTTAATGTTGGTAATTGGGCGGTCTGCATAAGGCATCAGCCGCTGCGCGCCTTCATACGTTCCAAACCCCAGTACCACCAACACCACAGGCCAAAGCAACGCCTTCAGAAAACCAAAGTTGGCTTTGGGCAAACGCACCGACATCGGCTCTTTGGCCACCATTCGACTGGCACCCCGAGGCACCGGCTTGCGGCCGGGGACGGGTGGCTGTTGACGGAGCGATGCGCCTTGCATGTTCTTAACCTCGCAACTCTTGGGTGCCCGCCACACTGGCCGCCAGAATCGATAGCACCAGTTGCTGGAAATCCAGGCCGGCAGCACGCGCGGCCATCGGTACCAGGCTGTGGTCGGTCATGCCGGGAGCGGTGTTGACTTCCAGCAGCCAGAACTGGCCATCGGTGTCCTGCATCACGTCCAGGCGGCCCCAACCGGTAATGCCAATCGCCTCACAGGCTTTTGCCGTAAGGTCCATCAGTTCTTGTTCCTTGGCGCTATCCAGCCCGCACGGGATCCGATACTGGGTATCAGAGGACACATACTTGGCGTCGTAGTCGTAGAACGTATGCGACGTGCCCAGGGCAATCGGTGGCAACACCTGGTCACGCAGGGTGGCGATGGTGAACTCAGGACCGTGGATCCATTGTTCGACCAACACTTGCGAATCGTACTGACTGGCCGCTTTCCACGCGTCGATCAACTCTTGCGCGCTGTTCACTTTGGCCATACCGATGCTTGAACCTTCATGCGCCGGTTTGACGATCAAAGGGAAGCTCAGTTCCTCAGCGGCAGAAATACAATCAGCTTCGCTGCTCAACACCGCATGACGCGGGGTAGGAATACCCAAGCTGTGCCACACCTGTTTGGTACGCAGTTTGTCCATGGCCAGGGCCGACGCGAGAATGCCGCTGCCGGTGTAAGGAATGCCCAAGCATTCGAGCAAGCCCTGCATGCTGCCGTCTTCACCGCCACGCCCGTGAAGAATGATGAAGGCGCGATCGATTTTTTCTGCAGTGAGGCGTTTGATGAAATCATCGCCCACATCGATACCAAAGGCGTCTACACCGGCGCTTTGCAGTGCACCAAGCACGGCACTGCCCGACTTCAGGGACACTTCGCGCTCGGCACTTTTACCACCGAACAGCACGGCCACACGACCAAAATCGGCAGGCGCAAGGGTCGAGAACAGATTGGCGTAAGCAGCAGTCATTTCAGTTTCCCCTCGCTGGCCGCCACAACAGCACCTGCGAACAACGGACTGTTAATAAGTTGCGGTGCCAGGCGGCCGATATCGCCCGCGCCCTGACACAACAGAATGTCGCCCGCACGCAACAGCGGCTTGACGATCGGGGCCAGTTCAATGCCGCGTTCAATGTAGATCGGGTCCAGTTGGCCGCGCTGACGAATGCTGTGGCACAGCTGACGGCTGTCAGCGCCCGGGATGGGCTCTTCGCCAGCCGGGTACACTTCCATCAACAGCAGCACGTTGGCATCGGCCAGCACTTGCACGAAGTCGTCGTACAGGTCACGGGTACGGCTGAAACGGTGCGGCTGGTACACCATGACCAGACGGCGATCCGGCCAACCACCGCGCACGGCTTTTATCACTGCGGCGACTTCGGTCGGGTGGTGACCGTAGTCATCCACCAGCATTACGCTACCGCCTTCAACCGGCAGTTCGCCGTAGACCTGGAAGCGTCGCCCTACGCCCTGGAAGCCCGACAGGCCCTGAACGATGGCTTCGTCGCTGATGCCTTCATCCGAGGCGATGCAGATAGTGGCCAGCGCATTGAGTACGTTGTGATTGCCCGGCATGTTGACCGAAACATCCAGCGGCTCACGGTCCGGGCGCAGCACGGTGAAGAAGGTTTGCATGCCTTGCTGGCGCACATTGATTGCCCGCACGTCAGCCACTTCGCTGAAGCCGTAGGTCACGGTCGGCCGTTTGACCAGCGGCAGGATTTCACGCACGACCGGGTCGTCCAGGCACAACACCGCGAGCCCGTAGAACGGCAGGTTGTGCAGAAACTCAACGAAGGTTTTCTTCAGTTTATTGAAGTCACCCTCGTAGGTCGCCATGTGGTCGGCGTCAATATTGGTGACCACGGCAACCATCGGTTGCAGGTGCAGGAAGCTGGCGTCGCTTTCGTCGGCTTCAGCGATCAGGTAACGGCTGGTGCCCAGTTGTGCATTGGTGCCCGCTGCATTCAGGCGGCCACCAATCACAAACGTCGGGTCCAGGCCACCGGCCGCAAACACAGACGCCAGCAGGCTGGTCGTGGTGGTTTTGCCATGCGTGCCGGCAACGGCGATGCCATGGCGATAGCGCATCAGTTCCGCCAGCATTTCAGCTCTCGGCACCACCGGAATACGGCGTTCCAGTGCGGTGGCCACTTCCGGGTTTGAGGTATTAATCGCGCTCGAAACCACCAGTACATCGGCATTCGCCGCGTTTTCGGCGCGGTGGCCGATAAAGATCTGAGCACCGAACGATTCAAGACGCTCAGTCACCGCTGAGGCGTTCAGGTCGGATCCCGACACGTCATAGCCCAGGTTCAGTAACACCTCGGCGATACCGCACATGCCCACGCCGCCGATACCGACAAAGTGGATGCGGCGAATCCGGCGCATCTCGGGTTGTGGCATTGCGCGTTGATTCTCAACCATTGGCCACCTCCAGGCAGATGTCTACGACGTTACGGGTGGCATCAGGTTTGGCCAGGCGGCGGGCATTGGCCGCCATGCTGTTGAGTCGTTCCGGTTGCATCAAAACCTCTGTCAGGCGTGCAGCCAGTTCGGCTGCGCCAGTTGTCGCTTGCGGCATCAGGAAGGCTGCGCCCTCGCGTGCCAAAAAGTCGGCATTGCGGCTCTGATGGTCATCAATCGCGTGGGGCAAAGGCACCAGCAACGAAGGCAGACCGGCCGCAGCCAGTTCACTGACAGTCAGCGCGCCTGCGCGACAAACCACCAGGTCGGCCCAGCCATAGGCGTGGGCCATGTCTTTGATAAAAGGCTGTACATCCGCCTCGACACCGACCGCGCGGTAGCGCTCGGCGGTTATCTGATCATGCTGTTTGCCCGCCTGATGAAACACGTCAGGGCGCACGTCAGCCGCTACCTTGGCCAAGGCTTCAGGCAACAATTTGTTCAACGGCTCGGCCCCCAGGCTGCCGCCCAGCACCAACAGGCGCGCCTTGCGCCCTTCAAGTGCTGCGCGTGGCGCAAGGGTGAACAGCTCAGGCCGCACCGGGTTGCCGGTGGTGCGCAGTTTGTCCGAGGCCGCGAACGTCTCAGGAAAGGCTTCGCACACACGTTGAGTCATCGGTACCAACAAACGGTTAGCGGTACCGGCCACGGCGTTCTGCTCGTGAATAATCACCGGCACGCCACAGACTTTGGCCGCCAGGCCGCCCGGGCCTGTCACGTAGCCGCCAAACCCCAACACACACACCGGTTTGAGCCGGCGAATGATTGCGCGCGCCTGGAACACCGCGTTCAGCAGTACAAACGGGGCCTTGAGCAGCGACAGTTTGCTTTTGCCACGCAGCCCCGCAACGTTAATGCGGTGCAGGGTGAAACCTGCCGGTTCAACCAGTTCGTTTTCGATGCCTCGCGGCGTGCCGAGCCAGTGCACGGTGTAACCTCGTGCTTCGAATTCACGGGCACAGGCCAGCGCCGGGAAAACGTGCCCGCCAGTACCGCCTGCCATGATCAGCACATTAGCGCCCATGGTTCGGCTCCTCTGCGAAGTCGCTTTCCTTGAAATCGGTCTCTTCACTGCCCAGATGGGTTCGACTTTCCCACTCGATACGCAGCAACAACCCCATACACACACAGCAAATCACCAACGAACTGCCGCCGTAACTGAGGAACGGCAAGGTCAGGCCTTTGGTGGGTAACAAGCCCACGTTTACCCCGATGTTGATCAGGAACTGGCCGATCCACAGGAACGACAAGCCGTATGCCATATACGCCGCGAAATATTGCTTGGCCCGCTCGGCCCACAGCCCGATGTACATGCCGCGCACGCAGACAAACACGAAGAGCGCCACGGTCAGCAGCGAACCCACCACGCCCAGCTCTTCAGCCAGCACCGAGAACACGAAGTCGGTATGGGCTTCAGGCAGGTAGAACTGTTTCTGAACGCTGTTGCCCAGCCCGACGCCAAACCATTCACCGCGCCCGAAGGCAATCAGGGCCTGAGTCAATTGGTAGCCGGAGCCGAACTGGTCGGACCACGGGTCGGTAAAGGTGATCAACCGCGCCATGCGGTAGGGCTGCGCCTGAACCAGCACAAACACGGCACCGACGGCCAGGGCCACCATCAGCGCGAAACGGAACAGGCCGACGCCACCGAGGAACAACATGGCGGCAGCCGCCCCCATCATCACGACCGTAGCTCCGAAGTCAGGCTCCATAAGCAACAGGCCGGCCATGGGCAGCAGCACAATGAAGGGCTTGAAGAAGCCCATCCAGCTTTCGCGGACTTCCTTCTGCTGGCGCACCAGATACCCGGCGAGGTAAATCACCACAAACACCTTGGCAATTTCCGAGGGCTGCACGTTGAAGAAGCTAAAGCCGATCCAGCGCATCGAACCATTGACCTCTCGGCCAATACCCGGCACCAATACCATCACCAACAGGCCAAAAGCCCCGATCAGTAACAACCAGCCCAAACGCTGCCAGGTCGCAATCGGCACCATCATGGTCAGCACACACGCAACCAGGCCGAGCACGATGTAAAACAGGTGACGAATCATGTGGTAGAGGGTGTTGCCCGATTGCAACGCGGCCACTTCAGACGAGGCTGAAGTAATCATCACCAACCCCAGGCCCAACAACGCCAGGCAACCTGCCAGCAACGGGAAATCGAGGTCAATGCCACGGCCCGTGATCAACGGCGAAGGGTAAGGCTTGAGTATGCCGAAAATCATGCCAGGGCCCCCACTGCACGCGCGAACAGTTGGCCACGGTCTTCGTAGTTTTTGAACATGTCAAAGCTGGCGCAGGCCGGAGCCAACAACACGGCGTCACCGGAGTACGCCAGCGAACGGCTGCGCTCAACCGCTTCATCCAGCGAAGCAACCCGCACTATCGGCACCGCATCGCCCACTGCCTCAGCAATCAACGGCGCATCGCGCCCGATCAACACCACCGCACGGCAGTACTTGGCCACCGAGCCGCGCAAGCCGCTGAAATCGGCCCCCTTGCCCTCACCGCCAGCAATCAGGACCAGTTTGCCGTTCATGTCCGCACCCAGGCCATCGATCGCTGCCAGCGCCGCGCCCACGTTGGTGGCTTTGGAATCGTTGTAGTAGCTGACGCCATCCAGCTCACGCACCCATTGGCAGCGGTGTTCAAGACCGGCAAAGGTGCGCAGGGTCGACAGCATCACATCGAAGGGCAAGCCCACCGCATGCCCCAGCGCCAAAGCGGCCAATGCATTGGCCTGGTTGTGGGCCCCACGGATTTTCAACTCGCGCACGGGCAGCAGGTTGTCGAATTCAAAGGCGAGGTATTTTTCGCCATTCACTTCACGCAGACCAAAGGCCTTGAAGTCCGGAACGCCCAGGCCAAAGGTCCAGCACGGCAAGCCCTCACCCATCAAGGGGCGGGTCAGTGCATCCTGGCGATTCACAACCACTTGCTTCGCACCACGGAAAATCCGGTGTTTGGCCAAGTGGTAGGCCGGCAGGCCGCTGTAACGGTCCATGTGGTCTTCGCTGACATTAAGCACGGTAGCCACTTCAGCGCCCAGTTGGTGAGTGGTCTCCAGCTGAAAGCTCGACAACTCCATCACGTACAGCTCGACGTCATCGCTGAGCAGGTCCAGCGCAGGCGTGCCCAGGTTGCCGCCAACCGCGACGCGCTTGCCCGCCGCAGCGGCCATTTCGCCCACCAGCGTGGTCACCGTGCTTTTGGCATTGGACCCACTGATTGCCACGATGGGTGCTTTTGCGTTACGCGCGAACAGGTCGATATCGCCCGACAGTTTCACGCCACGGGCAGCCGCGGCCTGTAACGCCGGAGTCGCCAGCGCCAGCCCCGGGCTCACGTAGAGCTCATCGGCGCGGCACAGGAATTCGACATCCAGCTCGCCACAACGCACCTCCACTTGCGGGTAGTCACGGCGCAGCGTGACCAGCTCCGGTGGATTTTCCCGCGTGTCCGCCACAGCAAACGACACGCCCTGCTGCGCGAGGAAGCGCACCAGGGACATGCCACTCTTGCCGAGGCCGACAACGATGCGGAAGTGGTCAGAAGCGATCAGAGACACAGGTTCTACCTCAGCTTCAGTGTGGCAAGGCCAATCAGCACAAGAATCACGGTGATGATCCAGAAACGGACGATCACGCGGGGTTCAGGCCAGCCCTTGAGTTCAAAGTGGTGATGAATGGGTGCCATACGGAACACCCGCTTGCCGGTCAGCTTGAACGACGCGACCTGGATCACCACCGACAGGGTTTCCATCACGAACACGCCGCCCATGATGAACAGCACGATTTCCTGACGCACAATAACGGCGATCGTGCCCAAGGCAGCGCCCAGCGCCAGTGCGCCGACGTCGCCCATAAACACTTGTGCCGGGTACGTGTTGAACCAAAGAAAGCCCAGACCGGCACCAATCAACGCGCCGCAGAACACAATCAACTCACCCGCGCCCGGCACATAAGGGATCAGCAGGTAATCGGCAAATTTCACGTTGCCCGACAGGTAGCAGAAAATACCCAATGCCCCGCCCACCATCACCGTGGGCATGATCGCCAGGCCATCAAGGCCGTCAGTCAGGTTGACCGCGTTGCTTGAGCCCACAATGACAAAGTAGGTCAGCACCACAAAGCCGATGCCCAGCGGAATGCTGGCGTCTTTGAGGATTGGCAGAATCAGGGTCGTTTCAACGGCACTCGGGGCCGTGGCATACAGGAAAATAGCGGCACCCAGGCCAAACACCGACTGCCAGAAATACTTCCAGCGGCTCGGAAGGCCGCGGGAGTTTTTCTCGATGACTTTGCGGTAGTCATCCACCCAACCGATGGCACCGAACAACAGAGTCACGATCATGACGACCCAGACATAACGATTGCTCAGGTCTGCCCACAGCAAGGTACTAACGGTAATGGCTGACAGGATCAACGCCCCGCCCATGGTCGGCGTGCCCGACTTGGACAAATGCGATTGCGGGCCATCGTTACGCACCGATTGGCCAATCTGGCGCGACTGCAGGGTGCGGATCATCCACGGCCCAAGGCAGAGCGACAAAGAGAGCGCGGTCAAGACGCCCAGAATTCCCCGAAGGGACAAGTACTGGAAGACCGCAAAGCCCTTATAGAACTGTTGCAGATACTCCGCTAGCAGCAGCAGCATTAATGTTTCTCCCCGCTGGAACCGCACAACGCCACAACGATGTTTTCCATCGCTGCGCTGCGCGAACCCTTGATCAAAATGGTGGTGTTTGTGTCGTGTTCAGTGCGAAGCGCCGTGATCAGGTCAGCCTGATTGGCAAAGTGACGAGCCTGGTGTCCAAATGCAGCGACGGCATGGACCATCATGGGTCCTACCGCGTAGAGCGCTGAAACCTTGTCGGCGGCATAAGCGCCTACTTCACGATGACCTTGCTCTGCCCACTCACCCAGCTCGCCAATATCTCCGAGCACCAGGACGGTGCGACCGGAAAAGCCGGCAAGTATATCAACGGCCGCGCACATTGAGGTGGGGTTTGCATTGTAGGTGTCATCAATAATTCGCAGCCCGGCCGTGCTGAGCTGAGCCACGGCACGCCCTTTGACCGGTAACACAGCTTCAAGGCCGGTCGTGATGCCCAAAAGCGAGACACCCAACGCATGGGCAGCCGCCGCAGCCGCCAACGCATTGGCAACATTATGGTTGCCCAGCAGGTTGAGTTGCACACGAGCAACCCCCAACGGGGTGTGCATATCAAAACCCGGGCAACCACGAGCATCGCGGGAGAGAGTGCCCGCATAGAAATCTGCCGCAGGGTTTGTCAGCGCAAAGCTGAGCACCTTGCGCCCTGCTGCGCGCGCTTTCCAAATGCCAAATGCCTTGTCATCCAGATTCAGAACAGCGATGCCATCAGCCGGCAGCCCTTCCAGAATTTCCCCTTTGGCTTCAACGATTTTGTCCGGCCCGCCGAACTCGCCCACATGGGCTGTACCGGCATTGTTCAGGACTGCCACATGGGGCTGGGTCATGCCAACGGTGTATGCAATTTCACCCAGGCGCGAAGCCCCCAACTCGATCACCGCCGCCGTATGTTCCAGCGTCAGTTCAAGCAGGGTCAGCGGTACACCCAAGTCGTTATTCAAATTGCCTTTGGTCGCCAGTACCGGGCCACGGGTACGCAGGATGCAGGCCAGCATCTCCTTGACCGTGGTTTTGCCACTGGAACCGGTAATGGCCGCAACGGGTTTGTCGTAACCGGCGCGATTGAGCGCACCCAAGCGCCCCAATGCTTCGCGGGTGTCTTTGACCACCAGCTGTGGCAACGACGACTCGGGCACTTCGCGCTCGACCAGTGCGGCAACAGCCCCCTTGGCAGCGACTTCATTCAGGTAATCGTGGCCATCAAAACGCGGCCCTGTCAGGGCGACAAATAGCGCCCCCTTGGTAATCGCGCGGCTGTCGATGCTGACACTGCTGAATCGGGTATCCGCGCCACACAAGCGGCCTTCAAGGGATACAACCACGTCGCTTAACAACAAGGGCTTAAGCATGCGCCGCCTCCCATGTGTCCAGGGCTGCCTGAGCAGCTACCAGGTCAGAGAAGTCGTGGCGCACGCCATTGATTTCCTGATAGTCCTCATGACCTTTGCCGGCCAGCACAATCACGTCTTCGGCGCGAGCACCGGCAATCAATTGCGCAATGGCGTCGCCGCGACCCGCCACGAAGGTGACGCTGTCGGGTGCGCTAAAGCCCACACGAATATCGTCGAAAATCTGCATCGGTGCTTCTGTGCGCGGGTTGTCATCGGTCACCAGCACGCCGTCTGCCAAGCGTTCAACTACCTCAGCCATCAGCGGGCGCTTGCCGCGATCGCGATCACCGCCGCAGCCGAACAGGCACAGCAACTGACCTTTGGCGTGCGGGCGCAAGGCTAACAAGACTTTTTCCAGCGCATCCGGGGTGTGGGCGTAATCGACCACAACCAAAGGTTTGGCTCCGCCACCCAGACGCTGCATGCGACCAATAGGCCCTTCCAGCTTCGGCAGGACCTTGAGAATCTCATCCAATGGGTAATTCAGCCCCAGCAAGGCACCGACAGCCGCCAGCACGTTGCTCAGGTTAAAGCGGCCCAGCAAACGGCTGCGCAGCAGATACTCACCTTGTGCCGTGACCAGCGTGGCGCGCACGCCCTCATCGTCGAAAGTGGCATCACGGCAATACAACGCCGCATCGCTGTCTTCTAGGCTATAGCTGATCAAGCGCGATTCGTGTTTTTCTGCTGCCAGTTGGTGCCCGAACGCATCGTCCAGGTTGAGTACCCGGCAACGCAGGTCCGGCCAGGCAAACAGCTTGGCTTTCGCCGCCGCATAGGCTTGCATCGTGCCGTGGTAGTCCAGGTGGTCACGGGACAAGTTGGTCAATACCGCCACGTCAAACGCCAAGGCACTGACCCGGCCCTGATCCAGGCCATGGGACGACACTTCCATCGCCACGGCTTTGGCACCGGCTTTTTTCAGGTCGGCCAACATGGCCTGTACGGCAATCGGGTCAGGGGTCGTGTGGCGACCGCTGTGCAGCGCGCCATAAAAACCGGTACCCAACGTGCCCACAATGCCGCAGTGCTGGCCCAGCAAGTCCAGCGCTTGCGCCACGAGCTGGGTGACGCTGGTTTTACCGTTGGTGCCGGTCACGCCCACCAGATTGAGGTGATGGCTCGGCTCGCCATAAAAGCGGCCAGCCAGATCGGACAATTGGCCAAGCAGACCTTTGACCGGTATCAGCGGTACAGGGGTGATGGGCAGAACCTCTGCGCCTTCCACTTCATAGGCGACCGCTGCCGCGCCGCGCGCGAGGGCATCAGCAATGTGATCACGGCCGTCAAGCTTGCCGCCAGGCACGGCCAGGAACAGATCACCGGCCCGCACATTGCGGCTATCCAGTGTCAGTTCGCGAATCAGCAGGTCGTGACCTGCATGAGGGAAAATCTTGTTCAGGCTCAGGGGCATTATCCGCGCCCTCCTTTGGCTGCCGCAGCAGTGGCTGCCGCTTGTTGCTCTGCGGCTGTCGGCAGGTTATCTGGCGACACGTTCATCAGACGCAGGGTTCCGGACATGACTTTGCTGAAAACCGGGGCCGAGACCAAGCCACCGAAGTAGCCTGCTTTGCTGGGTTCATCGATCACGACAACAATGGCGTAACGCGGGTCGCTCATGGGGCCAAAACCGGCAAACAACGAACGGTAAGAGTTCACTGCATAGCCTTTGACGCCACCGGACGAGGTTTTGCGCGCCGTACCCGACTTACCGCCAACGTGATACGCCGGCACTTTGGCACGCCACACACCGCGCGGGTTTTCGATCACTTCCTGCAGCATGCCCTGCAATGTTTTGGCGACCTGCTCCGGCATGACCTGAACAGCCTGTACCGGCTTGTCCTTGTCCCCTTTAAGCAGCGTCAATGGCGCGAGCTTGCCGTTGTTGGCCAATGCCGAGAAGGCATGAACCAACTGGATAGCGGTCACCGACACACCGTAGCCGTAAGAAAGGGTCGCGGTTTCAGCCTTGCGCCATTCACGGTAGTTCGGCAGGTTGCCTACACGTTCGCCCGGAAAGCCCAGACCGGTGTCTTGCCCCAGCCCCATCTTGGCCATCTGACGGAAGATCGCTTCACCACCGATATCGAAGGCCACCTTGCTCATGCCTACGTTACTGGAGTTGATCAGAATGCCTGTCAGGTCAAGCACCGGGCCTTCAGTACGCGATACGTCACGGATGGTGTACTTACCGATTTGCAACGTACCCGGGTACACCTCGACCTTGTCGGTGGGTTTCCAGCGACCGGTTTCCAGCGCTGCGCTCATCGAGATCGGCTTCACCGTGGAGCCCGGTTCAAACACGTCGATCATGGCGCGGTTACGCATCATCGCCGGCTGCAGGTTGCGGCGGTTGTTCGGGTTATAGGTCGGCTGGTTGACCATCGCCAGGATTTCACCGGTCTTCACGTCCATGATGACCAGGCTGCCGGCTTTGGCACCGTTCTCGACCAGCGCATTGCGCAGCTCACGGTTGGCCAGGTATTGCAGGCGCAGGTCAATCGACAATGCCAAGGTCTTCCCTGCCTTGGCATTTTTAGTGACCTGAATGTCTTTGATCAGACGCCCTCGCCGGTCCTTGATGACTTGCCGCTTGCCGGGCACACCGGCCAGCCATTCGTCATAAGCCAGCTCGACACCTTCACGGCCTTTATCGTCAATATCGGTAAAGCCGACCATGTGCGCGGTGACTTCACCGGCCGGGTAGAAGCGGCGAAACTCTTCAATGCCATAAACACCTGGCACTTTCAGGTCGAGCACGATTTGACCCTGCTCAGGGGTCAGGCCGCGAACCAGATAGATGAATTCTTTGTTGGCCTGCTGTTCAAGACGCGCAGTGAGTACCTTCGGGTCTTGCCCGAGTGCACGCGCCAGTTCTGGCCAGCGGTCTTTGACCGCTTGCATTTCCTTGGCATTGGCCCACAGCGTTGTCACCGGCGTACTGACAGCCAAAGGCTCGCCATTACGGTCGGTGATCAGCCCACGGTGTGCAGGAATCTGGATATGACGCAAGCTGCGGGCATCGCCTTGACCTTTAAGGAAGTCGTGGTCGATTACCTGCAGGTAGACAATTTGGCAAGCAATAGCACCCACCAGCAGTGCAAGCAGTGCAAGCACCACACGAAAACGCCATGGATACAGCGCGCCTTCGAGTTTAATCATGGCGCCACCATCCGGACTTCTGCTGCGCCAGGGATATGCATCTTCAGTTGCTCACTGGCCAGTGTTTCGATGCGGCTATGGGCAGTCCAAGTGCTTTGCTCAAGGATTAAACGCCCCCACTCGGCCTGCGCCTTGTCGCGCACACTCAGCTCGCCGTAAAGGGTATTGAGCAGTTGACGGTTCCAGTGCGCGCTGTAAGAAACGCCCACCGCAGAAACCAGCACGGCAACAAACAGCAGCAGCATGAAAAAGCTTCCGCCGGGAAGTGGCTTGGCGAAGAGCTTGTTCAACGAAGCTTCTCCGCAACACGCATGACAGCGCTACGCGAGCGCGGGTTGGCTTTGAGTTCTGCGTCTGAAGCAAACTGCGCCTTGCCATGAATTTTAATTTTGGGAACAAACGTGGTGTGCTGAACGGGCAAACCACGCGGCAAATTATCGGGCTCACCCTTGACCAGCTTGCGCATGAACAATTTGACGATACGGTCTTCCAGGGAGTGGAAGCTGATCACCACCAGACGGCCACCCACTTCAAGCGACTCAAGTGCAGCTTCAAGGCCGGCTTCCAGGTCACCCAACTCATTGTTGACATGAATGCGCAGCCCCTGGAACGTACGGGTTGCCGGGTGCTTGCCCTTTTCCCAGGCCGGGTTGGCGACCTTCAGTACTTCAGCCAGATCGGCGGTACGCTCAAACGGTTTAATTACCCGACGCTCAACGACCGCACGCGCCATACGACCCGAAAAACGCTCTTCGCCATACTCTTTGAAGACGCGGGCAATTTCTTCCTGAGACGCCGTATTAACGAATTCGGCCGCGCTGATGCCGGCATCCGGATTCATGCGCATGTCCAGCGGGCCGTCATTCATGAAGCTGAAGCCGCGCTCCGGATCGTCCAGTTGGGGCGAGGAGACACCCAGGTCGAGCAATACGCCGTTGACCTTGCCAGCCAAGCCACGGGAAGCAATTTCGGATCCCATTTCAGCAAAACTGCGCTGCACAATGACAAAGCGGCCGTCTTCGGCCGCTAACGCTTGCCCGGTGGCAATCGCTTGGGGATCTTTATCGAACCCGAGTAGCCTGCCGCCGGGGCCCAACTTCTGGAGTATCAGGCGGCTATGCCCGCCACGGCCGAAGGTGCCATCCAGATAGCATCCATCAGGACTTACGGCGAGAGCCTCTACAGCTTCGTCGAGCAGTACAGTGATGTGGTTGAAGCCGCTATCTATAGTCACAGAATTAAATCACGCAGTTCGTCAGGCATCGCGCCCGGTTGTTGAATGGCTGCAAGGTCAGCGGCAGAAACAGCTTCCCAAGCATCCTCGTCCCACAGTTGAAACTTGTTTAACTGGCCAACCAACATCGCGCGCTTGTCCAACTTGGCATATTCACGCAGACGCGGCGGTACCAGAAAACGGCCACTGCCATCGAGCTCAAGGTCGACGGCGTTCCCAATCAACAGGCGTTGTAGACGGCGGTTCTCTTCACGCAACGAAGGCAACGCCCGCAGCTTGGTCTCAATCAATTCCCACTCATCGAGCGGGTACACACATAAGCAGGGATCTACCGCATCAATGGTCACGATCAGTTGCCCGGAGCTTCTCGAAACCAGCTCGTCACGGTACCGGCTCGGCATTGCGAGACGGCCCTTGGCGTCGAGACTGATTGCATTAGCTCCGCGAAACACGAGGCGATACTCCAAATATTAGCGTTTTACGTCTGAAAAACCCACTTTCTGCCACTTTTCTCCACTTATGCACACTATAGGAATGCGCCTACCACACCGTCAAGGCGCGGCCCCAAGGAAAATCCTTACATTACGGAGATTTAGGTCGGTAAATAGACGTACAGCAATAAGCGGAGAGTGATTTCGACAAGCAATGCGCAACAAACTCAAAGCCCTAGACTTAAAACTTAAAGTAGTTTGTTAAGACTAAGATCTTTTCGGCATTATTTATGAGGTCTTACTTGCGAATAGTACAAAGAGGGTGAAGCTGGCGCTTCGGTTTACGACCTGCTTGCAGCGCAAGCAGAGGGAAAAAGGTGGAGAGTCGATCTGTAAGCCGGGTTCTGTCTTGAACAGTCATTCGTCTACGATGGCCATCACTGGACATCTTTAGCAACCTACCCGGTCCCAGCGCGGGCCACGCCTTGGGACCCTAT
>Ga0302347_1001046_pt1 | contig 36232 bp, 34 predicted proteins | sample PhyWR1_FD_202178 | JGI IMG/M metagenome (GOLD analysis project Ga0302347, IMG submission 202178) | Leaf surface microbial communities from wheat plants in UC Gill Tract Community Farm, Albany, California, United States - DLSL W.R1 (v2)... | ecosystem: Host-associated > Plants > Phyllosphere >... | reverse complement strand
GACTTTGCGCCGATGATAGTGCGGGTTCCCGTGTGAAAGTAGGTCATTGTCAGGCTCTTACAGCAAGCAAACCCCCAGCGCCCCAAAGGCCTGGGGGTTTTGTTTTTTCCGGCGCAAAATCCGGACTTCCACGAAGACAAAAAAAGAGAGCGCTGCGCGCTCTCTTTTTCGTTTGTCAGGCCCAGGGCTTTCAGCAGCTGTTGGCCAGCGCCTGAAGCCACAGCGCGACGGCCTTGGCGCCCGGGTCAGGGTGGCCTAATGCACGCTCTCCGAGATAGCTGGAGCGCCCGCGGCGTGCAACGACCTCGGCGGTGGCCGCGCAGCCTTGTTCCGCGGCGTCGGCCGCGCGCTGCAGGGCCTGCGCCAACGGCAGCCCGGCCGCGTCTTCCCAGGCACTCGCTGCGGGGATCAAGGCATCGAGCATGGTGCGATCGCCCTGGCGCGCCCCACCCACTTCCATGATGCCCTGGGTTGCCGCGCGCAAGGCCGCAGCACCGTCGCCGGGCGTGTTCTGCAGTGACTGGGCGGCGCGCAGCAGACCGATGGCATACAGCGGTCCCGAGGTGCCGCCAAGGACTCTGCGCAGCGTGGCCGACATGGCGCGCAGCGTTGCGGGCAGATCGTACAGTGGGTAGCCGGGCAGGGCCTGGCGAAGGGCCTGGGCGCCGCGGCTCAGGCTGATGCCCAGGTCGCCATCGCCGACCACCTGGTCCATACGGGTCAGCTCGGGCTCGGCCGCTTCCAGCGTGTCGAGCACCTGGGTGATGGCATGCTTCAGCCCGGGCCGTGCGGCGGCCTGCGCTACGGCGTAGCCGGCGGTATCCGAGGACAGCGATCCGGCGCCGGCACGCGTGATGCGCCCTGGGTTGGCGATCAGGCCCTGGTGGGCCGCAGGCCAGGCGCTGGCTTCGGCCGGCGCGTCGAGTGCGGCCAGCAGCGGCGCATCGAGCCGCATCAGCGACAGCGATACGCCGCTCATTTCAAGCGCCGAGAGGAAGGTGCCGGTCCAGGCACGTTCGGCATGGATGCCACGCTGCGCCAGATGGTGCAGCGCCGCTTGCGTGACGATGGCCATTTCCATGGCGGGCGTGCCGCCGAGGTTGTTGATCAGCAGCGCCACGCGCTCTTCGGCCTGAATGTTCTGGTCCTGCAGCAGCACGTTGAGAATGCGTTCGACCAGGACGCGAGCCGGCGCCAGCGGGGCGCGCTGCACGCCGGGCTCGCCATGAATGCCCAGGCCCAGCTCGATCTCGTCGTCGCCCAGAGTGAAGCTGGGCTTGCCTGCGGCGGGAACGGTACAAGGCGACAGCGCCACGCCCATGGTGCTCACGGCCTGGGCGGCGTGCATTGCCGCAGCGTGCACTTCGGCCAGCGGCTTGCCGGCGGCTGCGGCAGCGCCCGCGACCTTGTGCACGAGCACCGTGCCCGCGAGGCCGCGCCGGCCCGCGTGTTCGCCGCGCGCGCTGAGCGCTGCATCGTCGGCTACGACCACGGTCTCCACCGCAATGCCGCGGCTGCGCGCGATTTCGGCCGCGAGGCCGAAGTTGAGGCGGTCGCCGGTGTAGTTCTTGATGATCAGCAGCACGCCCGCAGGATTGGCGACGGCTTCGATCGCGGCGAGCACCGCGTCGGCGCTGGGAGACGTGAAGACGTCGCCGACCACGGCTGCCGTGAGCAGACCCGGCCCGATGAAGCCCGCATGCGCGGGCTCGTGCCCCGCGCCACCGCCCGAGACCAGCGCGACTTCATGGCGGGCCTTGAGCGCATCGACATCGGCGCGCAGCGCGATGTTCTGGCCTTGCAGCAACTGGATTGCGGGTTGGGACAAGGCCAGCCCCTGGAGCATGTCGGGGACGACGTCGAGAACGCTGTTGATGAGTTTTTTCATGAAAGCTTTCAGAGGTCTTTGTCGCCGGCCCGGCGCGCGCAGGCAGAGGGGTCAGGCCGCGCCGCTCTGCGGCGGTGTGAGGCAGGCGCCGTCGACGAAAACCTTGAGTTCTCCGGTACGAAAGTGTGTCCACTCCTCGTTCTTGGTCAGCGGTGCGGTGACGATGATCGCGACGCGGTCGTTGGGCGTGGTTTCGTGCGCGAAGTCGACGCTCAGATCTTCATCCGCGAGCTGCGCCTGGGGAAAGGGGTGGCGGCGCTCGGTGTAGCACAGCGCTGTCGTTGCATGCGCCCACAGCGCTTCGCCGTTGGACAGCAGGAAGTTGAAGGTGCCGTGGGGTGAGATCCTGGCCGCGAGATCGCGCAGCGTATGGGTCAATTCCTCGATGCTGGGCAGGCCCGCATGCGATTTCCACAGCTCCTGCATGATCCAGCAGAAAGCGCGCTCGCTGTCGGTATCGCCAATGGGGCGGAAATGGGAGTGCAGCTTTGGAGCGTATTCCTTGAGATCCCCGTTGTGGGCAAACACCCAGTTGCGGCCCCAGAGCTCGCGCACGAAAGGGTGGCAGTTCTGCAGGCTGGTCACACCCTGCGTGGCCTTGCGGATATGCGCAATGACATTGCAGCTCTTGATCGGGTATTCGCGGATCAGCTGGGCCACGGGAGATGTCACGGCCCGCTGGTGGTCTACGAAGTGACGCAGGCCCTTTTCCTCGAAGAACGCGATGCCCCAGCCGTCGGTGTGATCACCGGTGTTTCCCGCGCGCTGCGCAAAGCCGCTGAAGCTAAAGCGCACGTCGGTCGGGGTGTTGCAATTCATTCCAAGAAGCTGGCACATGGTGAGGTCGGGGAAAACAAAGAAAAAAGTGCGGCGTGAGCCTATAGCCTAACTTCAGCAGCGGCTTCTGTGCACGAAAAGTGTGCAATGCGGGGAGATAGTGCGTGTGCGGCGCAGGGTGTGGGCGCCAAACCTTGCCGGATGTCCATCGCCAGTGGCCGCGATGGGGGCCGCCGCGGGGCAGCGGCGGCGTTGGCGCTTCTGGCGTTGCACCAGAAGCGCGGTCGCGTATCAGCTGCGTTCCGACCAGAGCACGCCGCCCGTGGACCAGTTTTCGCGCTTCACATCGGTGATCAGGATGTCGACCGATTCGGGCGAGCCGCCCAGCACTTCGACGCTCACGCGGGTGATTTCCGCGACAAGCTTCTTCTTCTGTTCGATGGTGCGGCCTTCCATCATTTCAACATGGTACGTGGGCATGACAACTCCTGGAAAAAACAAACATCATATCGGTGGACTGGCGCTTGTCGGCACGGGCGTCAGCGCGGCGCAGGCCGGGCACAGGCAGGACTGGCCCCGCGCGCTGTCCGGAATCTGCGCCAGGGTGGAGGACGCGATGCTCGCGCCCATGCACCAGCAGTCTTCGGGCGGCGTGGCCGCCATGACGGCGCATTGGTTGCTGCGGCCGCACAACGGGCAGCGGGTGGGGTCGGGGAGCGCAGGGCGGGACATGCGCCAGTGTAGGGCGCCTGGCCGTGCCATGCGCGCTGTACGATTTTGAGGGCAGGCCGTTCATCCTTTGACGCGGCCGGCGAGGTAGGCTCAGGACGAACGGGGTGGGCGCAGGGCCGCGCCCGTTCTGGAATCGGTCAGGCCGCGGCCTTGACCTTCTGGCGCCAGGCGTGCAGCAGCGGCTCGGTGTAACCCGATGGCTGTTCCAGGCCCTTGAACACCAGATCGCAGGCCGCGCGGTAGGCGTAAGAGCTGTCGAAATGGCCGGCCATGGGGCGGTACAGCGGATCGCCGGCGTTCTGCTGGTCGACGATGGCGGCCATGCGCTCGAACGTTGCGCGCACCTGGGCTTCGCTCACCACGCCATGCAGCAGCCAGTTGGCGATGTGCTGGCTCGAGATGCGCAGCGTCGCGCGGTCTTCCATCAGGCCCACGTTGTGGATGTCGAGCACCTTGGAGCAGCCCACGCCCTGGTCGACCCAGCGCACCACATAGCCCAGGATGCCTTGGACGTTGTTGTCGAGTTCCTGCTGGCGTTCGGCGTCGGACCACTTGGCTTCCTTGACCACGGGCACCTGCAGCAGTCCGGCAAGCAGGTCGTCGCGCGCGGCGTCGGCATTGGTCTTTTCGAGCTCGGCCTGGATCTCGGCAACGTTGACCTGTTGGTAATGCAGCGCATGCAGCGTGGCGGCCGTGGGCGAGGGCACCCAGGCGGTGTTGGCGCCGGCCTTGGGATGGCCTATCTTCTGCTGCAGCATGTCGGCCATCAGGTCGGGCATGGCCCACATGCCCTTGCCGATCTGTGCGCGGCCGCGCAGTCCCATGCCCAGGCCGATCAGCACATTGCTGCGTTCATAGGCGGGCAGCCAGGCGCTGGTCTTCATATCCGCCTTGCGGACCATGGGGCCGGCATGCATTGCGGTGTGCATCTCGTCGCCCGTGCGGTCGAGGAAGCCGGTGTTGATGAAGGCCACGCGCGCGGCGGCGGCGGCAATACAGGCCTTGAGGTTGACGCTGGTGCGGCGTTCCTCGTCCATGATGCCCAGCTTGACGGTGTTCGCGGGCAGGCCCAGCACCTGCTCGACGCGGCCGAACAGTTCGTCGGCAAATGCCACCTCGGCGGGGCCGTGCATCTTGGGCTTGACGATGTAGACCGAGCCTTCGCGGCTGTTGCGTATGCCCCGCGTGCCCAGGCCCTTGAGGTCGTGCAATGCGATTGCCGTGGTGACCATGGCGTCGAGAATCCCTTCGGGAATTTCCTTGCCCTCGGCACCCCAGAGGATGGCCGGGTTGGTCATCAGGTGGCCCACATTGCGCAGGAACATCAGCGAGCGGCCATGCAGCTTGAGCGGCTGGCCATCGGCGCCCGTGTATTCGCGGTCGGGGTTGAGGCCGCGGGTCACGGTCTTGCCGCCCTTGTCGAAGGATTCGGTCAGCGTGCCCTTGAGAATGCCCAGCCAGTTGCTGTAGCCCAGCACCTTGTCTTCGGCATCCACCGCAGCGATCGAGTCCTCGAGGTCGAGGATGGTCGACAGCGCCGATTCCAGCACCACGTCGCTGACTCCGGCCGCATCGGACTTGCCGATGGCCGTGCTGCGGTCGATGCGGATATCGAGGTGCGAGCCATGGTTCTTGAGCAGCACGGACGAGGGCGCCTCTGCGCTGCCTTGGTAGCCGACGAATTTCGCCGGGTCCTTGAGACCGGTGATCTGGCCGTCGGCGAGCGTGACCGCGAGCTTGCCGTCGACCACCGCGTACAGCTTGGCCTGGGCATGCGAGCCCGTGGCCAGTGGTGCCGACTGGTCGAGCACGTTGCGTGCGAAGGCGATGACCTTGGCACCGCGCACGGGGTTGTAGCCCTTGCCCTTTTCGGCGCCATCGGCTTCGCTGATCACATCGGTGCCGTAGAGCGCGTCATACAGCGAGCCCCAGCGCGCGTTGGCGGCGTTGAGCGCGTAACGGGCGTTGAGGATGGGCACGACCAGCTGGGCACCGGCCTGGGTCGCGAGTTCGGCGTCCACGCCCGTGGTCGTGGCCTGCACGTTCTGCGGCGGCTCGACCAGGTAGCCGATGCGGCCCAGAAAGCTGCGGTAGCCGGCCATGTCGGTGATCGGGCCGGGATGTGCCTTGTGCCAGGTGTCGAGTTCGGTCTGCAGGCGATCGCGTTCGGCGAGCAGCGCAGCATTGCGCGGCGCCAGGTCGCTGACCAGGGCGTCGAAGCCTTGCCAGAACGTCGCGGGCGCAATGCCCGTGCCGGGCAGCACCTGGTCGTTGATGAATTGGTGCAGTTCGTTGGCTACCTGCAGGCCGTGGACGGGGGTGCGATCGGTCATGAAATCAACCTCGGAATGAAAAAGGGGCAACGCTGCGACGTGCGCAGGACATGGAGCTACTGTATTTGAATTGTTTGTGCCTATAAACCGCTTCAAAAGTGCAGAACTCATGACTTTTACGCAAAAGTGCCTGTGCGGGCCATGGCGCAGTGCGACATAGAGGTATCTGCAGGTCGCTGCCGGGCTTTGTCTCCATAATCCCGGCATGGACAAACTCAAGGCGTTCGAGTCATTTGTGTCAGTGGCGACCAAGGGCAGCCTCACGGCCGCGGCCAAGGCCGAAGGCGTGGCCCCGGCCATCATGGGACGGCGGCTCGATGCGCTCGAAGAACATCTGGGCGTCAAGCTCATGGTGCGCACCACGCGGCGCATCTCGCTGACGCATGAAGGCAGCGCGTTTCTCGAAGACTGCCAGCGGCTGCTGTCGGACGTGGCAAATGCCGAAGCCAGCGTCTCGGCCGGCGGCGTCAAGGCCACGGGCCATCTGCGCATCACCGCGCCCGCGGGCTTTGGCCGGCGCCATGTCGCGCCGCTGGTGCCGCGCTTTCGCGATCTGCATCCCGAAGTCAGCATCTCGCTCAATCTCAGCGACCGCGTGGTGGATCTGGCCGGCGAAGGCTTCGACTGCGCGGTGCGCGTCGGCGACCTGCCCGACTCGTCGCTGGTGAGCGTGCGCATTGCCGACAACCGCCGCCTGTGCGTGGCGACGCCGGCCTATCTGGCTCGGCGCGGTACGCCTGCGCATCCCAGCGAACTGGCGCAGCATGATTGCCTCACGCTGTCGAGCGACGCTTCGCAGACGCGCGGCTGGGCATTCCGTATTCCCCAGCCCGATCAGAGCACGCACGATGTCGTGCATTTCAAGTCGGGCGGTCCGCTCGACTGCTCGGACGGGCAGGTGTTGCATGATTGGTGCCTGGGCGGCTGGGGCATTGCCTGGCGCAGCACCTGGGAGGTCGAGGCGGAAATCGCCGCGGGCCGGCTGGTGCCCGTGCTCGAGGAGTTTGCCGCACCGCCCAACGGAATCTATGTGGTCTTTCCCCAGCGCAAGCACATGCCATTGCGCGTGCGGCTGTGGATCGACTACCTGAAACATCACTATCAACAAGCTGATTTCTGGAAAAACGGAGTTGCCCCATGACCTTTGAAGCCACGCTCGCAGCACTGCACCTGCTCGCTGTCCTGACCCTTGTGGTCTTTCTGTCGAGTCAGGCCGCGCTGTGCCGTGCCGAATGGATGAACGCCGCAGTGGTGCGCCGGCTCGCGCGGCTGGACCTGATCTACGGGATCGCGGCGCTGGCGCTGCTGCTCACCGGGCTTGCGCGCCTGTATTGGGGCACCAAGGGCGTGTCCTGGTATGTCTCGCAGCCGCTGTTCCATGTGAAGGTGACGCTGTTTGTGCTGGTCGCACTGCTGTCGATCAAGCCTTCGCTGACGTTCCGCCGCTGGCTGCGCGGCCTGGCTGCGGGCCAGGCGCTGCCCGACGCGCAGGACGTGGCCAGCACGCGCCGCTGGATCATGGTGCAGGCGCATCTGGTGCCGGTGATTGCGGTCATTGCCGTGTTCTGGGCGCGGGGGATGTGACCCCATTGGATGTTTTGCTGGGACGGCCCGGCGCTGGTGGGGCCTTTGCGCCAGATGTTTGAGGCCAGGCCGTTCATCCTTCGACTGGCTCAGGACGAACGGGAAATAACGCCTGGCGATGCACGTCTCGCTTAACCCGCTCAGGACGAACGGCGAGGGCCGGGCAGCAGCCCGCGGACGACAAGTGTGCAGCGGCTGACGCACATACGCCACACGGTCGAATCCGCGTGGGCGGCACAAAGCGGGGCGGGCACGTAAAATCCCGCGATGCTCTCCGTCAAACTGGAATTGCTCGCGGCCCTGGCCGCTGAGCTGGAAAAATTGTCGCCCGGCGCCGGTGCGCGCGCCGCTTTCGAATCCCCCAAGGTGGCTGCGCACGGCGATTACGCCTGCACGGCTGCCATGCAGCTGGCCAAGGCCGCCAAGCAGAACCCGCGACAACTGGCGCAGACGCTCAGCGATGCGCTGATGGCCACGCCGGCTTTCACGCGCTGGGTCGATGCGTTGGAAATTGCCGGCCCCGGCTTTCTCAACGTGCGCCTCAAGCCCGCGGCCAAGCAGGAAATCGTGCGCGAAGTGCTGTCGGCGGCGCAGGCGTTCGGTCAGCAGCCTTCGCGGGCGGAAAAACTGCTGGTCGAGTTCGTCTCGGCCAACCCCACGGGCCCGCTGCATGTGGGCCATGGCCGCCAGGCCGCGCTCGGCGACGCGCTGTGCAATCTGTTCTCGACCCAGGGCTGGGACGTGCACCGCGAGTTCTACTACAACGACGCGGGCGTGCAGATCCAGACGCTGACCAACAGCACCCAGCTGCGCGCCAAGGGTTTCAAGCCCGGCGATGACTGCTGGCCCGTCGATCCCGAGAACCCGGCCAGCAAGGCGTTCTACAACGGCGACTACATCCAGGACATCGCCAACGACTTTCTCGCGAAGAAGACCGTCAAGGCCGACGACCGCGAATTCACCGCCAACGGCGATGTCGAAGACCTCGACAACATCCGCCAGTTCGCGGTCGCCTACCTGCGCAACGAGCAGGACAAGGATCTGCAGGCATTCAACCTGCGCTTCGACGAGTACTACCTCGAGTCCAGCCTCTACACGTCGGGCCGCGTGGACCGCACCGTCGAGCGCCTGATCGCCAACGGCCACACCTACGAACTCGACGACGCGCTGTGGCTCAAGTCGACCGACTATGGTGACGACAAGGACCGCGTGATGCGCAAGCGCGACGGCGGCTACACCTACTTCGTTCCCGATGTGGCCTATCACATCGCCAAGTGGGAGCGCGGCTTCACCAAGGTCATCAACATCCAGGGCACGGACCACCACGGCACGATTGCCCGGGTGCGCGCCGGCCTGCAGGCCGCCGACGTGGGCATTCCCCAGGGCTATCCCGACTACGTGCTGCACACCATGGTGCGCGTGGTGCGCGGTGGCGAGGAAGTCAAGATCAGCAAGCGCGCGGGCTCGTATGTGACGCTGCGCGATCTGATCGAATGGACCAGCAAGGACGCGGTGCGCTTCTTCCTGCTGAGCCGCAAGCCCGACACCGAATACACCTTCGATGTCGATCTGGCGGTGGCGCAGAACAACGACAACCCGGTCTACTACGTGCAGTACGCGCATGCGCGCATCTGCTCGGTGCTCAAGGCCTGGGGCGGCGATGCGGCGCAGCTCAAGAGCGTGGACCTGTCGGCGCTCGAAGGCCCGCAGGCGCAGGCGCTGATGCTGCAGCTGGCCAAGTACCCCGACATGCTGACCGCGGCGGCCCAGGGCAATGCACCGCACGACGTGACGTTCTACCTGCGTGATCTGGCCGCTGCCTATCACAGCTACTACGACGCCGAACGCATTCTGGTCGACGACGAGGCCGTCAAGCTGGCGCGCCTGGCGTTGATCAGCGCGACCCGCCAGGTGTTGCACAATGGTCTGGCAGTGCTGGGCGTGTCCGCTCCAGAACGCATGTAAACCGATCACACCATGAAGAAACAGCAACGCGGCGGCACCATTCTCGGCATCATTCTTGGCATCATCGTCGGCCTGGGCGCAGCCCTGGGCGTGGCGGTATATGTCAGCAAGGTGCCCGTTCCTTTCCTCAGCAAATCGTCGAAGAACGCCGACCAGGATGCGGCCGAGGCCAAGAAGAACAAGGATTGGGATCCGAACTCTCCGCTGTACGGCAAGAACCCGGCGCGCATCACCGTGCCCGCGGCGCCCGATGCGGCGACCGGAGCGGTGACGGGCGGGGTGGCAGCGCCTGCCACGGCAGGAGTGACCGCGGCGCCTACCGATGTGCCGACCAGCCAGCCCGTGGCACCGGTCACCGCCACGACGCCTGCCGGCACCAAACCAGACGCCAAGGCGGACCCCAAGGCGGACCCCAAGGCGGACCCCAAGGCGGCGGCGTCCAGCGATCCGCTGGGCGATCTGGTCAAGGCCAAGTCGGCCGAGGCCAGCGCCGCAGAAAGCTTCAACTACTTCGTGCAGGCCGGCGCTTTCCGCAGCCCGTCCGATGCGGAAGCCCAGCGCGCCAAGCTTGCCATGCTGGGCTGGGAGTCGCGGGTCAGCGAGCGCGAACAGAACGGCCGCACGGTGTTTCGTGTGCGCGTAGGTCCGTTCGCCAAGCGCGATGACGCCGAGCAGCTCAAGGGCAAGCTCGAAGGCGCGGGCGTGGATTCCGCGCTGGTGCGCGTGCAGCGCTGAACTTTTTAGCGCGCCCGCCCTCTGACCTATCAGAACCGAACAAGGAGTGTTGTTTCATGAAACGCCGTGAGTTTTCTCTGGCTGCCGCTGCGGCAGCTTCCGCTTCCGCTTTTTCCTTTGTCGCCACGCCTGCTCTGGCCCAGGCCGCGTTCAAGGAAGGCAAGGATTACGCCAAGCTGTCCAAGCCCGTGGCGACCACCGCCGGCGCCGGCAAGGTCGAAGTGATCGAGTTCTTCTGGTACAGCTGCCCGCATTGCCATGCTTTCGAGCCGGCGTTCGCGGCCTGGAAGTCGGCGGTGCCCGCCGATGTGGTGGTGCAGCGCGTGCCCGTGGGCTTCAACGCCAGCTTCGTTCCTCAGCAAAAGCTGTACTACGCGCTGCTCGCCATGGGCAAGCTCGATGAAGTCCACACCAAGGTGTTCCAGGCAATCCACGTCGAGCGCAACCGCCTGGCCAAGGATGACGACATCTTTGCCTGGGTCGGCAAGCAGGGCGTGGATGTGAACAAGTTCAAGGAAGCCTACAACTCGTTCACCGTGTCCAACCAGGTGCGCAAGGCGACCCAGCTGCAGCAGGACTATAACGTCGAAGGCGTGCCTTCGATCGGCGTGGCCGGGCGCTTCTACACCGATGGCACGATGGCCGGCAACATGGCCAATGTGCTGCGCGTGACCGATCACCTGATCGCCGTGAGCCGCAAGGGCTGATAGCGCCCGGCACATGCCGCACCAGCCCGCCTTGCGCGGGCTTTTTTGTGTTCGCGCTTCCCTCGGGCCTGCGGCTGTCCGGCCTTTCATCCCCTGGTTCATGTCAGGGCGTGGCGAATTAATGGGTGACACGCCCTACAATGGCCGCAAGATTCGTGCCCTCCATGAAAAAACGCCTACTCCCCCTCCTATTGCTTTCAGCCCTTGTCTGCGGCACGGTGCAGGCCGAAAAGGCCGACCGCAACAAGCCCATGAACATCGAGGCCGATGCACTGCGCCACGATGAACTCAAGCAGACCAGTGTCTTCACCGGCAACGTGGTGATGACCAAGGGCACTATCGTGCTGCGCGGCGCGCAGCTCGACGTGCGCCAGGATGCCGAGGGCTATCAGTTCGGCACCGTGATCGCGGCACCGGGCAAGCGCGCGTTTTTCCGGCAAAAGCGCGACACCTTGCCGGGTCAGCCCGATGAGTATGTCGAAGGCGAGGCCGAAGTCATCGAGTACGACGGCAAGGTCGACAACGTCAAGCTGATACGCCGCGGCGAACTGCGCCGCTACCGCGGCACTGCGCTGAGCGACGAGATCACGGGCGCGGTCATCGTCTACAACAACCTCACCGATGTGTTCACCGTCGACGGCCAGGCCCGTGCGCCAGGCGGCGGCAGCACGGCTTCGGGAGGGCGGGTGCGCGCCGTGCTCGCGCCCAAGGAGCAGCCGCCGGCCCCGCCTGCCGCGCCGGCCGCGAACCTGCGTCCCAGCATGACCATCGAACCGAAGAAATGAGCCGCGCTCCGTGAACCCAACCCCGCCCGAATCCAGCCGCCTTGAAGTCAAGCACCTGGCCAAATCCTATGGCAGCCGCAAGGTCGTCAAGGACGTCTCGCTGGCGGTGCAAAAAGGCGAAGTCGTGGGCCTGCTGGGACCCAATGGCGCGGGCAAGACCACGTCGTTCTACATGATCGTGGGCCTGGTGCGCTGCGATGCCGGCGACATCTTCATCGACGGCCAGGCGGTGGGCAACATGCCCATCCACCAGCGCTCGCGCCTTGGGCTGTCGTATCTGCCGCAGGAAGCGTCGATCTTTCGCAAGCTCAGTGTCGAAGACAATGTGCGCGCGGTGCTCGAACTGCAGCGCGACGATGACGGCAAGCCGCTGACGCGCGACGAAATCGAGCGCCGCCTGCTGGCGCTGCTGCAGGAGCTGCGCGTTGACCATCTGCGCGAATCGCCTGCGCTGGCGCTGTCGGGCGGCGAACGCCGGCGCGTCGAGATCGCGCGTGCGCTGGCGACCCAGCCGCGCTTCATTCTGCTGGACGAGCCTTTTGCCGGTATCGATCCCATTGCCGTGATCGAGATCCAGCGCATCATCGGCTTTCTCAAGGCGCGCGGCATCGGTGTACTGATCACCGATCACAATGTGCGCGAAACGCTGGGCATCTGCGATCACGCCTTCATCATCAGCGACGGCCATGTGCTGGCGCAGGGCACGCCTGCGGAGATCGTGGAAAACGCCGATGTACGCCGGGTCTACCTCGGCGAGCACTTCCGGATGTGATGGCCATGTGCATGAGCTTGTGTCGGTCTGAGGGGGAATGCTGTTGAAGCCGGGTCTGTCTCTACGTGTATCGCAGCATCTCGCACTCACGCCCCAGCTGCAGCAATCGATCTGGCTGCTGCAGCTCTCGACGCTGGAGCTGAGCCAGGAAGTCGAGCACATGCTCGACGACAACCCGTTCCTGGAACGCACCACCGAGGAAGCCGAGCGCGAGGAGTTCGGCCTGGCGCAATCCGATGTGCCCGCGCAGCGCGACGACTATGCCGACGACGCCTACGCATCGACTGCGTCGACCAGCGAGAAATCCAGCAGCAGCGAAACCGACGGCAGCGAAGTCACGGCCGCGGCCGATGCCGCACCCGATTGGGAAGGCGACGGCAGCGCCGATCTGGCGCCCGACGACAGCGAATGGGGCGGCGAAGCGCGCGCGCGCAGCGGCGACGACGACACCGAAGCCCAGGATCTGGCACATGGACATGAGTCGCTGACCGATTTCCTGCACCGCCAGGCGCTGTCGCTGCGCCTGGGCGATGTCGATCGCGCGGCGCTGCGCTTCATGATCGAATCGCTCAACGAACATGGCTATCTCGAGGACCCGCTCGAGGAACTCGCCGCGGGCCTGGCCGGGCCCGACGCGCTCGAGGAGCAGGAAGAGCTGGTCCACCATTTCACCGTGGCGCTGCGCCTGCTGCAGTCGCTCGAACCCGTGGGCGTGGGCGCGCGCAACCTGGCCGAATGCCTCACGCTGCAGCTCAAGCACCTGGCGGCGCGCGATGACGAACACACCGACGCCGCGACCGTGCAGACCGCGCTGCGCATCTGCGAGCAGCCCATGGACCTGCTGGCCCGGCGCGATGTGCGCCGGCTGATGCAGGCCTGCGGCGCGAGCGACGAACGCATTCGCGCGGCCATGGCCCTGATCGCGCGGCTGGAGCCGCGGCCCGGCCGGCGCTTTGCCGACGTGGAGCGCAATCTGGTCGTGCCCGACGTGCTGGTGCGCAAGATGGCGCGCAGCAGCGGCGACGGCCAGCCGCAGTTCAGCGTGCAGCTCAACCCCGACGTGATGCCGCGGCTGCGCGTGCACGACATCTATGCCAACGCCTTGCGCGGCCACAAGGGCAGCGAAGGGCATGCAGGACTGCAGCAGCGGCTGCAGGAGGCGCGCTGGTTCATCAAGAACATTCAGCAGCGCTTCGACACCATCCTGCGCGTGTCGCAGGCCATAGTGCAGCGGCAGAAGAACTTCTTCACCCATGGCGAACTCGCGATGCGCCCGCTGGTGCTGCGCGACATCGCCGACGAATTGGGCCTGCACGAGTCGACGATCAGCCGCGTGACCACGGCCAAGTACATGTCGACGCCCATGGGCACCTATGAACTCAAGTATTTCTTCGGCTCGGGCCTGGGCACCGAGACCGGCGGCAATGCGTCGAGCACGGCGGTGCGCGCGCTGATCAAGCAGTTCGTCGCGGCCGAGAACCCGCTCAAGCCGCTGTCGGACAGCCAGCTGGCCGACATGCTCAAGGAGCAGGGCATCGAGTGCGCGCGCCGCACCGTGGCCAAATACCGCGACGTGCTGAAGATCGCGCCGGCCAATTTGCGCAAGTCGCTGTAGCGCCCAGGGTCTGGCAACATGACCTCGAATGTTCGCACTTCACGGCAAACGCGTATCCTTGCCCCCCTGCTATGAATCAACTGCAACTGTTTTTGCCCTGCGCCGCCGGCGTTGAGGACTATCTGGCCGATGAGGCCCACCGTATCACGGGGCTCACGGGACACGACCTGCTCGTCGGCCGCGGCGGCGTGATGCTGCGCGCCTCGTGGCGCGATGCGCTGCTGCTCAACCTGCACAGCCGGCTCGCGCAGCGCGTGCTGGTGCAGCTGTCGACCTCGCAGTACCGCAACGAGAACGACCTGTACCGCGCGGCCAGCGAAGTGGCCTGGGAAATCTGGTTCACTCCGCGCCAGAGCTTCAAGATCGAAGTCACGTCCCAGCACAGCCCGCTGACCAGCCTGAATTTCGCCGCGCTGCGCGTCAAGGACGCGATCGCCGACCGCTTCCGCGCCAAGACCGGCGTGCGCCCCGACGTCGAGACCCGTTATCCCGATGTGCGCGTGCACCTGCACTTGACCACGGACGAGGCAACCATCTACATGGACACTTCGGGCGAAGCGCTGTTCAAGCGCGGCTGGCGCGAAGACAAGGGCGATGCCCCGCTCAAGGAAACGCTGGCCGCGGCAATGATTGCCGCCACCGGCTGGGACCCGCATGGCGACAATCCGCAGCCGCTGTACGACCCCTGCTGCGGCAGCGGCACGGTGGTGATCGAGGCCGCGCAGATCGCCTGCAGGATTCCTCCGGGCATCCAGCGCCGCTTTGCGTTCGAGAAGCTCGTGCCGTTCCAGCCCCATGTCTGGGAAGCCATCGTGCGCCAGGCCGAAGACGCGATCTGCGAAAGCCCGGTGGGCATCTATGGCTCCGACGTCTCGCACCGCATGGTCGATTTCGCCGAACGCAATGCCGAGCGCGCGGGCGTGGCCCGGGCCGTGAATCTGCGCGGCGGTGATGCGCTGCAGCGCATGCCGCCCAGCGAGCAGCCCGGCGTGATGGTGCTGAACCCGCCTTACGGCGAGCGTATCGCCGCGGCCGGCACCGCGGGCCGCAATGCGGCCGAGCGCATGGGCCAGGTGGAGCAGGTTGGGCGCGAAACCGCGCAGACCGAGGACGGCGTCGAGTTCTTCAATGAACTCGCCTCGCACTGGAAGAAGAACTACAGCGGCTGGCAGGCGTGGATGCTCACGCCCGACCTCAAGCTGCCCGGCAAGATGCGCCTCAAGGAGTCGCGCCGCGTGCCGCTGTGGAACGGTCCCATCGAATGCCGCATGTTCCGCTTCGACATGATCAAGGGCGCGGTCAAGCCGCGCAAGAACGCCGACGGCGCAGCGCCCCAGGCATGAAGATCGTGCTGCGCTGGCCGCAGTGCAATGCGGCTGCGGACGGCGTGGTGCCACGTCCCCTGGTGCTCGATACCAACATGGTGCTGGATCTGCTGGTCTTTGACGACCCGGCGATCGCGCCGCTGCGCGCCTTGCTCGCCAACGGCGAGCTGCGCTGGATCGCCGATGCCGCGCAGCGCGTGGAACTCGAGCGCGTGCTGGGTTATCCACAGATCGCGCCGCGCCTGGCTTTCTACGGCCTGAGCAGCGCAAGCGTGCTCGCGGCCTTCGATGCCGGAGTCGACTATCAGCCCGAGGCGCCCGCGATCCAGATCGTCTGCAAGGACCCCGACGACCAGCACTTTCTCGCGCTTGCGGTGCAGCACCGCGCCTTGCTGCTGAGCAAGGACAAGGCCGTGCTGGTGCTGCGCAAGCGCCTGGCGCTGCGCGGCGCCACCGTGGGCAATCTGCTGCTCGCTCCCCAGGCCGAACCCGCGCTCGCGGGCTGAATCCCCCCGGCGCCATTGCGCGCCGGGATACTCCCATGCCCGGCTGTGACTATGCCGGGCGGCTACACTGCCGGCAATTGTTTGCTGCGTTCCCGCGCAGCCCCGGCCGTGTCGCGCTCCTGTGATGGCTGCGGCCTCCACGAAAGTTTCACCATGACCGAACAAAACACTCCCATTCCCGCCGATGAAGAACTGGCGGCCGCCGATGCGGCGCTGGACGGCGACGCGCTCGAAGAACTGGATCTGATTCTCGAAGACCTGCGCTCGCGCGGCGAGGAAATTCCCCAGTGGGAATTCTGCGACGGCTTCCTCACGGCCCTGGTCTGCACGCGCCGCGCGATTCCCGCGGCCGAATACCTGCCCATGCTGCTGGGCGACGGCGCCGAACTCGAAGTCACCGCAGGCCAGCCCCTGCCCAAGATCGAAGCGTTCAAGGACATCGAGCAGCAGGAACGTTTCCTGGCGCTGTGGCAGGCGCGCTGGGATGAGGTTTCCCAGCAGCTGGACGCCGACGTGAAGACGCTCGACGACGAACGCACCTTCCAGCCCGAAGCCATGGACATGCGCGGCGCGATCGCCAGCCTGCCCGAGGAAGAGCGCGCCGAAATGGAAGGCCAGGAGATTCCCTCGTTTGGCCAGGTCTGGGCGCTGGGCTTCATGTTTGCCGTCGAAAACTGGCCCGAAGAGTGGGCCGCTCCGCGCGACAAGGAAGCCGCGCAGTGGCTGGACGCCGCGCTCGAATCGGTCGTTGCGCTGACCGAAGACGACACCGGCAAGCCCGAAGTCTGCATGTACGACGAAAACGGCCCGGCCAGCACCAGCCAGGCGCGCGTGGAGCAGTTCGGCGAAGCCATCTGGGGCATCTATGACCTGCGCCAGCTGTGGAAGAGCATGGGCCCGCGCCAGGAGACCATCGTCAAGGGCGTGCAGCCCGGACGCAACGATGCCTGCCCCTGCGGCAGCGGCAAGAAGTTCAAGAAGTGCCACGGGGCATAACTTAACCACCCCCTGAGCGGCTGACGCCGCTTCCCCCTCTCATCCTGCGGTGGAGGGGGACGGCACCCTTGCTGCGCGACGGCGCTTGCTCGGTGCCCCTGGCCTGGGGCACGCCAGTTTCATAGGCAGTGCCCAGTGCCTCGCCTCTCTTGTTCTTGGCAGGGGGCGCTGCGTGCGCCTTGATCGTTATGGCCACACCTTTTCTTTCCCGTCTGCGCGCCGAATGGGCGCCGAGCATTCCGCGTGAACTGCTGGCCGGCGCGGTCGCGACGTTTGCGCTGATTCCCGAAGTCATCGCGTTCTCGTTTGTCGCCGGCGTCGATCCGGCCGTGGGGCTTTACGCGTCGTTCGTGATCAGCATCGTCATCGCTTTCGCGGGCGCGCGCCCGGCGATGGTGTCGGCGGCCGCGGGCTCGGTGGCACTCGTTGCCGCGCCGCTGGTGGCCGCGCATGGCCTGTCGTATCTGCTGGCCGCGGGCCTGCTTGCGGGCCTGGTGCAGATCCTGTTCGGCTGGCTGCGCATGGGGCTGCTGGTGCGCTTCGTCTCGAGCTCGGTGCGCACCGGCTTTGTCAACGCGCTGGCCATCCTGATCTTCAGCGCCCAGCTGCCCCATCTGGAGAAGGCCAACGGCGCGGGCTGGGCGCTGCTGGCGCTGGGCCTGGCGCTGATCTACGGCCTGCCGTGGATGGCGCGCCGCCTGAACTTCGCGGCGCTGGCCGCAATTCCTTCACCGCTGATCTGCGTGCTGGTGCTGACGCTGCTGGCCGCGGGCCTGGGCCTGCCGGTGGCAACCGTCGCCGATCTGGGCCATCTGCCCGATGCGCTGCCGTCGTTTGGCCTGCCCGACGTGCCACTGGTCTGGGACACGCTGCGCATCATCTTGCTGCCGGCCATTGCCATTGCCATGGTGGGCCTGCTCGAGTCGGTGCTCACCGCGGCCGTGGTCGATGAAATGACCAATACGCCCAGCGACAAGAACCGCGAATGCACGGGCCTGGGCCTGGCGAATGTCGCGGCCAGCTGCTTTGGCGGCATTGCGGGCTGCGGCATGATAGGCCAGGCCGTGGGCAATGTGACCTATGGCGGGCGCGGCCGGCTGTCGACGCTGTTTGCCGGCGTGTTCCTGCTGCTGCTGATCGTGCTGCTCAAGCCCTGGGTGGCGCTGGTGCCGGTCGTGGCGCTGGTGGCCATCATGGTCACGGTGTCGGTGGCCACGTTCAACTGGGCCAGCATAGGCGAGATCGCACGCCATCCCAAGACTTCGACGACGGTGATGCTGGCCACGGTGGTGCTGACGCTCATCACGCACAACCTGGCCGTGGGCGTGGCCGTGGGCGTGCTGCTCAGCGGCGTGTTCTTCATGGCCAAGGTGTCGCAGCTGCTGCAGGTGCGCAGCGCAGACGACGATCTGGCGGGAACGCGCACCTGGACGGTTTCGGGCCAGGTGTTCTTTGCCTCGGCCGATGCGCTGGTCGACGCGTTCGACGTGCGCGGCGCCGAAGGGCGCGCGGTGCGCATCGATGCCAGCGGCGCGCAGTTCTGGGACATCACCGCCGTGGCCGCGCTGGAGAAAGTCGTGCAGCGGCTGCGCGCGCATGGCTGCGCTGTCGAAGTCACGGGGCTCAGTGCCAGCAGCCGGCAACTGATGGAAAGAGTGAAGTAACGGCTTTTTAGCGCAGGCCGTTCATGGTTCGACGGGGTCGCCTAGACAGGCTCACCACGAACGGGAAAACCGTTCGGGCTGAGCTCGTCGAAGCCCAGACTTGAACCGAGCAGCTACCCCAAGCGCCGCAGCAAGCCCTGGAGCGCATGCTCCACCGTCTGCTGTCGCACCGCGGCGCGATCGCCGTCGAAGCGCCGGCATTCGGCATCGGCGTGGCCGTCAATGCACCAGCCGAACCAGACCGTGCCCACGGGCTTGGCGGCCGAGCCGCCGCCGGGGCCGGCGACGCCGGTGACCGCCACGCTGCAGCGGGCGCGCGAATGCGCGACCGCGCCCCGGGCCATGGCCAGGGCCACGGCTTCGCTCACCGCGCCATGGGCGTCTATGAGCGCCGCGTCCACGCCCAGCATCTCGGTCTTGGCCTGGTTGGAATAGCTCACGAAACCGCGTTCGAACCAGTCGCTGGAACCCGCGATGTCGGTGCAGGCGCCGGCGATCAGGCCGCCGGTGCAGCTTTCGGCCGTGGCCATCTGCGCGCCGCGCGTCCGCAGCGCGGTCGCAAGTTCGGTCACAAGTGCTTCAGTCATGGAGTCAGAAGAAGAAATGGCGCCACAGCGCGATGGTCAGCAGCGTGCAGCCCGCAGCGATCAGGTCGTCGAACATGATGCCTATGCCGCCGCGCCAGCCAAAGCCCTTGAACAGCTGATCTGCCCAGCGCACGGGCTGGGGCTTGACGGCGTCGAAGAAGCGGAACAGCGCGAATGCGCACAGCTGGCCCCACCAGCCCATGGGCATGCAAAGCCACAGCACCAGCCAGATGCCCACGACTTCATCCCAGACGATGTGGCCGGGGTCGGCGACGCGCATGTGCTGGGCGGTGACGGCGCAGGCCCAGCAGCCCACGATCAGCGAGCCGGCAATGATCCAGCCGATCTGGGACGGCGTGAACCAGAGCTGCAGCAGCAGGAACGTGAGCCAGCCCCAGAGGCTGCCCACCGTGCCCGGCGCGATGCGGCCCAGGCCCGAGCCCTGGCCCAGCGCAATGAAATGCGCGGGGTGGGTCATCATGAAGCGCATGCTGGGGCGGTAGGGCGCCGGCGGCTTGCGGGTGGGACGGGGGGCTTCAGCAGGCGTGGCAAAAGGGCGTGACATACGTGAATCAAAAGTGTTTTGACAATCAATAGTTTAATTCTATTGATGCCATGGCCTGGCATTTGTGAGAGTATGCGCCGCCGCCCCGACCGCTCAAACGGAAAAATGATCGAACGATGCGTAGCGTTTGACCAGCTCCTGTCCCTGCGCGTCGAGCAGCCGCAGTCCGGACCGTGCCTGTGCGCTGCCGATGCGCGTGACGGGCGTGTCACTGGCCCGGGCCGCGGCTGCGACCTGGGCGCGCATTTCTGGCGCGGCGGTAAAGCACAGTTCGTAGTCGTCGCCGCCGGCCAGCGTGCATTGCCGGATCAGTTCCTCATTCTCCGTCAGGCCGGCCGCCAGCAGCGCACCGGTGAGCCGTGTATCGATGCAGGCGCCCACGCGCGACTGCGCGAGGATATGCCCCAGATCGCCCAGCAGGCCGTCGCTGACGTCCAGCGCGCTGCTGGCGATGCCGCGCAAGGCCTGGCCCAGCGCCACGCGCGGTGTCGGCATTTCGAGCCGCAGTCGGGCTGCGGCCAGCGTGGCCGGCGGCAGCGTCACATGGCCCTGCAGGGCTTCCAGCGCCAGGCGTGCATCGCCCAGGGTGCCGCTGACGTAGATGTCGTCGCCGGCGCGCGCGCCGCTGCGCAGCAGCGCCTGGCCCGCAGGCACTTCGCCAAAGACGGTGATGCAGATGTTGAGCGGGCCTTGCGTGGTGTCGCCACCGATCAGCTCGCAGTCGTGCGCGTCGGCCAGCGCCAGCAGGCCCTGGGCAAATGCGCCCACCCAGGCGGTGTCGGCACGCGGCAGCGACAGCGCCAGCGTGAAGGCCAGCGGCCGTGCGCCGCAGGCCGCGAGGTCGCTGAGGTTGACGGCGAGCGCTTTGTGGCCCAGGCGCAGCGGATCCACATCGGCGAAGAAGTGCCGGCCCTCGACCAGCATGTCGCTGGACACCGCGAGCTGCATTCCCGGCGTGGGCGCAAGCAGCGCGCAGTCGTCGCCCACGCCCAGCGCGGCGCGGCGCACGGGGCGCGTGAAGAACGTGCGTATCAGATCGAATTCACCCATCTCAAGGCTTTCTGAATTTAGTTCACTGCCGTGCGATACCGGCGTGAGCCAGGTCAGGGACACCGAGCAAGGGCCGCCCCGCAGCGAGGGTGTCGTCCCCCTCCACCGAAGGTTGAGAGGGGGAAGCGCGGGGTGGCCCGGCCACGAAGTCGCTCAGGGGGTGATTCATATTGGCTGTCCGCGAAAGCGCATGGCGGCCTGGCGGCTGGTCTCGGCGAGCAATTGCTCCTCGCGCTGGCGATCGCGCAGCCAGCGCGCGTCGTTCTGGCCTTTCTCGACGTCGGTGCGCAGCAGGTGCAGCGAAGGCGCGGCGCCCTGGCGCGCGGCGTGGCTGGCGATCTGGTCCATGGTGTGCAGGATATGCTCGCGCAGCGGCTGATGCCGGCCCGTGCCCGGGTCCACATAGACTGCCTCGAGCCCGAAACGGCAGGCCTGGAAGCGGTTGTAGGTGTAGACCAGATAGTCGTCCTCGCTGGGCGTGAACGGCTGGGTGTCGAGAAACCAGGCCGCAAGCGATTGCACATAGCCCGAGAGCGCGGCCGCGCGCTCTATGGTCAGCGGCGTGTCGAACACGCGTATCTCTATGGTGCCGAACTCGGGCTTGGGCCGGATGTCCCAGTAGAAGTCCTTCATGCTCTTGACCACGCCCGTGCCGGTCATCTTGTCGAAGTAGTTCTCGAATTCGCCCCAGGTCAGCACGCAGGGCGCGCGGCCCGAGAGAGGGAAGGCGAACACCGAGTTCAGCCGCGCCGAATCGAAGGCCGTGTCCTGGCCCTGCACATAGGGGCTGGACGCCGACAGCGCGATGAAATGCGGAATGTAGCGCGACATGCGGTGCAGCATCAGCAGCGCGGCATCGGCATCGGGGCAGCCGATGTGCACATGCTGGCCGAAGATGGTGAACTGCTGGGCGAGATAACCGTAGAGATCGGACAGTTCGCGAAACCGCGGCTTGTCGTAGATGCGCTGCTCGTGCCATTTCTGGAACGGGTGGGTGCCGCCGCCCGCGATCGCGATGTTGAGCTTGTCGGCATTGCGCACCAGCGCGTCGCGTATGGGGGTGAGCTGGCCCAGCACTTCGGACGCCGAGTGGCAGATGGCCGTCGAGATCTCGATCATGCTGCTGGTCATCTCGGGCACCACGCTGCCGGGCAGCGGAGTTTTCGCCATCAGGCGCAGCATGTCTTCGGCGTAGGGCGCGAGATCGTAGTCGTGGGTGTTGAGCAGTTGCAGCTCGAGCTCCACACCCAGCGTCAGCGGTTCGGAATGGTGAAAGGCTTCAAGGGGCATTGCGGTCTCCGGGAGCGTTGCTGCGGTCCAGCAGCCTCAGGGTCTTGGTGCTTTCACCCGCGCGGCGGAACGCCAGGCTGGCGACCACGGCGCCGATCAGCTCCATCATCAGAATCATCGGCAGGGCGACGCGCGAAATCATCTGGCCGCTGTCGGGCGCGGCGGCGACGAACTGCGAGGCCAGCAGCAAGGCCACGGAAGACATCGGCGCCATCGCGCAGCTGACCCACATCGCCTGGCGCCAGCTCGCGCCGCTGCCCACATTGCCCAGGCCCACGCCTATGGTCTTGGCCAGCAGGCGCACGATGATCACGGCCAGCACCACGCCGGCCAGCGGCAGGTTCCAGTCGGCCTGGGCGGCCACGGTGGAGACCAGCACGAACATCATCATGGTCAACAGCGTGGAGGCCGTGCCCAGCTGGCGCGGCCAGGCCCAGGGGCGGGGATGCAGGTGCTTGAGCAGCATGCCGCCGAGCAGCGCGGCCAGCGGCGCCGAGCCGCCCAGGTGGGCGGTCACGGCCGTGCCCGCGGCGATCAGCGCGAGCACCAGAATCGAGGTGTTTTCGCTGGTCGGGCTCATGACGCGCAAGGCCAGGCGCATCAGCAGCGACAGCACGGCCGCGACCAGAATGGAGACACCCAGCACCACGGCCACGGCGGAGGTGCCGTCGAGCAGCGTCTGTCCGGGACGGTGGAACACTTCGGATTGGGCGCTGCCCAGCGTCAGCGCGTAGAGCGTCGACAGCGTGGCCAGCACCATGGAGCGGTCGGTCACCGCACCGGCGGCGCGCATGTCGGTGATCACGCGCGACAGCACCAGCGGCGAGGCCGCCATGGCCACCATCGCGATCGGGCTGGCGACATCGGCGGGTGTATCGAGCCAGCGCAGCAGCCACAGCACGGAGAAATAGGTGAGCGCGGCTTCGGCAATGCTCTGCACCAGCACCATGGGGTTGTGGCGGAACCAGCGCAGCGGAATGCGGCCGCCGCATTCGAACAGCACCAGCGAGACGCCGAGTTCGAGCATGAACAGGCTGATGCCCTGCAGCGGCCAGGGCGCGCCGCTGAAACCCGCGAAGCCGACCAGAGCGCCGACCATGGAATAGCCTATGACCTTGGGCAGACCGAGATAGCGCTGGCACAGCGAGCCGCCGATGGTGGCCAGTGCCAGCAGCAGCGACCATTGCAGCGTCACCAGGCCGGCAGACGGACGCAGCCATTGCGCCCAAAAGCCCGTCAAATTCTCCATTGTTTTTTCCTCCTTCTGGTGATGGCGTGTTTCCCGCCCCCGTCACGGGCGGGAAACTGCCCGAGGCACTTTATCCTGCCGGCCCCGGGGGGGCTTGCAGGACAAGTCCTTCTTCAAGGTTTGAAGAAACTCAGCGGCGCCTGGCGCAGCCGCGCGCGGATCGCGCGGTAGATGCGCGCGCGGTCCACGCCGCTCACGTTGTGCGCGCGCACCGCGAGACGGAACGCCAGCAGGAAGCTGACGATAACATTCAGCGCGCCGTTGAACGGCAGCATGGCCATGGCCCACCAGAAGGCACTGCTGTGCAGCATTTCCGTGCCCAGCGTCATGCTGGCCACGCCGATCTGGCCGGCCGACAGCGTGATGTGGCGCACTTCAAGGCCCAGGCCGAAGAAGCCGACGAAGGCCGGCACCAGACCCAGCATCAGGCCCAGCGAGATGTTCGCCGCGAAGCCCGAAATGTTCTTGCGCAGGAAGTGCGCCCAGCGGTCGGCGCGCGCCGCGCCCAGGAAGTCGGTGATGCGCGGGTTGTAGCGTATCGCCGAGTCCATGCGCCGCAGAACGAACCAGTTTTCCGCCCAGCCCGCGACCAGGCTGCTGGAGAACAGCAGCACGCCGGTGAATGCCGCGAACAGCACCGACGGGCCCAGCAGGCTCAGCGAATCGAGCACCTGGTCGGCATGCCCGACATCGAGCGGCGGATGGCCGAAGGCCTTGAGGAAAATCCACGAAAGACCCAGCGCCGCGGGCAGCACGACCAGCACGTTGCCCAGGATGGCCGCCACCTGCGAGCGCGCGAGATTCGCGACTTCGGTGACGAAGTCCTCGACCGACTTCTGGTCGGGCAGCTCCTTGAGCTTGGCGGCCATCGCCGGCGCGGTCATTGCCGGCTGCTTGGTGGCGACGGTGAACATCAGCATCTGGATCAGCACGAAGCTGAACGCGTAGTTCATGCCCGCGAGCAGGCCGCCCCAGAATGCCGAAAGCGCGAGCGAAGCCAGCGCAAACTTCATCAGCGTGGTGAAGGCCATCACCATGCCGCCGCCCGCGGCCTTGCCCACCATGGCGCGGTATTCGGCGGCGTTGCGCGTGATGTAGTGCTCGCCGGTTTCGGCGCTGCGCTCGACCACCTTGGCGGCGAGCAGCGAGGAGTTGGCCGAGAACAGCGCGCGCAGGCTGCGGCGCTCGCGCGCCACGCCGACCAGGTGGGCCAGCAGCGGCGCGGCTTCGGCCACCGGGCGCTCGGACGTCAGGCAGTCCAGCAGCCGGCGCACGCGCACGATGCGTTCGCGCAGCTGGCGCAGCCGGAACACCAGGCCGACGGAAATGCCTTCGGATTCGAAATGGGCGTAGATCGTCGCCGTCGCCGCGCGGCAGGCGTCAAGCCGTTCGCGCAGCCGCTGTTCCGCGGCCAGCAGGCGATCGGGCGTGCGCAGCGCAAGCATCACTTCGACGCGCAGGTTTTCCACGTCATGGATCAGCGCGTGGAACGGCTGGGCGTGGCGTGCGCTGTGGCTCATGCGCAGGCGCAGCTCGGGCGCGAAGCCGGTCGACAGGATCTGGCCGGCGCAATAGGTGATCGCGCTGAGCAGCGTCTGCTGCCAGTACGACGGGCCGTCCTGGTGCGCCGCGACCAGCAGGCGCAGGCGCGCGAGCAGTTCGGCGTCCAGCGCATTGAGCCAGCGCGCGTCGAACTCGTCGGGCAGCGCCAGCATGAACAGCTCGGAGGCATCGATGGTCTCGGGGCTCGCGGGCAGCAGCTTGTAGCGCAGGCGCTCGTTCAATTCGCTGGCCAGCGCGGTGCGCGGCGCAAAGCCGAAGTCGGCCAGCAGCGTGGTGATGTCGACGGTCTCGATGAACCGCTGCCACCAGGCCTGCATGCGCGCGCAGGCCGCGGGGTCGGCTTCAAGCGCATCGATGAATTCGCGTACGCGGTCCACGGCCAGCTCGACAGACGGCGCGGGCGCGCGCACCCAGGCCAGCAGATGGATCAGCCACAGGTGGCGTTGCGCGAGATCGGCCTCGGGGTCGAGTTCCAGCAGGAGCAGCGGCAGGTCGTAAGCGGTGCGCTTCATTCAGTGCAATATGCGGTCGTTCAACGGGCGCGCGTCGGCGCCGGAGTCGAAGGCTTCGAGCATGAACAAGCGGATGGGGGCGGTGAAGGTCTCGCCTTCATCGGTCACGCACAGGTAGCTGCCGTGCATCGTGCCGCTGGACGTGCGCAGTTCGCAGCCGCTGCTGTACTGGAAGGATTCGCCAGGCTGTAGCAGCGGCTGGTGGCCGATCACACCCAGGCCTTTGACCTCCTCGGTGTGGCCGTTGCTGTCACTGATGACCCAGTGGCGCGCAATCAACTGCGCGGGCGTTCGGCCCGCGTTGGTGATGGTGATGGTGTAGGCAAAGCGGAACACGCCGGCTTCCGGCGCAGATTGCTCTGGCAGGTATTCGGGCTGTACCTCGATCTGAAAGTCGTTGGTCGGCATGGCGCAATAGTAACTGCGACAATTGACGCATGAGCCGCACCTTCCACATCGCCCCCTCTATTCTGTCCGCCGACTTCTCCCGCCTCGGGGAAGAAGTCCGCAGCGTCATTGCTGCCGGCGCCGACTGGATCCACTTCGACGTCATGGACAACCATTACGTTCCCAACCTGACTTTCGGCCCCATGATCTGTGAGGCTTTGAAGCCCCACGCCAAGACCGCCGAAGGCCTTGCCGTACCCATCGACGTGCATTTGATGGTGCAGCCTGTCGATGCACTGGCCCAGGCGTTCGCCCAGGCCGGCGCCGACTACATCAGCTTCCACCCCGATGCGTCGACCCACGTGCACCGCAGCGTGCAGGCCATCAAGTCGCACGGCTGCAAGGCCGGTCTGGTGTTCAATCCCGCCGCGTCGCTCGACGTGCTGGACTGGATGATCGACGACATCGACCTGATCCTGCTGATGAGCGTCAACCCCGGTTTCGGCGGCCAGAGCTTCATCGACAGCACCTTCCGCAAGATCGAGGACGCGCGCCGGCGCATCGAGGCTTCGGGCAAGGACATCCGCCTTGAAGTCGACGGCGGCATCAAGGGCGATAACATCCGCCGCGTCGCCGACGCCGGTGCCGACACCTTTGTCGCCGGCAGTGCGATCTTCGGCAAGCCCGACTACCGCGCCGTGATCGACGGCATGCGTCAGGCCTTGGCCTGATCCTTCCCGCCCGGCAGACTGCCGGGCAGGGCGGTGGGTGGCCTACGCCTGCCGCCATTCATTACGTCTGCACCATGCTTTTGCCCCATCCCGCCCTTCGCTCCTTCAACTTCGACGCCGCCATCGTGGATCTGGACGGCACCATGGTCGATACGCTGGGCGACTTCAGCGCCGCGCTCAACGCCATGCTCGCCGATCTGCGGCTGCCGGCCATTGCCGCCGCGTCCATCGAGACCATGGTGGGCAAGGGCTCCGAGCATCTGATTCGCAGCGTGCTGGCTTATGTCGAAGTCGCCGATATCGAAGCGGTCTACCCCCAGGCCTGGGAACGCTATCAGCACCATTACCTGGCGATCAACGGCCAGCATGCCGAGGTGTATGCGGGCGTGCGCGAAGGGCTCGAAGCCTTGCGCGCCCAGGGCCTGCGCCTGGCCTGCCTGACCAACAAGCCGCTGTCGTTTGCCCAGCCGCTGCTCGCGGCCAAAGGCTTGGCGGGCCTGTTCGAGCAGGTGTTCGGCGGCGACTCGTTCGAGCGCAAGAAACCCGACCCGCTGCCGCTGCTCAAGACCTGCGAAGCGCTGGGCAGCGCGCCCAGGCACACGCTGATGATCGGCGACTCGAGCAACGACGCCAAGGCCGCGCGCGCCGCGGGCTGCCCCGTGGTGCTGGTCAGCTATGGCTACAACCATGGCGAGCCGGTGCGCGACGTCGATGCCGAGGCCTGCATCGACAGCCTGGTGGAACTGACGCGGGCGGGCGAGCCGTTGAGCGCTTGACTTGAGGGCGGCCGTTCATGGTTCGACGCGCCCGGCGAGGGAGCTCACCACGAACGCTTCTCACCGTTCGTCCTGAGCCTGCCTCGCCGGCCGCGTCGAAGGATGAACGTCCTGCGCTCCAGCCACGGTTAAAGCCGGCCATTTGTCTGGCGGCCCCCGCGGGTTTGCTACACTTTGCGCCATGTTCATTCACCGCAAGTTCATTGCAGGTCTCAAGGACCGGGGAGCCTGGCCCTGGCGCAAGCCTACGCACTTGAACGCTTGATGGCACCTGGGGCACGTCCCAGCGTGCACCCGTGGCCCTAGACGGGCCGTTAGATTGAACTGCGGTACGCGCTGTATTTCCCGAACGGAAACCGCCTGCCGCCCCGAGCTGGGAGCTCCTTCTGTGATCACAGAACTCGAATTCAAAAGCCTGTCCGCGCAAGGCTTCAACCGTATTCCATTGATGGTCGAGGCCTTTGCCGACCTCGAAACCCCGCTGTCGCTGTACCTCAAGCTGGCCCATGCCCAGGGCGACGGCAAGTACAGCTTTCTGCTCGAATCCGTGGTCGGCGGTGAGCGCTTCGGCCGCTACAGCTTCATCGGCCTGCCCGCGCGCAGCCTGCTGCGCGCCAGCGGCTTTGGCGCCGACGCGAAGACCGAAGTCGTGACCGACGGCCAGGTGGTGGAAACGCATGCAGGCAATCCGCTGGACTTCATTGCCGCCTACCAGCAGCGCTTCAAGGTCGCGCTGACGCCCGGCATGCCGCGCTTTTGCGGCGGACTGGCCGGCTATTTCGGCTACGACGCGGTGCGCTACGTCGAGAAAAAGCTCGAGAAGTCGTGCCCGCCCGACGACCTGGGCTGCCCCGACATCCTGCTGCTGCAGTGCGAGGAAGTCGCGGTCATCGACAACCTGTCGGGCAAGCTGTACCTGATCGTCTACGCCGACCCGTCGCAGTCCGAAGCCTATTCGCGCGGCAAGAAGCGCCTGCGCGAACTCAAGGAGCAGCTGCGCTACTCGGTCAGCGCACCCCAGCTCAAGCCCAGCGAAAGCCACCCGGCGCAGCGCAGCTTTGCCAAGGCAGATTACATTGCCGCGGTCGAGCAGGCCAAGGAAATGATTGCCGCGGGCGACTTCATGCAGGTGCAGGTCGGCCAGCGCATCCACAAGCGCTACACGCAAAGCCCGCTGAGCCTGTACCGCGCGCTGCGCTCGCTCAATCCCAGCCCCTACATGTACTACTACCACTTCGGAGATTTCCATGTGGTGGGGGCCAGCCCGGAAATCCTGGTGCGCCAGGAAAAGACGCCCGAGGGCCAGAAGATCACCATCCGCCCGCTGGCCGGAACGCGCCCGCGCGGCGCCACGCCCGAAGCCGACAAGGCCACCGAGATCGAGCTGATCAACGACCCCAAGGAACGCGCCGAGCATGTGATGCTGATCGACCTGGCGCGCAACGACATCGGCCGCATCGCGCGCACCGGCAGCGTCAAGGTCACCGAGGCCTTCGCGGTCGAGCGCTACAGCCATGTGATGCACATCGTCAGCAACGTCGAAGGCCTGCTCAATGAGGGCATGACCAGCATGGACGTGCTCAAGGCGACCTTCCCCGCGGGCACGCTGACCGGCGCGCCCAAGGTGCACGCGATGGAAGTCATTGACCAGCTCGAGCCCGTCAAGCGCGGCATCTACGGCGGTGCCTGCGGCTATCTGAGCTTTGCGGGCGACATGGACGTGGCGATCGCCATCCGCACCGGCGTGATCAAGGACGGCATGCTGTATGTGCAGGCCGCGGCCGGCGTGGTCGCCGACTCGGTGCCCGAGATGGAATGGCGCGAAACGGAACACAAGGCGCGCGCACTGCTGCGCGCCGCGGAATTGGTAGAGGAAGGACTGGAATGAGCCGCGCAATCGACAAGGTGCCGCACTGCACCGACATGACCGAAGTGCGCCAGGGCGTGAACGCGCTCGACGACATCCTCGTGCCGCTGCTGGTGCAGCGCAGCGGCTTCATGACCCAGGCGGCGCGCGTGAAGAACGACGCGCAACTGGTGCGCGACGAAGCGCGCATCGAGGCCATCGTGGAGCGCGTGCGCGCCCAGGCCCAGGCCGAAGGCGGCAGCCCCGAGCTGATCGAGCAGGTCTACCGCGCGATGATGGAGCTGTTCATCGCCTACGAACACCAGGAACTCGCGCGCCTGCGCGCCGCTGGCCTGGCCCCTCAGGCTGACAAGGAGTGAAGCCATGAAACTCCTGATGATCGACAACTACGACAGCTTCACCTACAACATCGTGCAGTACTTCGGCGAACTCGGCGCCGAAGTCAGCGTGGTGCGCAACGACGAAATCACGCTCGAGGAACTGGCGCAGCGCATGCAGGCCGAAGGCAGCGAGCGCCTGGTGGTCTCGCCCGGACCCTGCTCGCCGGCCGAAGCCGGCATTTCGGTCGCGGCCATCCAGCATTTCGCCGGCAAGCTGCCCATCCTGGGCGTGTGCCTGGGCCACCAGAGCATTGGCGCGGCGTTTGGCGGGCGCATCATCCGCGCCCAGCAGCAGATGCACGGCAAGACCAGCGTGATCACCACCACGCAGTCGGGCGTGTTTGCCGATCTGCCCGCGCAGTTCACCGTCAACCGCTACCACTCGCTGGTGATCGAGCGAGCGAGCCTGCCCGACGTGCTGGAGATCACCGCCACCAGCGAGGACGGCGAGATCCAGGGCGTGCGCCATCGCGAGCTCGCCATCCAGGGCGTGCAATTCCACCCCGAAAGCATACTGACTGAGCACGGCCACGCGATGCTGCGCAACTTCCTGGAACAAAAGGCCTGAGACCCGGTATGCAACAGATCACTCCCCAGGCTGCGCTGCAGCGCACCATCGAACACCGCGAAATCTTCCATGACGAAATGCTGCACCTGATGCGCATGATCATGGGCGGCGAAATGTCCCCGCTGATGACCGCGGCCATCCTCACGGGCCTGCGCGTGAAGAAGGAAACCATTGGCGAGATCACGGCCGCCGCGCAGGTGATGCGCGAGTTCTCGCTGCGCGTGCAGGTGGCCGACAAGACCCATCTGGTCGACATCGTCGGCACCGGCGGCGACGGCGCCAACACCTTCAACATCTCGACCTGCTCGATGTTCGTCATTGCCGCGGCCGGCGGCAAGGTGAGCAAGCATGGCGGGCGCAGCGTCTCGAGCAAGAGCGGCAGCGCCGACGCGATGGAAGCGCTGGGCGTCAACCTGAACCTGTCGGCCGAAGATATCGCGGCCTGCATTGCCGAAGTCGGCATAGGCTTCATGTTCGCGCCCAACCACCACCCGGCGATGAAGAACGTCGCCGCGGTGCGCAAGGAACTGGGCGTGCGCACGCTGTTCAACATCCTCGGGCCGCTCACCAACCCGGCGAGCGCACCGAACATCCTGATGGGCGTGTTCCATGAAGACCTCGTGGGCATCCAGGTGCGCGCGCTGCAGCGCCTGGGCGCCGAGCATGCGCTGGTCGTCTACGGCCGCGACGGGCTCGACGAAATCAGCCTGGGCGCGAGCACGCTGGTCGGCGAGCTCAAGGACGGCGCGGTGCACGAATACGAGATCCACCCCGAAGACTTCGGGCTGCAGATGGCCAGCACGCGCTCGCTGCGCGTCGAGAACCCCGAGGAATCAATGGCCATGCTGCGCGGCGTGCTCCAGGGCGCCAAGGGTCCGGCACGCGATATCGTGTGCCTCAACGCAGGCGCGGCGCTGTACGCGGCGAATGTCGTTCCCAGCATTGCCGAAGGCCTGCTGCGCGCGCAGCAGGTGATAGACAGCGGCGCGGCGCTGGCCAAGCTGCAGCAGCTGATCGCAAAGTCGCAGGCGCTGTCGAGCGCCCGCGCGGTTTGAATTTTTCCCCGATACCGAAAGCTTCCCATGTCCGACATCCTCAACAAGATCGTGGCGGTCAAGCGCGAAGAACTCGCCGCTGCCCGCAAACGCATGCCGCTGGCCGACATGCGCCGCGACGCCGAAAGCCGTGTGCTCACGCGTGATTTCGAAGGCGCGCTGCGCGCAAAGATCGCCAAGGGCCATGCGGCGGTGATCGCCGAAGTCAAGAAGGCCAGCCCGTCCAAGGGCGTGATACGCGCCGACTTCATTCCCGCCGACATCGCGCAAAGCTATGCCGATGGCGATGGCAAGGTGAGCGCGGCCTGTCTTTCGGTGCTGACCGACAAGCAGTTCTTCCAGGGCAGCGTCGACTACCTCAAGCAGGCGCGCGCCAGCTGCCTGCTGCCCGTGCTGCGCAAGGATTTCCTGATCGATCCCTACCAGGTCTACGAGTCGCGCGCCATGGGCGCCGACTGCGTGCTGCTGATTGCCGCCTGCCTTGAAGACGCGCAGATGGCCGAGATGGAAGCCGTGGCGCGCAGCCTCGACATGGCGGTGCTGGTCGAGGTGCATGACGCGGCCGAACTCGAGCGCGCGCTGCGCCTGAAAACCGCGCTGCTGGGCATCAACAACCGCAATCTGCGCACCTTCGAAGTCAGCCTGCAGACCACGCTGGAGCTGCAAAAGCAGGTGCCGGCCGACAAGCTGCTGGTCACCGAATCGGGCATTCTTACGCCCGCCGACGTGAAGACGCTGCGCGACGCGGGCGTCAACGCCTTTCTGGTGGGCGAAGCGTTCATGCGCGCCGACGACCCCGGCCTGGCCCTGGCCAAGCTGTTCTCCTGACATCGCGGGGCGACATGCAGCACGCTATCGACACTCTTGCTCCCGAGGCCGCGACCCAGCTGCAGACCGCCAACCCGGCCGACTGGCCCGTGGCCGCGGGCTGGCAGCCGCTGGTCGATGGCTTTTTTGCCAGCCCTGGCGGCCAGCAGCTGCTGGCCTTCCTGCAGTCGCGGCTCGATGCCGGCGCGGTGATCTTCCCGCCCCAGCCGCTGCGCGCGCTGGAACTCACGCCGCCCGAAGCGGTGCGCGTGGTGATCCTGGGCCAGGACCCCTACCATGGCCGCGGCCAGGCCGAAGGCCTGGCGTTCTCGGTCGCGTCGGGCGTGCGCCTGCCGCCGTCGCTGCGCAACATCTTCAAGGAAATGCAGCGCGACCTGGGCACGCCCATCCCTGCCTTTCCTGTGCCCGGCGGCAGCCTGATCAACTGGGCCACGCATGGCGTGCTGCTGCTCAACACCTGCCTCACGGTGGAAGAGGGCCAGGCCGCGAGCCACAGCAAGCGCGGCTGGGAAGCCCTGACCGACGCCGTGATCCGCCATGTGGCCGAAGGCCCGCATCCCGTGGTGTTCATGCTCTGGGGCAGCCATGCGCAGTCCAAGCAGGCCTGGATTCCCGAAGGCCGCGGCCATCTGGTGCTGACCAGCAACCATCCCTCGCCGCTGTCGGCGCTGCGTCCGCCCGTGCCGTTCATAGGCAACGGGCATTTCGGCCAGGCGCGGGCGTTTCGGGAAGCGCGCGCTTCGACAAGCTCAGCGTGAACGGGGTATTGGGCTCAGCGTGAACGGGAGGGGGCTCAGCGCGAACGGGGCATTGGGCTCAGCGCGAACGGGAGGGGGCTCAGCGCGAACGGGGCATTGGGCTCAGCGTGACTCTCTCATGCTGAGCCAGATGCTGACCATGCCGCACAGCACGACGCCGGCCATGCCCAGCAGCGACAACATGTCGGGCACCTGGCCGAAGAACAGCCAGCCCATGGCCATCGCGAAGCCGATCTGGCTGTAGAGAAACGGCGAGATCGTCGCCGGCGTCGCAACGCGGTAGGCCTGCAGCAGCAGCAGGTGGCCCACGCCGCTGCACACGCCCATCACCAGCACCGCGCCCCAGAGCTGCCAGCGGTCCACGCTTTGCCAGAACCAGGGCAGCAGCGGGGCCGTGAGCAGCAGCGGCAGCCAGGTGGTGTAGAGCTGGGTGGTTGCGGGTGCATCGAGGCGCGCGAGCCGGCTGCCCAGCAGCTGGTAGCCCGTGCCGCACAGCAGCAGCGCCATCGGCAGCAGGCTGCGCCAGCCCAGCGGCTGGTCGGTGCTTTCGGGGCGCACGATCAGGATCACGCAGGCCAGGCCTATCAGCAGCAGCACCAGGCGCGCGCCGCTGATGCGTTCCTTGAACAGCCAGGCCGAGGCGACGACGATCAGCAGCGGGCTGGCTGCCCAGATCGCGGTGAAGTTGCCCAGTGGCATGCTCTGGATGCAGAAGAAGGCCACGCAGGTGGTCAGCAGACCGAAGGCCGAGCGGCTGAACTGAAAGCGCGGGTGCTGGGTGCGCAGGATGGACCAGCCGTAGCGCGGCAGCACCAGCGCCGTGGTCACCAGCGCCTGGGACAGATAGCGCAGCCAGACCACCAGCAGCATGGGCAGGGCCTGGCCGCTGAACTTGGTCGCACTGTCGAGCAGCGCGAACAGCGCGCAGGCGCATACCGTCAAGCCTATGCCCGTCAGCGCGGCGCGCACGGACGGGGACAGTCCCGCAAACCAGGAGGACATCGCGCCCACCCTCTCTTTTTTGAATGAATCTGCCGCGATTGCGGCCTGCAACGAATTGCGCGGCCGCAGGGGCCGCGCAGACAAATCATTCTAGGCCCTGGGACAGGCGCGTTTACTCCCGTGCGCAAATGGCGTGTCGCGGATGGCGCAGCAGCCATGCCGCCAGCCGTGGAAAAACCATGCGTATACGGATAAACCCTGGGGTTCTGGTAGGATGCAAAATGATAATTGTTCGCATATGGAGCGCTCGCCGCATGCCGGCCCGGCGCCTTCTTTGCGGATGTTTTTTGCCAGCATCGTGAGGAAGGATAGGGGTTATGACGTTTTCCGTGACGCGCCGTCAGGCGATGGGCCGCCTGGGTCAATGGGGTGTGGTGTTGAGCATGGCCGGTGGTGCTGCCACGGGCTGGGCCGCGCAGACCGTCACCGTCAAGGACAGTACGGGCGAAGTCAGCCTGCCGCTCAAACCCAGGACCGTGCTGGTGCTCGACCTGTCGGCGCTGGACATCATCCAGTCGCTGGGCGGCAAAGTTCAAGGCATTCCCGACACCAAGCTGCCGCCGCTGCTGCAGGCCTATTCCGACAGCGCCAGTTACCCGCATATCGGCAGCCTGTTCGAGCCCGACTATGAAAAGATCAAGGCGCTCAAGCCCGATCTGATCATTGCGGGCAACCGTTCGCTGCCCAAGATCGAGGCGCTGCGCAAGTTCGCGCCCGTGCTCGATGTGACGCTCGACAACCAGAAGCAGCTCGAAGAGGTGTACCGCAACATCCGCGCGATCGCCGCGGTCTACGGCCTGGCCGAAAAGGGCGAAGCCGAGATCAAGACCATAGAGCAGGAAATCGCGGGCCTGCGCACCCTGGCCGCCAGGCAGGGCCCTGGCCTGTTCCTGATGACCAACGGCGGCAAGCTCAGCGTCTATGGCCCGGGTTCGCGCTTCGACATGCTCTACACCGTGTTCGGCATGAAGCCGCTGGCGCAGAAGATCGAAGTCTCCAAGCACGGCCAGGCCGTGTCCTTCGAATACCTGCTCAAGGCCAACCCCGAATGGCTGTTCGTGCTGGACCGCGACGCCGCGATCGGCCGCGAAGGCGAGGCCGCGCAGAAGCTGCTCGACAACAAGCTGGTGCAGGCGACCAAGGCCTGGCGCAGCAAGCAGGTGGTCTACCTGAACGCTGCCAACTGGTATCTGCTGTCCAACGCCAGCCCTGGCGCCCTGAGAGCCAATATCCAGCAATTGTCGAATGCCTTTGCCCGCGGTTAAATCGGGCGCCGTTGCGTCGGGCGCCGTTGCGTCGGGCGCCGTTGCGTCGGGCGCCGCTGCGTCGGGCTCTTTTGTCGCGGCATGGTCCGGGGCCCTGGTGGCCCTTTTTGCATTGGCGCTGTGGAGCCTTTCGGTGGGCGTGAGCGATGTGTCGTGGAATACGCTGTGGTCCTCGAGCGAGGACGACATGGTCGCCCAGGTGCTGCTCTACAGCCGCGTGCCGCGCACGCTGGCGCTGATTCTCGCGGGCTCGTCCATGGCGGTCGCGGGTCTGCTGATGCAGATGCTCGCGCGCAACCATTTCGTCGAACCCTCGACGGTGGGCACGGTCGAGTCGGCGACGCTGGGCATGCTGATGATGGCGCTGTGGGCGCCCGGCTGGTCGGTCTGGGCCAAGATGGGCGTCTCGGCATTGATGGCGCTGGCCGGCACGGCGCTGTTCCTTGCCGTGCTGGCGCGCGTGAAGCTGCGTTCGGCCTGGATCGTGCCGCTGGTCGGCCTGGTGCTGGCCGGCGTGATCGATGCCGCGGCGATGTTCTTCGCCTACCAGCATGACCTGATCCAGTCGCTGCGCGCCTGGTCCAACGGCGATTTCTCGGTGGTGATCGACGGCCGCTATGAAATGCTGTGGCTGTCGCTGGGCGTGACGCTGCTGGCCTGCCAGGCCGCCGACCGCTTCACGGTCGCCGGCCTGGGCGAGTCGTTCGCCACCAACCTCGGGCTCAATTACAAGCGCCTGGTCTGGCAGGGCCTGGTGGTGGTCGCCGTGGTCACGGCCTGCGTGGTGGTGACCGTGGGCAGCATTCCGTTTGTCGGGCTGATCGTTCCCAATGTCGTGCGCCTGATCGTCGGCGACAACGTGCGCCGCAGCGTGCTGTGGGTCGCCATTGCCGGCGCCGGGCTCACGCTGCTGTGCGATCTGGTGGGGCGGCTGGTGATCGCGCCCTATGAGATTCCCGTAGGCACCGTGATGGGGGTCGTGGGCAGTGCGCTGTTCCTGGTTCTGATCGTGCGCAAACGCCGGCGTGCAGGCTGATATGGAAAACACAACGCAACTTGCCGCGCCGCATGCGGCCACCTGGGCCGAGCGCTGGCAGAAGCCAGCGGTGCGCATGGGCCTGCTGGCGCTGCTGGCCTTGGTGGCCGGCGTGGCTTTCATGACAGTGGGCGTCAAGACCGACTGGGCGTTCGTGCTCGAGCACCGCGGCATCAAGCTGTTGACCATGCTGGTCGTGGCCGGCGCCATAGGCATGTCGACCGTGGTCTTCCAGACCATCACCCACAACACCATTCTCACGCCTTCGGTCATGGGGCTGGACGCGCTCTACCTGTTCCTGCAGGCGCTGCTGGTGCTGCTGCTGGGCGCGTCGGGCGTGGTCGCCTGGGGCGTGCTGCCCAAGTACCTGCTGGAGATC
>Ga0302347_1001044_pt1 | contig 36291 bp, 36 predicted proteins | sample PhyWR1_FD_202178 | JGI IMG/M metagenome (GOLD analysis project Ga0302347, IMG submission 202178) | Leaf surface microbial communities from wheat plants in UC Gill Tract Community Farm, Albany, California, United States - DLSL W.R1 (v2)... | ecosystem: Host-associated > Plants > Phyllosphere >... | reverse complement strand
CATCTACAGCTGCACCGATGCCCAGGGCCGGCGGCTGACCGCCGACCGCCCGATCGCCGCCTGCGTGGACCGAGAACAGCGCCTGCTGGGGCCCTCGGGCGTGGAGCGCACGCGCATAGGCCCGACGCTAACCGAAGCCGAGCGCGAGGCCCAGGCCGCACAGCGCCGCCAGCAACTGCAGGCCGAGCAGCGCGCCAGGGACGAAATCCGGCGCCAGCGCGCGCTGGCCTACCGCTATCCCGACAAGGCCGCGCACGATGCCGAGCGCGCGGCGGCCCTGGCCCAGATCGACGATGTCGCGGCGCTGGCGCAGCGGCGTGTGGACGACCTGCGCACGGAGCGCCGCAGGCTCGATACCGAAATGGAGTTCTACGCCAAGGACCCGGCGCGCGCGCCCGTGGCCTTGCGCCGCCAGATCGCGCAAAGCGACGAGGGGCTGGCCGAGCAGGCGCGCTATCTCGCGACCCAGGAGCAGGAAAAGCGCCGGCTGCAGCAGCGTTTCGACGCCGAGCTCACCCAGCTGCGCCAGCTGTGGGCTTCGCCCCCCTGAGGCGTTTTCAGCGCTGGCGCTTGCCGCCGCGCTGCTGCTCGGTCCTGAGCAGGCGCAGCACCAGCTGCAGCATGAACGCCGCGCCCCAGGCAATCGCGCCTATGAACAGCGCCAGCGATACCAGCGTGTCGGTGCTCATCAACTGTGCCAGCGCCGCGTCGGTCAGAAAGCGTCCATAGCCGGAATAGGCGGCGTAGCCCCACCAGACCAGCGCGCCCACCGCGTAGGCCCAGGCAAGGCGCCGCGCCGTGCGCCCCTGGGGCGAAGCCGCGAGCACGGCCGAGGCCGCGCGCTGCACGCGCCAGACCGCGGCCAATGTGATGAACAGCGCGGCCAGCACCGAGGCATAGAGGCGGGCAAAAGGGTAATCAGACCAATCCATGGGGCCAGAGCATAAACGCTGGCCCCGACCCCGCAAGAGACCGGGCGTCAGGCGGTGGCTTGTGCGTCCTGCTGCGTGCTCAGCCAGCGCTCGAACGCCTGGCGCATGTCGGCGCCCAGCAGGTGTTGGAAGCTGCGCTTGTCGCTCAGGTACATGCAGTGGCGAATGACTTCATAGGGACTCATGGCGTCGGTAGGATGCAGCAGCTCGAAATGCTTCTTGTAGTCCTTGACGGTGCTGATGTGCGTGCGCATGCTCTGGTTGAAGCCGGTGCGCGTGAGTCCGGGGCGGAAACTGTTGATTTCCTGGGTGAAGCTGTCGACCTTGTGCGGTGCGAACTCGAAACCGTTGAAGAAATGGTTGGCGATGCGCAGAAAGCCGAAGGCATCGAGCTGCTGGCCGCGCGTGGCGGACGGCGCGCTCGCGAGTGCCGGAGTCGAGCCGTCTTCGTCGCGCGAAGTCTCGCTCGAGCGCGGCGCCGGAATGCTGGGCTGCTCCTCGGCTTCGAGTTCCTCGTAGGCGTTGGGGCTTTCGGCCTCGGCCAGTTCCTGGGCCGTGGCATCGCGGATTTCGCGGAACTCGCGGTCGGCGAGCTCGAACAGCGCGGCCAGCGTGTTGATGCGGCGCTTGAGGCTGCCGGGAATCGACTTCTTGTACTTGATCTGGTGATCGAGCACGCTCCAGGAGTCCTGGATGATGGTGCGGATCTGCACTTCGACGCGCGAGTCGGCATAGGACGCGTACTCGGGCAGGTTGCGCCGCGCCGCGCCCAGGCGCAGGTCCAGATGCAGGCCCTTGTAGCCGAACTCGCCTTCGGTGCTTTCGAGCGAGGCCGACTTGTCGGTGGTATCTATGACTTCGAAATGCTCGGACAGCACTTTCTTGACGCGGTGCACTTCGTCTTCGTAGAGACACACGATGCGCAGGCCTATCAGGTCGGTCACATGCTCCTGGATCGTATAAGGCTGCTGCGTGGCTTCAAGCGCCAGCAGGTATTTGCTCTGGAACTTGTGGATGCACTCTTCCCTGTCCTTGACGCGGGCTTCGATCTTCGACAGCTGCAAGCCCGGAACCTGCTTGAGCAGCGAGCGAGCCAGCGCCGCGAAAGTCTCCTTGGCCTCTTCCAGCGAATCGAGGTGCTGGTCGTAGAACTGGCGAAAGAGCTTTTTCTCAAGCTTGAAATCCAAAGAGGGCATAGAAACGGGAAATCCTGGGAAAGAAAGGAGACAGGTCGCGGCGACGGGCGGCGACCTGCGGTGGCGCGGGGGCTGGCGCGGCCTGGGGTGTCAGACGGTGCGCCACACGGTGGCGCCGCTGCCTTGCGCGGGCAGCGCGTGTATGCCCAGCACCGGGGCATGGCGCTGCAGCTGTTCCTCGATCAGCGCAATCTCCTCGTCGGAGGCCGCGCCCTGGCTGTATTCGCTGGCAATGCCCGCGGCCGTGAACGAGGACGCATCGAACTTCTGCACGATGTGGCGGAGCTTGTCGAGATCGAGCTGGGCAATGGTGGTACTCATGGCTGTGTCCCTTTCTGTCATCGCAATCAAACCCGTTGCGACCGAGCCCATGCCGGTCGTTTCACCAGCATAGTGTAGGTCAGAGCGGGCATGACAGGGAGGCCTGGCGCTGCAGACGCGGCATGCGCTTACGCAGCGCAGAATGGGCAATGGTCCCGAAGGCCGCAACCGGATCGAGGTTATCGGCGTGCCGCAATCCTGCGGCAATTATTCCGTCCTGGCCAGTTCCTCCATCAGCGCCTCGCGGATCAGCGACGCAATGCGCGTCGCCAGATCGCCGCTGACCTGCCAGTGGCGCTGGTTGACCGATACCACAAAGCCATGCGCCATGTCGGGCACATGGCGGCTCAGCGCGTAGCAGATCGCCTGCTCGCGCACGCTTGCCAGACGGGCTTCGGGCACGGAGGCCGGACCTTCGAGGTCTTCCGAGTCCAGGCCGGAAGACCACATGCTCTGTTGGTGGAGATGAGCGGGCGCGAGGAGTGCGGACATACAGATGCTCCTGATATCTGAGCGTGAAAGGGGGCACGACGGTGTTTCTGCATGCAATGCCGCAACATCCGTGCCATCCGCTTCAGCCGCACCATCCCTTCCGGGAAAACTCCCAAGTATTTGATTTCATTGGGTTTTATCGGGCGCCGCAAGCATGTCGCGTGACGGCGTTACGTCGCTTGTCACGTTACCTGGGACGTAACGCCGGGGCGCACGGGCCAACCCATGTGTCGCCGGGCGGACCCTAGCGCAGCTGGAGCAGCGCGCGAATCACGTCGCTGCGAGTGATCAGGCCCGCGAGCTGGTGGCCGCGCAGCACGGGAATGAAAGCCACGGTGTGCTGGGCCAACGTGCCCAGCAGCTCGCCCAGCGGCGTGGCCTCCTGCACGCAGATTTCCGGCGCGCGCATCAGCTTGCGCACGGTCGCGGCCGGCGTGCGCGGCTGCAGCAACTGCCGCCAGCGGCTGCGCCGGTGGCCTTCCCAGAGCCAGTCGAACAGGTCGGAGCGCAGCAGCAGGCCCAGCAGTTCGCCTTGCGCGCCGACCACGGGCAGGCTCTTGACCAGATGGCGGTGGAACAGGTCGGCGACGGTTTCCAGCGAGTCCGTGGGGGCTACGGTCAGCAGCTTGGCCGACATGACTTCGCCGCAGGTCACGGCCGCAAAGCGCCGCTGTATGGCCTGCTCTTCGGCCGCGGCCAGCAGTTCGCCCAGGTCGTCGGGGCTCAGGTTGTACGACTGGTCGAAGCGCGTGAGCAGGGCCGCGAGCTCATCGTTGCTCAACGCCAGCCGGTCCGCGGCCGGCGTGCGCGCCTGTGCGGGCGGCTTGTGGCGCAGCGGATAGATGCGGCGCGTCGCGCGGTGGTAGAACACGCCGGCCAGCACCAGCGCCAGCGTCAGCAAAAAGACGGTGGCAATCAGATGCCAGCCCAGCGGCACCAGCTTTGCCGCGGCCAGCACGACCAGCAAGGCCATCGCGCCGCCCGGCGGATGCAGCGCGCGGCACATCAGCATCACTGCAATCGCTCCGCCGACGGCAATGGCTTCGGGCCAGGGGCTGGGCAGGTGGGGCAGGGCGGCAAGCAGCAGCAGGGCCCAGAGCGCCGACAGCGTATTGCCCATGATTGCCGGCCAGGGCTGGGCCAGCGGGCTGTTGGGCACGGCAAACACCAGCACGGCGCTGGCGCCCAGCGGCGCGAACAGGAACAGCAGGCCGTGGGCCGCGCCTATCCAGACCAGCAGGCCCGACAGCGCCAGGCCCAGGGCCGCGCCCAGCGAGCTGTGCAGCAGTTCGCTGCCCGAAGGGCGCTGGGCCAGCGGGCCCCAGCTGCCCAGGATGCGCGTGAGAGATTGCATGACGACGGGGCAACGCCGCAAGGCGCAGCCCGGAAAAGCGGCGCCCGCGGCTGCCCAGGCAGTCTGCGGGCGCGGGAACTCAGGCGAGTTTGGCCTTGAGTAGATCGTTGACCTGGCCAGGATTGGCCTTGCCCTTGGAGGCCTTCATCACCTGGCCGACCAGCGCGTTGAACGCCTTGTCCTTGCCCGCGCGGTATTGCTCGACGTTGCCGGGGTTGGCGGCGATGACTTCGTCAATGATGGCTTCGAGCGCACCGCTGTCGTTCATCTGCTTGAGGCCCTTGGCTTCGATGACGGCGTCGACGTTGTCGGCCTCACCTGCCCAGAGGGCTTCGAACACCTGGCGCGCGGCGTTGTTGCTGATCGTGCCGTCGGAGATGCGGGCGATGAGCTGGGCCAGCTGGGCGCTGCCCACCTTGGCGTCGGCAATGCCGATTTCCTCGGTGTTCAGGCGGCGCGAGATCTCGCCCATGATCCAGTTCGACGCCAGCTTGGCCTGGCCGCAGGCCTGGGCCACGGCCTCGAAATAGCTGGCCATGTCCTGGCTCTGGGTCAGCGTGGTCGCGTCGTACTCGGGCAGGCCGTAGTCGGCGACAAAGCGCGCGGCGCGCTGGCGCGGCAGCTCGGGCATGCCGGCGCGCACTTCGTCGACCCAGCTTTGCGCGACCACCAGCGGCGGCAGGTCGGGATCGGGGAAGTAGCGGTAGTCGGCCGCGTCTTCCTTGGTGCGCATGGCGCGCGTCTCGCCCGTGTCGGGGTTGAACAGCACCGTGGCCTGCTGGATGCTGCGGCCGTCCTCGATCTCCTCGATCTGCCAGCGGATCTCGTAGTCGATCGCCTGCTGCATGTTCTTGAAGCTGTTGAGGTTCTTGATTTCACGGCGCGTGCCCAGCGGTCCGCCGGGCTTGCGCACGGAGACGTTGGCGTCGCAGCGGAAACTGCCTTCCTGCATGTTGCCGTCGCAGATGCCAATCCATGTCACGACCTTGTGCAGCTCGCGCGCATAGGCCACGGCTTCCTCGGTCGAGCGCATGTCGGGCTGGGTGACGATTTCGAGCAGCGGCGTGCCGGCGCGGTTCAGGTCAATGCCCGACTGGCCGATGAAGTCCTCGTGCAGCGACTTGCCCGCGTCCTCTTCGAGGTGGGCGCGTTCCAGGCGCACGGTCTTCTTTTCCTCGCCGAGGAAGAACGACACTTCGCCGCCCTGCACCACGGGAATTTCAAACTGGCTGATCTGGTAGCCCTTGGGCAGATCGGGGTAGAAGTAGTTCTTGCGTGCGAAGATGCTGCGCGGCGCAATCTTCGAGCCCAGCGCCAGGCCGAGCTTGATCGCGCATTCGACGGCCTTCTTGTTCATCACCGGCAGCGTGCCGGGCAGGGCCATGTCGACCGCGCAGGCCTGGGTGTTGGGCTCGGCGCCGAAGGCCGTGGCCGCACGGCTGAAGATCTTCGATTGGGTCGCGAGCTGGGCATGGGTCTCGAAGCCGATGACGACTTCGTAACCGTGAATGAGTTTGGCAGTCATGGGTAAGTGGTTCTCCCGGCGTGATTACAGGGCCAGGCCCGCAGGTTGGCGCAGGTGGAAATCGGTGGCTTGCTGGAAGCGGTGGGCGGCATTGAGCAGATGGCCTTCGCGGAAGTAGTTGCCAATGAGCTGCAGGCCCACGGGCATGCCGCCGGCGCCGAAGCCCGCGGGCAGGCTCAGTCCGGGCAGGCCGGCCAGCGAGGCCGGCAGCGTGTAGATGTCGGCCAGGTAGTTGGCCAGCGGGTCGCTCTTTGCGCCCAGCTGCCAGGCGACCGTGGGCGCGGCCGGGCCGGCAATCACGTCGCAGTGCTGGAACGCGGCCTGGAAGTCGTCGGCGATCATGCGGCGGATCTTCTGCGCCTGCAGGTAGTAGGCGTCGTAGTAGCCTTCGCTGAGCACATAGGCGCCGATCATGATGCGGCGCTTGACTTCGTCGCCGAAGCCTTCGGCACGCGTCTTCTTGTACATGTCGACCAGGTCCGTGTAGCCCTTGGCGCGGTGGCCGAACTTCACGCCGTCGAAGCGCGACAGGTTGGACGAGGCTTCGGCCGGGGCCAGGATGTAATAGACGGGAATCGACAGCTCGGTGCGCGGCAGCTCGATGGGCACCAGCTTGGCGCCGAGCTTCACGTATTCCTGCAGCGCGGCGTCAACGGCCGCGCGCACGTCGGCCGACAGGCCGTCGCCGAAGAACTCGGCGGGCACGCCTATGCGCAGGCCGGCGATGTCGTTGTTCAGCGTGGCGCCGAAGTTCTCGACCGGGCGGTCCAGCGACGTGGAGTCACGGTCCAGATCGGGCCCGCACATGGCGCTGAGCAGCAGCGCGCAGTCTTCGGCGCTGCGCGCCATAGGGCCGGCCTGGTCGAGGCTGGAGGCAAACGCGATCATGCCGTAGCGCGAAGCGCGGCCGTAGGTGGGCTTGATGCCCGTGATGCCGCAGAACGAGGCCGGCTGGCGGATAGAGCCGCCGGTGTCGGTGCCGGTCACGGCCGGCGCCAGGCGCGCGGCCACGGCCACGGCCGAGCCGCCCGACGAGCCGCCGGGTACGCGCGACAGGTCCCAGGGGTTGCGCACCGGCGCGGGCGCGTCGAAGCCAATGGGCGCGACGGCCGAGTTCTCGTTGGCCGAGCCCATGGCGAATTCGTCGCAGTTGAGCTTGCCCAGCGTCACGGCGCCGGCCTCGGCCAGGCGCGTGACCACGGTCGCGTCGAACGGCGAGCGGTAGCCGGCGAGCATCTTCGAGCCCGCGGTGGTGGGGAAGTCGCGCGTGACGAAGATGTCCTTGTGCGCGATGGGCACGCCGGTCAGCGTGCCCGCATTGCCCGTGGCCAGCTGCGCATCGGCGGCGCGCGCCTGGGCCAGTGTGGCTTCTTCATTGAGCGCCACATAGGCGCCCAGCGTATGCTGCGCCTTGGCGCGGTCAAGAAAGTGCTGGGCGGTCTCGACGGCGGAAACCTGGCGGGTGCGCAGCTGTTCGGCGAGCGCGGTGACGCTCAGATCGTGCAGATCGGTGGAATGCGAAGTCATGCGGGGAAAGCCTTACTCGATCACTTTGGGAACCAGGAACAGGCCGCGCTCGACGGCCGGGGCGTTCAGTTGGTTGGCTTCGCGGTTGTTGGGCTCGCTCGCAATGTCCTCACGCAGGCGCAGTTGCACGTCTTCAATGGCCGCCACGGGGTGGGACAGCGGCGCGATGCCCGAAGTATCCACAGCCTGCATCTTCTCGACGATGCCGAAAAAGCCGTTGAGCTGGGAGAGCATGCGCTCACTCTCGGCGGAGGATAGTTCAAGCCGTGCCAGATTGGCGATGCGCTCGATGTCTTGAGAGGTCAGTGCCATAGGGTTTTAGAAAGAGGAAACCAGAAGTAAAGCTGTGATCCGGGTCAAGTCGGCAGGGGTTATTCACAGGGGATACGGTATTATCTCGGCTTTGCCGCATTACCATCTTTTAGGCGGTATTTGCAGCATTGAACCCAATTGCACTCCCACCCCCCCTGATACCTGGCGATGGCCGGCCGACGCGCCGACCGTGCCTGAGAGGACTTTTGAATGTTCGGAGCTTTTCGTCGGTATTTCTCCACCGACCTGGCCATTGATCTTGGCACAGCAAATACGCTTATTTTCGCCCGTGACAAAGGCATTGTCCTGGACGAACCCTCGGTAGTCGCGATCCGCCACGAAGGCGGCCCGCACGGCAAGAAGGTGATCCAGGCCGTGGGCCGCGAGGCCAAGGCCATGCTCGGCAAGGTGCCCGGCAACATCGAAGCCATACGCCCGATGAAGGACGGCGTCATTGCCGACTTCGTGATCACCGAGCAGATGATCAAGCAGTTTATCAAGATGGTGCACCCGCGGAACATTTTTGCTCCCAGCCCGCGCATCGTCATCTGCGTGCCCTGCGGTTCGACCCAGGTCGAGCGCCGCGCGATCAAGGACGCGGCCGAAGCCGCGGGTGCGCGCACCGTGCGCCTGATCGAGGAACCCATGGCCGCGGGCATTGGCGCCGGCCTGCCGGTGTTCGACGCCTCGGGCTCGATGGTGGTCGACATCGGCGGCGGCACGACCGAAGTCGGCGTGATCTCGCTGGGCGGCATGGTCTACAAGGGCTCGGTGCGTGTCGGCGGCGACAAGTTCGACGAAAGCATCATCAGCTACATCCGCCGCAACTACGGCATGCTGATCGGCGAGCCCACGGCGGAACTCATCAAGAAGCAGATCGGCTCGGCCTTCCCCGGCTCCGAAGTGCGCGAGATCGAAGTCAAGGGCCGCAACCTTTCCGAAGGCGTGCCGCGCAGCTTCACGATTTCCAGCAATGAAGTGCTGGAAGCCCTGACCGAGCCGCTCAACCAGATCGTCTCGGCCGTGAAGAACGCGCTCGAGCAGACGCCGCCCGAACTGGGCGCCGACATCGCCGAGCGCGGCATGATGCTGACCGGCGGCGGCGCACTGCTGCGCGACCTCGACCGCCTGCTGGCCGAGGAAACCGGCCTGCCGGTGCTGGTCGCCGAAGAACCGCTGACCTGCGTGGTGCGCGGTTGCGGCATGTCGCTCGATGAGCTTGACCGCTACGGAAGCATCTTCGTCAGCGAGTGAACCCGACGGCATTGCGGCAGAGGGCGAGAAGTGAATGACATGCAGGCGCACCATTTTTCACTGCATGCGGCGCATGCAGCGCAGGGGCACGCCTGATGCCTATTGGAACCGTTGACCGGCGCGCGCCCTCGCTGTTTCGCCAGGGCCCTTCGCTGCTGTCGCAAGTGGCGTTCTACAGCGCGCTGGCGCTGTTCCTGATGGTCGCCGACGCGCGCTTCAAGCTGACCGAGCCGGTGCGCCAGGTCGTCGCCAGCGTGCTCTACCCCGTGCAGTGGCTGGTGGTCCAGCCCGTGGCCCTGTTTCAGCAGGGCGCTGACTACATGCAGTCGATGGAACAGGCCCAGGCCCAGGCCCGCGCTGCCGACCAGCGGCTGGTGCAGGTCGCGCAGAGCGCGCACCTGGCCGAGCAACTGCTCGACGAGAACCTGCATCTGCGCGCCTTGCTGGCGCTGCGCGAGCATCTGGTCAGCCCCGGCCAGGCCGCCGAAGTGGTGCACGACACTCCCGATCCCTATACCCGCCGCGTGGTGATCGACCGCGGCCAGACCTCGGGCATCGCCCTGGGCTCGCCGGTGCTCGACGCCAACGGCGTGCTGGGCCAGGTGACCCGGGTCTATGCGCTGCGCAGCGAAGTCACGCTGCTGATCGACCGTGACCAGGCAATTCCCGTCTTCAACCCGCGCACCGGCGCGCGCAGCGTCGCCTATGGCGACCCTTCGCCCGGCGGCGGCGGCAACATCGAACTGCGCTTCGTGCCCAGCAATGCCGATGTGGTCGAGGGCGACCTGCTGACCACCAGCGGCGTCGACGGCGTCTACCCTGCGGGAATTCCCGTGGCGCGCGTGCTGCGCGTGGAGCACCGCGCCGACTCCGCGTTTTCGCGCATCTATTGCGAACCCATGGCGCGCGTCCAGCAGGCGCGCCATGTGCTGGTGCTGCCGCCCGTGCTGGCCGTCGACGACGCGCCCACAGCGCAGGCGCCCGTGGCGCCTGCCGCGGCGGCCAAGCCCGCAGCACCCGCTGCCAAGGCCGCCGCGCCGGCGGCCAAGCCCGCAGCCCCGGCACGCGCAGTTCCCCCCAAAACCGGCGAGAAAACCGCCACGCCCGCGCCCGCCCCAGCGGCAGCGCGCGCACGCCAGGAGACTGCGCGATGATCATGCCGCGCGGTCAACCCTTGCTGCTGCCGGTCAACCCGGTGTTCATGGGCGCGAGCCTGGTCGCGGCGCTGGCCGTCAACATGCTGCCCCTGGGCCGCGTCGCCTGGATGCCCGATCTGCTGATGATGCTGATCGCGTTCTGGAGCGTGCACCAGCCGCAGCGCGTGGGCATGGGGCTGGCCTTCATGTTCGGCCTGTGCATGGATGTGCAGCACAGCGCCTTGCTGGGCCAGCACGCGCTGGTCTATTGCCTGCTGGTGTTTGGCGCGGTGAGCATGCGCCGCCGCCTGCTGTGGTTCAGCCTGCCGGTGCAGGCGCTGCAGATGCTGCCGCTGTTCTTCATGGCGCATGCCGTGGCGCTGGTCGTGCGCATGATCAGCGGCGGGGTCTTTCCCGGCTGGAGCATGGTGATCGCGCCGTTGGTCGAAGCCCTGCTCTGGCCGCTGATCAGCATGGTGCTGCTCGCACCGCAGCGGCGCGCGCCCGACGCCGACGAAAACCGGCCGCTCTGATCATGCTGCGGATGAAGCCCTGGCCTGCCCGCTGCGCGAGGTGCGCCGCATGATGGAAGTCATAGACTCCGAAGCCGAACAGTCGCGTTTCCGACTGCGGATCTGGGTGGTCGCGGCCGTGGTGCTGCTGGCGTTCTGCCTGCTTGTCTGGCGGCTGCTGGTGCTGCAGGTGGTGCGCCACGAAGACCTGGCCGAACGCGCCGAAAGCAATCGCACGGCGGTCGTGCCCATCGTGCCCAACCGCGGCCAGATCCTCGATCGCAATGGTGTGGTGCTCGCGACCAATTACGCCGCCTACACGCTGGAGATCACGCGCTCCAAGGTCAAGGACCTCGAAGCGACGATAGATGAACTCGCGACCCTGGTCGAAATCACGCCGCGCGACCGGCGCAAGTTCAAGCGCCTGGTCGATGACTCGAAGAACTTCGAGTCGCTGCCCATACGCACCCGCCTGAGCGACGAGGAAGTCGCACATTTCGCCGCCCAGCGCTATCGCTTTCCCGGCGTAGACATCAAGGCCCGGCTGTTTCGCTCCTACCCGCTCGAAGAGACGGCCAGCCATGTGATCGGCTACATAGGCCGCATCAACCAGCGCGAGAAGGAAGCGATAGAGGACTCCGAGGACGCGGCCAATTACCGCGGCACCGAAGTCATAGGCAAGCTGGGCATAGAGCAGAGCTACGAGAAGGACCTGCATGGCCTGACCGGCTGGGAGCAGCTCGAGACTTCGGCCGGCGGCTATGCGGTGCGCAAGCTCGGCAGCCGCGCCGCGACGCCCGGCGACAGCCTGGTGCTGTCGCTCGACATCCGCCTGCAGCGCATGATCGAGCAGCTCTACGGCAACCGCCGCGGTGCGCTGGTCGCGATCGACCCGCGCAACGGCGAAGTGCTGGCCATGGTCAGCCGCCCGGCGTTCGACCTGAACCTGTTTGTCGACGGCATAGACCAGGAAAGCTGGACCCAGCTCAACGAGTCCATAGACCGTCCCATGCTCAACCGCGCGCTGCGCGGCACCTACCCGCCGGGCTCGACCTACAAGCCTTTCATGGCGCTGGGCGCGCTCGAGCGCGGCGCGCGCCGCACCGACAGCATCACGCAGGACAACGGCAGCTGGACTTTCGGCGGCCACACATTCCGCAGCGGCCACCCCAACGGCCCCGTCGACCTGCACCGCGCCATCGTCAAGTCGAGCAACGTGTATTTCTACCAGCTGGCCAACGACATGGGTGTCGATGCCATGCACGATTTCATGAAGCCGCTGGGCTTTGGCCAGATCACCGGCCTGGACGTGCGCGGCGAAGCGCGCGGCGTGCTGCCCAGCCAGGAGTGGAAGCGCAACACCTACAAGCGCCCCGAGCAGAAGAAATGGTATGCGGGTGAAACCATTTCGCTGGGCATTGGCCAGGGCTACAACAATTTCACGCTGCTGCAGCTCGCGCATGCGACGGCCACGCTGGCCAACAGCGGCGTCAAGCACCAGCCGCATCTGGGCCTGGGCAAGATCGACGCACTGACCCGGCGCTACCAGCAGCTGGCCCAGCCCGCGGGCATAGACCTGGGCTACAAGCCGCAGAACGTCGAAGCCGTGCGCCGCGCGGTCGCGGCCGTGACCGTCGACGGCACGGCGCGCGGCATTTTCGCGGGAGCGCCCTATACCTCGGCCGGCAAGACCGGCACGGCCCAGGCCGTGGGCGTGGGGCAGAAGGACAAATACAACGCGGCCAAGCTCAGCGAATACCAGCGCGACCACTCGCTCTACATGGCCTATGCGCCGGCCGACAAGCCCACCATTGCGCTGGCGCTGATTGTCGAGAACGCGGGCTTTGGCGCCGCGGCTGCAGGGCCGATCGCGCGCCGCGTGTTCGACTACTGGCTGCTGGGCCAGTATCCGAGCGAGGAAGACATCGCTTCGGTGCGCTCGGGCCAGGCGCGCCTGCCCATGGGCCAGCCGCGCCGCGCCAACGACATCGCCGTACCCGCCGACAGCGTGGCCGTCGAAGGCCTGCCGCGCAAGCCGCTGCCCGATCCTTTCCCCGCGGCCGCGCCCGCCGATGCCGCTGCGCGTCCTGCGGCAGCGGCGCAAAAGCCGCTGATTCCGGCCGCAGCCGCGGTCGGCTGGGTGCCCGAAGACTGACAGCGCCCGGCGCTAGCCGCCCATGCGCCCGATGAAGGCGCGGATGCGCTCGTTGGCCGGCTGACCGAAGAATTCGGCCGGCGGGGCTTCATGCGCAATGCGCCCCTGGTCGAAGAACAGCACGCGGTCGGCGACTTCGCGCGCAAAGCCCATCTCGTGCGTCACGACGATCATGGTCATGCCCGCGCGCGCGAGCTCGCGCATCACGTCCAGCACTTCCTGCACCATCTCCGGGTCCAGCGCCGAAGTCGGCTCGTCGAACAGCATCACCTTGGGGTTCATCGCCAGCGCGCGCGCGATCGCCACGCGCTGCTGCTGCCCGCCCGACAGCTGCCAGGGGTACTTGGCGCTGTGCTCCTGCAGGCCCACGCGGCGCAGCAGGGCCATGGCCTGGGCATTCGCCTGGGCGCGCGGCGTGCGGTGGATGCGCCGCGGCGCGAGCGTCAGGTTGTCGAGCACCGACATGTGGCCGAACAGGTTGAACTGCTGGAACACCATGCCCACGTCGGTGCGCTGCTGCTGCAGCGTGGCTTCATTCGGCCCCACGGCAACGCCCGCAATGGTGATGGTGCCGCTGTCGTGCGGCGCGAGCCGGTTGATGGCGCGCAGCAGCGTGGACTTGCCCGAGCCCGAGGCGCCGATGATCACGCTGACTTCGCCCGTGCGGAACTGCGTCGACACGTCGCGCAGCACCGGCTGGCCGCCAAAGGATTTGCAGACCCGGTCGATGACGATGTAGGGCGCGCCACTCATTGCGCTCGGCCTTCGATGTCGAAGCGGTATTCGATCGCCTGGGTCGCCTGGGTCACGAGCGTGGTCAGCACCAGATAGGTCAGCGCCACCGTGCTGAGCGTGGCGATGGGCTGGAAAGTCGTCGACTGCAGGCGGTTGCCGACATTGGTCAGCTCGACCACGCCTATCGCATAGGCCAGCGACGAATCCTTGAGCAGCGCGACGAAGTTGCTGACCAGCGGCGGCAGCGCCATCTTGAACGCCTGGGGCATGACCACGTCGAGAAACACATGGCGCCGGCCCAGGCCCAGCGCGCGTGCGGCCTCGGTCTGGCCCTGGGGCACGGCCAGCAGGCCGGCGCGAATCGCTTCGCTGTTGTAGGCGCCCGCATTGAGCCCCAGCGCCAACACCGCCGCCGCGAACTCGGGCAGGCGCAGTCCGGGGATGAGCAGCGGCAGCGCAAAATAGACGAACAGGATCTGCACCAGCAGCGGCGTGCCGCGTATCACCCAGAGGTAGAAGCGCGCACCCCAGCGCAGCAGCGTCCAGCGTGACGTGCGCGCCAGCGCGGTCGCCGTGCCCAGCAGCAGCCCCAGGCCGCCGCTGACCAGCGTGAGCCACAGCGTGGTGCGCGCGCCGTCGGCAAATATCTGCGCGCTCGAGCCTATGGGTTCGGGCAGCCAGGAAAACAGCCAGCCCAGCGCGGCCACGACCAGCACCAGCAGCAGCAGCGCCGTGACCAGCGTCGCGTTGCTGCGCTGCAGGCGCGTCCAGTGTGCGGGCCAGAAGGCAATGGGCATGGCAGGCCTTGAGCGCGTACCCCGGTCAGCGGGCTGCGGGGCAGCGTATGTCTTCCTGGAAGTACTTCTGCGCGACCTTGGCATAGCTGCCGTCGGCCATCACGGCCTGCAGCGCCTGCGACCAGGCGTCAGCCAGGCCGGTGTTGCCCAGCGCCATGGCCGCCGCAATGCGCTCGACGGTGACCATCTCGCCCAGATGAAAGCCCGCTGCGGGAGACTTGCGCAGCAGCTCCTTGGCGACAAAGCGGTCGGTGACCATGGCATCGACGCGCTTGGAAACCAGCGCGCTGCGCGCATCGGCATCGGTGGGGAAGTTCTTCACCGCCTGCACGCCCGGCAGGCGCTGGACTTCGGCCGCATAGGTTGTGCCGGTCTGCACCGCGATGAGCTTGCCCTTGAGATCGCTGGCGCTGCGCAGCTTGGGCGTCAGCGAGACGATGGTGCCGCCCGAGCAATAGTGCGGCGCGGCAAAGGTCACGGCCTTGGCGCGCTCCGGCGTGATCGCATGCGAGGCAATGACCACGTCCCAGCGGTCCTGCTGCAGTCCCGTGAGCAGCGCATCGAAGCCCAGCGCCTTCCATTGCGGCTGTAGCCCCATCTTGTGCGCCACGAGTTCGGCGATTTCGACCTCGAAACCGGTGAGCTGCTTGCCCTGGAAGAAATTGAACGGCGCGTAGTGGCCCTCGGTCGCGATGCGCAGCGTGCCCTCCTTGCGCACCGATTCCAGCGGCCGCGCCTGCGCGGCGGTGGCGGCCACGCACAGCGCGGCCAAAAGCGTGACGGCGGGCAGAATTCTCATGCGCATCTCCTGGAGGACAGGGCTTGTCCCCTGCCGCCATGATCGCGCCTGCCACCGGCCCGGCGCAACCCGGAAAAGTTCGCATCGCCTTGCCTTATGCGGCCTACATGGCTTGCAAGTGCTTGCTGACTTGGAGTGCGCTCAGCGCAGAAAGGCGTCGTAGCCGGTCTTGAGGATCAGCACGCTGACCACGAGAATGAAGATGCTGCGCACGAAGCCCGTGCCATGGCGCAAGGCCATGTAGGTGCCGAGCATGCTGCCCATGACGTTCGCCAGCGCCAGAGGAAGCGCGAAATGCCACCAGACATGGCCCTTGAGGCTGAACAGCACGATGGCCGCGACATTGGTCGCGATGTTGAGCAGCTTGGCCGAGACCGAGGCGTTGAGGAAGTCGTAGCCCAGCAGGCGCACGAACAGGAACACGAAGAAGCTGCCCGTGCCCGGGCCGAAGAAGCCGTCGTAGAAGCCAATCACCAGGCCTATGGTGCAGGCCATCAGCGTTTCGGCGCGGCCCGTGAAGCGCGGCGCGTGGTTGCGGCCCATGTCCTTCTTGAGCAGCGTGTAGATCAGCACCAGCACCAGCACCACCGGCAGCAGCTTGCGCAGGAAGTCCGATGAGATGACGGTCACGGCCCAGGCACCGGCAAACGAGCCCGCGAAGCTCACCAGGATGGCCGGGGTCAGCGGGCCCCAGGGAATGCGCACGCGCCGGCCATATTGCCAGGCCGACATGGTCGTGCCCCAAACCGATGCACTTTTGCCCGTGCCCAGCAGCGTGGCCGGGGGCGCATGGGGAAACGCCGCGAAAATCGCCGGCACGAGGATCAAACCACCCCCGCCAACGATGGCATCGACAAACCCGGCCAGCATAGAAGCCAGCGAAACAAAGAGCCATTCCATAGGGCCGAGATTGTCGCACCGTCAGGGTGCATGCCGGCCCGGGGGACGCCCAATAAAAAAGCGCCGGACTGGGCCGGCGCTCTGTAAAGGCATCTCGCTGTATGCTTTTTGAATATTGGTCTATTTCTATGTCGAGTAGTGTCTCCTCGGCCCCTCTTCGTCGCACCGAGGTGCACTTGAGTGGTTGGACTGTACTGCTTGCACTCGCTTGGTGCATTGGGAGTTTCCCGGAGTGAACAGGTATCCAGGGGAGGCTCAATATGTATCTAGTGTGACTGTTTGCAAATAAAAGCGCGTATTTGTAGCGGTTTTGGCACGTCCTGTGCTTGCCTGCCTGTCAGCAACCACTCTTTCCCGGAGGCATGGCATGGACATGACAGGCAGGCAAGGCTTATCCAGGCGCGGCCGCGCAGCGCGGGCCGCTGGCGGGCTCACGGGGGGCGCGGCGTTCGCCAGCTGGGTGCTGCCCGCCAGCGCCGCAGGCGAGAGCGCCGCGGCCAGCGCTCCGCTGACGGCCCCGGCCATGGTTCCGATGGGCGCGCTCAACGGCGCCGACACCGGCTGGCTGATGGTCTGCACAGCCTTGGTGCTGCTGATGACGCTGCCCGGCGTGGCGCTGTTCTATGCGGGCATGGTGCGGCGCAAGAACGTGCTCAACACGCTGGCCAGCGTGCTGCTCGTGGCCTGCGTGGTCAGCGTGCTGTGGTTCGCGGCTGGCTATTCGCTGGCGTTCACACCCGGCGACGGCATTCTTGGCGGCTTGTCGCGCCTGGGTTTCGCCGGCCTGGACCCCGACTGGGCAGGCCAGCGGGTCAGCGTGAGCCATATGGCGCCCAACGTGCCCGAAGCGGCCTTCGCGATGTTCCAGCTGTCGTTCGCGGTGATCACGGCGGCGCTGCTGGTGGGCGCACTGGTCGAGCGCATGCGGTTCACGGCGCTGCTGGTGTTCATCGCCTTGTGGACCTTGGCCGTCTACGTGCCGGTCGCGCACTGGGTCTGGGAGCCCGGCGGCTGGCTCGCGCGCCTGGGCGCGCTGGATTTCGCCGGCGGCACGGTGGTGCATGTCAATGCGGGCGCGGCGGGCCTGGCCTGCGCCTGGTATCTGGGCCCGCGCCAGGGCTATGGCCGCGAAGCCTTCGAGCCCTACAACCTGGGCTGGACCATGCTGGGCGCGAGCCTGCTGCTCATTGGCTGGTTCGGTTTCAACGCCGGCTCGGCGCTGGCCGCCGACAGCCGCGCGGCGCTGGCGCTGGCCGTGACGCATCTGGCGGCCGCGGGCGGCGCGCTCGGCTGGCTGATTGCCGAATGGCTGCTGCGCCGGCGCGCTTCGCTGCTGGGCCTGTGTTCGGGACTGGTCGCGGGGCTGGTGGCGATCACGCCCGCAGCCGGCTATGTGGGCCTGGGCCCGGCGCTGCTGATCGGCCTGATCGCGGGCGCGGTCTGCTACTGGGGCGCGACCGGGCTCAAGCGCGCGCTGGGCGCCGACGATGCGCTCGACGTGTTCGGCGTGCATGGCGTGGGCGGCATTGTCGGCTCGCTGCTCACGGGCGTTTTTGCCAGCCGTACCATCGCCGGCGTGCAGGGGCAGATCGGCACGCAGATGCTGACGGTGCTCGTGGTCGCGGTGTTCAGCTTTGTCGCCACCGGCGTGCTGCTGTGGCTGACCGACCGTATCGTGGGGCTGCGCGTGTCCGATGCCAGCGAGCAGACCGGGCTCGATCTGTCGCTGCACCGCGAGCGCCTGGGCTGAGAGCAGGTACCCGTGCGGCGACGCGCGGGCGTTGAATCCAGAAGCAGGAGTTTGCGATGCTTGACAGTGAAAGACTGGCCGTGGCCGCCCATGTGCACGTGCTGCTGCGGCGCAAGACCGGGCGCGTGACCGACACCGAATGGATGGCCTGCAATGCCGATTACGCGCGCGAAGTGGTGCGCTTTTGCCGCCTGCGCGCCCAGCAGGACGCGCTGCCCGAACTCGGCGAATGGGCGGACAAGCTCGAGCGCGCGATGCAGCTCGCGCCGGCCGCGTTGCCCGCGGGCTTTGCAGCCGCTCCCGCGCTGAGCCGCACGCCGCCCGCGGGCGGCGTGGAGCGCTATGTGGGCGGCATACGCTAGTTCAGGCCACCACGGGAATGCGTGCCTCGGGCGCGGGTTCCTGCACGGCGCTGACGGCCGGCTGACCCTTGCGTATCCATTCGGCGACCTTCTCGGCCATCATCAGCGTGGGCGAGTTGGTGTTGCCGCTGGTGATGGTGGGCATCGCGCCCGCGTCGACCACGCGCAGCGCGGCAATGCCGCGCACGCGCAGCTGGCTGTCGAGCACGGCCATGGGATCGTCGTCACGCCCCATCTTGGTCGTTCCCACGGGGTGGAAGATGGTCGTGGCGATATCGCCCGCCAGGCGCGCGAGCTCCTCGTCGGTCTGGAACTGCACGCCGGGCTTGTACTCCTCGGGCGCGAAGCGCGCCAGCGCGGGCTGGGCGACGATGCGCCGCGTGAGGCGCAGGCTGTCGGCCGCGACCTGGCGGTCTTCGTCGGTGCTGAGGTAGTTGGGCGCGATCGCCGGCGCCTGGCGGTAGTCGGCGCTGCGGATCTGCACCGTGCCGCGGCTGGTCGGGTTCAGGTTGCAGACGCTGGCGGTGAACGCCGGGAACGCATGCAGGGGCTCGCCAAACGCGTCCAGCGACAGCGGCTGCACGTGGTATTCGAGGTTGGGGTGGGGCAGGTCGGGGCGGCTGCGCGTGAATGCGCCGAGCTGCGACGGTGCCATGCTCATAGGCCCGCTGCGCTTGAACGCGTACTCCATGCCTATCTTTGCCTTGCCCAGCAGGCTGGCGGCAAGCACATTGAGCGTGGGCGCGCCCTGCACCTTGAACACCGTGCGGATCTGCAGATGGTCCTGCAGGTTGGCGCCCACGCCGGGCAGGTCCTTGACCACGGGAATGCCATGCTTTTGCAGCAGCGCCGCCGGGCCTATGCCCGACAGTTGCAGCAGCTGCGGCGAATTGATCGCGCCCGCGCAGACCAGCACTTCGCAGGTCGCGTGCACGGTCTCGAGGCCGTCGCCGGTCGCGACTTCGACGCCGGTGCAGCGCTGGCTGCCGTCGGCCTGGGTCTCGACGATCAGCCGCGTCGCCTGGGCCATGGTCCACATCTCGAAATTCGCGCGGCCGTAGCAGGCGGGGCGCAGAAAGGCCTTGGCCGTGTTCCAGCGCCAGCCGGCCTTCTGGTTGACTTCGAAATAGCCCACGCCTTCGTTGTCGCCGCCGTTGAAGTCGTCGCTGGCGGGAATGCCGCTTTGCTGCGCGGCCTGCGAAAACGCGTCGAGGATGTCCCAGCGCAGGCGCTGCTTCTCCACGCGCCACTCGCCCGTGCTGCCGTTGGTCTTGTTGCCGTGCAGGCCCTTGAAGCGCGCGTCGGCAGGAGCATCGGTTTTTGCGTCCGCGTCCAGCCGCCAATGGTCTTCGTGGCGCATGAAATGCGGCAGGCTGTTTTCCCAGCGCCAGGCGTCGTCGCCCGTGAGTTGGGCCCACTGGTCATAGTCGCGCGCCTGGCCGCGCATGTAGATCATGCCGTTGATGCTGCTGCAGCCGCCCAGCGTCTTGCCGCGCGGATAGCGCAGGCTGCGGCCGTTGAGCCCGGGCTCGGCTTCGGTCTGGTAGAGCCAGTCGGTGCGCGGATTGCCTATGCAGTAGAGATAACCCACGGGGATGTGGATCCAGTGGTAGTCGTCCTTGCGCCCGGCCTCGATCAGCAGCACGCGCTTGCTGCGGTCGGCGCTCAGGCGGTTGCACAGCAGGGCGCCGGCCGTGCCGCCCCCGATGATGATGTAGTCGAAAGTGGTGTCGCTCATGGGTCCGGGTTGCTAGGCGCTGGGTTGGAGAGGCTCAGACCCATTGTCCGTATAGACAGCCCCCTGTCGATAGGGAAAGCGCGCGGAGCGCTCGAGCACGCAGGCCTTTTTGCTTCCACGGCCCAGCCGCTTGCGCTAGAGTGCACAACGAGGTCGCGTCCTGCGCGCCGGGGCTTGCGTAATGTGCAAAACTGGATGCCGCCGGTTGCCGACCGGCCCGGTTTCCATTTCGCCGCCACTGACTCTTGATGCCGCCTTCGCTTGCCCCTTCTGTTGCGCTCGATTCCTCCGCCTCGGGCCGCGCCCTGACAACGGGCGACTGGACAGCCGCGAGCTTTGCCGACCGCGCGCAATGGCGCCGACTGCAGCGCGAGCTGCAGGCCGTGTCCGGCGCCTCCGTCTGGGATCTGACCGGCATGGCGCGTCTCGACTATGTGGGCGCGCAGATCCTCTGGCGCCATTGGGGCGGAAAGTGGCCGGCGCAGTGCGAGATCAGCGACGCCCAGCGCGAAATCCTCGCGCATGTCGAAAAGTACAGCCAGTGCGAAAAGCCGCCCGCGCCCGCCTGGCACCCTCTGCAGCAGATCGATCAGCTGGGCGTGCTGGTGCTTTCGGGCTGCAGCCACCTCAAGGAACTGGTCGAGCTGATTGGCCAGTTGCTGCTTGACTTCATTCGCATGCTGCGCCGTCCGCAACGCGCACCCTGGCGCGATGTGTCGGGCCATCTCTACAGCATGGGCACGACCGCGCTGCCTATCACAGCGCTCGTGGGCTTTCTGATCGGCGTGGTGCTGGCCTATCTGATGGCCTTGCAGCTGCGCCAGTTCGGCGCCGAATCGTTCATCGTCAACATCCTGGGCATTTCGCTGATACGCGAACTCGGCCCCATGCTGGCCGCAATCCTCGTCGCCGGCCGTTCGGGCTCGGCGATCACCGCGCAGATCGGCGTGATGCGCGTCAACGAGGAACTCGACGCGATGCAGGTCATGGGCATTCCCCATGGCTTCCGGCTGGTGCTGCCGCGCGCGCTGGCGCTGGCGCTGGCCATGCCGCTGATCGCGGTCTGGACCACGCTGGCGGCGCTGGCCGGCGGCATGCTGGCCGCAGATATCACCATGGGCATCACGCCCGCCTATTTCGCCCAGGCGCTGCCCGCGGCCGTGGACGCGGCCAATCTGTGGCTTGCCATGGGCAAGTCCATGGTGTTCGGCGTGCTGATCGCGCTGATCGGCTGCCATTGGGGCTTGCGCGTCGAGCCCAACACCCAGAGCCTGGGCCGGGGCACGACGGCGTCGGTGGTGTCGGCGATCACCATGGTGATCATCGTCGACGCGCTGTTCGCCATTCTTTTCAAAGACGTGGGCATCTGACGCGATGACAAGCACCGAAACGACCCGCGCGCAACACGCGCCCGACGCCCCGGCGCCAGACGCCCCGGCTTCCGCACCCGTGGTGCGCATCGAAGGGCTGTGGAGCGTTTTCGGCCAGGGCGACAAGGCGTTTGCCGTGCACCAGGACCTGGACCTGGTGGTCGAGCGCGGCGAGATGCTGTCCATCGTCGGTGGCTCGGGCACGGGCAAGACCGTGCTGCTGCGCCAGATGCTGGGACTGCTGGCGCCGACCAAGGGCACGGTCGAAGTGCTGGGCCGGCCGGCGTCCGAAATGGGGCGCGAGGGCGCGGCCAGCCGTGTGGGCATGCTGTTCCAGCACGGCGCGCTGTTCTCGGCGTTCAGCGTGCTCGACAACATTGCCTTTGCGCTGCGCGAGCAGGGCAGCCTGCCCGACGACCTGATCCGCGACGCGGCCCTGGTCAAGCTGCAGATGGTCGGGCTCAAGCCCGAGCACGCGACGCGCATGCCGTCCGACCTCTCGGGCGGCATGATCAAGCGTGTGGCGCTGGCGCGCGCGCTGATCATGGATCCGCCGCTGCTGCTGCTCGACGAACCCACGGCCGGGCTCGATCCCACGAGCGCCGACGAGTTCTGCGCGCTGCTGCGCGAGCTGCACGCGGCGCTGGGGCTGACGCTGGTCATGGTGACCCATGACCTCGACACCTTGTTCGCACTGTCCTCGCGCGTGGCCGTTCTGGCCGAGAAGAAGGTGCTGGTCACGGGGCCGCCGCGCGAAGTCGCGGACTATGACCATCCCTTTATCGAAACCTTTTTCCGGGGAGAGCGGGGCCGGCGTGCCATGGCGCCCCTGAGCAGCGACCACGCGGTCGCAGGAGAAACCTGATGGAAAACAAGTCGCATGCCATGGCGGCCGGGCTGTTCGTGGTGCTGGTGGCGGCATTGCTCGCCGGCCTCTCGATGTGGCTGACCCGGGACCGCAGCCAGTACAACCAGTACGAACTGACCACCAAGGACGGCATTGGCGGCCTGCAGCCCCAGGCCGCCGTGCGCTACAAGGGCGTGCCCGTGGGCAAGGTGGTGCACATCGGCTTCGATCCCCAGGCCGCGGGCAATGTGCTGATACGCATTGCCGTGGGCACGGAAACGCCGATTTCGCCCACCACCTTTGCCGTTCTCGGCTACCAGGGCGTCACCGGCCTGGCCCATGTGCAGTTGGACGATGCCGCCGAACCCCAGCCGCAGCTGCCGCCGGGCGCCAGCGGCCTGCCGCGCCTGTGGCTCAAATCCTCGCCGCTGAGCATGCTCGCCGACCAGGGTCCGGCGCTGCTGGGCCGCGTCGATGAAGTCACGCGCCGGCTCAACGACATGCTGGGCGACGAAAACCAGCAGCGCTTCAGCCGCGCGCTGGAGAACATTGCCGGCGCCGCTGCCGGCGTGCGCGATCTCACGGCCGGCGTGCAGCAGACGCTCAGCAGCAGGCTCGATCCCGCGCTGGCCGATATTCCCGCGCTCACGGCGGACGCGCGCAAGGCCCTGCAGTCGCTGGACCAGGCCGGCAAGAGCACGGCCGCGGTCGCCAATGATCTGGGCCAGACCGTGCAGCGCATCAATGCGCCCGATGGGCCGCTGGAACAGATCGCCACCGGCACGCAGGCGCTGGTGCGCGCCGCCGACGGCCTGGGCCGCACCACCTTGCCCCATGTGAGCCGCGCCGCCGACGACGTGTCGCGCGCCGCGCGCCAGCTCGGCGCCGCCGCGGGCGGCTTCAGCGACAACCCGCAATCGGTGATCTACGGCAGCGGCAACGCCGTCCCCGGCCCCGGCGAACCCGGTTTTGCGGCCCCCACCCCCACGCCTTAGGAATCCGCCATGTCCGTTTCTTCGTTCGCGACTGCGCGCACCAACGCCCTGCGGCTTGCCGTTTCCGTCGCCTGCCTGTGGCTTGCAGGCTGCTCGGTGCTGCCCAAGCCGCCCGCCCAGCCCGTGCGCTACGACTTCGGCCCCGAGCCTGTCGCCGCTGCGCCCGCGTCCCAGGCCCAGCGCCCGGCGATCGCGCTGGCCGAAGTCGAAGCGCCGGGCCTGCGCGACTCCGAAACTTCCGTGCTCTACCGTCTGGCCTATGCCGATGCCCAGGTGGTGCGCCCTTATCAGCTCGCGCGCTGGACGCGGCCGCCCGTGCAACTGGTGCAGCAGCGCCTGAGCAGCGGCCTGGGCCGCGACCGCGCCGTGCTGCTGGGCGGCGACGGCACGGCCCAGCCCAAGGTGCAGGGCCAGTCGCCCGCGGTGCTCAAGGTCGAGCTGGAGGAATTCAGCCATGTGTTCCTGTCGGCGCAGGAGAGCGTGGGCTGGGTGCGGCTGCGCGCTTCGCTCGTCGACCGGCAGCCGCAGGGCGATGTGCTGCTGGGGCAGACGACCTTCATCGCGCAGCAGCCCGCGGCCGGCGCCGACGCGGCCAGCGGCGTGCGCGCGCTGACCCAGGCGACCGACAAGGTCGTGGCCGACATGCAGGCCTGGCTGCAGCAACTGGGGCGTTGAAGCCGGCCCTGTGCCCGTTTCGCGTAGGCAGTTGCTGACGGCGCTTGCCTGTTCTCTCCCTACGCGGCCTGGGCTGCGCTTCTTCTAAAGTCCTCCCAGCCTTTGCGCATGCTATTGATCAATCCTGGTCGATTGCGATAATTTATTGCCTGGACCCATCCGCATTCGCGCATGACCATGCGCGCGCAGGTGAGAAAAAGGAGTGAACTATGCAATCCCTGCGCAAGGTGCGTGTGCTTTTGAGCGTGTGCGTTTTTACCTCGCTGGCGGCCCTGGGCAGCGCCGCCCTCGGTTCGGCGGCGTCGGAGCAGATGGCCGCGAAGCGGCGGATTTCCCTGCAGTTCAGAGAGGACATGCAGGACTGTGAAAGCCGCCATGGCGATGCCGCCGAGCTTTGCGAGCGCTGGGCCCACGGCTGGGCCGAAGTCGCCAAGGCGGATCTGGAAACCCGGCGCCAGCGCCTGGCCCAGGGCCGGCCGGCCCGCGCGGCCCATGCCGACAAGGTCGCCCAGGCTCGCTGCAATGCCCTGTCGGGCCGGGGCAGGGAGCGCTGCACGGGCAGTGCCGCGCGCACCTCCGGCTAGCGCATCGCCAGCACCGGAAACATCTTGGTCAGCCCGCCGGCCATGACCTCGACCGCCAGCGCGGCCAGTATCAGTCCCATCAGCCGGGTCATGACGTTGATGCCGGTGCGACCCAGCACGCGCGCAATCGGCTGCGCCAGCGAAAAGCAGATGGCGGTCGCCAGCGCCACCACCACGCCGTAGCCTATCAGCGCCAGGTGTTGCCAGATGTCCTTGGCCTGATCGGCGTAGATCACCACCGTTGACATCGCGGCCGGCCCGGTCAGCAGCGGAATGGTCAGCGGCACGACCGCAATGCTGTTGCCCATGGCGGCCTTTTCGACGCCCGCCTCCAGCGTCGCTGCGCTCGGTCGGTCTTCGGCCGGGCGCGCGTTGAGCATGTTCATCGCGCTGATCAGCAGCAGCAGGCCGCCGCCGACCTGAAAGCTCTGCAGCGAGATGTTGAAGAAGTCGAGCACCTGCAGTCCGAGCAGCGCGCAGGCCGAGATCACGCAGAACGCGCTGAAGGACGCGGTGCGTATGGTGTCGCGCCGCTGGGCGTCGCTGAAGCCCTGGGTGTAGTGGATGAAGAACGGAATGATGGCCAGCGGATTGACGATGGCCACCAGCGTGATCAGCGGTTTGAGGTCCATCAGTGCGGGCCTCCGCGGAACTCGATGGGGCCGGTCTGAACTGGCGTCTGGTGCGGCATGCGGTCTCCTGTGAAAATGCACGTTGATCGCGCATTGCTGCGCCATTACAGCACCTGTCGCCCATCGGCGGCGTGTCAATCCAACATCGAACGGAGCACAGCATGGGAAGTTTTGTCAATCTGACCTCGACCGACGGTTTCAGCGCCCCCGCGTGGGTGGCGGTGCCTGACGGCCCGGTGCGCGGCGCCATCGTGGTGCTGCAGGAGATCTTCGGCGTCAACAGTCATATCCAGGCCGTGACCGAGCGCTTCGCGGCGCGCGGCTATGTGGCCGTGGCGCCGTCGCTGTTCGCGCGCGTGCAGCCCGATGTCGACCTGGGCTATGCGCCGGCCGACATGGAGCGCGGCATGGCGCTCAAGGCCGCGACCGAAGCCCTGCCCGCGCCGGGCGCGATGGCAGAAGTGCAGGCGGCGATCGCGCATGCCGCGGCGATCAGCGGCGGAAAGGTCGGCATCGTGGGCTTCTGCTGGGGCGGCCTGATGACCTGGCGCGCGGCCTGCACGCTGCCCGGCCTGGCCGCGGCCGTCGCCTATTACGGCGGTGGCATGACCACGCCGGCCGAAGTGGCGCGGGCGCCGCAATGCCCGGTGCTCGCGCATTTCGCGCGCCAGGACCATTGGATCTCGGTGGATTCGGTCCAGGCCTTCGGCCGGGCCCACCCTGAAGTTGAAATCCATCTGTACGACGCCGACCACGGCTTCAACTGCGACCAGCGCGGCGCCTATGACGAAAGCAGTGCGCTGGTGGCGCGCGATCGCACGCTGGCCTTCTTCGACCGGCATCTGGCCTGAGGATTTCTACGGCGCGCGTTCCAGCCGGTCCAGATAGCGCTTGCGCCAGAAGTAGGAAATCAGCACCAGCGACACCACGCCCATGCCCGCCATGGCCCACCAGAAGCCGTCCTGCTTGTGCACCAGCGGAATGAACTCGAAGTTCATGCCGAACACCGCGGCAATCAGGTTCAGCGGCAGGAACACCGCGGTGATCGTGGTCAGCGTGCGCATGATGTCGTTGGCGCGGTTGCTCTGCAGCGAGAAATGCATCTGCACCGCGGTCTCGGCGCTTTGCTCGAGGCGGCGCACATGGTGGACCACGCGCTCGATATGCTCGAGCACGTCGCGCGAGCGCACCTTGAGCAGTTCGCGTTCGCGCTGCAGGGTGGGCATGGACTCGGCGGGCCAGGCGTCGAGCGCCTCTATCCATTCCTGGATCGCGGCGCGCTGGTCCTCGCAGATCTCGTCAAGCTGGTGTAGCGCCAGGCGCGCGTCGAGAATGGCGCTCCAGTTCGAGATCCGCGCCTTGGGCTCGAGCAGCGCCGACTGCCAGTGATCGAGCTGGCGCGTGAGGTCGCGCCGCAGCTCCAGATAGCCATCGACCATGTGGTTGACCAGACGCAGCATCAGGTCGGCCGGGCTGTTGGTGCGCTTGGCCGGGCCGCCGCGCGCGTCTATGGGCTGCTCCGACAGCAACCGCAGCAGGAAATAGGCGTGCACCGGGCAGTCGTCGGGGTGAACGGTCAGCAGCAGCTGGTCGAACACCACCATGCCCACGGGCCGCGTGACGATGCGCGTGAGCACCGGCGGGCCGTGCAGCGCCCTGGCATCGGCGGGCGCGGCGTCGCCGCTTTCGGCCGAGGCCAGCCGCTGGAACACCAGCAGGTCGTACTGCGAGGTCGCGTCGTAGTTCGACGGCAGCTGGGCGTTGAGCAGATCGGAGACATGCAGGTCGACCAGCGGTACGCGGCACAGCCGCAGCAGCATCGACTGCAGCGCAGGCAACTGGGCCGCGAACTCGGAGCGCGTGCACGAGACCCAGTAGAAGCCCGTGGCCGCCGGCGGGGCCAGCGGCAGCTCCTCGCCCAGGTCCTGGGCCGGACCGGTGGCGGCGATGTGGAGGGTGCGCATGGCCCGGAATTCGCTCAGCGCTGCTGCAGCTTTTTCGCAGCGTCGATAGCGAAGTACGTGAGCACGCCATCGGCGCCCGCGCGCTTGAAGGCCAGCAGGCTTTCGAGCATCACCGCGTCGTGGTCCAGCCAGCCATTGGCCGCGGCCGCCTTGATCATCGCGTACTCGCCCGAGACCTGGTAGGCGAAGGTCGGCACCTTGAACTCGTCCTTGACGCGGCGCACGATGTCCAGATACGGCATGCCGGGCTTGACCATCACCATGTCGGCGCCTTCGGCCAGGTCGAGCGCGACTTCGCGCAGCGCTTCATCGCTGTTGCCCGGGTCCATCTGGTAGACGTTCTTGTCGGCCTTGCCGAGCGCGCCGCGCGTGCCCACGGCGTCGCGAAACGGCCCGTAGAACGCGCTCGCGTACTTGGCGCTGTAGGCCATGATGCGGGTGTGGATGTGGCCGTGGTTTTCCAGCGCTTCGCGCACCGCGCCAATGCGCCCGTCCATCATGTCGCTGGGCGCGACGATGTCCACGCCGGCTTCGGCATGGGTCAGCGCCTGGCCGACGAGGATTTCGACGGTCTCGTCATTGATGATGTAACCCGTGGCGTCGAGCACGCCGTCCTGGCCGTGGCTGGTGTAGGGGTCCAGCGCCACATCGGTCATCACGCCCAGGTCGGGAAACTCCTTCTTGAGCGCACGTACCACGCGCGGAATCAGGCCGTCGGGGTTGAGCGCCTCCTTGCCGTCGGGCGTCTTGAGCGCGGCGTCGATGGCCGGAAACAGCGCCAGCACCGGGATGCCCAGTTGCACACATTCCTCGGCCACGGGCAGCAGCAGGTCCAGGCTCAGGCGGTCCACACCGGGCATGGACGTGACGGCTTCGCGCCGCTGCGTTCCTTCGTGCACGAACACCGGATAGATCAGGTCGTGGGCCGTCACCAGGTTCTCTCGCACCAGATTGCGCGTGAACGGATCGCGGCGCAGACGACGCGGGCGGTTGATGGGAAACGGGGTAGGGCTGGAAAGATGCATGGGGAAAATTGTGCCCCATTCAGCATGCCGCAGGGGCAGGGTCCGCCAAAACCTGCGACAGCGGGGCTGGCAACTTGGCAGCGCGCAAGCATTGGCGTACGGTTTTGCGCCCGCGCGGGCCGGCGGGGCGGGCCGCGCCCGTACACTGGGCACATGCTATGGGTCAAAGCTTTTCATATCGTGTTCGTTGCGAGCTGGTTCGCGGGACTGTTCTATCTGCCGCGTATCTTCGTGAATCTGGCCATGGTCACTCCGGGTTCGGTCGCCGAGCGCGAGCGGCTGATCCTGATGGCGCGCAAGCTGATGCGCTTCACCACGCTGCTTGCGGTGCCGGCGCTGCTGCTGGGCCTTTGGCTGTGGCAGGGCTATGGCATAGGCCGCGGCCCGGGCAACGGCTGGATGCATGCCAAGCTGTTCGTCGTGCTGCTGGCGCTGGGCTACCACCATGCGTGCGGCCGGCTGCTGCGCAAGTTCATCGATGACGTGAACCAGCGCAGCCACCGCTGGTACCGCTGGTTCAATGAAGTGCCGGTGCTGCTGCTGGTCGCCGCAGTCGTGCTGGTGGTCGTCAAGCCCTTTTGAGCGAAGCACGGAGCCGCCGCGCAGTGCACAAGACTTCTGCCTGGCCACTGGCGCTCGTTTACTCGGCGCTGATTTTTTTCGCGAGCCTGTTTCCTTTCACGGGCTGGCGGGCCCAGGGCATCAATCCCTGGGTGTTTTTCACGGCCACCATTCCTCCGCCCTACTGGACCTGGTTCGACGTCAACATGAACGTCGTCGGCTACGCGCCGCTGGGCTTTCTGCTGGCGCTGGCCTTGCAGCGCTCGGGCATGCCGCGCGCGGCCGTGCCCGTGGCGGCGCTGGCCGGAACGCTGCTGTCGGCATCGATGGAGTTCCTGCAGATCTATCTGCCGCGGCGCGTGCCGTCGAACATGGACCTGGTGCTCAACGCCAGCGGAACACTGATAGGCGGGCTGCTCGCGCTGGCGCTCGAACGCCTGGGTGCGCTCGAGCGCTGGAGCGTGTTTCGCGCGCGCTGGTTCAGCGCGCAGGCGCGCGGCGCCATCGTGCTGCTGGTGCTGTGGCCCATGGCGCTGCTGGTGCCCGCAGCCGTGCCGTTCAGCCTGGGCCAGGTTTTTGAACGCCTCGAGTCGGCATTGACCGAGCTGCTCGAAGACACGCCTTTCCTCGAATGGCTGCCGCTGCGTGAGGCTTCGCTGGTGCCGCTGTCGCCGGCCGGCGAGCTGCTGTGCGAGCTGCTCGGTCTGCTTGCACCCTGCCTGCTGGCCTACTGCGTGGTGCCGCATATCGGCCGGCGCGCGGTGCTGGCCGTGCTGGGCGTGGGGCTGGGCATTGCGGCCACGGCGCTGTCATGGGCGCTGAGCTACGGCCCGGCCCATGCCTGGGAGTGGCTTGGCGTGCCGGCCCAGCTCGCGATCTGGTTCGCGCTGGCGCTGGCCGCGGCGCTGATCGCGCTGCCCGGGCGCGCCTGCGCGGCCGTGCTGCTGCTGGTGCTGATGTGGCAGCTGAGCCTGCTCAACCAGGCGCCGACCAGCGCCTATTTCGCGCAGACGCTGCAGACCTGGGAGCAGGGCCGCTTCATCCGCTTCTACGGGCTGGGACAATGGCTGGGCTGGATCTGGCCCTATGCGACGCTGGGCTATGTGCTGCTCCAGGTCGCGCGCCGCGACCGGCCGCGCCGCCCTGCCTGATTCAACCTGTGCCGCCCGGACCGGCCTGCGCGTGCGGGCAGCATTCGGGATCGCACGCCTAAAATGGACACCCATGAGCGACCAAACTTCCGACCAGAGCGCAGGCGGCTACTACAGCCGTCACATATTCTTCTGCCTGAATGAGCGGCCCGGAGGTGAGGACTGCTGCGCGCTGCACGGCGCCAAGGCCGGATTCGACCGTTGCAAGTCCCAGGTCAAGGCAGCGGGCCTGTCCGGCCCCGGCAAGGTGCGCGTCAACAAGGCCGGTTGCCTGGACCGCTGCGCGGGTGGCCCGGTCGCCGTGGTCTATCCCGAAGGCACCTGGTACACCTTCATCGACGACAGCGACATTGATGAAATTGTCGAATCGCATCTGAAGAACGGGCAGATTGTCGAGCGTTTGCTCACACCGCCGGAACTTGGCCGCTGAAACCCACTCCATCCGAGCAACCCTTGTTTTTTCAGGCGCGTGTCTGCCCGGGCACGCGCCGCTTCCACGGAATCCGAACTTGAACGCCCAGACTGAACGCTTGACCCTGACGGGCGCCGCCGGCGCCATCGAGGCGCTGCGCGACGCCGCTGTACTGAACGCGGGCCAGCCACTGCGCGGTGTGGCCGTCATCGCCCACCCCCATCCGCTGTTTGGCGGCACCATGGACAACAAGGTCGTGCAGACCCTGGCGCGTGCCTTCGTGCAAAGCGGCTTCACCGCCGTGCGCTTCAACTTCCGTGGCGTGGGCGCGAGCGCCGGCACGCATGACGCAGGCCAGGGCGAGCTCCAGGATCTGCTGGAAGTCGTGCGCCAGGTCGCGCCCGAAGGCCCGATCGCGCTGGCCGGCTTCTCGTTCGGCGCGTTCGTGACCAGCCACGCGCTGGCCCGGCTCTGGCCCGAAGGCCGGGTCGAGCGCGCGGTGCTGGTCGGCACGGCCACCAGCCGCTTCAGCGTCGCGCCCGTGCCCGCCGAGGCGCAGCAGCGCACGCTGGTCGTGCATGGCGAAGCCGATGACACCGTGGAGCTGGCGTCGGTCATGGACTGGGCGCGCCCGCAGATACTCCCTGTCACAGTTGTCCCCGGAGGCGGTCATTTCTTTCACGGACAATTGCCGCTGCTCAAGAGCCTGGTGGTCCGCCACCTGCTGCCGGGTCTGTGACGCCTTCAGGTTGGCGGCCGCAGCCGCCAGCCACGCTTCGTCGCTCGCTGCATTGGCGGGCGTTTTTTCAGCTATTCCCCCGAGCTTTACATGACCCCGATTTTCAACACCTTGCGTGTTATTGCCGTTACCGTGGCAATGGCGCCCGCGTTGGCGCCCACATTTGCGCTGGCCCAGATCAGCCAGCCCCAGCCTCCCGAAATCGCCGCGCGCAACTACCTGCTGATCGACGTCACCGCCAATCAGGTCCTGGGCGCCAAGGACATCGATGTGCCCATCGAGCAGGCCTCGCTGACCAAGCTGATGACCGGCTATCTGGTGTTCGACGCACTGCGCGCCAAGAAAATCACGCTCGAGCAGCGCTTCCCGGTCAGCGAACGCGCCTGGAAAATGCCCGGTTCGCGCATGTTCATCGACCCCAAGATGCAGGTGCCCGTCGATGACCTGATCAAGGGCATGATCGTCCAGTCGGGCAACGACGCCACCATGGCGCTGGCCGAAGGCGTGGGCGGTTCGCAGGAAAACTTCGTGCGCCTGATGAATGAACAGGCCAAGGCCCTGGGCATGAAGGGCACGAACTACAAGAACCCCGAAGGCCTGACCGAGCCCGGCCACCTGACCACGGCGCGCGACCTGTCCATCCTGGCCCAGCGCCTGATGCAGGAGTTCCCCGAGTACATGCACTACTACGCGACCAAGCAGTACCACTACGAAGGCACGCCCGCGTCCAACGGCACCAACCGCAACACGCTGCTGTTCCGCGACCCCACGGTCGACGGCCTGAAGACCGGCCACACCGCGGCCGCCGGCTACTGCCTGGTGTCGACCGCCAAGCGCACCATGCCCCAGGTGGGCGAGCGCCGCCTGTTGTCGATCGTGCTCGGTGCTGCGAGCGCGAATGCGCGCGCCACCGAAAGCCAGAAGCTGCTGAACTGGGGCTATACCGCGTTCGACTCGGTCAAGCTGTTCGACGCCGGCCAGCCCGTGGCCACGCCGGAAGTGTGGAAGGGCCAGGCCGGCACCATCCAGATCGGCCAGCCGCACGCCATCGTCGTGACCGTGCCTGCGGGCTCGGCCGGCAAGCTCAAGACCGAAGTCGTGCGCCAGGATCCGCTGATCGCCCCGTTCACCAAGGGCCAGGCCATGGGCACGCTCAAGGTCACGCTGGACGGCCAGGCTGTGGCCGAAGTGCCACTCGTGGCGCTCGAGGCAGTCGAGCAGGCCGGTTTCTTCGGCCGCCTCTGGGACGCCATCCGCCTCTGGATAAAGTAAGCATTCGATACGGTGGCCAGGCATCCCAGTACATGCAATGCATGCAGGGCTGCTGGCCGACCGACTTGCTTTGATATCTTCAAGCTGCTACAGTCGAATGCTTTTCGGAAATTCCGAAGGGATTCACGTTTTCGTTTTTTACGTTTAGGGACGTATACATGCCAACCATTAACCAGCTCGTTCGTCAGGGGCGCTCGGTCGAAACGATCAAGTCCAAGAGCCCTGCGATGGAAAACTCTCCACAGCGCCGCGGCGTGTGCACACGTGTGTACACCACGACGCCTAAGAAGCCTAACTCCGCTCTGCGTAAGGTCGCCAAGGTGCGCCTGACCAACGGTTTCGAGGTCATTTCGTACATCGGCGGTGAAGGCCACAACCTGCAGGAACACAGCGTCGTGCTGGTTCGCGGCGGTCGTGTCAAGGATTTGCCAGGTGTTCGCTACCACATCGTCCGTGGTTCGCTCGACTTGCAAGGCGTCAAGGATCGCAAGCAATCGCGCTCCAAGTACGGTGCCAAGCGTCCCAAGAAGGCCTAAGCCTTTTTGTAGACAGATTTTCGGTGTTTGTCCTGCCGGGCAGGTAGTTCAAACGTAGTGACCCCAAGCGCAAGTGTTTTGCGTGGGTCGAGTAAGTGGGAGTCCTGTTGACCCCCGCGGTGTCTGAAAAGATGCCAACTGAAGCAAAGATAGAGGTAAAAAATGCCACGTCGTCGCGAAGTCCCCAAACGTGAAATTCTGCCGGATCCTAAGTTCGGCAACGTAGAGCTGTCCAAATTCATGAACGTGATCATGGAAGGCGGCAAGAAGGCAGTTGCAGAGCGCATCATTTATGGCGCCCTGGAACTGATCCACAAGAAGCACCCCGATAAGGATCCTCTGGAAGCCTTCGTGGTTGCTATCAACAACGTGAAGCCCATGGTGGAAGTCAAGTCCCGCCGCGTGGGTGGTGCAAACTACCAAGTGCCTGTTGAAGTGCGCCCTGTCCGTCGCCTGGCTCTGTCCATGCGCTGGCTCAAGGAAGCCGCTCGCAAGCGCGGTGAAAAGTCCATGGCTCAACGCCTGGCCAACGAGCTGCTGGAAGCGACCGAAGGTCGTGGCGGCGCGATGAAGAAGCGTGACGAAGTGCACCGTATGGCCGAAGCCAACAAGGCTTTCAGCCACTTCCGCTTCTAAACGGCGTTAGCGCTTTCTTGACACGGGGCCGCTCGCAAATATTTGCCTGCGGCCTTGTCTCGATTCAGAGCGCCCCCAAATTAACTGTTGCCCACTTTGTTGGAGTGGCAGTGATTCTCCAGATGATCAATTAAGGATCCACCATGGCTCGCAAGACCCCCATTGAGCGCTACCGCAACATCGGTATTTCCGCTCACATCGACGCAGGTAAGACAACCACCACCGAGCGTATCCTGTTCTATACCGGCGTGAACCACAAGCTGGGCGAAGTGCACGATGGCGCTGCCACCATGGACTGGATGGAGCAAGAGCAAGAGCGCGGCATCACGATCACTTCCGCTGCCACGACCTGCTTCTGGTCGGGCATGGACCACTCGTTCCCCGAGCACCGCTTCAACATCATCGACACCCCCGGCCACGTTGACTTCACGATTGAAGTCGAGCGCTCGATGCGCGTGCTGGACGGCGCCTGCATGGTGTACTGCGCCGTGGGCGGCGTGCAGCCTCAGTCGGAAACTGTGTGGCGCCAAGCCAACAAGTACAAGGTTCCTCGCCTGGCCTTCGTGAACAAGATGGACCGTACCGGTGCCAACTTCTTCAAGGTCGTCGAGCAGATGAAGCTGCGCCTGAAGGCTTCGCCCGTGCCAATCGTCGTGCCAATCGGCGCCGAAGACAACTTCGAAGGCGTGGTCGATCTGGTCAAGATGAAGGCCATCTTCTGGGACGAAAAGTCGCAGGGCATGAAGTTCGAATACCGCGAAATCCCCGCCGACCTGGTCGACGTGGCGAACGAGTGGCGCGAAAAGATGGTCGAAGCCGCGGCTGAAGCCAGCGAAGAGCTGATGAACAAGTACTTGGAAGAGGGCACGCTCTCCGAAGAGGAAATCATGAGCGGCCTGCGCACGCGTACCCTGGCTGTTGAAATCCAGCCCATGCTGTGCGGCTCGGCCTTCAAGAACAAGGGCGTGCAGCGCATGCTCGACGCCGTGATCCAGTTCCTGCCCGCTCCCGTGGAAGTGCCTGCTATCGAAGGTACCGATCCCGAGAACGAAGAAAAGAAGCTGACCCGCAAGGCCGACGACAGCGAGAAGTTCGCTGCGCTGGCGTTCAAGCTGATGACCGACCCGTTCGTGGGCCAGTTGACCTTCGTGCGCGTTTACTCGGGCGTCTTGACCAAGGGCGACACCGTCCTGAACGCGGTCAAGGGCAAGAAGGAACGTATCGGCCGTATCGTGCAGATGCATGCCAACGAACGCCTGGAAGTCGAAGAAATTCGCGCCGGCGACATCGCTGCCTGCGTGGGCCTGAAGGACGTGACGACCGGCGAAACGCTGGCCGACATCAACGACCCCATCATCCTGGAACGCATGGTCTTCCCCGAGCCCGTGATTGCCCAGGCTGTGGAACCCAAGACCAAGGCCGACCAGGAAAAGATGGGCATCGCCCTGTCGCGCCTGGCCGCTGAAGATCCGTCGTTCCGCGTGCGTTCCGACGAAGAGTCGGGTCAGACCATCATCGCCGGTATGGGCGAGCTGCACCTGGAAATCATTGTCGACCGCATGAAGCGCGAATTCGGCGTTGAAGCCAACGTCGGCAAGCCACAAGTGGCTTACCGCGAAACCATCCGCAAGACCGTCGAAGATGCCGAAGGCAAGTTCGTGCGTCAGTCGGGCGGTAAGGGCCAGTACGGTCACGTGGTGCTGAAGATCGAACCCAACGAAGCCGGCAAGGGCATCGAGTTCGTCGACGCGATCAAGGGTGGTGTGGTTCCGCGCGAATTCATCCCAGCGGTCGAAAAGGGTATCAACGAAGCCGTCACGCAAGGCGTGCTGGCCGGCTACCCCGTGGTCGACGTCAAGGTCACGCTGCACTTCGGTTCGTACCACGATGTGGACTCGAACGAACTCGCGTTCAAGATGGCTGCCATCTTCGGTTTCAAGGAAGGTTGCCGCAAGGCCAACCCCGTGATCCTGGAACCCATGATGTCCGTGGAAGTGGAAACTCCCGAAGACTACGCCGGTACCGTGATGGGCGATCTGTCCTCGCGTCGCGGCATGGTCCAGGGCATGGACGACATGGTCGGTGGCGGCAAGGCCATCAAGGCCGAAGTCCCACTGTCGGAAATGTTCGGTTACGCCACCTCGCTGCGCTCGGCAACGCAAGGTCGCGCTACCTACACGATGGAGTTCAAGCACTACGCTGAAGCTCCCCGTAACGTTTCGGAAGCCATCATGGCTGCTCGTACGAAGTAAAATAGGTTTTTGCCCGTCTGCTGTCCGCAAGGATGGCCGGCGGGCTTGCCAGGTCTGCGATTGAGTGCCCCCCTGTTTCCTGTGCGGGGGGAATCAGCAATTCGATGCAGACGTTAAACATCACACAGGTTTTGCTCTTTTGGAGAAATCTCATGGCAAAAGGTAAGTTCGAACGCACCAAGCCCCACGTCAACGTGGGCACCATCGGTCACGTTGACCACGGCAAGACAACCCTGACGGCTGCTATCGCTACCGTTCTGTCGGCCAAGTTCGGCGGCGAAGCCAAGAAGTACGACGAAATCGACAAGGCGCCTGAAGAAAAGGCCCGCGGTATCACCATCAATACCTCGCACGTCGAATACGAAACCGCTGGCCGTCACTACGCTCACGTTGACTGCCCAGGCCACGCCGACTATGTGAAGAACATGATCACCGGCGCTGCTCAAATGGACGGCGCTATCCTGGTTTGCTCGGCCGCCGACGGCCCAATGCCCCAGACCCGCGAGCACATCCTGCTGGCCCGTCAGGTTGGCGTTCCTTACATCATCGTGTTCCTGAACAAGTGCGACATGGTTGATGACGAAGAGCTGCTGGAACTGGTGGAAATGGAAGTCCGCGAGCTGCTGGACAAGTACAACTTCCCTGGCGACGACACCCCGATCATCCGTGGTTCGGCCAAGCTGGCTCTGGAAGGCGACAAGGGTCCTCTGGGCGAACAAGCCATCGAAAAGCTGGCCGACGCTCTGGACACGTACATCCCTGAGCCAGAGCGCGCAGTGGACGGCGCTTTCCTGATGCCCGTGGAAGACGTGTTCTCGATCTCCGGTCGTGGTACCGTGGTGA
>Ga0302347_1001043_pt1 | contig 36300 bp, 38 predicted proteins | sample PhyWR1_FD_202178 | JGI IMG/M metagenome (GOLD analysis project Ga0302347, IMG submission 202178) | Leaf surface microbial communities from wheat plants in UC Gill Tract Community Farm, Albany, California, United States - DLSL W.R1 (v2)... | ecosystem: Host-associated > Plants > Phyllosphere >... | reverse complement strand
CAAAGGGCTGGATTGGCTCATCATCTATCCTTTGTGATTTATTTTGAGTGACTTTGCCATAGCTCGACTCAGGGTTAATCATAGTGAATAATAATGAGCTGTCAATCGATCCGTCAGGTTGGGCTATGCCTCAACCTGGCGTCAGACCGGACGACCGAAGTACGTCAAGATAGGGGCTATTTCGGCTTTTCCTGACGTTTCCCTACAAACCTCTATGACTTCAACCTGACAGGCCACGGCTTCAGGCTGCTTGGTTGTCATTGGGTTTATCAAAACTTGAAGAAGTGGCGGGCTGCCGCTATTAGTTAAGATTCACTCAACACAAGGACGCGACGATGATTCAGAGATTTGTTGTTGTTCCTGCGATCCCCATCGAAACAGGATCGATTCGTAATGGAACTCGCTTTCACTCCACTACAGTTCCTGGCGGGTTTGATATTTATGACAATCAAGATAAGCAGCGATTGCAGTTCACCTACCCGACACAGATAGAAGCAGATGCTGAATGCGAAAGACTGAACATGGAGCACTATCAAACCTCTATGACAACACCTACCGGCATCAGCTCACCATGATCTAGTCGTTCTCTGCTCAACGGTGTGGACTGAAAACAAAAGCCCCGGCATCTTGACGGGGCTTTTGTTGAGGGGATCTGATCCTTCAGCTCCCACGATTGTAGTCAAGAAATGAAAGGCAAACCGAGCAAGTGCAAACACTCTGACAGAGACATGCCCGAACTTTGCGGGTCACAGGGCCTATCGTACGATTTTTTCCGTTTTCTCTATGCACCCCTTCTCTGTACCCCCGATTGAACATAGGGTGCGTTACCCGCAACGCGAGCCGGTGTGACCCCGCCGCTGTGCGTGTTCGGCCTCGCCGAAACGGCTCTCGTAAACCAAGCCCCGGCCAAAAGCGCGCCGGGTCTTGGCCCTTCGGGCTTCGATCCTCACGCCTTCGCCCGTCCCGGGCTGCGCGCTCCGCTTGCACCAGGTCAACGTCCCCCACTCTTTATATCGATACAGGGAAAAAGCCGATAGCCCGGGCGATGCAACAGCCCGCGTCCTGGATCTGCGCACGACTCAGGAAATCACCCTGCAGTTATCCACCGCCCGGGCAAGAAACCTCCCGGCCCGTGGATAACTGCATCGCTCGCTCTGGCCTCTGACGGGCCCCGCTCGCTGGGCGATTTTTCATGCGCTGGCCATTGCATCGGAATGCCTTCGGCGACCAAAGGGGTGCCCCCCTTGGATCCGCAAGTTGGAATGGTTCGGGCTTCGCCCGCGATCTGCGCGGGCCTATTCGCCGCTCTCAGCCGCCACCTCTGGCGGGACTTCGACCAGCTCTTTCGAGTCCACAAACGGGACTGCGCACTCAATACATTGAATCCGACCGCTAAGCCCCGGTTTGCCCCATAGATTCAGGTGGCAACTCGGACAGGTGTACTTGCGCTTGTTCTTCGGGTCTTCCTTGCCAGGATCTGGCTGCAGCAAACCCGCCGAGGTCAGCGCCGATATATCTATCGTCGGATCTTCCGGCGTACCTGGCACCGGCTCGCCGCCAGGCCCGTAGAGCAGCACTGCCGACATAGGAACCCGTTTGGTTACCACGTCGATCCAGGACAACATGCGGCCCTGTTCGATCAGTTCCTTGCTGGAAAGATCGAACGGCCCGCCCTCGATGATGTAGTGCGTCATCTGCTGGCCATGACGTTTCCCGCCAGGCTCGCCGGTGTCGGACGGCATCAGCCCGATGGACTGCATTTTGTTCGCCCATTCCGCGTTGTGATACCCGGATCGGGAGCGCTTGCCGAAATGGGCCTGCCACTGGTGGACTTGCTCATGTGCCAGTGTGGATAGGGTCTGCTCTACGCGACGGTGCGCGAAATATGCAGGGTTCAGCGCAATCTCATCGCTCTTTCCTTCGCCGTTCCGGCGAAGAAAGCGCGACTCAGAGTAGTACCCGAACGTGTTGCTTTTGCGCTGCAACGTGAACAGACAGCCAGGGAGTTGGCCATCAAACAGCACCTCGTTGAAGTACGCATAGGCGCCTTCGATTTCTTCGTACAGTTCCTGACTGGCAGTTGCGGTCATGTGTCCTCCTTTTCTCGCACGCGAGAAATCCCCCCTGGCCTGATCGCCTACGGGGGGAGGGTTGTGGCAATACGGAAAGTTTATCCTGTATCGTACGATACAGGATAAACCCCAATAAAAGGGGGCGCCCCCCTTACATTGTTGCCAGTCGATACCCGATGAAAGCACCCACGGCACCGGCGACAATCGCTGATACCAACGCCGTAAGCGTGAACGCCAAGAACCAACGGCGCAGCCCTCCGGCTGCTAGGATCAGCGGCGCCGAACTGCGGTTCAGCTCGTTACCGATCCTGGCGGCGGCCTCACGGCCAGCCTGCAGCAACGCCACCTGCTGGGTTTCCATCATTGACTCGAAGTTCAACCGCGTCTGCAGCAACGCCTTGGCCGCGCCGTCCTTGATCGCCTGGTCCAGTTTCGCCCCCAGTTCGCCGTCCACTTCTTCGAGACGGCGCACCAGGGCGTCAATGTCTTCCATCATCTGAACCGCCAACGCTTCGCGGGCGGTTGTCGGATCCTTGCCCATCGCCGTTACTTCCCTTTCCCGAACAGCGCCGCGTACACGTCATCGAGGTTCTTCCAGGCCGACTTAGCCAGGCGCTGAACCGATATCATCCGTATGGCGTGCTCCTTGTCTTCTTCGGTCTTCGCGTCTTTCAACTGCTCACGGTACGGCGTGGTGTCTTTCACGACCTCGGAAATGTTTTTCTTGAACGCACGCAGCCGCTCGAACACCTCGTTGGAATAGATCACCGCGTCAGGGTTGAGGGTGAATTTCTTCTCCAGCTTGTGAAAGCCGAACACCGCCGAGAAGGTTTGCGGCAGGTCGTCTGCATCGTCAATCTGCACCTTGTTGAACACGACCAGGATTCGCTTGGCTGGTACGCCAAGCGCCGATAGCGTCTTGATCGTGTTGATCGTGTCGGCCTGCTGCTTCTTCTCGCTGACCGTGGGCACCAGGAAGTAATCGAACTCTTCCTGCGAGCCAGCGAACTGCCCCATGTACTTGAAGAAGTCTTCGACGTTCGAGGCTCCCACGTCGACCACAGCTTTGCTCTCGACCATCAGCCATTCTTGCAGCTCGCCGAACTGACGCCCCTTCATACGCTCGATCTCGGCGGCAGTGTCAGAAGCCCCCGCGTTGATTGTCTCGATGGCGAAGCGCGGCGCGTCCATCCGGGGCGACAACAACTGATCAGATACAGTCGTCTTGCCGGTGTTGCCGCTGAAATTCACTACGGCGATTTTACTCATGTGCGTCTCCTTCTGCTTGGGCTCGCACTCTCGTAGCGAGCCAGTTCTGAGGCGTTCACATCATCCCCAGGGTTCATGATCTTGCTCAATTCGTTCGGCGCCATTATTGGCGCCGGTAGATCCTGACTTTCCGTCTTTGTATCGTACGATACAATTTCCAGCTTTTCGGCGGTTGCCTCTGGCACTACCGCAGCTGACTGCGAATTTGGCACATTTGCCGGTGCTTCGACCGTTCCGGCCTTGACCGACTTGCGATACCGATACAGGTAACTTTTCAGCGTCTCCATGCTGATCTCGATCCCCTGCTCCTTGAGCACATTCAGGATCGCTTGGCGTCTAACTCCCGCCTTCAATTGCTGCTCGATAATCGGCATCACCTGGCGTATTTGTGCCGCCTTGGTTTCCGGTTCAACTGCCTGCAATGCAGTCGCTAGGTCTAGCTTTGCCATATTGCACCCTATATGCACCCTTATTGCTCTCTTTGTGCATCCTACTTACCCCCTACACATAGTCAAGCTAAACCCTTCCTGCATCCATTGTGCAGCCTTACAGCACCCACCTTGCACCCTACCTGTACCCTCTTCTACGGTCTTCGACCTAAATGATGGATACGCCCTTAACAAGAGCATAATTTTTGATCCTTAACAGGATCAAAATCTTAATACACATCACGCACCTCCCTAGCGGGAGGTCAGCCCAGCATATACAGTGCTTCCAGTGGGTTTTGCCTGAATGCACATGTGATACAGATGTATTACAAATATACAATATGGACCATATTTTAATAGTGTTTTGTGTATTACATTTGTTATACATGAACTCGAAGACCTGGACCCCTCCATTTCAAGGGGGGATTTTGACCGCCATGAGGGGGCAATGTGGGGAAGACCGTACCGATACGTTTGAACGATGAGCAGCTGGCCAGGGTCGAGGAATCGGCTGCTTTGGCAGGCTACAAACACCTGTCCACCTACATGCGTGATCGTCTGCTTGAGCCGTCCAAAGTGGACAGCCACCAGGGCGGAATCGACCAGTGGGCAGACCAACAACGAATCATGAGTTTGCTCGAATCACTCGACCAGGCGCAGGCCACTAACCGAACCATTCTGGCCATCGTGGTCTACCTGCTACGACAGAACAGCACGCAAGGAAAGCTCAGCGAGCTGCGTGCCGAACTGTCCGCATTGGGGAGCAACGAGGAAGCATTAGCCGCTCTGTTGCCCGAGTTGGCTAAGGACATTGAACGTCTATCAGGAGAGGACTAGTGCACAAACAAGAAGTCGATAGCGCAATATTGACGGCGGGGATTGCTCTGCCAATCGCCGGTTGGGTCGGCGGCGCCTACCTGGCGCAGATGCCGTTTACACCATTCCCCGGCGCCTTCCGCGAGACATTGCACCAGACACTGCAGAACCCAATCATGGCCGGATGCACGGTGGCCACCTCCGTGGTGGCCGGTGCCCTGGTCTACTACCTCAATGAGTATTGCGACGATGGGTTCCGTGGCGAACGGTTCATTGAGCATTTGCGCGGTTCTCGCATGCGAAATTGGCACTACGTGGACAGCAAAGTCCGTAGACGTAACGCCCAAACCAACCGTGAACGCCGCAAAAGTGGGCTGGAAAACATCGAACCGATCATGGTCGGCAAAGTGCCGATGCCACTGCACCTTGAAGATCGAAACACCATGATTTGCGCGTCCATCGGTGCCGGTAAGTCCGTCACCATGGAAAGCATGATGGTCTCGGCGTTGAAGCGTAACGACAAGATGGCCGTTGTCGATCCCAACGGCACCTTTTACTCAAAGTTCAGTTTCAAAGGCGATGTGATTCTCAACCCCTTCGATGCTCGGTCAGCAGGTTGGACGGTGTTCAACGAGATCAAGGGTGTTCACGACTTCGACCGTATGGCGAAATCCATCATCCCGCCGCAGGTGGATCCAGGTGATGAACAGTGGTGCGCGTATGCCCGTGACGTACTGGCCGACACCATGCGTAAGCTCAAGGAAACCAACAACCCGAACCAGGACACGCTGGTAAACCTGCTGGTTCGGGAGGATGGGGACACCATTCGGGCGTTCTTGGCCAACACCGACTCCGAGGGCTATTTCCGCGACAACGCTGAAAAGGCGATTGCCAGTATTCAGTTCATGATGAACAAGTACATTCGCCCGCTGCGCTTCATGACCAAGGGTAGTTTCTCGATCCATAAGTGGGTGACAGACCCGAATGCGGGCAATCTGTTTATCACCTGGCGGGAGGACATGCGCTCGACCATGCAGCCATTGGTGGCCATGTGGATTGATACGATCTGCGCGACCATCCTCAGCTATGAGCCCATGACCGGGAAACGTCTCTGGATGTTCCTGGACGAGCTGCAGTCGCTGGGCAAACTCGAATCGTTCGTGCCAGCAGCCACCAAAGGCCGGAAACACGGCCTTCGTATGGTTGCCAGTCTGCAGGACTGGTCGCAGTTGATCACCAGCTATGGCCAACACGATGCAGAAACGGTGCTGTCTTGCTTCCGTAATTACGTGATTCTTGCCGCATCCAACGCACAAACCTCGGACAAGGCCAGCGAGATCCTTGGCCAGCAGGAAGTCAGGCGTATGCGTGTCTCTTTCAGCAACGGCCGCAGCAACCGCTCGCCAGAGATCAAGAAAGAGCCCGTGGTCATGGACTCCGAAATCTCAAATTTGAAAGACCTTGAGGCTTATCTGAAATTCGGTGAGGACTTCCCTATCACCAAAATCAAGCTGCCCTATGTGAATCACAAAGAGAGAGCGCAGGGAATAGTCGTTGCCGGTCAGGCTGCGTAACGGAGGTTGCATGCTCAACGTCACGCCGATTCGAGGAAACAACCAGTACGCTGCAGCACGTTATTTCTCTGCTGCAGACGACTACTACGCCAAGGAAACACCCGGCGAGTGGCAAGGCGAAGGTGCCGAACGGCTCGGCCTGGTCGGCCCCGTCGATCAGCTGCAACTGGCCAAACTGCTTGATGGCAAGTTGCCGAACGGCGAGCGGATCCACACCACGTTCAATGCCGAAACCAACAAGCGGCGCATGGGCTTGGACATGACATTCTCGGCGCCGAAATCGGTGTCGATGCAAGCACTCGTCGCCGGCGACAAAAATGTCACCCTGGCTCACGACCGGGCGGTGGCCAAGGCCATGCACCACGTCGAAAAGCTCGCCCAGGCACGGCGCAAGGTACAGGGCAAGTTCCTGCGCGAACGCACGGGGAACATGGTCATTGGCAAGTTTCGCCACGAAATGAGTCGCGGCAAGGATCCCCAACTGCACACCCATGCGGTGATCATGAACATGACGCAGCGCGCCGATGGTAAATGGCGTGCCTTGTTCAACGACGATATTTTCAAGGTTCAGCATGAAGTTGACGCCATGTACAAGGGCCAACTGGCCTTGGAGCTGCGCGAGCTGGGCTACGAGATCCGCGTACTCGATGGCAAAGGCAACTTCGAGCTGAATCACATTTCACGGGAACAGATCGAAGCATTCTCCAGCCGCAGCAAAGTCATTGAAGAAGCGTTGGCCAAGGACGGGAAAACCCGGGCCGACGCGACCACTCTGGAAAAACAAGTTATCTCAATGGCCACCAGGCCGCACAAAGACGAGCGCGACCACGATCTGGTGAAACAGTATTGGGTGACGAAAAGCCGCGAGTTAGGGATCGACTACGGCCCACAAAGCCGATTGGATGGCCGCGAGTATGGTGAATCAGGCCCAGCGTCAGGCGCTGGCCGCGTTCCATCTGATCCCAATCTACCCGCAGGGCTGACACCGGCCCAAGCCGTTGTGCAATACGCAATCAATCACCTGACCGAGCGTGAACAGGTTGTTACCCAGTTGGACCTGTTGACCGTGGCGCTCCAGCGTTCGGTAGGGTTGGCCGGGCCTGACCAGGTACGGGCCGAAATAGCCCGGCTGGTACAACAAGGTACGCTCATAGAGTCAGCACCGGCCTACTCAATGGCACAGCCCACGGAAAACGCGCCCGTGTTGTCGCCTGCAGGTTGGCAAGCTCACCTGCAGGAGTTGAAAGGCTGGACGGACAAGCAGGCAAAACAGTACGTGGCCACCGCCATCGAGCGCGGTTCATTGGTGCCAACCGAGAAGCGCTACACCACACAGAAAGGCTTGAAGCGCGAGAAAGCCATCCTTGCCATTGAGCGCACTGGCCGGGGCCAGGTGACGCCGCTCATGTCCCAGGAGCAGGTCGCTAAAGCACTTGAAGGATCAACCCTCACCGCTGGCCAACGGCAAGCCGTCGAGACCATCGTCAGCACGGAGAATCGGTTTGTCGGCATTCAGGGTGATGCTGGTACGGGCAAAACCTACTCCGTTGAGCGGGCCGTGCAACTGCTCACATCCGTCAACGAGGCAATGAGTTACGGCAAGACAGAGGATCAACTCGGCTATCGAATCCTCGCATTGGCGCCGTATGGGAACCAAGTTGCCGCACTCAAAAACGAGGGGATGGACGCTCATACCCTGGCCAGCTTTTTCAACACCAAAGACAAGACCCTGGACGAGAGGACTATCATTGTTCTCGACGAGGCCGGTGTCGTCGGCGCTCGCCAGATGGAACAGCTCATGCGGCTGGTGGAAAAGTCCGGGGCCCGCCTTGTTCAGCTGGGCGATACCAAACAGACCGAGGCCATCGAGGCGGGAAAACCATTCGCCCAGCTCCAGCAGAACGGCATGCAAACCGCCCGGATCAAGGAGATCCAGCGGCAGAAAGACCCCGAGTTGAAATTAGCCGTCGAGCACGCCGCCGATGGCAATACTCCCAAGTCGCTGCAGCACATCAAGCACATTGAGGAACTGCGCAACCCTATCGATCGACATCAAGCGATCGTCAACGACTACATGCAACTGACTGACCAGGAGCGTAGAGAGGTATTGATCGTTGCCGGTACAAACAAAGACCGCAAAGAGATCAACACTTTGGCGCGCAAGGCATTGGGCCTTGAGGGCCGGGGGGCGAAGTTCGACACGTTGAACCGCGTTGATATGACTCAGGCAGAGCGGCGCTACGCACCGACCTACCAGCAAGGAATGGTCATTCAGCCGGAGAAAGACTACAAAAAAGCGGGCTTGGTTCGTGGCGAGAACTACACCGTCAAACAGGCGTTACCGGGAAACATCCTTGTCGTGACCGGTGCCGATGGCCAGAGCCGTCAGATCAACTCGCGACAGGTTACAAAGCTCAGCGTCTACAAGGCAGAGCGCCCGGAGCTGTCCATTGGCGACCTGGTACGCATCACCCGCAACACGCCATCACTCGACCTCACCAACGGCGACCGGATGCGAGTTATCAGCACAGCCAACGGCATGATCGAGCTGGCTTCGACCAGAGAGCGCGACGGAAAGCCGGAGCGCGTGGTGAAGCTGCCATCGAACAAACCGCTGCACCTGGAACACGCTTATTCCGCGACTGTTCACAGTGCGCAGGGCCTAACCAATGATCGCGTGATGATCTCCGTGAACACCAAGAGCCGTACCACTTCGCTAAATCTGTTCTACGTGGCCATCAGTCGGGCGCGGTTGGAAGCGAGGATCTACACCGATGCTATCGCCGGTTTGCCGGGTTCTATTGCCAAGCGCTACGACAAAACCACGGCACTGGCGCTGCAAAAAGAGCGGGACGCCCAGCGCCTGCAGAAAGCGCACGCCCCGAAAACGGTTGTGGATGGGCCAAAAACCGAGCGAGCTTTGGAACGCGAAAAACGCATGCGGCCCAACAGCCCAAGCGGCGGCATACCAAATTAGTGAACTTTGCCTTATCTCGGCATGCCCCCTATTACCGTGCCATCCGCTCGGCTTTCGCGGTATTGCACAGCGCCACCGAGCATGTGCGCGAGAAGTCCGTCATGCGCCAGGTGACCATCAGCTTGATTCCGCTGTTTGGCATCAACCTGTTCATTCCGAGGCTGGTCGAGTTCCTGGCGCAAAACCCGGAACTGGACATCAACGTCACCTACGCAAACCACCGCAGCTATTCCAGCGAACCAGCCACTGGCCGGGCAATCACAGCGAGCCGCTGATCTCGGGTGCCGTCTCGCCCTATTGCAGCCGCGAATTCCTTCAGCGCCACGCCCCCATCGACTCGCCCCAGGCCTTGAGCCAACTGCCGTTGCTGCACGACGAAGAACGCGGCACCTGGGCCGAATGGTTTCAAGTCGCCGAGGTCAAGCACGCCAGTGCGCTCAATGGCTTGCTGCTCGAAGACGGGCAACTGGCGCTGACCGGCCTGGGTTGCTCGCTGCTGCGCGAGCCGTTGGTGGCGCCGATGTCGCCAGCGGCGAACTGGTAAAGCTGTTCGACCTGCACGTGGATGACGGCCGCCAGTACTACCTGTGCCGGCGCTCCAACAGCGAACTGTCCGACGAAAACCTGAGCTCAAGCGCAGCCTAGTGACGGCTACGCCAGCAACCGCTGATTGATCACCATTTGCTCACGCCCGCGCGCCACAATCCAACGGTGGAAGTCGCGGCAGTGGGCCTTGTCGAACGCGCCCTTGGCACCCACCAAAAAATACGCCGACGGCAAGGGCAAGGCCCGGGCAAACGGCCTGATCAAACGCCCATCTGACAACGCATCAGCCACCATTGAGTATTGCGCCAGTACCACACCCTGCCCCGCCAATGCGGCCTGGATTGCCATGGCAGACAAGGAATACACGCGGTAGCCATCGCGAATGCTTTCGCAGTCCACCTGTTGGGCCTTGAACCAGTCACGCCACGAAGGCGGCGAGGCAAACTTCGGTAGCCAGTCGATGGACAGCAGCGGATATGCCAGCAGGTCTGCCGGTTTGTTGAGCAGCACATCAGGCCGCAACAACCAAGGGCTGCACACCGGCACCACGCAATCGCGAAACAGTTCGATGGCGTTTTCCGTGGCCACGTAGTCGCCGTAGGTGAAGCGAAAATCGATGTCGTAGCCCTCTGGCGAAGGTTCGGCGTGACTGCCATCGAGAAACAAATTGAGTTCCGGGTGCTCGTCCTGCCAGGCATAGATGTGCGGTGCCAACCAATCCGACAGCAATGACGGCAAAGCGCTGATGCGCAGGTTGCTGGCGTTTTTCGACCGCTCGACCTCGACCTGGGCGATGCGCAGGCTCTCGAATGCCGCTGCGCAGCTATCGTGATAACGCTGGCCGGCGGCGGTCAGGCGAATACGCTTGCCGACCTTCAAGGTCAGGCTCAAGCCCAGGGTGTCTTCCAGCAGTTTCATTTGTTGGCTGACGGCACCGGCCGAGATACCCAGACGCTTGGCGGCCTCGACAATGCCGCCGAAACGTCCCACGGCTTCAAAAACCTGCAGCGCGCGCAGGGAAGGCAAGCTGTTCATCATCATCTCCATAGCAATCGACGGTTTTATACTTTAGCTGAGCTATAGCAAGCCACAGTTTTCGACATTTTTTGTATATGAAAAGCCTCGTATTCTGGCTTTGGCGGGTATTTACCTGTCCCGGTCAGGAGACGCCCCATGTTGTTACGCAAGACCCGATACGGTGCAGCCTCTGATGTAACCATGCGTACCAAAAAACCATAGTGGCCCGGCGACTCAGCCACCCCGGGCTTATCAGCACCGCGAAAAACAGCACCTTGCAGGCATTTTCCGTGAATTGGCCTGCATTTTGCATTAAATGTATATACAGGTACTATCATATAAAGATTTTTCTGTAATACATCGTTAGCGTTCGATCCGTCAGACAAAGGAAAAACAACAATGAAAAAATTTGTACTCGCCACCGTCTTTGCATTGGCTTCCACCGGCGTCCTGGCCAAGGATTTAAGCGTCATTCGCTTTGGCGTCGATCCGACCTTCGCTCCGTTCGAATCGAAAAACCCCGACGGTCAACTGGTGGGCTTTGACATCGACCTGGGCAACGCCATTTGCGCCGAGCTGAAGGTCAAGTGCGTGTGGGTGGAAAACGCATTCGACAGCATCATCCCGGCGCTGCGGGCGAAAAAGTTCGATGCCGTGTTGTCGGCAATGACCATCAACGACCAGCGCAAAAAAAACGTGGACTTCTCCGACCGTCTCTATAACTCCCCCAACCGTTTGATCGCGAAAAAGGACAGCGGTCTGCTGCCTACGCCAGAATCCCTGAAAGGCAAGCGCGTCGGCGTAGCCCAAGGCACTACCCAAGAGACGTACGTCAAAAAAATCTGGGCGCCTAAAGGGGTGATCATGGTCACCTACCCCAATCAGGACTTGCTGTATCCGGACCTGGTCAGCGGCCGTATCGACGCCAGCCTGACCGATGCCGCCGTGGCCGAACTGGGTTTTTTGCAAACGCCTAAGAACACCGGTTTCGCCTTCGCCGGCGACGCTGTGTACAACCAGGAACTGCTGGGCGAAGGCATTGCCATCGGCCTGCGCAAGAACGAGCCGCAGCTGATGGAAGCCATCAACCGGGCACTGGCCGAAATGCACAAGAACGGCACCTACGACACCATCCAGAAGAAGTACTTCACCTTCGACATCTACAACTAAAAGCCCTGCGCTTGACCGGTGCCGGAACGCTCGCGGCTTGGTGATCCGGCGCCTTGCCCATCCATTTCGCGCAAGGGCCGGCCCCCGGGCCGCCCTTGCCAACGGAGAGACAGAACATGCTTTTACAGGGCTATGGTTCGCTCATTCTCGAAGGTACGTTGGCGACCATCCAGCTGGCACTGATGTCCATGGTACTGGCCGTCACGCTGGGCCTGATCGGCGCATCAGCCAAACTATCGAAACAACCGCTGCTGCGTCACCTGGCCGCCGGCTACACCACGCTGATTCGCAGCGTGCCGGACCTGGTGATCATGTTGTTGCTGTTCTTCAGCCTGCAGATCTGGCTGAACAACCTGACTGAATGGCTGGACACCGAACAGATTGACATCAACCCCTTCGCGGCCGGGGTGCTGACCCTGGGTTTCATCTACGGTGCCTATTTCACCGAGACCTTCCGCGGCGCTTTTCAGTCCGTGCCAGCCGGCCAGTTGGAAGCTGCCGTGGCCTACGGCATGAATCGTCGGCAGGTGTTTGTGCGGGTGCTGTTTCCACAAATGATGCGCTTCGCCCTACCGGGAATCGGCAACAACTGGCAGGTGTTGATCAAGGCCACGGCGCTGGTGTCGATCATTGGTTTGATCGATATCGTCAAAGTCACCCAGGACGCGGGCAAGAACTCCATGGACCTGTTTTTCTTCAGCGTGGTCGGCGGCCTGATCTACCTGGCCCTGACCACCGTTTCCAACGGCGTGCTGATGTGGCTTGAACGCCGCTACTCGGTGGGCGTCAGAGGTGCGCAGCTATGATCGATATCGTCCAGGAGTACTGGAAAGCCTACCTTTGGTTTGACGGCTACCAACTCTCAGGCGTGGCCATGACCCTCTGGCTGCTAGTCGCTTCCATCGCCATCGGCGGCACCCTGGCCGTGCCGCTGGCCGTGGCACGAGTCTCGTCCAATCCGCTGCTGCGCATGCCCGTATGGTTCTACACCTACGTGTTTCGCGGCACGCCGTTGTATATCCAACTGCTAATCCTCTACACCGGGATCTACAGCTTGCAAGTGGTGCGCGACCAACCGACCCTCGATGCGTTTTTTCGCGAGGGCATGAACTGCACCCTGCTGGCCTTTGCCCTCAACACGTGCGCCTACACCACGGAGATTTTCGCCGGCGCCATCCGCGCCACGCCCTATGGCGAGATCGAAGCAGGCCGCGCCTATGGCATGTCCACCTTCACCCTGTACCGGCGAATCATCCTGCCCTCGGCATTGCGCCGTTCGCTGCCGTACTACAGCAACGAAGTGATCCTGATGCTGCACTCCACCACTCTCGCCTTCACCGCCACCGTGCCCGATCTATTGAAGGTCGCTCGCGACGTCAACTCTGCGACCTACTCCTCGTTCGAAGCCTTCGGCCTGGCGGCGGTGCTGTACGCGCTGATGGTGTTTACCCTGGTCTGGCTGTTTCGTCGCTGCGAAGTGCGCTGGCTGGCCTTCTTGCAACCGCAGGCGCATTGAGTGACCGTCCTTTTGGAGACATCGAACATGTATAAGCTAAGCGTAGATGAGCTGCACAAGAAATACGGCGACCACGAAGTACTCAAGGGCGTATCGCTCAAGGCCAAAGCTGGCGACGTAATCAGCATCATTGGCTCCAGCGGCTCGGGCAAAAGCACCTTCCTGCGTTGCATCAACTTCCTGGAACAGCCGTGCGCCGGAACCATCACGGTAAACAACGAGCAAATCCGCACCAAACAGGATCTCAACGGCGCGCTGCGGGTGGCCGACCCGCGTCAGCTGCAAAAAGTGCGCACCAAACTGGCGATGGTGTTCCAGCACTTCAACCTGTGGCAGCACATGACCGTGCTGGAGAACATCATCGAAGCACCGGTGCATGTGCTGGGCGTCAAGCGCAAGGACGCAGAGGCACGCGCGCGGCAGTACCTGCATAAAGTCGGTCTGGACCCGAGCGTTGAGAAAAAATACCCGTCCCACCTGTCCGGCGGCCAGCAGCAAAGGGTCGCCATTGCCCGTGCCTTGGCCATGGAACCGGAAGTGATGTTGTTCGACGAACCCACTTCCGCGCTGGATCCGGAACTGGTGGGCGAGGTGCTGAAAGTGATGCAGGCCCTGGCCGAGGAAGGTCGCACCATGGTCGTGGTCACCCACGAGATGGGGTTTGCGCGCAACGTCTCCAACCATGTGATGTTCCTGCACCAAGGCCGGGTTGAAGAGCAAGGTCCGCCGGGTGAAGTGCTGGTCAGTCCGCAAAGCGAGCGCTTGACCCAGTTCCTCTCCGGCCGCCTGAAGTAACCCCATTTCGACAGGAGACAACCATGAGTAACGGTTTTCCATCACACCGCAGCTTTACCCAGCAGCGTGAACAATTCCTCGCCGCCGCCGAGGCCGTCGGCGCCCGTCTTAGCCATTACCCGCACCCATTGCGCGGCCCGTTCGCCGAGGCCCTGGGCACAGATGTGGCCCTGCTCGGCAACCCCCAGGCCAAACGGGTGTTGGTGGCCTTGAGCGGCACCCACGGCGTGGAAGGTTATTACGGCTCGGATTGCCAGCGCCAATGGCTGCAAACCTTCAGGGAGCGCAGCCTGCCCGACGACGTCGCGGTACTGATGATCCACTTGATCAACCCGTGGGGCACGGCCTGGATGCGTCGGGTCAACGAGGACAACATCGACCTCAACCGCAACTACCTGGACTTCACTAAGACACCACCCGACAACGCGGCTTATGAAACTCTGCACCCGATCTACACCTGTACCCAACTGCGTGGCCCCGAACGTGAGCGCGCCGATGCCCAGCTCAATGAACGGATCAGCCGCGAGGGCTGGTCGGCGGTGATGTCGATTGTCGAGGCCGGTCAGTATCGCCATCCCGATGGCCTGTTCTACGGCGGTAACAGCTCAAGTTGGTCGAACCAGACCCTGCACCGGATCCTCGGCGAACACCTGGCACACGCCGAGGTCGCGATGTGCTTCGACCTGCACACCGGCGCGGGCGATTATGGCCATCCGATGTTGATGACCATTGCCCAGGCCTCGTACCCGGCACTGCCCCAGGCCCAGGTGTTGTTCGGGCCCTGGCTGTTCACCCTGATGACCAGCGCCAACAGCCAGAGTGACACCGGCGTTGCTGCCACTGCCACCGGTTACACCTCCCAGGCCATCATCAACGCCTTGCCTCATGTGCAACTGATGCCGTTCGTGATCGAGTGCGGCACCTACCCTGGTCAACAAATCCATGCGGTGCTGCGCGACGATCAGTGGCTGCACCTACGCGGCGACCCAACCGGCCCCGAAGCACGGCAGATCAAGTTGCAACTGCTTGAACAATTCTTCCCCGCGGACAGCGACTGGCAAGAGTTGGTGTGGGTGCGAACGCGGCAGATCTGGGAACGGGCGTTGTCCGCGATAGGCACGCGCGGCGGTCTGTAAAACGCACAGCACCCAGTGTGGGAGCGAGCAAGCTAGCTCCCACAGGAGATGTTCGTGGGGACGCGATAAACACTTAAGAGAACCTAAACCAAATATCAGTTTTATCCATCTATTCTTACTCAACTGGCCTCTCGTATTCTGGATCCGTCGTTAGCCACGATCCGAAGAATAATAAGGAGAGACCCCATGTTTATGCGCAACGCCTGGTATGTCGCCGCCAGTGAAACCGAACTCGGTGAGCAACTGTTTGCGGTCAAGCTGCTGAATGAGGCGGTAGTGCTTTACCGCAAAGGCGATGGCACCCCGGTCGCCCTAGAAGATGCCTGCCCGCATCGCAAACTGCCGTTGTCCTTAGGGCGGCGCCAAGGTGACGACATCGAATGCGGTTACCACGGCCTAACCTTCGACTGCTCGGGCAGTTGCGTGCGCGCCCCCGGCAGTAAGCACGTTCCCCAAGGCGCCAAGGTGCGCAGTTATCCGCTGGCCGTGCGCTACGGCCTGATCTGGATCTGGATGGGCGATGCCGAGCTGGCCGACGCCAGCAAGATTTGCCACGTGCCCGAATGGGGCGATCCGGCCTGGGGCCTGAATCGTGGCGACAGCATGGTCATCCCCTGCAACTACCTGTACATGACCGACAACCTGCTCGACCCCTCCCACGTGGCCTGGGTTCACCAGTCCTCCTTTGGCAGCGCCGCATGCGCCCAGGAGCCGCTGCAAACTACGGTGACAGACGTCGGCGTGATCGTGTCGCGGTGGATGCGCGACATCGAAGTGGCGCCGTTCTACGCCAAGTTCGTCAAGTTCAGCGGCAACTGTGACCGCAAGCAGCATTACGAAGTGCACTACCCGGCCCAGGCCATCATCAAGGCCATCTTCACCCCGGCCGGCACCGGATCGGATGCCGGGCCGGTGCACGAACAGGTGTTCTTGATGAACTCCTACAACTTCATGACCCCCATCGATGAGTCCACCACCCGCTACTACTGGTTCCAGGTGCGCAACTTCGACCAGGACAACGAGGAAGTCTCGCGCCAGTTCGATGAGGACGTACGTCACGCTTTCGCCGAAGACCGCGTGGTGCTCGCCGCCGTCCATCAAGGCATGGCCAACAAGTGCAGCCCCAATATCGACCTGGCCTCCGACTCGGGACCCCTGCGTTTCCGGCGTAACCTGGCCAAATTGATTGCCCAGGAACAACCTGCGGACTTGATCCCGCTGGTACAAGGCCAGACCGCAAACAGCGGGGGTTTGAGATGAGCAGCCAACCCCAAGGTTTCAAGGCTTGGCGGGTGATCGAGAAAACGCCGGAAAGCGCGGTCATTACCTCCTTCGTCCTCGCGCCGCAGGACGGTCCTGCACCCATGGACTTTCGTCCGGGGCAGTTCCTCACGGTGCGGCTGGTGTTGGGCGACGGCACTCGAGTGCTGCGTAACTACAGCGTCAGTGCCCTCACGGACAACCCGCTCCAGGTACGAATTTCGGTCAAGCGTGAACCCGCCCCGTTCGATCGCCAAGACCTGCCGGCCGGACAAGGTTCCAACCACCTGCACGACGGCGTGCGGGTTGGCGACGTACTCGACATCGCAGGCCCATCCGGCACCTTTGTGCTGGACGAGCAAAGTCCAAGGCCGGTGGTGCTGTTCAGCGGCGGCGTCGGTTTGACGCCCATGCTGAGCATGCTGCATCGCCTGAGCGGCCAGTCGATGCGCCCGGTGCACTTTCTGCACGCCTGCGAAAACGGCGCGGTGCATGGGTTTCGCGATGAAGTGCTGGCCCTGGCCGACCGGCGCCCGGGCATTGAAGTGCACTTCTGTTATCGCAATCCGAGCGAGGCGGATCGTGACCGCTTTCACAGCCAGGGCCTGATCAGTCGCCAAACCCTGCAAAGCCTGCTGCCGTTGGACGACTATGATATCTACCTGTGCGGCCCCAGACTTTTCATGCAGGCCAACTGGCGGCTGTTGCGCAGCCTTGGGGTGGCCCGCGAACGAATTCATTACGAGTTTTTTGGCCCGGCGACGGTGCTTGAGGAAGACGACGTCAGTCCAGCGCCGCCACCTGAGCCGACGCTGAGCGAACCTGTGGCAAAGGACGGTGCCGTAAGTGTCTGCTTCATGCCGTCCGGCACCCGCGTAGCCTGGGATGAAAACTGCCATTCATTGCTCGAATTGGCCGAACAGGCGGGCCTGACTCCGGCGTTCAATTGCCGGGCGGGCTTGTGCAATACCTGCCAGGTGAGCTTGCGCGAAGGTACGGTCGAGTACTTCGACGACCCGCTGGACGCTCCGCAAAACGGTGACATCCTGTTGTGCTGCACGCGGCCCACCAGTGCGATCACGGTGCAACTGCGCCAATAGTAAGCGCCGTAGGCGAAGTCGGCCGCGTGTCTGATGCTGGGCGCGAAAAATCAGATCCAATATTTGGGTACCCGTCTTGGCTATAAGCGTCAGGGCATGGCGCCCAGCAGTTGAGCGCGCTTCTTCGAGGTTGCTGCGGTGATCGGCGACCACCGCCACGTCAACACCGCGTTGCTTGGCGGCAACCAGCGCTCGGGTAACGTCTGGACTGGTGAAGACGTACGCAGCAACGCGGATAGAGCTGGTGGCCGCGTAAATGGTGCGCAAGACTAGTTTCTGTGCAGAGCCCTCGGGCTAGAAACCGACCTCGATGCGACGGCTTGCGTCGCCCTCGTTGTCAGCAGCCAGGGCCAGCACTTGCAGGCTGCCCCCCGCGACCAGTGCCATCGTCAACGCCAGTGGCTTGAAAACTCTAGAAACCATGTTCTACAGGCCCCCAAATATCGTTGGCCTTTTTAGTCAAACCCTCATCGTCCTTGCAGGACTCAACAGTCTCCCCCCGTGCGGCTTTCGTGCGCGAAGGACTGAAATGTCCGTGCTTGTAACGCTTGATACTGAAATATTTCTGGATGTACTTGTCGCAGTCACCATCGCGGGTCATGCCAAGTAGACAAAGAACAGCACCGCAAGCGTCGGGGTTACTGTCATGGCCATAGGGCGGCTGGACCGGTTCATCAGCAACGGCTGGACCTGACAGCAATAACGCTCCCAGCAAAAAAACGGATGGAAGTTTTTGCATAAATCCCCCTTTTCTCGCGTGCGAGAAATTCAATTGATGATCTGTACGAAAGATGGCTCGACTTGCGCTTGCCCTTGGCCGGATGCCAGCGCAGCGGCTGGTTTGGGATCAGCGAAGCGTTGGAACTGTTCAACCGGCGCAGCATCGCCAGTGTCCAGCGCAACTTGAATCCTTGACTGCTCAGGGCTCGCCGGTTGCATCGCAGCCTGTTGAGCGGGTTGCGGTGCCTGGCCGTTTTCGTCGGTCACAATCACCCATGGGTCACTATGTTTTGACGAAGCTGTACGAGCGCGCACAGGCGTTTTTCGTGCCCCTGGTGATGCAACCGCTACGGGTATCGCCTCATCGCCTGCAGTGGCCTCCACAGCAGGCACAATCGGATCAGCACTCGAAGGATTCAGGGCACCGACCACAACTTTCTGCACGTAGGACAGATCACCCTCTTTGTCCGGGCGATAACCACGTACAGGGTTCCCGCTGTAGTACATCGAGAGCGAGTCGCGCAGGGCTTCTTGTGGGTTCGGATTCGCGGTCAGGGCTTTGGTGTAGTTCTTGACCATCAGCTCGCTAATCGCCTGCAGGTTGCGGCACGGCTCAAACGCTTGGGCGTAGCTCAGGCCGAGAGCCCGCATGTTCGTCACCAGGAGCTGGCCAATACCGACCGAGAAACGGAAGCCTTCGCGCTCCAACCGTTCGGCGGTGGCCACCGCTTCACGCAACGACTTGGGCTGACGCTCCAATCGGCCATCGACAACCCCAATAGCGTAAGGGTTGTAGGTCGATTCATTGCCGATCAATGACTTTAGGGTCTGCGGATGCACGGTAGGCGCGCACTTAACGGCCAGCTCAGAGAACGGCACCGGGGCTTGTTCATCGGCCCAGGCCTGGCCGAGAGTGCAGGCCAGTGCCAACAGCGTTACCGCGAACTTAGGCAGCTTTTGCATATTGAACCTCCGAGATGTAGCGACGGCCATCAAAGCCGTACTCCCACTGAATGACGACATCGATCAGTTGCCGCGAGTATTCGATCAGTTGCGACTTGTTCATTTCGGCGCCGCCACGCGCAGCCATAGACGCCAGGCGGTCGAACATCATTTCCGGCGAGTCCGAGTGAATCGAGGAAAGTGAACCGCTGTGACCGGTGTTCAACAGCTCCAAAAACGGGAAGGCTTCGCCGCCGCGGATCTCGCCCATGATTGCCCGGTCGGGGGTCAGTCGAAGAATCGACTCAAGCAGGTCAAACGGTGTGACCTTGGCGCGACCTTGACCGCCACGTGAATAGATCAGGTGAACCACGTTCTTGTTGGGTGTGCGGATCTCGCGGGTGTCTTCAATGGTGACGAGACGTTCATGCGGATCAATGTGCTCCAGCATCCCGTTGAGCCAGGTGGTTTTACCCGCGTTGGTCCCGGCTGAAATCATGATGTTCTTGCGGGCTTTCATGATCCCGATGAAGAACTCTTTCCAGCGCTTAGCGCGATACAGCGCTATCAGGTGATCGTCGGAATAATCGCTGTGCAACCGAGGCTCGTTGATATGCTCGAAAGCCCCGGTGTCCTGGTATTCGTCCAGGGTGATTTGCTTGATACCGGGCTTACGGATACAGACGATGCCGCCAATGTGCTGTTCGACCGCAGGCGCCAAGACAACCTGCACGCGGTAATCGCCGCGCTGGTTGTCTGGCACACCCTCGGCGAGATTGATCGGAATACGGCCCGACAGAATCGGCGTATACGAGTCAACCTGTTGCCCGGTATGAGCGGCAATCACCTCACCGAGCGAGGTAATTAATCCAGTTGTTACCCCCTCGATCTGCACCGGCTTCATGAACCGACTGCCGTGATAACCGGCCCAGACGTTGCCAGGGCCGTTGATCGCAATTTCGGTCACTTCTGGATCGTCCAGCAGCGTGACCAGGTTTTTCAGTTTGGCGCGGAACGATGCAATCTCAGACATACCGCTTCCTCACTGGATGAAGGTGACGCCGCCACTCTTGGCGTGCTCGATCTCGGCCTCGAATTGCGAGGTGAAATCCAAATCGCGCTGCAGGTAGATCACCACACGCGAGCCATGGGGCACGGTCAAAGTTGGTTGGATACTGGCGTAGCGACCCAGGATCGTTTGGGCCGACTCAGACGCGGCTTCCTGTACTTCCGTGCGATAGCGTGACGCCGAGTTTTCCTGATCGCCGGACGACACTCCGGTATTCGAGGCACCGGCGCCGATGATCGAAACCGCTGCAGCAACACCGAAGATTTGCCCCCAATGGTTATCGACTACGCCACCTTGACCAGCGGTGCCCAACTGGTCAGAGCCCGCGCTATTGATCGCGATCTCCATTGCTGGGCGTCCAGGCAGGTTCGGCGTACGTAACCAATTCCAGATGGTGAACAACCGTTCTTGACCAGGGCGAAGACTGGCGTTGTAGCTGCCGCAAACCGTCGAGCCCCACGGAATCAGAACCCGACGACCGACAGCCGCGTAAACGTCCTGCTGAATGTCTACGCAGATCTGCCCCGGCAACTGACTTTGGGCGCGGGGCTGCAACACAGCCTCGATAACAGCGCCCTGCAGAACCTTGTACTCCAGGTTTTCCATCTTGCGTACCTTGGATACCGTAACCCCATCGGTGAACGTCGAGGATGCGTAAGCGCTATTGGCATTTGACGGGACAGGAGCGTTTCTATCGCTCCCCACGCCCAAGGATCCAGACCCACCCTTCTGACCCTCAGCTTCATCCGTGAAGCCCTCGTCTTTCGCAGTGGCGATGATGGCCGAGCGTTGACGTGCGGCCTGCATCTTCTGTTCTTCAAGCTCACGCTGCAGCTCAATGGCCTGGCGACGCTTCTCGGCTTCGCTCATACCAGTTTGATTTTGACGGTCTACCACAGTGCGCGGCGTGTCAGCGGGTGCAGTGCTGCCGTCATTGCTGACAGGAGCGACCTGCGCCGCTTGACGCTTGAGGGTTGGATCCTGCACACGGCGCGGCTGTGCGGCGGTGATCGCGTCATTACCAACGCTGTTCCCGGCTACAGGTTCATCACTGTGTTTTAACCAGTAGACAAACCCACAAAGCGCAACCGCCGTGAGCGCCACAGCGACACCGGCAGCCTTGTTTGAGCCGGGCTTCGCTTTGAGCATCGAGTTCGACTGTGATTCGTTCCACTCACGAAGTTCGTCCTCGCGAGTTTTCTCCGGAACGGGTTTGTTGTCGTCATTGTTCATGCTTAAGCCCCTCCGCCATCACGAGCGCCTCGAGTAACGGTGCGCTTATATGGGTTGGCCAGGTTCTCCACGCAGACATGGGCGTTGCCGTCACGCAGGACAAACATACTGTCCAGGCGCTCTACGACCACGTAATCACCCTCACGGCGTTTGTTGACCATGGCCTCAGTTCCATCGGGCAACACGCGGTAGAACTGCGGCATGTCAGCCCCTTTCTTGAGCAGGAACTTGGTGAACTGGCCATCATCCATGACCGACTGCAAACCAATGGAGTCCTTGTCACCTGCATAGCCGTAGTTGATGTTCGGGGAGCCTGGCGTGCCGGTGCTGACCACAGGCGGGGGCTCATGGCTCTTGACCTCAGTGAAAGAGGACACGCGGCTGCTTGGGTAAATGAAGCGAATCAGGTACGACTGGCCGGTGTTTTTCTTGGAGCTACCCAGCTGGAAATAGTAAGTACGCTTGCTGGTGATCACGGTCAGGTTGGTGTCCGCGTTTTCCTCGACCGGCTTGAGGAACAGACGATTGCGGAACGGGATGGTTTGCCAGGCGATGGTGTCGCCCAAGGCAACCACTTTCACCATTTCATCCGCTTCAAATTCGAGGGATGTTTGATAGTTATAAGTGCCCACCAGTTCGTAGACTTGGTTCGGGTCATAAGTAACTTGTTTAACCCGTTTATCGGTCAAGAGCGGGGTTGGCAACTTAGCGGCGTGTGCAAAACCACCAAAAAAACACAAACTCAGGGCGATAGCGGTCGGCAAAATGCAATGTTGCTTCATGATTTTAGTTTCCTTGAATTGAGTGAATTACCGGCGGCTCAGTTCTTCACTTTTTCGATAAAGAGTAATCACAGTACCGAGCGGGTTAACCCAGCGATCACCGAGCTGACGCGGTACAAGTGTGTTCGCTATTTTCAGATTCGCTGTGTAGTTCGTTGGTACGGGATCAGCTTTCCCTGCTTGATGAAAGTTTGACGTGAATGAAATTTGATAAATGTCACCTACTTTATTGATGCTGTACGCCTCGGCTTCAATCCACTCCTTTTCACCCAGCAATGCGTAGGGGTTTCTTGGATTATCTGGATTGATTTCCTGCTCGTACTGGCGCGCAACCTCCGGCGTTGTGTACAGGTGGCAGGTGTCAGAAAGTGACTGCCTTCTGCGTGGATCAAAGGTGTTGCACGCATTCACGAAGGCGTACAGGTCTGACTCGATCAAGGCTTGTTCTGCCGACACATTTTCCTTGTCAATGACGCGCATTTTCAGGACTTCACCGTCTGCGCCGATGGTGGCTACCACGGGAATTACAGTGTGCAGATCCGACAGGACATAGACCGCACAAGCCAAAGCAACAATGGAAATCGCCTGAGCACCATTGAGGAACAGGGAGCGATTGCGTTCCTGTTTGACCTTCTGCTGCTCTCGCAATGAATTGCGGCGCACGGCCTCATCATTCTTGAATGTCTTGTCCATTACATTTTCACTCCCAAAGTTCTAACAGCCATCATCACCAGCGACGACCCCCCTACAGTTGCACCAGAGGACAACGCAGCGGCCCAACCGCGAACTTGCAACATGCAGATAATCAAGACTCCTTCCACGATCAATAATGTGCCGTACTGTTGAGCCGTCATTAGGGCTGCGTCACTGATAGTAGCGGTTTGCGCAACTTCGTTAATGGCGTCTCCGAAGACAGAATAGCCGAATCGGATAATGGCGATGGACAGAATGTAGATAAGCGAGAAGTTCAACATCTTGCTTAGCCAATTCATTCCCCAACCCCGTGTTTGTGGAAAGAAGAAAAACGCGACCAAGATCGGCAGAATCGACATGCTGATAGCTGCACCAAACTTAGCAATCAGCATGTTCAAGATCGCGACCACGAACAGAATGCAGTTAATAACGAATAAGCCGTAGCCCATCATGATCATTGCAAACTGCCGCCAACTGACGTTCATCAGAACGCTGGCTACTTTCCCGACATTCACATACAAGGCGTCGAGCATCGACGTCGAATTGACACCCCCGCTCATGATTTTCGCGGCAATGGATTCTGTGAAACCGCCCCATGCCTGGTAGAACACAAGCCCTCCCGTAGACCAATTCAGCGTCAGGAACACCATGGCAGTGAGGAACATCCTTTGCGCCAGATCCCAATACTTGATGGCTTGGCCGTTGTAGATCGTGAACCCGAGCACTGCCCAGTAAGCAACGGCAATCAGGTACACGGCTGGGGAAACCAGTTCCGCCAAGTCAGGAAACACCTGGGCGACGAAGCTGGTAGTCAATTCGTCAGTGGCACCGATTAAGCCCTCAAGGGTCAGCTGCGCCATGGGTTCGATGCTCCGTACACACCCTGGAAGTGGGAGAGCACTTCGGGGTCGCGGAAGTCACTGGCACTCAACTGCACACCGGTTTGTGCCTTGATCTCCCTGGAAGTCTGTTCGATGCAGCCTTGAACCAGCGAACCGCCGTACGACGACGACTTCATGTAGATCTCAGCAAAGCAAGTGCCGGGGAACCAGTTGCCAACGTCGCGTTTTGATGCGCTCAACAGAGGGTTTTTCCCGACGCTGATCGGTGCTGTTGGATTGCCTGGTTCAGCAGGTTCCGTCGAGAAGTACGAAGCGGTATTGATGTAAACCACGCTACCGACAACGACCACGGCAACGACTACCGAAAGGACGTGATGTAGTTTGAATTTAAGCATTGCTGCGCTCCTGGTCTGCTGTGACAAACGGGGTGAACTGGCAAGCGCAAGGCGACTTATCAATCTTGCCGGTGTTGGTGACACAGCCCGAGGCCGCACTGACCACCACGGCCAGCAGCACCACTTTCCAGAGCTTGAACACCACCCACAGCGGGAGCCAGATCGGGAGGGTGACGCCTTTGAAGATGAAGACGATTGCTTTCATGCGGTTACTCCTTTTCTCGCACGCGAGAATTACTGATCTTTCCACTTGAAGAATTTTTCGTTGTCCGACGTAGCCTGGTTCTCAGCGTTGTTCAAGTTCGCTTGCAGGTTCATGTTCAACGCTGACAGCTTCGATTGAGCCGAGGACAACATGCCGTTTTCAGCGGCAATACGGTTTTGCAGGTCTGCGGCGTCTTTGGCATTGGCGGTGTGATCGACTTGCGCCGAGAGCGTGGCCAAGTTGTTCAGGTGGACTTGCACCTCGCTGTACAGCGCGTCACCACCAGACATTGCAGCGCGAACAGAGTCAGAACTGAGCTGATAATTCTGAGCCCGTTGGCCCTGCGGGTTGTTGAACAGTTCCTGCGGCAACGTGTTGATCAGTTGTTCGTAATACGACTGCTTGCTGCCATAAGCGCCCGAGCTTTGACGGGAAACGACTTCCTGCCATGAACCTGGCACGACCGAGGCCGAGTTGATCGCGTCATTCAGACCGATAGCGCCGCGACCGTACGAGCCTTTGAGGCTGTCCAGGGTTCGGCTTTGCGTCTCGTAGGAGTGTTTCAACGTGTCAAATTGATCTTTCAACACGAGGTATTGCTGGGCCAACGCAGCCCAGGTGCCAGCGTCACCAGTTGGAACACCCGTTGCGTGTGCTTGGCCGCTGATAGCCATAACCACCGCCGTAGCGAGGCACAGCTTTTTGATAGTCGTCATCATTTGACCGCCTTCAAGTTGTGAGTGTTTTTGGCTTTGGCTTCGGCCATGAAGACCGGAACCCATTGCTCTGGATCGTCAGTGCCCAGGCGCTTGATAATCGACTCCATCAGAGCCACACCAACATCGTTCGAGGACAGCACGGGGATGAAGTCGGACAGATCGGCCTTCGGATCCTCTGAGGTCAGATCGAATACAACCTTGATCGACTCTTTGCCGCGACGGATAAGGAACTTGCGAGAGCCCTGGCCGATTTCGCGGATCCACTTACGTTCAGCGACGGTCAGGTTTTGATGATCTTCATCAGTGGCCGCGTCGTTCGACAGATAGATCTTGGTGGCACTCTGTTTGTCGATTGAGTCGGTTTCACTGCGGAAATACTTGGCATCAGGCGTGACAAAGATAATCAGGCCGTTTTTGCGACGGATCTGCATGATGAAGTTGTCGATTCGCTTCTTCCAATACTCGTTCTTCACCAGGTTTTGCCCTTCCTCCAGTACCAGGATGAAAGGCGTGCCATCCATTGCTTGCTCGATGCGATGCAGTGGGTAGCTCAACACGACCGGAAGTTCTGGCCGCGCCTCACCGCCCTTGAGCAGTTCCATCATTTCAAAGCAGTAGTGCCGCGACGTGCTCAGGTCGATGGAGTCATTCACGTTGTCGAAGACACCGGCATTCGCGCCAGTGACACCCTTGGCGCCGTGCCAGATGGCCATAACATCGGCCAGCTCGCCCTGGCCATACGTCCACACGACATTGCGGAACCGGCGATCCTCGAACGGCAGGCTGTAGTTTTCGTCCACCAGAGCCTTGAAACGCTTGATGTCATCAGCAGACGTAGGGGTTGATGCGTAGCACTGACGCATCAGCACTTGCAGATCCACCAGAAACGCACGGTTTTCAGCCGTATCGGGCAGCTTGAAGGGGTTCCAGTTCATGCCGCTATGAGGGGAAAGCGTGGTATGCACACCGCCCATAGCTTTCATGAACACCTTTGCGCCGTAGCGGTTATCGAACCAGAATACTCGTGGCTCGGCTTTGTCGGCCTCACTGACCATCAGAGAAATAACGGTGGTCTTACCCGAACCCGTATCAGCGGCAATTGCCGTGTGCCCTGCAACCATCCCTTCCAGTTCGCGATGGAAGTTGAAGTTGTAGGAAGTCCCGCTCTCAGTTTCAAAAGCGGTAATGGCTGGCCCCCACAAGTTGCCATCCCGACGCCCCTTGGCGAAGTTGTGCAACGAAGCAAACCCCGCGAAGTTGGTCGATTTGATCTTGCCGCGACGACCAATCAGGTTCTGTGCTTGGCCTGGCAGCTGCGACCAGTAGAAGGTTTCCAGGCCCATCCACTCGCGTACCGATTTGACGTTCAGGTCAACAAAGCAGTTTTCCACCAGGCCCACGGCTTTATCGAGTTCGCTAGCGTTCTGCTTACGGTTCGCTTCCGAGTCCATAGGCAACGACGGCACATGCACAAAGATGGTCAGGTGGTGCAGACCGTTGACAGCATCACCACGGCGCAACGCCCGAATCCCCTCAGTCAGTTCCTTGCTGTCATCGTCGGCGATGCCGTGAGTGTCCGAGACAGTCAGGCGCCGTTGTTCTTGCGTCATCGCCGATTCAGCTTCGATTCGGTTAGAGAAGAAGAACGATTGCGTGATGATGTATTCCACCGGCTGCTGCAGGAACTTGTTCATCATCCGCGATGGAGTTCTGCGCGGCCATTCAGCCATGCTCAACATCGCGCCGATACGCGAACTGGTGCTGCCACGTACTTCGCACATGGTTGCCAACACACGAAAGTTAAGGCGAGCGTATGGCAACATTTCGCAGAGCTTCTGATCGCTCAGGGGGATCTTGCGATCCTCAAGGTTGATCAGGTAGTTGAAGAACGTACTGAGTTCGGAGAATTCCTCTCCCAGGAAGTCATACACGACCTCAGAAGGGTATTGCTGGTGATCGCCGTTGTGCTCTTTGAAATCCGCCCAGCTCCAACGGAAACGACGCACCGCGTCATAAGCCCGGTCACGGTCGATCATCTTTGAATCGGTTTTAGGGTGCCGCTGCACTTTCAGGCGAGTCGCACCGTACTCGGACAGTCCACCCAGCAGCAGATTCGCAGCCTTGTACAGATCCTCAGCCATGTCGTCATAGGATTCAGCATCCTGCTTAGTCGGGCTGGTCCCTGTAATCAGCGCAATGCCTCGATCCATCAGCCCTGGTACACCAGACCGGAAACGGTTGCGTACCAGCGAGATATAGATCTCGTTGACGTAGAACCCTTTGTGTTGATAACGGCCACGCCAAGCAGCGTTGAGTTGCTTGGAGAACCAGGTGCCGCCCTCGCCTTCAGGGAAATCAAAGACCTTACGGCGGATGGTATGCACGTACAGGCCCAAGTTACTGAATGCGACGGTACGTAGCAGCGTGTTACGGCGAACTTCAAACTGTTTAACCTGTTCTTCGGTCAGCGAATCAAAGAGCAAGCCATCAATTTTGATAACTTGGACTAACGCGCTTTCCTTGGTCATTACCGTCTGATCATCGTAGTGATAGTCATACGGCACCATTGCGCTGACTTCCAACTCCAGCAGATCCTCTTCGGATCCTGCTGGCTGTTGAACGCCTAGCGACAAGTCAAGATTGCGCGTCAATTTCCTAAGCGCTTTATCAACGAGGCGCATAACTCCGATACCCCCACAAGTTCCTATTCCGAGAGGCCCGTAAACGAAATGCAGATTGCAAGACACCAAATAAATAAACGTCTTTGCTGCAAATGTAATACGAAATTCCAAACAGAAGTGGTATTGCCCCAACCGGCCATAACGAGCGAATTACCAATGCTGTTATTAGCGGTCCAAAGATGCTGATAAGAATGCTCGATAGCGTGAAGGCGCCGACCATAGATGGTCGAGCCATCGCTAAGACAAGCACCTCACCCTCATCGGGTGCGTGCTCGACCGCACTCATTGCAGTGAGGTTGCAGCGCCGGATTTGATCTCGGCGACGATGTTCGGTGCGAAGAACACCAGGAACACACCGGCGACAGTCCAACCGAAGGTGGACCACTCGACACGGCCCGACTTAGCCCGGAAGCCCTGCACCACAATGGCCAGGATGCCCAGGTAGTAACCGATATCGAAGATGAGGAAGCTAACAATGTCTTTCAGCAGGTTCTTGACCGAACTGAAGTCCATCGCCGCGTTGGCAAATTCAGGGAGAAGGCTCAGGGAGAACAGCGACCCGATGACGACGATCTTTTCTGCCTTGGCAGTCCAGTCTTTGCGCATCAGGGCCGCATGGTTCATTCCGTGTTTCGGGGTGACGATATTGCGAAGGGTTGTTACCGTGTTGCTTTGTTGAAGCTTGGTTACCCAGGATTGTTTGTTAATGGTTTCTGACTTACGGAAATTCGATTTTCCTGTTTCGAGTTGCATACCGTTGCCTCTTCATAGTCATGACGGGGAATCCCCGTACGTTATGGTTATTGCTTTGTGCGGATTGTTAGGACAGGTCTCTTTTATAAAGTCGATAGCAGTATCGGCATTTTTAAAAAGTCTGGTCTTCCCTAACGCTGTAACAACCGAAAACACTTGCCCTGTTGACGGACTTTCGATGATGAGTTCCCACTTCCGAACATTATCCAAGTACCGCTCTTGTAGATGAACTCGGTAATCCGGTTGGGCGTTGGTGAAAACCACCAGGTCTTTTTTATCTAGGGATTGCATCATGTCCTCTGAATAGCTCAGCGCTAAAAACAGAGGGGATACTGTAGCCCCTGACATTTTTCTTCTAGATCCCACCTCGCATTTTCTTCCTCTTTAGCGTTTTGTTTAACGTTTTATGCATTTCGTTACTCAATATATTCTTTTCATTTTATGAAATCAACATTTCATGTTGCGTTTTTTGGATTCCGAAAAGGATGGGGACGAACGAATGCCCCAGGAATAAACCTGCGTACTGATGGGTAGCGATAAGTGATTGAGACATAAGGCGTTTCACGATCTATCCCTTGAGGCCTGGCGGCTTCATGTCGTGTATGAGGTAAGGCAAGAGGGCATAGCCTTCCACGCGGGTGTGACAGCGGGGATGGGATTTTTCTCAACTATTTGAAAAAAAGCTGATGACCGGTATTGAGCTGAGTTGAACGAATGTTCGACGTGAGGAGGGGCAAAGGTCGCGAAGTCGAGCAGCCGTGAAATGAATTCTCGCGTGCGAGAACGCGACGCGGTGTCGTGTATTTATCGCATGCGAGAAAAATACAAAGTAAACCCTATTTTGGGGTTGACCAAAGGGTTTACCATATGCAAACTTGAATCACGGTCCACTATCGGACAAGTCGGAGATCATGATGAAGATCACAACTGTAGCGAATCAAAAGGGCGGCGTAGGGAAGACCACCCTAGAGATTCACCTGGCAGCATGCGCGGCAGAGGATGGTAAGCGTGTCCTGGTCGTAGACCTTGATGAAGGCGACCTATCGCAGTTTTTTCCCCAAACAGAGGATGGCGATAATACGCCTTATCTAATGTCCAGCCAGTTGTTCAATGGCGAGCATGAAGGGCGTCAGCCACGCCAGGTCGGTCCCAACATCTGGTTGATCGAAGCTGACGTAGCACTGCTCGACGTGGACGATATGGATCTAGACGTAATCCACGCTCTACGGCCTGCACTGGAACGATTTTCTGACGATTTTGATCTCTGCATGATCGACACCCCACCGAACTTGCAACGTCGCATGGTTGCGGCCCTGACGGCCTCCCATGCCGTGGTGGCCCCGTTCAATATCAGCGCCTTTACCCTTGCTCGACTCCCAAAATTGATGAACACCATCGAAACTGTGCAAGACAGGTACAACCCTGATCTGCGCTTTTTGGGCTATTTGCCGAACTTGGTGAACAGCCGTTCGCCCGAGGAAATAGACGCCCTCCCCGGACTTCGCGAGAGCTACGGTGATGCCATGTTCGCGGAGCAGATCATCTACCGGCCTTGTATCAACAAATCGCTGGCCGCTGGTAATCCGGTCTGGTGGAAGGCCCGCAGCGGCAGTCAGCGTGAAGCGGGCCGGGAAATGAAACGGGCTTGTAAGGCCGTTCTCGATAAAGTTTGGGCTGAATGAGGGCCATGTCATGACAACGAAGAAACCCAACGCATTCGGGGGTGCAGTCAAAAAGCTTTCTGACTTTCAGAAGCAAAAAACGGCAGTTCTGGAAGGTGAACGCATCATCAAGGTCAACCCCGACGAGGTTGAGTGCAAGCCGCAAATCCGAGGCAAGGACAACCCAGGCTTCACACAAGAATCTCTGATTGAACTGGGCGACGACATTGAACAGAACGGACAGGCAGAGGCTGCCGTCCTACGGCCCCACCCAAACCCTGGAAGCGGGTTCAAATACCTAATGGTCGCGGGTGAGCGACGGTTGCGGTCTTGCGCACTCAAAGGCCTTTTGCTTGAAGCAGTAGTGCGCGACCTCACAGACGCCCAGGCCAAACGGATTCAACGTTCTGAGAATGTCCAACGCGAAGGACTTCTGCAAATCGAAATAGCCCTGTCCCTGAAAGCCGACAAGGAAGAATTAGGCACCCTGCAGGCAGTTGCTGCCGAATGGAAAAAGAGCATCAGTTGGGTGGCTGAACGCTTGTCCTATCTGGATGCCATCGAAGCCGGGGGAGCTACCAGCACAGCAGTACAGAACGGAATAACCGCTGACGTATCAGTGGTAAACGACCTAGCGCGCCTTGAACGTCTCGACCCCGCTGCAGCCGCCAATGTGGTACAGCGTGCCGAAGCTGATCCTGACCTGAACGTTCGCAACGAAGTACGCACGGAACTCAAAACAACCAAGGCGCTCAGGATAGGCGGGGGCAAAGCCAAACCCAAGACACCAGGCAAAGCGACAGAACTCGATTTGTTGAAAGAACAGGTTGCCCTCCTGACTGAGCAGGTAAATACCTTGAAGTCTGAAAAGGTGTATCTCTCTGAGGAACTGGAGAAAGCACGGCAACAAATCGCCGACCAGTGGAAGCCTGCAGAATGACTACCCGCCTCACTGACCAGGATCTACGAATACCACCCGAAGACTTCGAGCGTATCCGCAGTAACTCAAAGATGCATAGCCGCAGCCTTGACGTGGCTTTTGAAATCCTCGTTGAGGGCAAAAAGCTTGTAGCAGTGGCCAATGCTCACGGACTGACGAAACAGCGCGCTTTAGCCATAAGGGACAAAATCTACTCAGCCTATCTACTCCAGGCTCCCGAAGGCTGGAGCTATGCGCAGATCTGCGCCCCCGAGGAAATGATCAATCGTTTCGTCAAAGAGGCCGACACGGAGCGATTGAGGTATTGGCAGAGTAAATCCACAACAAAGAAGGACAAGGACGCATGATTCGGTAAAGCGACTATCGAGCAATCTCAAAACTGCTGAAACCGCTATCGGGGATGGCAGCACAGAAGCTTGAGCATTGACTGTGGGACTGTTTCTTTAGGGCATACATGAATTGAGACAGTCAGAGGCAAACCGGGCAGGGCTTTACTTAGATTAGTGATACGTTCAATTTGATACACTCTTAAATGAACACTCAAAATGATACGAAGGAGTAGAGCCCGTCATGTTCATCCGTTCTTACCTGCGAGCATCGACCATCGAGCAGGACGCTAACCGAGCCAATGACGCGTTGGAACAATTTGCAGCTGACCATGGCCAGGTTGTTGCCAGTACATACACAGAAAATGCCAGCGGCACCGAAGCGAACAGGCCAGAACTTCTTCGCTTGCTCAAGGATGCGCGCAAAGGCGACGTGCTCCTGGTTGAAAGCATCGACCGGCTGTCACGGATGGAAGATTCTGATTGGCGGATGCTCAAAACGACCATCGACTCAAAAGGACTTCGCATCGTCGCGCTGGATCTGCCCACCAGTCACCTGGCGTTAAGAGTCACCCAAGGCGACGAGTTCACCAGTCGCATGCTTGGAGCAATCAATAACATGATGATCGAAATGATGGCGGCTATTGCTCGTAAGGACTATCAACAACGCCGCGAACGGCAAGCCCAGGGAATCGCCAAAGCCAAAAGCTCCGGGGCGTATAAGGGCCGCCCCATTGATTCCGATCTGCACAAGCGTGTACGTGAACTGCTTGCTGCAAATTTGGGGATTAGAGCAACTGCCCGTCACGCTGGTTGTTCAACCACGACCGTTCTCAAAATCCGTGACCAGGTTCAACAGCTCAGTTAATTGAGCCGGTCGGAAGTGACTGACTAGCGGAGGCGAAGCCGTAGTCTGTCAGGCGCTTACGAGTGGCCGCCGCCGGCAGGCGACTTTGACTTATCAACCCCAAGGTTAACAGCGTGGCAGAGGACGACAGTTAGAGATCATAAGAGGCAGGACTTCTGACCCCTTGATTTACGGGGCCTCCAGAGCAGTAGATAGCTCAGCCTATGAGCGAACCTTCGGTCATCATCTGTGAACCAACCTCGCTCATAGACCGTGATCTAACCTAGCTCACGTTATGAGCTACCCCTCGCTCATCGGTGTTCGATAGCAAACATCCTTGAGCTACCCGTAGCTCACAACATGAGCTACCCCTAGCTCATTTTTTGCGCGATATCCGACAAGTCTGTCAGATAGCGAACAAATTTGATCTACCAATAGAGCACAGCGTGAGCTACCCTTCGCTCATTCTTGCTCGCTATCTGACAAGTTTGAGAGATAGCAAACATCACTTTTGGACGATCTGACAGGAGGGTCGATGTCTGAGGAAATCCGCAATCTACACCAACCCGCGCCACGCGGGACTTGGGTTCAGACAGAGCGTGCTGGACACGAAGCATGGGCGCAACTGATTGCGCACGCTCCACGTGCGGCCCAGCTGCTGCACATACTCGTGGCCAACATGGATAAGAGCGGTGCCCTGATTGCCAGCCAAGCTACTTTGGCCAAGCTGATGGAAACTTCTACAGCAACGACAAAGCGAGCGTTGTCGGTACTGATCGAGCAGGCTTGGATTCAGACAATCCGGCTGGGGAGTGATCGAGGCGGAGCGCTGGCCTACGTGGTGAACAGCAGGATCGCTTGGGCGGATAGCCGCGAAAATATCCGCTTCGCACGGTTCAATGCGCGTGTGCTTGTGTCGTCCGAAGATCAAAGTGACCTGGGCAGCGGCAAACTGTTGAAAGCACCGGTCATGGCACCAGGTGATTTGCAGTTGCCAGCTGGTGATGGTCTGGCCCCGCCAGTTCAAGAAACGTTCGAAAGCATGCTGCCAGACTTGCCGTCGATCTCCGACAATTCAGAAGCCTGAAACGACGAAACCCGCAGCACGGCTGTTGGCGCTGATTGAAAACTGACCCACCCTGCCGATTGAAAATTGACCCAGGACGGATTGCTGATTTCTGTCCCAGCAATTGTGGATAAGCTTAGCAGCAGTGGGCCGATTCAAGACGCATCAACCCCCACCGCATGTAGGCATGCAGCAGGGTATTTATGGTGCGGATCAAAATGGCTCATCGTCCTCGACATCATCTCCGTCCTTGCGCTTTCGTTCCCGTGACTTGATCTTTGTCTGGGCGGCCAAGGTGCTGTGTTGTAGGCGGTAGGACTCGTTGCCCGTTTCGACGATGTGGCAGTGATGTGTCAGCCGATCCAACAACGCGGTGGTCATCTTGGCGTCGCCAAACACACTCGACCATTCCGAGAAGCTGAGGTTGGTGGTGATGACCACGCTGGTGTGTTCGTACAGTTTGGACAGCAGGTGAAATAACAGGGCACCGCCGCTTTGGCTAAAGGGCAAATATCCCAGCTCATCCAGTATCACCAGGTCTGTGCGAAGCAGTCCCTGGGCGATTCGCCCTGCCTTGCCATCGTACTTCTCACGCTCCAGCAGATTCACCAGATCCACCGTGGAAAAGAAGCGCACGCGTTTGTTGTGGGCCGTGATTCCGGATACAGCCAAGGCACTGGCCAGGTGTGTTTTCCCGGTTCCAGGGCCGCCAATGAACACGACATTCTGCGCCGTTTCAGTGAACGCTAAGCTGGATAGATCGCTGACCAGCCGGGCATCAGCGCTGGAAGCGCTGAAGTCAAAGCCAGCTAAGTCACGGTGCATGGGGAGTTTTGCCATGTTCATCTGATGATTCACCGAGCGCACCGCGCGATCCGCATGTTCCTGCTGAAGCAGATGTTCCAGCAGCCATTTCGATGAAGCCGTCGACGCTGTTCCTTGAGAGACCAGTTCTTCCCAAGCACTGGCCATGCCGTGCAGGCGAAGTTCTTTGAGTTCAGTCATTAGGTCACGCATTGCGATTCTCCTCATCGGTCGCACGGAGCCGGTCGTAGCGTGCTGTATTGGCAACAGGCGCGACCTTGAGTTGCAGGCTGGTTTCTACACTGGGAGGTAGTGCGGTGGAGGTCAGGCGGGCAAGGACATTGAGGATGTGATCGGCGCTCAGACTTCCCGATTCAAGTACCAGCTCCACCGCCACCAGCACAGGTTCGAGCCCCGCAATTGGCACAGCAGCCAGTACCTGCATCATGATTCGATCACCGTTGGTGTGACGCCTCAGTCCTCGTTTGAGAAGCCGTAACGGTTTTGGCAGATCAGCAAATGGCGCACCGTTGCGCAATGCACCAGGCTTGCGTTCGATGAGTGGGATGTAGTGCTGCCAGTCAAAACTGACCTGATCTCGATCAAAGAGGCGCTCGTGACTGGCGATCACCGTTTCGTCAGCAATGACCACGATCCGCGAAGGGTACAAACGGCTACTGACCCACTGGCCGACGCGCTCACATGGCACTGAATAGCGATTTCGCGCCACGCTGATCAGGCAGGTGCTGGAGACCCGCACGGTACGCTCGACGTAGCCATCAAATGCCGTCGGCATTGGCATCATTTCGACCTGCTCCAGCTCTAAGACCTCGGCCACCGTCAGCCCGTTGTACTGCGGATGCACCAGTTCGCTCCAGAGCGACCGACAACGTTGGCCGAGCCAGACATTCAGTTCCTCGAAGGTGTGAAACATACAGTTTTGAGCATCGAGCCAGATTCGCCTCCGGCTGTCCTGAACGTTCTTTTCGACGATGCCTTTTTCCCAGCCAGAGGCCACGTTGCAGAAGTCCGGATCGAACAGATAGTGCGCGCACATCACGGAAAACCGGGCGTTGACCGTGCGCCCTTTGCCTTTGTTGACCTTGTCGACAGCCGTTTTCATGTTGTCGTAGATGCCGCGACGCGGCACACCACCCAACGCTCCAAACGAACGGGTGTGGGCATCAAACAGCATCTCGTGGCCTTGGCTGGGGTACGCAACTAACCAGAATGCGCGGCTGGCACACAGCTTCATGTGGGAGACCTGGATACGTCGAAAAAGACCACCGATCAGCAGACCTTCTTCGCTCCAGTCAAATTGAAAGGCCTCACCGAGCGCAAACGTCAGCGGTACAAAAGCGCGTAAAGACTTGCCTTGCTCGCCTCGCCAAGAGCGCACAAACGCCGTGAGCTGGCTGTAACCGCCGTCATAACCCTCGGCTTTGATCTGCTCAAAAAGTGCTTTGGCGCTCCTGCGGTTGTGTTTTGGCCGGAACGAATCGGCCTTGAGCGCCTGCTCCAGGGTCTCGTGAAAAGGGCTGAGCTTATTGAAGGTTGCGCACCGTTGGTACGCTGGCTGAATGGCTTCGGGCGCTCTGACCCATTTTCGGATGGTGTTTCTCGACAGCCCGGTACGCTTGGCTATCTGATGCAGCGAGAGCTTGTCGCGGAAGTACATCCGCCGGATTTTTCCCAACATTTCCATGCTGATCACCCTGTGTTCTCCTGCTCGAAAAGTGAGCAGAAGCAGTTGAACACCTGGGTCAGTTTTCAGTCGGCAGAAGAGCCTCTACTGGGTCAGTTTTCGGTCAGCGGCAACACCATGGCTTAGCGTACCAACATCTCAGTGCTCTGTGATTTCCCTTTATTTCGCATGACCCGTTAGTCACGCCTTATGGCATAATGCCATTATTGCTTATGGAGACTCATCTTGCGCTCGAACCTGC
>Ga0302347_1001042_pt1 | contig 36374 bp, 45 predicted proteins | sample PhyWR1_FD_202178 | JGI IMG/M metagenome (GOLD analysis project Ga0302347, IMG submission 202178) | Leaf surface microbial communities from wheat plants in UC Gill Tract Community Farm, Albany, California, United States - DLSL W.R1 (v2)... | ecosystem: Host-associated > Plants > Phyllosphere >... | reverse complement strand
TGTGCCTTTTTGCCTTTCTAATTAGAGATTGGTTTTTATCGTTTTTTGTAGCCGAAATTACGGGTGAAAATATTTTGTTTAGTGACAGTTCAAACGTAACTCATCAGATTTTCCCGATGCTGATTTTTATTTTCTCATTTGGAATAATTCCTTTCTTATACCTGATTGTCAGAAATTATTGTAAAATCTATTCGACTAAACAACAATTACTTTCTTTACTCATTATCATAATTTCAGGATTTCTATTTTTGGGATTGAGAGTGATTTATCTAAAATTTAAAGTTGCTCAAATCAACGACATTTTAAGACGAGCCGAATTTACTTACGAAGCTGATATTCCCAGAATTAATCTTCAGGATATGTATTTGGAATATTATCTGTTGGCTGGTTTGGTAGTTGGAACAATACTTTGTATGATTATTTTAAAAAAATCTTCAAATAGTGGAATTAAAAACTAAATTCAAAGAAAATCCTGTATGAAAACATTGGAAAACCGAATATTAAGCTTTGACAATTGGGAGCAACCGTGGACTTTTCGTGAGTTTGTATTTCAGGATAAAACATTAAGTGATAGTGAATTAAATTTATTCAACGAAATCTGGACAAAAGGTGGCGCCTACGAATTATGGAATGATTATGATATCGTTTTAGGATGCAAGGCTAGTCATTCTTTTATTGCTGAAAATTACAATTTGGAAGATAAAGCCATTGCGAATATTATTCGAGCACTTTCTTATGAGTGGAAGTAATATGAATTCAAAAGATTTTTACACAGCTATCAAACAAAGCATCGAGAAGCATTTTAGTTTCCTCGAAGCCTTTGCTTTTACAACATTTGAAGAAAAGCAATTGGCCTATGAATTTCATTTTGAAACCAAGAATGATGCTGTTTTAATTGATATTTGGTTTGAGGCTACTGCTTCTACCCCAATTTGGATGACTGTAAACGGTTATTACATAGATCACCTGGAACCGGAAAACCTGAAATTAAAAGCTTATCAGGTTGCGCTAAAAGAAAACTACAACAAATCGTTTGAGCAATATCTGGAAACCAATCAAACTGTTTTTTTAAATCAAATTGCAGAACAATATGCTGTAAACGGGAAAGAAATCAACGATAGTTATCTAAAAGAACTCAGCGAAATCATTAAAAGAAACATCAGCGTATTAAGTGGAAATCTTGAAGTTTTAAAAACAAATACTGAAATTATACAAAAGGATTTTGAGGCCGAAAAAGCTAAAGAACGTATTAAAAATGGAACTTACACGCTCGAATATCAGTTCTTCAGTACAGATGAATACGATGCTTACGAAGAATTTAACAGCTTAATAGAACTTGAAAAGTATTTAGCTGAACGGAAAGAAATTGAGAAATATAGGGTGCTGGATTGCTATATGAACGAAATTCATTCAAAATAAAAACAACAAACTATGAAAGAACAGACTATCAAAAACATCGTCGATACTTATTGTGATAAAAAAGAAACAAATGGATAATCAACTAAAACCTTACTGCACAATTATTGGAGAAACAATGGTTACTGTTGTTGTCTTTGGAAATGAACTGGCAGACTTGTATGGATGTGAAATGGATGCAGGCGACCCATTTTGGTATATTTCGGGTACCGATGCCTGGTTTGAAAAACTAGAAGCGAACGGCGAAACTTTCCTAGTTGCAAAAACCTACGACAAAGATTATTTCAGTGTGCCTGTAGACCAAAAAGCACTTGAATTATTGGCAATTGAAAATGGCGTACTGGTACTTTTACCGAATGCACCATTAAAAGCGGAAGACATTAGACAAACTGCTGATTTAGAAGAATTAAGAGAATGGATGAACACCGAAATTGGTGAAGATGAAATTGAGGGCGTAATCTACTGTTTTTATACGAACGAAGACAAAAAGAAGTATCACGAGCAATAAACTAAAACTTGTTTTATGAAATTATATCCTACAATTGACGAAGTTTTTGAAGCACCAATGGCTGTTTTCAAAAACATATTCTTTCCGCTATTGACAGTTGACTTAAAAGACCTGAACAAAGGCGAAGGTAAAGTTCATTTTGTAACTGTTTGGGGAAATGGCGATCCTGACTTAAATTTCAAAGATGAGCTGTTTGGTTTTAATTTTATCAAATTCGATTGGACAGGTGAAAAATATAAGTTTAATGGAGACTTAAGCAGTATTGAAACGTTTGATAAGTTGAGCGATTGGTACGCAGAAGCTGAGAAAGAATACGAAGAAAACAAGGCCGATTATCTGACACAGAAAGCCTACGAGGAAGTTAAGAAAAGTCATTTTGCGATACAGAATGAGCGTAGAAGGAAGATTTCTTTTGAATATTATCATTATGTGAAAGGGCTTATCAATTATTGGATAACGAGAGATAAATATCTGGAAACCGGATTATTTATTCAGGGTGGAGCCTATACCGACTGTGATAGTAACCATGAACGAAAAATCTATGAAAAACTAAACTTGACGGGAGCTACAACACGAAGCAACGAGTTAATCGGAAAACTTACAGGTTATAATTATAGCGGTTTCGGGGAAGACGAGGTCAGTTTATACATCGATAGAAAGCTACAACAAGTATTTCAAAAATTTAATTGGACCTAAATTATTAACTAAAAAATTCGCAAATGCCATTTCCAATTGATCTCAAATACATCGAAGAAACTGAAAAAGAGCTAGGACTTACCTTTCCAGACAGCTTCAAAAATAAAATGCGCAAAGAAAATGGTGGAACTTTAAGCACTAAAGAAGATGATTGGCAGTTGTTTCCATTTTTTGACCAAGCAGATCAGAAACGAATGAGCAGAACTTCCAATCATATCGTTTTAGAAACCAAACAAGCCAGAAATTGGGGCAATTTTCCAGTCGACGGAATAGCAATTGCTTCGAACGGATCTGCCGATTTCTTGATCTTACTACCAACAAAGGAAAACGATAAACTGTTAGGCGATGAGATTTTTTCTTGGTTTCACGAAACGGGAGAAGTAAAAGAAATCGCTAAAAGCATTGAAGAAATTACTTCACTGGCTTTAAAACCTAAAAACAAAAAACAGGTTCAAAAACAAAAATTAAACAGCCTCAAAACAGATGATGGGTTTGGTATCGATAGCATTCCCTCACCTTGGATATTAACAGAAACAATTCTTAGCAACAAACCGCCATTTTATACTTTTCAAATTGGCAAAGGAACTGACTGTTTGGTGAGTTTAGAAACAACTTTCCCAATAGATAAACTTAATACCGACAAGTATTGGTTTGACCAATGGAAGAAAGAAACGGGATTAAAACCCAACACAAATGATTTGATCATTCAACGAAGTGAGCTAGAAAATTATTCCTTCATTATTGTAAAATGTAAAAATAGCACACCTGTTTATTATTGGATCAAAAGTAAGCAAACCGAAAAGTGGTATCTAAAAATGAAAACCGTCTCTAGCAGACACAACGGAGATTTTAAGGAACTTGCTAAGTTGCTTAATAGTATTCAAGTTGAAAATTAATGATATAAAATTTAAAAAGGTAAAACTGATGGCAAACCAAACTTCCAGAAAAATCCTTTGTAAAGAATATTTCACAAAATCTAAATAAAAAAAACAAAATGAAAAAACTATTATTCGTTATTCTGTTATTGTCAAATTTGATTGCTTTTTCACAAGACAAAGAAAAACAATACAAAAAATACTTTAAAAACGGGAATCTCAAAGAATTAGGTTACAAAAGTAAAAACGGAGAAAAAACAGGAATTTTCAAATATTATCACGAGAATGGTCAGATTCTCGTAACCGGACAATTTGAAAATGAAAAAGAAACTGGAAAATGGCTCTATTTTTATAATGATGGAAAACCGAATATGACCGGTAATTTTGAAAATGGAAAGCAAAGTGGGGAATGGAAAAAATATTACAATAATGGTAAGCTAATGCAATTGGAATATTATAAAAATGGTTATTTAAACGACGAATGGAAATTTTATCATGAAAATGGAGAATTGTTTAACATCGGAAAATATACTGATGGAAACAAAATTGGAGAATGGAAAACCTACCACGATAACGGAAAGTTGTCCAGCATTTCATATTTTGAAAATGGGGAACAGACTGGTGCAGCGAAAACTTATTATGACAACGGACAATTATGGGGACTAGGAAATTTTGCAAACAATCATCAGATCGGAGAATGGAAAATATATGATGAAAGCGGAAAACTCATTAAATCTGAATTGTTTGATAAAGACGGAAAACTAATAAAAACAAAAGAATACTAAAGCTTAGATAACGCCGAAAATTTTAAAATTTATATTCTAATTTAACCAAAAAACACAATTAAAATGAAAAATATTACAACACTAATTTTCTTATGTTTAATATCCTGTCAAAGCAAAACGGAGAAAGCAAAAGCAGTTGCTAATCATCTCAAAACTAAAAAAATTGAACAATCCAAAAGCGACGGCAATGAGTTGTTCAGACTCCAAGAAAAAGCAGGTGAAAATTTTGTCAAAATCATTCCACCTAAAAATTCTGACTTCGAATTTCCTGATGATGAGGCAAAATTAGAACCTTATAAACACAGTGATTTCAATGCTGATGGAAAACAGGATATTTTGGTTTATCTCGGCGCCTGCGGAACTGGCGGTTGTATATACGGATTGTTTTTAAATCAATCTGATAATTACTATAAATTGGCGTTTATGGACTACCTAAAGAATCCAGAATTCATCACAGAGAAAGATGGTTTGTGAACCATCCAATCTTCCGAAGAACTGGAGCCTTTTAATCCTTCAAAAATTCAGGTTACCATTTTTAAATTTAATAAGAAAACCAATCAATACGAGTTAGATAAAACTCATGTAGGTGAAGAATAGTGGCTTGAAAATCGTTAACGGTATAAATCTGTTTTCAACACTTTAAATTCTTACAAATTGGAAAGAATTTTGCTCCACATTTTCAAATTACGATTATGAGAGTTCTGTATATTATATTGTTTATTTTGTTTTTACAAGCCTGTGCTACAAAAAAGTACACCAAAGCCCATCTTCTTCCCGAAGGCATAAAATCAGCGACAGAAGAGATTTATGACACTTCCAACAATCAGAAAAAGCTGCTTCATAAAAAGGAATTGACCTTCACTAAGAATGGTCGTATCAAATACTCGAAAACATTTGATTCTAATGGAAATCTTTTGCAGGAAACCGAAAAGAAATTGTGGTTTACGGTAGAACGATATCCGGACAAAGACTCTTATTACTGCAAAACCCGCTGGAAACCCAATCAACGTGAACGAATCAGCTGTTACACCAAGAAGCGATATAAACAAAACGAAAGCATCTATCATTACAACAAAAATGGCAGTATTGATAAAATTGCAGATAACTTTGAGACTTTCAATACAAGACAATTTCATTATTCTAACAATGAACTTTCCAAGATTGTAATTACTGGAAAAGACAACAAACCCATTGATGAATTGTTTATTAATTGCATAGAAAAAGACGAGAAGGGAACTTGTCTCAAACAGACCAGAACTTCTGATAAAACTGGTAAAAATCAAGAGATTCTGATTTTTCCGAAATATGATTAATCGTAATTAAAATTTAAACAAACTCTTAATAAAAGCCCTATTAAGATATTTATCCAATGGATAGATTTTAAGAAAATAATTACCGATGAAAAGCAATATCAAAACGACAGCTGGCTTGTAGAAAAGATTGAGAATGTTCAGCTTGAAATCCGGAAGAAAAATTGCAATATTGATAGAAATACAGCCTAAAATCATGGCATAAATCATTTCAATTCCCAAAGGAAAAACTTTGAATTTGATATAATTAAAAACGATTTTGATTATATTAAACAACGACAGAGAAATCGCATAAGCAATCGCAATTCCTAAAATTCCTAAGTCTGTATGTTTAAGGAAAAGTAGATTGGTTGTGATGGTCAAAACTGCTAAAATCAGCATCACCACAATATTGAATTTGTAATATTTGGAAAGGGAAATAATATGGCCGTTGAATCCTGTTGCCAAATCAAACAACATTGCAAATCCGAGAACCCAGACAATCGGCTCAGAAGAACGTAAATCTTCTCCATTCTTCATAAAGTCCGCTAAATACGGGAATCCAACGGCGATGCAACAAAACAAAACCAAGCCAAGGAAAAACAAACTGAGAGAGGTTTTCTTGTGAAATCTGTCTAACTCATTGTAATCTCCATTCGCCAAAACCTTATTAATAATCGGTGCTGACAGGTTGAACAATCCCATCTGCGGAACAACAATCAGAGAAATAATGGAATAAATATTATTGTAAATCCCATTTTCCTCAAAACTGATGAATTCGCCAATCATATAACTGTCAATTTTGATAGCGATGTAATTTCCGATATTTCCTAAAAATCCGAAGAAACTATAAGTTAAAATTTCACGATAAAGATTGTCTTTTTTGAAATAGCCTAAGTCAAAATCGAACCTCACTTTTTCCAATCTATTCGTATAAAGTCCGTAGCCAAACAGCGAAACCACGAACATCATAAAGAAAAATCCGTACGCCGATTTTTCCGCAAATCCCATAAAGAAAAACAGACAAAACGCACCAAGATTGGCCAGTTTTGGAACAAAATTCTCGAAGATATTAGGAACTACTACTCTTTTATAATTGGTCAAAAATTTATTAAAGACAGACGATAAAGCCAGAACCAAAGCCAGTGGCAAAATCAGATTTTTCATTTTCCAAACCTCCAGTTTTTTGAAGTCGGGAAACAGATAAGCAATGAGGAAAAATCCACCTACAACAATTAAAAAATTAATGACAACAGCCAACAGAGACAGGCTCAACATATTGTGATGTTTCCCGTCTGCACTCACTTTTGCAAAGAATTTGACGTTGGAAAAACTCAATCCAAAGACGATAATCGGAACGATGATTTCGGCTGTAGGCAAGATATAACGGAGCTTTCCATAAAACTCCATATCGTAAGGAAAAATGAAAATAGCCGAAAACGTTCCCAGCAAAAAACCCAGATAACCAATGATCGAATATTTTACACCTTGTCTTGCTACGACACTCATAGTTTTTATTTAAAGTTCTAAGTTTTGGGTTAAGGTTTCTAAGCCCTTGGAAGAAAAATTATATTGTTGATGTAATCTTTATAATTCTTAACATTATCCGGATTCTGCAGATTCAGGAATTCTTCTGTGAGAATTTTTGGTTGTAATTTTTCTCTATCCAAATAATTTACGGAATAGCCCCAATCCGCGATCTCGGAAATCAAAGTCCAAAGATTTTCCTGATGATGACGTTGCTCCATCTCAACCATCAGAACTGGCTTATATTTCTCGATTGTTTTTCTGGCTCCTCTCAAAGTCTGCATCTCATTCCCTTCCACATCAATTTTAATAAAATCGAGTTTTTTGAGATTGAGATTGAGTTCATCCAAAGGCTTTACTTCCACTTTCTGAAGAATTGTTTTTTCTTCATTTTTTTCTTTGATAGAAGTTTGTAAAGTTCCTCTCGTATGGATTTTTTCGCCATTAATCACAGGAATTTTGAATTCAGCTATAGTAGAAATATCAGACAAAGCCACAGAAAATAGATTAACTTTTGGAAATAATCGCCCTAATCTTTTGAACAATTGTTGATTAGGCTCAAAAGCGAAAATATTTTCCGGCTTAAGATGATTTTCCAAAGTGAAAAGATAAGCGCCAACATTGGCTCCAACATCCATAAAAACCGAATCTTTTCCCAAAACTTCTTTAATCCAAAGAAACTCCGGCTCTACTTTTCTTTCCAAAAGATTTTGTGCAGTCAAACCTTTCAGCTTCTTGAAAAATCTGCTTTTGTAATAAGACGGCGAAATGTACTGTAGATTCTCAGCAAGCTGACTGTAAACACTCATCGATTTTGGTCATAAAGAAAACAACGGCAAAGAAAAGGCATTTATTTTACAAATCATAAAACTTTGTTAAGAGAATGATTTTTTGAGGGATTTAAGCACAAAGTGCGCAAGGTTTTTTTGAATATGTTTTTTATGATTCGCAAAGACGCTTCAGCTTAGCTATTTTGTCTTGAAATAAGAATGATTATCAATATAATTTTTACTAATTTTTATGCTTTCAAAAATATCTTTGTCACTGGAATCCTGTTCTAAAAACCAATATTTGAGACCTGCTTTTTCTTTGGCTTCGAAAATGGATTTAAAATCAATGGTTCCATTTCCAATTTCGGCAAAATCTTGACTTCCGGCTTTCATATCTTTCACGTGCCACAGCGGAAATCTCTTCGGATATCTTTCGAAATAATCCAACGGATTGAATCCAGCTTTTGAAATCCAATATAAGTCAAGTTCCATTTTAACCAAATCAGAATCAGTATTTTCTAAAATGAAATCATAAACTGTTTTATCTTCGAATTTTTCAAATTCGAAATCGTGGTTGTGATAAGCGAAATCGATTCCTGTTTTGTTTGTTATTTCGCCTGATTTATTGAGTAATTCCGGAAGTTTTTTATAATGTTCTGAAGTTCTTTCTTCATCGAAAAGATAAGAACAAACCATATATTTTGAACCAATGAAATGTAAATCTTCAACAGATTTTTCCCAATCATTAAGAAGTGTTCCTTTGGTGTTATGAACAATTCCGGTTGTGTGATGAGAACTTATTACTTCTAATCCTAAATTCTTCAGAATCGATAGGAATTCCGATCTGGTTTTTCCAAAAAATTTCCCATCGTAACCGTAGATTTCGAGTTGCTTGAAACCTAATTGAGCTAAGCGTTCTAGAGCTTTTTCCAGATTCGCGGCCACAGCATCCCGAATGGTGTACAACTGGATGGCTAAAGGTTTTCTATTATCCATAAAATTTGAAGTTCCACAAGCATATAAACCCAAAAATCCTAATCCGGACAAGCTTATAAAATCTTTTCTATTCATTTTTGATTTTCGATGGTTTAAAGATATTTATATTTTTTGAAATGTTGTGACACAAAAAAACCTGCCGATAAATGGCAGGCCTTGAGAGAGAAAAATTAGGAGTAGTTAGTTTGATTTGATGATTTTAAATGATTCTTCGTTTAGTTTGGTTTTAAGTTTTAGGATATAATTTCCGTTCAGAAGATTAGAAAAGTCAACTTTTGAAACATTTTCATTTTGTCCAGATACAACTTTTTTACCGTCTTGGGAATAAATTTCAAAACCTGATATATTTTCTTTAGAATTGATTTGCAACATATTTTTTACAGGATTTGGATAAACACCAATTGTTGATTTGTTCAAATCTTGAACGGCAAGCGTTCCACCAAATTTGTACAACGCATAGTTATTATCTTTCAAAGACATCGCAAAAAGATTATTATCATTGGTTTTTATAAAGGTGCTGAATCTGTTGTTTTCTCCAACCAAATCTTTGTAATTGTGTTCCCAAGCGGTAACTCCTGTTTCTGTTATTTTTTTGATGATGGAATTGTTACTGTTAAATTCTGAAAAAGAAAGAAGATAGCCGTTATCGGTTCCTGGAGTTAGTGCGATATCATAATAATTATCTCCAAAATAATTATTGGTCCAAATTGTATTGCCGGAACTACTCTTTTTAGTCAGAAGAGTTTTTGTTGCCGATTCGTGGTTAACACCAGCTATCAAAAGTTCACCGGCATTATTGATTAATCCTTTTTCATAGATGCTTTCCCCTTCTGATATGTATGTGTTCTCCCAAACCAGATCACGGGAAGCATTGTATTTTGCTATCCATCCGTATTCGTTTTCGACATCAGTTTCTTCGTCGTAATAAACTGTTTCACCTACCAAAGCAAAACCGCCATCAGCCAAAGGAACTGTATCAAAAATCATAGATCCGGGATACTGCGTATAGGTTCTTGTTTTAATCCACAGCTGATTACCATTTGTATCATATTTACCAAAGAAATAACTTAAAGATGTGTCATCTTCAAAATCGCCGCTCAGGATGATGCTACCATCTGCCAATATATCCATATCAACTACAAAGGTTTCTTGATTATTAACTGTAATAGTTTTTGTCCATATTACATTACCGTTTAAATCCAACTTCACAAAAGATGGATTACTGTTTCCTGCATTTTCAGTTATGAAGTATAAATTTTCATTACTATCCTTACCCAATAAAAAAGGAATGTTGTTAAACAAGTCTGGCAATGTTTTTTGCCATAAGAGATCTCCACTGCTATTAACTTTATTAATCTGAGGAATAAATGTATTACTACTTCCAGTAAAAACATAACTGCCGTCTGAGAGCTGAACACTTCCTCCGGAATACATCAAAGTGCTGTTATTAACTGGCGATATTGTTTTTTGCCATAGTAATCCTGGTGCAGTGGATTGTGCTCCAAACATTGTAAATAATCCAACTAATACAAGTAAAGTAAATTTTGTTTTCATATCATTGATTTTAAGGTTATTCTATAATGAGAATTTTTCATTGTTATTATTATCAGCAAATGTATACTTCAAAACAAATACAAGTAAATACCTCGAAAAAGGTATTTTGATTAATAATTTTTGTTAATTTTATAAAAAATCACAACTATGGATAAGAATTACTCAATAAGCTCAAAAAAAGCACATCCACTACTGAAGGTTTGGAATGCCTATCCTCATTCACTTAGTAATACAGCAAAAACAATTTCAAGTCCGCCTCCATTTGAACAAATTATAGGTGAAATGTTTGCTATTGGAGAATTCTATTATTATGCTATCAATATTCCTGATAGCACTATTATAAGTCCTCATATTAACATGCTTAAAATTCATGGATTAAACAGATTTCCAAAATATCTTAAAGAAATTATTGATTTAATCCACCCCGATGATCTTGATTTTGTGCTGGAAGCAGAAAAAATAACAATAGAAAAAATGCAGGAAATAGGCTGGGAACATCAACAGAATTTAAAATGTAGTTATTGTTTCCGTATGAGAACCCATAAAGGAAACTACGAAATGTTTCATCATCAATCTCTGCATATAGCCAAAAGTGAAGACGGAAGGTTACTACAAGCCGTTAACATCCATACCAATATTCAACACATAACTCAAATTAATTCTTATACTGTTCTTGTTGTAGGAATTGGAAACCATAATGACTTTCATCAAATACATTATAAAAAACAAACTGATAAACAAACACCACCAAATGCTCTCACAAAAAGAGAAATAGAAATATTATCCTTATTAGCTTTGGGTCAATCTGCAAAACAAATTTCAGAAACATTAGACATTTCTTACCACACCGTCACTACGCATCGCAGGAACATTTTTCAAAAAACAGAGTGCGCAAAAACATCAGAACTCATAAAGAAAGCTTTGGAGTGGGGATATATCTAAAGTATTTGTTAATTATTACTAAGAACAATTACTAATTCCTAAACTTGTTTTAAATTTGATTTTTAAATTATCTTTATGAAATATTTACTTGTTATTATGCTATCATTATTCGGATTTTCAAAAAATAAGGCGCAAGCAAAATCAATCCACAGCTTCAAAGTAGAAGCTTTAGATGGTTCAACCATTGATTTTTCTAAATTCAAGGGCAAAAAAATATTGGTTGTCAACACCGCTTCCGAATGCGGTTTCACGCCTCAATATGCAGATTTGGAAAAGCTTTATGAACAGTACAAAAACAAATTGGTTGTCGTTGGTTTTCCAGCTAATAATTTTGGAGGACAAGAACCTGGAGCCAACCATGAGATTGCTACTTTCTGCCAAAGAAATTACGGTGTTCAATTTCCAATGGCAGCGAAGATTTCTGTGAAAGGAGATGATATTGCCCCGATTTATAAATTCTTGACAGATAAAAAAGAAAACGGCGTAAAAAACACAAAAATCCTTTGGAACTTTACCAAGATTCTTTTGGATGAAAAAGGAAACATCATTGATAGTTTTGTGAGTACAACCAATCCAATGAGTGAAAGTATTACGAAATATTTGAAATAGATTTAGCTCTCTATACAAATAAAAAAGCGTTCAGATTTTGAACGCTTTTTATTTTAGTCAACTCTCAAAAAATTTCCATTTTTATCGAATTCCAAATCGATGTCGTTGAGTAAATCAACTTTGATTTTATTTCCATCTTTATCAATACTTTCTACAGCTACACCTTTGTAATGCTGATTGAGGTAAGATTTGATTTTTGCAGGAATCAAAACGTTTGGAACACCTTGCTTATCACTGATTTCTTCCCAGTTTCCATTTTTATCAAAATCGATTTCTGCGCCGTTATTCAGTTTTACTTCATACTTTTTGCCGACTAAAGTTGTTTTTGCTTCATATTTTATAACTGTTGCTTTAGGGTAATATTTCGCCAGGAAGCTTTTGACATTCGCTGGCATTTGTTGATAAAAAGCAGAAAGATTTGTTGGATTTGAAATCTCAGAATTAATCTTTAAATCAATTTTACCAGTAGCTTGGAGCAATAATGTTCCTACGAAGAACATTGCCAAACTTAGTTTATTCAATTTCATAATAAATTATTTTTTTAAATTTAATAAAATCTTATAAATCAAAAAAGCGACCAAAATAGTCGCTTTATTTTTATTTTAAATCTGAATTATTACACAAAAGGTAATTTCACCACTTTCGCAGGAATATCTTTGTTTCTGATTCTGATGAAGATTTCTGAACCTACTTTAAAGTTCGGTTTATCAACATATGCCAAACCTAATCCTATTTTTTTCATTGGCGACATTGTTCCAGAAGTTACTTTCCCAATGATATTTCCCTCTGCATCAACCACTTCATAATCGTGTCTTGGAATTGCTTTCTCCTGCATTTCGAAACCAACTAATTTTTTGGAAACACCTTCGGCTTTTTGATTTTCCAAGAATGCTTTGTTCACAAAATCTTTATCGAATTTCGTAATCCAACCCAATCCAGCTTCAAGAGGAGAAGTTGTATCATCTATATCATTCCCGTAAAGACAGAAACCTTTTTCCAATCTCAAAGTGTCTCTGGAAGCCAATCCGCAAGGAATCACTCCAAATTCTTTTCCAGCTTCCGTCAACCCATCCCAAAGCTGTTCTGCATATTTATTATCAAAATAAATCTCAAAACCGCCACTTCCTGTATAACCTGTATTGGAAATAATCACATCCGAAAAACCAGCTACAGAACCAATTGTGAAATGATAATATGGAATTGAAGACAAATCTGTTTCGGTTAGTTTTTGAAGGATTTCAGTCGCTTTTGGACCTTGGATAGCAATTAATGACATCTCATCGGAAGCATTCGTTATTTTTGCTCCGAATTTTTCATTGTATTTTGCAATGTGATTCCAGTCTTTGTCAATATTGGAAGCGTTTACGACTACAAAATATTTTTCATCTTCGATTTTGTAAACAATCAGATCATCTACAATTCCGCCAGTTTCGTTCGGAAGGCAAGAATATTGCGCTTTTCCGTTTTCCAAAGCGTCAACATTATTAGAAGTCACAAACTGTAACAAGTCTTTTGCAGCAGGACCTTCGATAAAAAACTGTCCCATATGAGACACATCAAAAATTCCCGCTTTTTCGCGGACAGCAAAATGTTCTTCTGTAACTCCTGAATATTGAACAGGCATTTCAAATCCTGCAAACGGAACGATTTTAGCGCCTAGAGAAACGTGTTTATCGTATAAAGCGGTTTTTTTCATCTACTACTGATTTATTTTTTTTAATGGTTAGATGGAACGCAGAAGCGTTTCATTTTTATTTTAACGATTTATTTTTAGTTGCGCACAAATATAAAGAAGATTTTAGATAATAGATGCTAGATATTAGACTTTAAAATTAACTGATAAATATTGGTTGAAGTCCATCAGTAATTTGGTTATCTTTGCAGTTCAACTTTAAACCTTGAACATTAAACTTTAAATCAATTATGAGCGACACCATTCTTTGCCCGAAATGCCAATCCGAATTCACTTACGAACAAGATAATCTGCAGGTTTGTTCCCAATGTTTTCATGAATGGGATCCCGCAGAAGTTTCAACGGAAGGAAAGATTTTCGATTCTCTTGGGAAAGAATTACAAAATGGAGATTCTGTAATTGTTATCAAAGATTTGCCCGTAAAAGGTGCTCCAAAACCTGTAAAAGCAGGAACTAAAGTTAAAAACATCCGTCTTCGTCCAGATTCTGACCATAATATCGATTGCAAAATTGACGGCTTCGGTTCTATGGCTTTGAAGTCAGAGTTTGTGAAAAAGGCTTAGTTGCAAACTGCTTAAAAAACTTCAACTCGCAAATTAAATGCAAACTATTTTAAGAAGTATATTCGTATGCATAACGGGGTTTATTCTTTCTTTTTTTATTTTCATTACTTTTTTTAAATATGGGAATAGAGCAGATATAATGGTAGGTTATGCTATGTTTATGTTTTATGTTATTTTATTAGTATATAGTCTGGTAGTAGAAAGTGCCTTGTTCCTCCTGTATCAGAAAAATCATTTGAATGCCTTTGTCACAACTTACTTAATGGCATTTATCTTTCTAATATTTTATCTTTTAGCAACACCAAGCCAAGACTCTGACTTTTTAATCATTATAATTACAGCTGTTAATTTCTTTTTGTTGCAAACAATTGGATATTATTATCAAAAAAGAAGAGAGATTTTCAAATAAAAAAAGGAAAGATTTGGCAGGGTAAACTTTCAAAGACTCTGATTGTTCGCAGAAACGAAACTAATTTCCAGTCCCTAAGGCAGAAAGAGAATTAACCAAAAATTTCCTGATGTATTTTCGTTTGTCAAAATTATAAATTTTTATTTATTCAACAAACTGAAAATGTATAAGTTATCCATATTTTATCAACATTTTTCAGATTACGGAATTTAAAATTGTAAAAAGACGTTTCCAGAAAGTACGTTTTGAGAATAAACAACGATTGATTTATCATTAATTCTGATTTTATTTCGGTAATGCGAACCAGCAAAAAGGCTTTCTATAACAGTTGCCTCTACTCCATTTTCAGAAAATTTTATCTGATGTGGGAAATAATGTTTCTTAGAAAGATTGAATTGAATTTTTTCTTCGTCTGAAAAAATATTGACTTCACCTAAAAGCTTCGCAACATAATCGTTGTAAGGATTTTCGTAAGTTTCTTTCGGCGAATCATTTTGAATTAATCGACCTTGCTGCAAAACCACAATTTTATCTGCCCAAGGTAAAACTTCTTCCAGATTGTGCGTCGAAATCAAAAGACTTAGATTATTTTGCTTTACATAATTGAATAATTTATCACGCAATTCAAATTTTCTGGAAAAATCCAAATTACTAAAAGGTTCATCTAGTAGAAGCATCTTTGGAAGAACTGCCAAAGCACGGGCAATTGCAACACGTTGTTGTTGTCCACCACTCAGATTTTTAGGCAAAACTTTAACATAATCTGTTAAACCAACGACATCTAACAATTCTTCGACCTTTTCTTTTTTGGATTTTAAATTGATATTAGAAATGAATTTCCCCACATTGTCAGCAACCGTTGCATAGGGCATCAAATCGTAATTCTGTGCAACAAATTTCATTTGAGATTCGCCGGGAACAAGATTTGCTTTTGGACCAAAGAGTTTTTCTCCATCGAAAATTATTTGTCCATCCTGCCAATCCATCAAACCATAAATCAAACTCAGCAAAGTTGATTTTCCACAGCCACTCTCGCCTGCCAGCGCAATAATTTGACCTTCATCTACATTGAGATTTAAGTTTTGGAATAAAGGTTTATCGGTCTGATAATTGAAATATAGGTTTTTAACTTCTAAAAGCATTTTGTAAAATTAGTAGTTTGAAGTCGTAATAATTTTATTATTTTAGCAAAAACACAAATTTAGTTATAATTTAAAAGATTTAAAATGAAAAAGACAACTTTAATAGCCGCATTTTTATTGATTTCTGCTTCGGTTTTTATCATTTCTTGTGGTAAAGACAAACCTGTAACCAGCGAAAGCAATGAGGTTTTGACCACCACAGACGGACAGGTTTATGTTGTAGACACGCTTAACAGCAAAGCAGAATGGAAAGGTTTTAAAGTAATAAAGTCTGATAATACTAGCCATATCGGCGCTTTGAAGTTTGAAAGCGGAGAAGTAACCGTGAAAGATAATAAGCTGGAAAGTGGACAATTTGTACTTGATATGAACTCTTTAACCAATGAGGATTTGAAAGATTCTGAATCTAATGGAAAACTTCTTGGACATTTGAAAAGTGCTGATTTCTTTGACACAACAAAATTTCCAACGGCTTCTTACGAAATCACTAAAGTTACAGAAAATGTTGCAGGAAGCGACTACAACACGATTCTTGATGGAAACCTTACTATAAAAGGAATTACAAAGCCCGCAAGCTTCAATGCCAATGTAAAAGTTAAAGATAGTGAACTAAGCATTGCAACGGAACCAAAAGACATCAACCGAGATGAATTTGGAATTAAATTTCAAATGCCTGCCGCTGAAGGTTTGATTAAAAACGAAATCAATGTTCAGATGAAAGTGAAAGCTATCGAAAAGAAATAATAAAGATTCAAGAGACAAGACTTGAGACTCAAGATTAAAATTGAAATCTGCTTTTAGAAAAGGCAGATTTTTTTATGGAATTTTTGGTTTAAAAATCGTATTTTTGCAATCTATTTTTTATAAAGAATAATGCTAAAGAAAATTGATGACCTATTGCTAGAAGTACAAAACTTCCAGTCTTCTGCAAAGGATGAGATAGAACAGTTCCGCTTAAAATTCAATGGAAAAAAAGGAATCATGAATGATTTCTACGATGCATTGAAACAAATTCCTAATGAGCAAAAGAAAGATTTTGGACAAAAAATCAATATCTTAAGAAATACTGTGAATGAAAAGCTTGAGGAACTGAAAACATCTTCCGAAAGCAAAATCATCCTTGAAAAAGAAGACCTTACAAGACCAGCTTTTCCTTTGGAATTAGGTTCTCGTCACCCAATCAATTTAGTTAAAAATAAAATCATTGACATCTTCAAATCTATAGGTTTTGCTGTTGCAGATGGACCAGAGATTGAGGATGATTGGCATAACTTTACTGCACTTAACCTTCCGGAATATCATCCGGCGAGAGATATGCAGGATACGTTTTTTATCGAACAAAATCCTGATGTTTTGTTGAGAACGCATACATCTTCTGTACAAATCCGACATATGGAAAACAACGAACCACCGATGAGGATTTTGTCTCCAGGTAGAGTTTTTCGTAATGAGGCGGTTTCTTCTCGTTCGCATTGTATTTTCCACCAGATCGAAGGTTTGTATATTGATGAGAACGTAAGTTTTGCAGATTTGAAACAAACAATTCAGTTCTTTACGACTGAACTTTTTGGTAAATCAAAAATCAGAATGAGACCTTCGTACTTCCCATTTACAGAGCCAAGTGCTGAAGTAGACGTTTATTGGGGTTTGAATTCCGAAACCGACTACAGAATCACAAAAGGAACAGGTTGGTTAGAAATTATGGGTTGCGGAATGGTAGATCCTGCGGTTCTTAAAAATGTGAATATCGATCCTGATAAATTCTCCGGATATGCTTTTGGGATGGGAATCGAGAGAATTGTAATGCTTCTTTATCAAATGAGCGACATCCGAATGTTCTTTGAAAACGATATCAGAATGCTGGAGCAGTTCAAAACTTTATAAATAGCGCACAAAATCTATAAAAATTAATCCTGTAAAAGCTAATTTTGCAGGATTTTTTATTAACTTTATATAGAAAACTAATAAAAACAATTGTACAATTTTATATTTATGAAAAATAGTTTGATAAAGGCATATTATTGTGAGTTTTTTTATTTTTGTATATTATGTCAATAACAACGACTGAAAACAAAAACTAGTAAAAAACACAAAATGGAACCAAAAGAGAAAAACACCAATAAACAAAACTTTAGATTAAGAAAAATTGTTCACTATTTTCTTATTTTCTGTATTCTATTAATCCAAGTTATTTTAGCAGGCTTCTTTTATAACGAGTTCAAAAGCAGAAAGAACCTAACTTTTATAGAAAATCAATTAAAAGAAATCAATTCTTTAGAAAACCTTACCAACGATTCTAAAAAAGAACTTCTGAATTCTCAGGATTATTTTCAAAAATATCTGATTACCGATGACAAACAATATCTGGAATCTTATTTCGAATCTGTAAATAGATTGACAAAAAATCTAGACAGCATCAATAATTATAAGAATCCGAAGCTGGAAAACATTTTGCTTCCTCAGAAAAAAGATTCATCGGAATTTAAAAAATTAAAATTACTCGCAGATTCTTCTTATCAGTTTTCTACAAAATCGAGTTTTAAAATTCGGGAGGATCTTCCAAAAATGAAAAAGTATGATCTGCATTACGATTATGCAAAATTTGATATTGAAACCAAAACCATTTCTGACTCCGTAAAAAAGAAAGGTCTGTTTGGGCGTTTAGGCGATGCAATTGCTGGAAAAGATAATGTTAGAAAAGAAAGTACTGTAATTACTGTAAAAAATGGAGGTATAACAAATGCTGAAAAAATCAAAACAGAGATGGACAGCATAGTAAATACCATCAACAACCATTATTCTAAAGAAGTTCAGAAAATCCAGGTTAATGTTACCAATAGCAAAAACCATAGCAATAAGTTTTACAAGATTTTCAATACGCTTTTGATTTACAGCAACGATTTGATGAACATTTATGAAGTAGCCATCAAAGATTCTAAATTTGAGTTGCAAAAAGAATATGAAAATCTGAATTCTGAGAAAAACAAAATCAGAAACTATTTAGTTTTAGGAGCAATGATTTTGATGTTTATTGTCTCGATATTGATCATGTTCCTGACAAGAATTGCGTTTATTTATGAGAAACGCTTAAAAGCAGCTAATATTCAGATTAAAGAAAACCTTAATTTCAAGAACAGAATCTTAGGAATGCTGAGCCACGAATTGAGATCTCCTCTGAAAATTATTGGCATTTTCATCAACAGAATCAATAAAAAAACGACAGACGAAAGCATCAAAGAATATCTAAAATCGATAAGTTTCACCAATAATACTCTATTGATGCAAGCGAATCAGATTCTGGAGTACACCAAAAATCAACAAGTAGAAAATAAATTGATTCCGGTAGTTTTCAACCTTAATAATGAAATTGATTCTATTCTTAATTCAATTGAACCTTATATCCAAACGAGAAATAATAAATTTGTAATCGATAAAAACATTGATCCAGATCTTGTGGTCTATTCTGACAACACAAAGATCAATCAGATTTTTATGAATATTCTTGGTAACGCTAACAAATTCACAGAAAATGGACAAATTAGTGTTGATACAAAAACCGAATATGTTGATGAAAACACAGTTTCGCTCATAACAAAAATAACAGACACTGGAGCCGGAATCTCGGAATCTGATCTTGAAAAAATCTTTGAACCTTACTATCAAGGTGTTTTGTCTGAAGATGTAGAAAATCTAGGGGCTGGTTTGGGACTGAGTTTATGTAAAGAACTTGTTGGACTATATTCCGGAGATATTTCTGTAGCCAGTAAACTTGGAAAAGGTACAACCGTGAGCTTTTCTGTTAATTTAAATATCAATAAATAATGTTAGAACACAAAACAACTTTCTTACTTGCAGACGACCACAGCCTTATCAGGCAAGGCATTGTGTTTCTTTTGGAAGAGATCGTTTTAGATTGTGAGATTCTCCAGGCTTCAACATTATCTAAAGTATTGGAAACTGTGGAAACCAATCCAATTGATATTGCAATTATAGACGCACATTTTCCTGATGGAAACAGCCTGACAATTATTCCACAAATCAAAAAAACAAGACCGGAAATTAAAATTCTAATCTTTAGTGGTATTGACGAAGAAATACACGCATTGAAGTTCATTAATGCAGGCGCTAATGGCTTTCTTAGCAAACTAAGCGAAGAAGAAGAAATAAAGCAAGCTATTATGAAGATGCAAACTTACGGGCAATATATCTCGCCTGTTACGCAATCTTTATTGATGAATTCCCTACAAAATCCAACTATTGCAAATCCATTGAACCGCCTTACAGAAAGAGAAATGGAAATCGCAGAAATGTATGCAAAAGGCTTGGGCAATTTGGAGATTGCAAATAAGCTGGACGTTAAACAAAATACCATCAGCACTATCAAAAAACGAATCTTTGAAAAGCTGAATATCCAAAACATCGTAGAATTATCCGAATTGATTAAAAATAATCATCAATAATTCTTTCTTTATTAAAAAGTCATTTTTTCATCTTTTGATTTGTAGATAAATATCTACAAGCTCATCGACATACATCTATTGTGTTTTCTTGCTTAGAATATCGCTTTACTGATATTTTTGTATCAATAAAAAGTCAATAATTATAATCACTAAAAAATAGTAATTCTATTAATAACTGATTAAAGTTGGAGACTTGATTCTAAAAACACACACAATAATGAAATTTGGTATTTTTTTGCAGAGCTTCGGCTCTGCTGGAAATACTAAAAAATGCAAATGATGAAAATGCAATTTTCAAGATTCTATCACACAAATAATGAAATCAAGTGTTCGTCTTATAGATGTCAGTCTCTATAAACGAACACTTTTAAAATCAATCTATCTAAACAAAAATAAAACGATGAAAGTAAATAACCGCAAAGAGATTGCAATCGCAATGTATGGGTTTTTCCTTCTTCTGATATTGGATATATTATTTTTGGTGTTTGCCACAAAGTTTTTAATATTAGATAAAGCAACTTTATACGGCATTTTTCTGATTGTATTTATGTTTTCCATTTGGAGAATAACGCTACTGAAAACTTTCTCATTGGAAGTTTCTGAACATATTTTATCTGTAAAATACAGACATCCGCTTTCTGCTAATCATCATCCGGTTCTGGAAGTTCCTCTGCAAAAGGTAATGTTTTACAAGATAGAAAGAGGAATTATGAATTATATTATGACAATTAATATCAATACAAAAAGAGGAATGAAAAGCTTCTACTACAGATTAGGAACATTACCTAAGAGCGAAGCTTCAAAATTCAATAAAATGTCGGATCTTATATCCTACGTGAAAACCGAAACTGAATTATAAACATATAGTTAATTATTTAACCCGAGAATCCTGCGAATTAAGTTTTGCAGGATTTTTTATTGTTGAGATTATCTCAAGTTGACGAACATATCCTACATCAATTTACAGAGTTTTTGCTTTGTCTAATTTTGAAATCAAATAATAAGTAACTTTATAAAAATCTCAGACTATGAAAATATTTGCATTTGCCGGAAGCAACTCTTCCACTTCTATTAACAAACAATTGGTAAAATTTGTTTTGAAAAGTTTTTCAAACGAAGACATTAATTTGATTGACCTTAATGATTATCTGATGCCTGTTTTCTCTGTTGACTTGGAGAAAAATGGATTTCCGGAAGAAGCGCACAGGTTTCTGAAAAATATTGAAGATTCTGATGTCATTATTTGCTCTTTGGCAGAAAATAATCGTTCGTACAGCGCAGCTTTCAAAAATATATTTGATTGGGCATCCAGAATCAATGTGAAAGTTTTTCAGGATAAACCAATGTTTCTGATGACCACTTCGCCAGGCGGTTATGGTGGTGGAAATGTAATGGCTGAAGCTTCAAAATTCTTTCCTGCATTTGGAGCAGACATCAAAGAGACTTTTTCTCTTCCCAAATTTTATGAAAATTTTGATTCGGACAATGGGGTTATCGAACCTCAACTTTTGAGTGAACTTAATTCTAAAATCGAAAACTTTAAAAATCAAATCTAATGGATACTCACGAATATAACGCAGGCGAAATCACCATCATTTGGAAACCAAAAGTCTGCATCCACGCTGCTGTATGCGTAAAAATGTTGCCAAAAGTTTATAATCCGAAAGACAGACCTTGGATAAAACCAGAAAACGCAACTGCAGAAGAACTTAAAAATCAAATCAACCATTGTCCATCCGGCGCGTTGAGCTATAAACTAAATTCTTAAAAAATGGGAGTAACAGTAAAAGCAAGTCTGGGAACAGAAAAATATTACACCGAAGTTATTGCCGGAGAAAATAAACTCATCACAGACGAACCGATTGACAAAGGTGGCGGAAACAGGGGATTTAATCCATTTGAGATTTTGGCAACTTCTCTGGCAAGTTGCACCGCAGCAACACTGAGAATGTATATTGACCGAAAGGGCTGGGAAATCCCACAAATCAATGTGGAAGTTGATTTGGATAATTATCCTCAGACCAGATTGGCACAATTTTGCCGTGTGATTGATTTTGGAGCGACTGAACTTAGCGAAGATATCAAAGACAAACTTTATAAAATCGCAGATGCTTGCCCGATTCACAAAATATTGACCAACGATATCGAAATATTAACTAAACTGAAATAAAAATGCTAGAAGTAAAACAACATAATTGGGAAACAAAAGGAGAATTTGCAGCAACATTTGACGGACAAAAAGCTGGATTAATGACTTACTCGTGGGCTGGAGATGATAAAATCATTATTGATCATACAGAAGTTGAATCTGCCTATAACGGTAAAGGCGTCGGGAAAGCAATGGTTTATAAAGCTGTGGAATTCGCCAGAGAAAAAAACCTGAAAATCATTCCGCTTTGTCCTTTTGCAAAGGCTACTTTCCAGAAGAATGAAGAAATCAGAGACGTTTTATAATTATTAATGATAAAACCTCCATTTCAATACTGAAATGGAGGTTTTGTTTTGAATTGCTCGCAACCCGACTTGAGCGGAAATCCTTTTTACGCAAAGTAGTGAAGTGAAAAGATTGGGAGCGGAAGGCGGATTAAGTTGCCCAAATAATTATCATTTTAAAACCAATTTTTCATCCTGTTATAATCTAAGAAATAAGAAATTCTAAGCGAGAAATTATTAATCATAGGAACATTAAATAATTCATCAAAATTATTTTTAAATTTCATTCTGGACATTTCAAGATAATTACTGGTTGCATTTCTGTAAAGCAAAGTCAGCTGACTTCCCGGCGCAAACCACCAAGAATAACGCAAATCTACGTTCCAAGAGTTGTAAGTCCCATTCAAGTTTGGATTGTAAGTTGTGTTGGGATTCAAATTTCCATCATTCTCAAGTGTATAGAATTGCTTGTAAGTCACATCCGAAAAATAATGCCTGAATGCCAGAGCCAAAGTCATTTTTTCATTAAAGGTATATTGCCCTGTAATCGCATTCTCATAGGTATTTCTCTGTCTTCTTCCCATATAAATATTGCCTGAATCTTTCCCCGAATATCCAATTTCATTGTTACTGAAAACCGGATTAAACTGCCAAATTATCTTCATTTTATCGGAAGCTCTGTAACGTAGATAAAGAGCTGGAACTATATAATTTCTTCCTTTTTGGTCGTATGCATAATAATCAACCGTAATGTTATATTGTAATTTTTTTCGGCTGTCACTCTCAAACCAAAGCCAGCTGTCAAAATAGCCGGGAACATTCAGATATCTACCAAATGTTCTCGGTTCGTAAATGTCTTTTTCGCCATAAGGTGTGAACTCGATTCCGCCTCCAAAACTCTGAAATTTCTTGTTTGTAAAAGAGTTATTATGATTGAATATCAATTTCTGATTCAGAAACGGTTCTAATCTGTGGTAATAATTAAGATTAAAATTCAAGTACATATTATTCAGTTTTTCGGTTGGCTGTAGGATTCTGTAACCGTACCAAACGTTATGATTCCCGTAATTGGTTTTGGTCGAAAATCCAAGGTCGTTGATATCCCAATCTTTACTTACATAATTGGCATTAGCTTCAAATCTATTTTTTCCTGAAAACTTACCAATCCCCACAGTTCCTCTATTACCAAACTTAGTTCCATCGTCCATTACCCAACTACCTTTCAGATTTCCGTAATAGTTATAAGTATTCTTTTTGTTGGCGATATTCCATAAAAGTCCTGTAGAATTGGCATCACGGAAATCGCCCATTCTCAAAGTACTTGTGTTAACAAGTGTCACAGAAGAATTCCCACCAAATCTCTGGTCGAAAACCAAAACATTATAATTCGTCCAAGGTTCTACTACTTCTTTTCTGGTTGTGCCAGTCAAATTATCTGTAATCGTAGCTTCCATTTTCTCCGTAACTCCATTGAAAATCCCAATTCCAAGACCTTTTTTGGTTCTTCCAGAAATCTTGAAAGCGTTGAATAATTTCACTTTTGAAGGATATTCGGCTAAGGTTTCATTTTCTCCAATATCAGGATATCTTGATGGACTTCCGCCAACTCTTCTGGAATAAAACAAATCACCTTTGCTGAATAACTCCGTTCCTTCCATAAAGAATGAACGCTGTTCTGCAAACTGTTGTTCAAATGGTGTTAAATTAAGAATCGAGTTATCAAAATTAGCTTGTCCAAAATCCGGAATCAAAGTCATATCAAATGTGAAAGCATCATTAATTCCGTATTTCAAATCCATTCCGCCGTTGACATTCATTTCTGTTTTTCCGTCATAACTATTGACATAAGTTGAAAAATATGGTGTAAAAGATAATCTTGTTGGCGTTTTTACTTCTGCAACTCCATTTAGAACTCCGTCGTATAAAGTATAGTTTCCTTTTTGATTGTCGACATGGTTCCAATCATACATCGTGTTGGTTCTCTTGATTTTCCGAATCATATTAAGACCAAATTCCTGCAAATCTTTCTTAGGAAAACGCAATTCAAAAAACGGAATCTTCATTTCTACAGCCCAACCCTTATCATTGATTTTCACAGCGCTATACCAGACAGCATTCCAAGACATATCTTCATTTTCAGTGGTCAATTTTCCATCCACCTGAACTCCGGCTGCGGTCACGATAAATTCCAAGCTTTGCTGATGATCATTATATCCATTGATAATTATCCCAAAAAAATCGTCATTAGCAATATTGTCTCTTTCCGTTAATTCTTTTAAAATTTTTGAAGGTTCTGGGTCGTACATTTGCGCTGCGATGTACAATCCTGTATCGTCGTAAAGAAATTTGACTTCGGTTTTCAAACTATCCGCTTGAGGTTTTCCGTTATTTGGTTGTCTTTCTACAAAATTGGTTGCTATAGGAACATTTTTCCAAATCTCGTCATCTAAAATCCCGTCAATTTTTATATTCTGGTCTTTCTTGATGGCTTGCAATTTCTTTCTTGAAATGCTATCTGAAGCGATAGTTTTCTGTGCAGAAATTTGCCATAAAAAAAGCGTTAGTATAAGAATGCAAAATTTAGTTTTCATAGTTTTATCTTACTTGATGATAAGACAATGACTCAATAAATTATGTTACATCAAAACAACAAAAATCAGCCAAAAGACTGATTTTCAATTTTATAATTTATTTTCCCAATAAAATAAAAAAATCGATCAACAATTATCTCTAACTTAAAATGTATCCGATTCTTCTGATTGATTTTAAATCAAATTACCTAAATTTTTAACTAGCCATAACAACCAAAATTAAGACTTTTCATCTTTCCATGTTCAGAGGTTCCAACGATAATTATAGAGTGGTCTTTGAGAAGTTTTTCTTTTGTTTTAAATAATTCTGATACGGTCAATTCTTTGCAATCATTAGAATAAATTAATGAACTTTTATCAATAATATAAGTTCTTATTTTAGGATTATTATTTACAATGATTTTATCGTCGACATTTTCATATTTTATTTCAATCAAATCTATTTCTATATAAATAACATTATTCTTTTTATAGATGTTTTTTGCGTAAGCATTGATTTCGGGAAGATCTTCTCCTAGAATAACATTATTTTCTTGATTTGATTCTGCAATTTTATTTGGCAAAATATCTTCATTTTCCTGTTGAGTACTATTATCCTTTTCATTACAACCAGTTAAAATAATGATGAATATAAAAATTAAAAATACAATTCTCATTTGTAATTTTTTATAGATTCTTTACTTTAAAAGCACCCACTTGATAATCATAATTATTTATAAAACCATTGATGACAAAATAGTAATCATTTTTAACGTCCATATTTTTCACAAGGTTGATGAGGAATAGGTCATCTTGCTTTCTTGTATACAGGATTTTATAGTTTTTTAAATGCGCTTTATCCTCAAGAAACCCTTCTACCCTTTTTTCATTGGACTTTGATTTTGTTTTAAAATCTAATTGTGTATTTCCGAGTTCTTCATAATATTTATCAAAAAGAGTTGAGTAATATTGATTTTGTTTGTCTTCTTTTGGATTTCCATTACTTTTAATCAGTTTTAGATTTCCGTCAGAAGTTTGAAAAATATAATATGTAACATAATTTGTATTAAGCAATATGGATTTGGCATCACAATCTCCAGACTGATGAAATTCTTTAGTCTTGATAGCAATATGATTTTCATCTTTTAAAATATAATTCCCTTTGGATGAAGGAAAGCAATCATTTCCACACTTTGCGTGATAAGAATCTTCATAAGTATTATTGATATTAAATTTTATTGATGTTCCATATATAGAATGTTGGTCTGTTGTATCAATTTTCGAAATTATAAACTCCTGATCGTTTTAAATATCCTGACAAATAATTCCGGAAATATGCCAGAGATTTTTCCTTAGCTGATGTTTGTCAAGACGATTTTGTTCGGTAGGATTTGGCGGAATATTATTTATCCAATCAGGTTTTTTCTGACTGCATGAAAAAATAAATGTTGTAGTTATGGTGAATAGGGCTAGAATTTTTTTCATTTGTTATTAATCTAATATTTCTCTGTCTTTACGAAATTACTTTTCTCATCGTAGTCTGTTCCAACTTTCAACAATGATCCATTTTCGTAATAAAACTTCCATCCACCAATTCTACTTCCAGCTTTATTTTGTAATCCTTTTTCTTTTAAAGTGCCATTCTTATAGAAAATTTCTTTGATATTTTGCCCATTTAATCCATTAATTAATCCTGAAATCAATAATAGAAATGTAACTATAAATCTGAATTATTTTTTCATCTTGATAAATTCAATCTTTAAACTCAGCTCCCGACATAAACGCTAAAGACAATAAAATATAAACGAACATCATAAATAAAACAGGAACAGCAACGACAAACGAAATCAAGGTAATTTTAACATTATACCTTTCCTTCATTATTTTCTTCACTAGGTAATCTATTACGTACCAAGCTCCTGCTAAAAGTGGAATGAATAAAATTAAAAACAAAATAGTCATTAAATAGATTAATTATTAACATTTAAGGCTTAGAAACCGGAACATAAGCCATACCAGTCACTTTATAACCTTGAACAGTCGTATTCCATTTGGGCATTTCACTTATTTTTGCAATCAAGGCTTTTTCCGTTTCGTTTTTTAATGAAAGTAATGACAGATTCTGTAAAGTTGCCGTTCCGTTCTCGTCTATTTCCAGAGTAAGAACAAAATCTTTCGTAGTCAATTCCTTTTTCAGAATTGGTGTGATATTTTTCTCAACCCACTTATTCAGTTCTGCATCGCCACCAACAAATTCCGGATGAATCGGTTTATTGTTTTTAAATTTTGGTGGCAAATCTGCCGGATAATCCTTTAAGCCGACTTCTTTTTTGGCTAAAACCAATTTCCCGTTCATATCAGGAATATAAACATAATGGTTCAGCGTCGGCACTTCTTTAGTCTGATTGAATTCTATAAAATGAATTTCAGAATCATTTTTCCTGTAAATTCCAAGAAATGTTTCTTTGTTCAGCTTCTTGTCGAAAATTCTGGCAATGTGTTCCAGTTTGTTGCCTTTGGAATCGATAATCTGATATTTGGTAACATCAGAATCTTTTTCATTGGAATCGATATCATAGACTTTGAAATCAGAGCTTTTCAGTTTGATTTCTTCTCTCAGATTTTGAGCCTTAATATTTAGACTGAAAAATATTACGATAAGGAATAAATAGCTTTTCATTTTTAGTGTTTTTGTAAGTTTAAAAATAGCAAATTAAAATATTAGTTGTAGTTTAGAATTAGAACATCACGAAATCGTTTCAGAAATTAATTTTCTTTGTAAAAAACTTCCGACGTATCGGGTGATTTTCCCCAACCCGTCCAATAATTCCTGATAACCAATTGGTAACCGTCGTAAGATTCTATCTTCCTTATCCAATTGGCCGGCGGGCAATCATCGTTGACTTTTTGGGTAAAAGTTGCCACGAAAGTTCTTTCATCAATCCATTTCACCCGCATCGTATCGGGATCCATCGGAAACATTTCGTTGGTCCAGGTAATCGTTTGGTTGTCCACGAAATCAAATCCTGCGTAATCAGCTCCTTTTAGAATGAATTTGCCTTTGAGTATTTTAGAAAAATCGGTATTCTGATTAGATTTTTTATCAACTGTTTGTTTAGGATTTTCAGTTGGAATTTTTGAATCCGGAACCTCAATCTTTTGTTTCTTTTGATAAAAGTCTTTACCGAAAAAGCCTAAAGCAAAGAATATAATTCCTGTTAGTAAAATGGTTATGAGTGTTTTTAGTTTCATTGGTTTGAGTTTTTAATTGAGTTTTTTCAATTCTATCAATCCAAAATGTAGCCAAACTCCGAAGAATCCTGTTTTGGTTAAAAATGTTCCTTGTTTCTGAAAATCTAACGAAAAATTAAATAAAATGAAGGGCAATATTATTTTTCTCATTTGTTATTTTTTTTTATTCTATAAATTAAGAAGCAAATAAAAGCCAGAAGAGCCAAACAGCCCAAAAGAACAATTGTAAAAAGCTGGAAAAATGCCTCAGAAAAATCCTGACTTTCCCCATCGCAATAGACTATATCGCCCCAAATATCAACTCCTTTTTGGCCTTCATACATCGTTTTGTCACAAGCACAATATTCCGGGACTACAACTCCCAGATAGAACAGCAAAACCGGAATGAAACTAAACAAAACCAGAACTGCAATGATTTTCAAAAGTTGAATGTAATCAGCTTGTTTCATTTCTTTTGAGAATTGATTGGTAATTAATTATAAAAATTACAATAACAGACATTATTAAAATCGGGAAGAAACTGTGATTTAAAGTTTCGTGAATTTCTTCATCAAAAAGATAAGTGCTCCACGATGATTCTCTTTCTACAAAATCTGAATAATCTATAAAAAACCACCAAAATGTAAGCAGGAAAAATTCCGGAATTAGTTTTAAATAGAGATTCTTAATTTTTGAAATCAACATAAAAATCAGACTGAGAAAAATGGCTGAAAACAAAGAAATAAATAATGTGTCCAAAGCAAAACTGCAATCCAAACAACTGGATGAAAGTTTGTCCGACAAATATCCCATTGCCCAATAAACTTGTAAAAATGTTCCTGTAAAAATGACAAGAAAGTAAAACATTGAGTTTTTCAGGAAAGCAAACAGTTTATTCATCAGTTAATTTGTTTAATTTTTGCATCATCAATAAGTGTCATCATTATTTTCTGTTTTTCATCAAATGGTATATCATCTGTCAGTTTATCTTTAAGAACTCCAAGTTCGCTTCGATCCATAAAATATGTATTGGTAGCTCTTTCATACGCTTCTTTAAAATTATAGAAATCGATTTCGTTCTCGTTTTCAATCTTTTGAAAAACTTGCATTTTTTTTAAATAATACGCTCTCACTTCTTTTGGATATTTGTCTTTGACAAAATCATAATAAGAAAGTTCATTGCCATCCAAAAATTTTTGCAATGCAACTTTCAACTGTTTTTCGGTTAAGATCAATTCATCTGTCTGTAGGATTTTTTTTCTTTTATAATACCAAATAAAATCTTTGAATTCAGCGCTCCAGGTATGGATTTCATCATATTCCAGATAGTAATCTAATGTCTTTTCATAGCGTTCTTTCAGAGATTTTATTTTGTCAATTTTTTGGATTTCGTTTATCTTCTGAATAATGGTTTCATAATTAAAATCTTTCCGCCAAATATGAGCTAAAACACCGAGATTATTACTTTTTCTCTCCAAAAAAATCAGGCTGTAATATTTTTTTTGCTGAAGTTCTATAATATCGCCGAGTACATCGCATCCACCTTCATTCAGTTCACTATCATTGTAGAAATCATTTTTTCCTGTAGGTTCATAAATATCTTTATTAACAAACTTGATATCAGAATAATTTTTAATAATTTTTTGATAGCTTTTAATTTTCAGATAAGATTTGGAAAAATGGTCGTTAATATTTTCAATAGAAGTCTCAAAATCATTACGTTCGACATAAACAATTACATCGCTATTCATAACAAGTTTCCTTAGATCTACTCTTTGCGCATTAAAAAAAATAGATACAAAAATATTTATCAATATTAATTTATTTCTCATTGTGTTCTTGCATTAAGATAAAAACGCATAAACAGAAGCTGTTTACACGTTTTTATAAGATTTTTATTGTTGCAATTAATTCAAAATAGGAACATCAACTTTCAGATTTGGATATTTGTCACCTAGTTTTTTGAGAAAATCATTCGCGATTACGTTTTCCTGCACCACTTTCTGCATATCCATCGACAGCATATTGCTTGCCGTATTCACGTGGGTAAAAATAAGCGCCGAAAACAAAATCAGTTCTATAGGTTTATCATCTGTTGCTAAAGAAATTTTGTATGCTTTCACCTCATCACCTTTCTGTTTTGCAAAAGCTTTCATTGTTCCTTGCTGCGGAATCTCAACCAGACTCGATTGTGAAAGCCTGTGACTGTCAAACACCAAATGATTGCTAATATCGCCATCGGTATCGGTATCCAAAAGGTGAAGTTCATCATTACTCAAAATCAAATATTTCGGAGTCTGAACGGTTTGATATCTTACCGTTCCCAAAGTCGCCATACTTTTCAAAGAATCTTTCATCCCATCTTTGATAGCAGTTGCGCCAGAATATTCAAGGTTTGCAAAATTGAATGCATCAATGGGTTTTCCGTTCATCTGGGTTTTCAGATAACTGTAATCGCTGTTCAGAAAATTAGATTTGTAAGTTTCTGCCCGTTGAAACTCTGATTTGAAATCTGTGCTTTGCAAAGTTTGTTTCATTTTTTGCTTTTTAGCGTACATAAAATACATCACGCCGCCGTAAAAAAGCACCATAAATCCGATAATAAAAAAAATTGTAATCATAGTATTTAGTGTTTTTAAAGTTTAGACATTTGTTGGTTCTACTCTCTTTTTCTTGGAAGGAATTGCGCCCCAGATAATAAAGGCAATCAGCAAGAATGCCACTAATTTCCCGCCGTATCTGGTATAAAATGGCAGCTTGTTAAGTTCATCTTTTTTGAGTTTTTGAGAAACTAAAAGCTCATCCATTTCCTTATCCGGAATGTTGTAAAATTCATCTGTTTTTTCATCATAACCTACCAACTTTGGTTCTTCCATGATGTACAAAGGTAGAATGTAAGCGATATTGAACTCTTTGTGCAGTGTTGCCAAATCCAGATAATCGCCGTTTTCTAATTTGAAATCGTCTGTGTTGGGCAAATCGTAAACTTTGTTTAATACTTCTCGTTCACCAATAGGAATTTTGGCTTTTGCCGATAGAAAATTGCTGGCAGACAGCATCAACGCAGATGCCATAAAAATTGGTTTTAAGTTCATCATTGTTTGTTTTTTTTAGTTATACAATTTTTAGATTAGAATAAAATTGTTCACTCTTTAAAGATAATTAAAATCATAAAAAATTGAAAATATTATTTGCAATTCGTTGAAAATTAGTTACAATTTAATTGTGTTATTTTTTTATGATTAGTATGCAATCATCATCCGTCATTATTTCATTTCCACCTTTTCACCCATTTTTTCTCTCTTTCGGTGAGAGTTTCTGTTTCAGATTTATAATCAGGATTGGGAATATACCACTCCATTGTTTTGTAAAACTGATTCAAATCCTGATTCTGAAAAACATAACCACGTCTTGCAAATGGTAAATTTTTGAGTATTTTTCTTTCCAAATCATTTTTGGGTTCCGCAATTTTATCTTCCTGATAATAAGAGAACGGAATGTATTCCAAACCCTGATTTCCCCAATAGTTTTGGGCATACAAGAACAAATCGCCAGTGATTTTGAAATTCTTCTTTTGAAATACAATGTTGCCTTTTTGTAAGTGGAATTTTAAAGCATCATTTTCGATAAAAGAGTTTTTATTTCCTTTGATATCTTCGGTTTTTCCGATCCCGTTAATCAACCATTCATTAGAATTTTTGAAGAAGGTTTTATTAATAGAAAATGTTTCGAACTCGCCAGTATCGATGATCAGTGTAAAATCGTCAATCTGTTTATTAGCCCAACGATTAGCCGCGGTCAAAACATATTCAAATTCATAATTGTAGTCTATCGACCCAGAAACATCATAATTGTAAGTATGTTTGATGATGTTGAGTCCTTTTTTGAAATTGGCTTCAAAATGATAAACGTAAAAGAAATCGACATAATTTCCGCTTTTGTTTCCATTGAATTTGGTTAAATCCAAAGACTTTATCTTCCCATTTTTATTGTACAACGAGTCGGAAACATACGAGACGTTATATTTCAAAATCGAATTATTAAGTTCCACCTTGAAATCTCTCATATATGGATGTTGCCCGTTTTTTGGTGCTCCATCTACATCTCCTTCCGGCGAAAAAGCTTCAAAGCCAACGGTGATTTTCTTTTCTTCTTTCGGATTGAAAAACTCATAATAAACGGTGACTTCTATAAATTGATTTCGAACTTTTTTAAGAGTCAGGATTTCCTTTTTGACTGTAATATCGGTTTCGTTAATTGGAATCAATTGATTGCCTTTCGCGAAAAATGCGCCATCATTTGCAAAGGCTAAACAACTTACTAATGTCAATATTATTTGAAGTAAAAATCTGGTCATTGTTTTTTGTTTTTCATTAAATATTCAATTTAATTTCTAAAAAGGTATCTCAATTTGTCTTCCTTTATAAGCTCCATTTCTAATTTGAATAATGCGACGTAAGAACCCGCTCCGTCGGAATTGGACAAATGGATGTATATCGAATTATTTACTTTGTCATAATAACATTCGGTGTAATCATTATTGGGATTGAAAAGGTCTTGAATATCTTTCTTAGGAATTTCGATTTCCTGATTTCCTATTTTCACAGTGATAGACTTGTAATAACTTTTAGGAATTGTTCCGTCTGTTCCCCACATTTCAAGATCTTTATATTTTTTGATTATGAAGTCTTCCTTTCCTGTTTCTGAAAAATATTTCTTGTTAGATTCATAATCAAAATCATCTGTTTCGATATCTATGTCAATATTATTCAAATGGAAAATAGACTTGTAATCGTGGGAATCTACAGAAGCTATTTTCTCTAAATCTTTGATATATTTTATTCTTGAACGATGTATATATCCAGATTTTTCATCGTCATCAAAAGTAATATTCAGCCAATCTGTGTCCAAATCTTCAAAAATAAAAACCGCTTCTCCAGATTTTATTTTCCCAATAATTTTACTGTTCGCAGATTCTTTCTCTCTTATGTTCACGTAACCATCTTTGTCCACAATCACTGCAAAGTTGCAAAACGATGTAATATATTTTTCTTCCGAATCGGTCTTTAATTCCGTTATTTTTTGAGGTTCTTTTTTCTCAATTGCTTTCTGTTTTTCCTCTCCGCAGGATTGCAAAGTGAAAATTATAATTAATAATAAAGTCGAAAGATTGATTTTCATAGAATATTTTTGTTTAACTAATGAGTTTAAATGGCTTTAACTTTTCCTGTTTTCTTATCAAAAGTAACTTTGTAATTAGGTCCGCCATAAAACAAAACAAGCGTTAAAGTATTATCTGTTTCACTATCAAATCGGATATCTTTTGCAGAACCGATTCTTAAATCCACCTCATTTTTAAAAACATCCTGATCTGTACATTGGATAATTTGTTGTTCAAAAATTCCTTTTTTCTCAATGATTTCCAACCAGGGACGCCTCATCATGCTGTAACCAACAATCTGAGCTCTATAATTTTGATTCAGATCTTTCTGCATTCTGGAACCGAAAGGTGTCATCGCAAAAAATATGGTGTAAAACGGCAGCATCATCGGCAAAATACTCAGGATTAAGGCGACGATCAATGTTCCTAATAATAATTTCGCCAATAGTTTTTTCCAAAACAGAACGATCACTGAAAAACTTGTTAAGATCCAAAGCCAAAACAAAATAACATCACTGTAATAACCTGCAAAACTGATTTTCCAGAAATAATACAGCACGCCATCTGACACCAAAAGTATCGAGAGAACTAAATATATTTTTAGTATTATTTTTTTCATGGGTTTAATTAAATTTTGTGTTTATACATTTAGATTTTACTCCAAATAAACAAAATCTCCCGAACTCACTTTTCCAAAAATCTCATTTTGAAATTTTAATCATCTACGTAAAAATATAAATTTCACAACTTATTAAAATATAAATTTCACAACTTATTGACAAAGGTTACGAAAAGTTTTAATAAAAAAAATACCACTACTAAAAATCAATGACGGTATTTCATTTTAAAATTTTTGCAATTTTAAATTTGTGGTAAATAAAAATATGCAGCATCAACACCCTCAATTCTAAAAATCCATTCATTTATCTGCTCAATATTTTCAAGGAAAATTTCAGGAATTTTTACAATTCGGATATTCGTAAATCTCTGGAAATTAGTTTCAGCAATCAGTAAATCACAATCAGTATTACTTTACTAATTTACTTTTTATCCTTGCCAACTCTGAAATTCAATTGCCCACTCCAAATATTTGTGTTAAAGTTTTAAGATGTTTCAGGACATTCAAAGCAATCCCATCCTGTAACTAAATGCTCATCCAAATTATGCCCTTGCTAATTTTATCTCATTTTTTTGTTTTTGCATTCCGGTAAGAAAATCTTGGGTGTTTTAATGTTCGATATTATAAGATTTATTTCTTACTGCAGATTATTCTTTTATTATGACTGTTATAATTAATTAAAGATTTGAAATAATCAAAAATTCTTATCATCCACAGTAAAAACCAGCTTACCTTTTATTACAAAAAGAGAATAATAGACATCGGATTTTTTATATCGAACGCCATAACTGCTGTCAGAATTTATATTTTTTGAATTTAATAAAGTTGTGAAATTTTCAAGGGTAAGATTGTTGTCTTTTGTAACCCCATCATCGAAAATAGCTTTGACGAATTGAAATGATGGATTATTGTTCATAGAATCGAAGTATTTCTTCCATTCATAATTAGCTTTTGTATGATTTTCATTGGTTTGGAAAACATAGATTTCTCCAATTTTACCATTATCACTTTTATGCTCTTCCAAACCCACACTATGATTATGAAATTCATAGACTACTTGCTGAATACCGTAATTTGAATGGGTTGCTGCCGGCTCTTTATTAATAAATTCTTTAAAAGCATCGATATCCTTGCTGTAGTAATGAGAATAGGACATCAGCTGTTCATAGGTTTGTCCAAAGCAAAATGACCCACAAACAAGAAAACAGAAAGCCGTATTTAACATCATTACAATATTTAAAACTAAAAATCAAGAAAACCTTCTGCAAGACCTTTCCACTGGAATTTTGTAACCCTCAAAAATCCTCCGATTGTAATGAAAGCGTTTCGTATCTTACCAATAATTCCGGTTCTGGAAAAATTAGCAATTTCATTCCTTCCATAAATTCCAACCTTAATATAATTCGGTCCTCGTGAAATAATGAATGTTGATGAAGATTCTGGAGAATAAAAATGTGCAATATTCTCGCCTTTGCTGCCAGGTGGTTTTGATGGTCTGCAGGAAATCAAATGCCGTTCTAATTCATCACCAAAACAATAATCATCCATAGCAACAATCTCTACCCAATCATAACCTTTGGTTTGTGGATTGCCAGGACCGGGAATATCAATTCTTAAAAAATCGCCCACTCTCGGCATTCTATCTACATAAAAACCGTGTTTATCACAAAGTTTGAATTCCGCAGACATCTTTCCGCAGTATTCTTGCCAGTTATTGATATTGAAAAAACGCTCTTTAAGAAATTGGAATTGCTGAGCTGCAAGAATCGGATCATCCAAAACCCGATCACTTTCTGTATCGAAATGAGCTCCTTTGTAATGCTCCGGAACGCCTGGTACTTTCTTAGGTTTCATGTTTTGGTTAATATTATTTATTTTCTTTTTAAAAAGTTGATGCGCAGATATTTTTTATAAATTAAGCTGTCATTTACCAAAACTTTAACTGCATCATAATAATTCAGCCCGTCTTCATAACACTATCCGAATCATCTGAATCTGAGAAATCATTATTCTTTGAACAACCAGATAGTAATACAAGGATAAAAATCATTCCAATTTTTTCATTCAATATGTAGAATATTCTCAAATCTAAAAATTACACCAATCTTGGTTTATGATTTGAGCCG
>Ga0302347_1001034_pt1 | contig 36512 bp, 35 predicted proteins | sample PhyWR1_FD_202178 | JGI IMG/M metagenome (GOLD analysis project Ga0302347, IMG submission 202178) | Leaf surface microbial communities from wheat plants in UC Gill Tract Community Farm, Albany, California, United States - DLSL W.R1 (v2)... | ecosystem: Host-associated > Plants > Phyllosphere >... | reverse complement strand
CGGCGTCCTGCCGCGCCACCCCCATAACAGCACCTGCGTTCGGCCTTCTGTGATGGGCATTCGCGTCGTCTGAACAATCGCATTACAAAAGCAAAAGCAATCTTGGACAGATACACGTACTGCCTCCAATCAGGCCGGCCGGTCGGCCGCCTCGGCGGCTCTTGATCTACCGCCCTCCGGGAGGCCGTACGATGGGGCAAGGCCTTTTTGCTTACTTTTGTGGCTGTTTGACAAAAGTGCCTCGCTGTAAGAGCGAAACCTATATTCCAGTTAGACGCGAATGCGGGATATGTAAGCGACAGGCCAGTTATTGCGAGTTCTAAAAAACAGAAAGCGACATCAACTTGCCAGGAGGCGACATTCAAACTTACAGCCAATAGATATTTCGTCCTGCAATTTGATTGTATGATGAGTGCTATTTCAACAATGACTTGCCCGAGTCCATAAACGAACAAGTCTCCCATTAATTTAACTTTATCCAGGAAGACTGAGCAGTCATTATTTAAACGTATCCAGAGCAAAAAAATACTTTAAGTTGATAATTCAATGTTTACGGCTATATCCGGAGTTTGCGCAAACGGCCCCTAAAATAATGCTGGACTAGATATTTCAAATTGTGTCAGTTTCTCCCGGCCATAAAACGGCGAGTGATAGGACGATCTCGCCAAGGGGTCGTCGTGGTCTGTCAAAAATCTTTCTACTGCTAAACAAGGAAATGTTTACATGTCGAAACTTAAAGAGAAAGCGGCACTGTCCGTTGGCCAGGTGCAAGCGGCAAGCACCAGCAGTTCTGCCTTCACTCAGATTGATAACTTCAGCCATTTCTATGATCGTGGTGATCATCTGGTCAATGGCAAACCTTCGTTCACCACCGACCAGGTGGCCGATCAACTGACGCGTTCCGGTGCCAGCTGGCATGACCTGAACGGCGATGGTGTGATCAACCTGACCTATACCTTCCTCACAGCGCCGCCGGCAGGCTACGCCACCCGTGGCCTGGGCACTTTCAGCCAGTTCTCCTCGCTGCAGAAAGAGCAAGCCAAGCTGTCCCTGGAATCGTGGGCTGATGTCGCCAAGGTGACCTTTACTGAAGGCCCGGCCGCCCGTGGCGATGATGGCCACATGACCTTTGCCAACTTCAGTGCAAGCAACGGCGGCGCCGCGTTCGCCTATCTGCCAAGCAGTTCGCGCAAAGGCGAGTCGTGGTACTTAATCAACAAGGACTATGCCGTCAACAAGACCCCGGGTGAAGGTAACTATGGTCGCCAGACCCTGACCCACGAAATCGGCCACACCCTGGGGCTGTCGCACCCGGGAGACTACAACGCCGGCAATGGCAATCCGACCTACCGCGACGCGGTATATGCTGAAGACACCCGTGCCTACAGCGTTATGAGCTACTGGAGCGAAAGCAACACCGGCCAGCATTTCACCAACAGCGGCGAAGGTGCCTATGCATCGGCCCCGCTGCTGGATGACATCGCCGCGGTACAGAAGCTCTACGGTGCCAACCTGGAAACCCGGGCTGACGATACCGTTTATGGCTTTAACTCCACGGCCGATCGTGATTTCTTCCACGCATCCTCGGCCAGCTCCAAGCTGATTTTCTCGGTATGGGACGGCGGCGGCAACGACACCCTGGACTTCTCCGGTTTTAGCCAGAACCAGAAGATCAACCTGACTGCCGGTTCGTTCTCCGATGTCGGCGGCATGACCGGTAACGTATCGATCGCTCAAGGCGTGACCGTGGAAAACGCCATCGGCGGTTCAGGCAACGACCTGCTGATCGGCAACAACGCCGATAACGTACTCAAGGGCGGTGCGGGCAACGACATCATCTATGGTGGCGGCGGTGCTGATACCTTGTGGGGCGGCACGGGCTCTGATGTATTTGTGTTTGGAGCGGTGTCTGACTCTGCGCCCGGTGCAGCCGATATCATCATGGACTTCCAGTCCGGTATCGACAAAATCGATGTCTCGGCCATCACTAATCTGGCCGGATTCAACTTTGTCGACGCTTTCACAGGCCGTGCCGGTGAAGCGATCGTCAGCTATGACAAGGCCAGCAACCTGGGCCACTTTGCGGTCGATTTCAGCGGTCATGCTGTTGCCGACTTCCTGGTGAACACGGTGGGTCAAGTGGCAACTTACGACATCGTCGTCTAAGCCTGCCGGTACAAGGGCAGCGCGCAAGCGCTGCTCTCTGCCAGGAGTAACAAGTCGTATGGCATACAGATTGTTCAAGGTAGTGGGGTGTATTGCTGCACTGCTGACCTTTACCACAGAGAGCACCATGGCCAATTCATTGCTGCTGATGAGCCCCGCGCAACTGGCGGGCAACTGGGAGTTTTACCCGCAGGGCGATGTAAAACAGACCTGTACTGTGCAGCTGATTGCTGAACATAAAACCTTCGATCCGCAAGTGAAGTGCCTGAAAACATGGTTGGGCGAAGTGCCAAAAAGTTGGTCACCCACTCCGGACGGGCTGTTTCTGATGGGCGAGGACGGGACGGCCCTGGTGCATATGAACCGCATTGAGCCGGGGCACTATGAAGCACAGATCAATCCGGAAACTGTACTGGTTATGGTGCGCGCCAATAAATAAGTCGTACTGAAAGCGCAACTTCCAGACCGAGCGGCATCTGTCAGGGGCAGCTCACCTGCGCCTGCCTGTTTGTTTGTACGCGAATGCCGTGTTTTATCGATCAAGGACGATTTATGAGGCGATTGAAAAACAGCACTGTTGCGCCGCTGATACATGCGCTGGCCGACTATAAAAACATTCTGATCAGCGTGGGCTGCTTTACCGCCCTGATCAATATATTGATGCTGGTGCCATCGATTTATATGCTTCAGGTGTATGACCGGGTACTGTCTTCGCAGAACACAACAACACTGGCCATGCTGTCATTGATGGTGGTGGGCTTTTTCATCTTTATCGGGACGCTTGAAACCGTCCGCAGTTTTATTGTGATCCGTATCGGCAGCCAGCTGGAGCGCAGGTTTAACCAGCAGGTGTACCGCGCCGCATTCGAGCGCAACCTGTTCAGTAGTCAGGCCCATGCCGGGCAGGCGTTGGGCGACTTGACCCTGATCCGCCAGTTTGTCACCGGCCCTGCGCTATTCGCCTTTTTTGATGCGCCGTGGTTTCCCGTCTATTTGTGCGTGATCTTTATGTTCAGTCCCTGGCTCGGTCTTATGGCGACGGCAGGGGCGCTGCTGCTGATTGCCCTGGCGTGCGTCAATGAAGTGATGACGCGCAAGCCCCTGAGTCAGGCCAGCCTGTACTCCCAACAATCCAGTCAGTTAGCCACCAGCCATCTGCACAATGCCGAGACCATTCAGGCCATGGGCATGCTGGGTGTGTTGCGCAAACGCTGGTTTAACCTGCATTCGAAATTCTTGGCCGAGCAAAACAAGGCCAGCGACACCGGCGCAGTGATTGGCTCGGTCAGTAAAACCTTGCGCCTGTGCCTGCAATCACTGGTGCTTGGCTTGGGTGCTTTGCTGGTAATCAACGGTGATATGAGCGCGGGCATGATGATCGCCGGTTCGATTTTGATGGGCCGTGTGTTAAGCCCCATCGATCAGTTGATAGCTGTCTGGAAGCAATGGAGTTCGGCCAAGCTGGCCTATCAACGGCTTGACAGCCTGTTGCGCGAGCATCCCGCCAGTGAAGAGAGCATGGCGCTGCCAGCCCCCAACGGCCAGGTGAGCTTTGAACAGGTCAGCGCTGCACCGCCGGGCAAGCGCCTGCCCACCTTGCATCAGGTGAGCTTTAGCCTCAATGCCGGCGAGGTGCTCGGTGTGCTTGGCGCGTCAGGTTCCGGCAAGTCGACCCTGGCGCGGGTGCTGGTGGGCGTCTGGCCGACGCTGGCGGGCACGGTGCGCCTGGACGGCGCAGATATCCATCAGTGGAACCGCGATCAGTTGGGGCCGCATATTGGCTATTTACCCCAGGACATCGAGCTATTCAGCGGCAGCATTGCCGACAATATCGCCCGCTTCCGTGACGCTGATCCCCGCCAGGTGGTCGCTGCGGCGCAGCAGGCCGGTGTTCACGAGATGATTTTGCGTCTGGCGCAAGGTTACGACACGGTGCTGGGCGATGAAGGCAGCGGCCTGTCTGGCGGGCAAAAGCAGCGGGTCGCTCTGGCCCGGGCCTTGTACGGCAACCCGCGGCTGGTGGTGCTGGATGAACCCAATTCCAACCTCGATGCCGTAGGCGACGCAGCCCTGACCCGGGCGATTGCGCACCTCAAGGCGCAGGGCTGCACCGTGGTGCTGGTGACGCATCGTTCGGCTTCGCTGGCCCAGGCCGACAAGCTGCTGGTACTCAATGAAGGTCGCTGCCAGGTGTTCGGGCCCAGTGCCGAGGTGCTCAAGGCATTGTCCGGGGCCCAGTTGCAACAAGCCGTGCCCCAGGCGGCCAGTATCAACCGTCAGAGTGCTGACGCATAAGCAAGGATGCTGCATTGATGAATGATCACAATCAACCGCCTTTGCGTGAGCGCGGTGCGGGATTTTACGTGCGGGCAGGCTGGGTACTGACCCTGCTGGGTGCGGGCAGTTTCTTTCTGTGGGCCAGCCTTGCGCCGCTGGACGAGGGCATCCCGGTGCAAGGCACGGTGGTGGTGTCCGGCAAACGCAAGGCGGTGCAGTCATTGGCTGCCGGAGTGGTGAGCCAGATTCTGGTGCGCGAGGGCCAGACAGTGCGTCAGGGCGAGCCGTTGTTTCGTCTCGACCAGACCCAGGTCGAAGCCGACGTGCAATCGTTGCGTGCGCAGTACCGCATGGCCTGGGCCAGCCAGGCCCGCTGGCAAAGCGAGCGTGACAACCTGGCGCGGGTGAGCTTTCCCCCGCAATTGATTCAGGATTCTGACCCGCGACTGGCCCTGGTACTGGAGGGCCAGCAGCAGTTGTTCAGTAGCCGGCGTGAAGCCTTTGCCCGCGAACAGGCCGGGCTCAAGGCCAGTATCGAAGGCGCGAGCCAGCAACTGAACGGCATGCGTCGGGCGCGCAGCGATCAAATGGCTCAGGCTGATTCCCTGCGTCAGCAGTTGAGCAATCTGCGGCCCCTGGCTGAAAAAGGCTATATCCCGCGTAATCGCTTGATGGAGTACGAGCGGCAGCTATCCCAGGTTCAGCAGGATCTGGCGCAGAACGCCGGTGAAAGCGGGCGTATCGAGCAGGGTATTGTGGAATCGCGGCTCAAGCTGGCGCAGCACATTGATGAATATCAGAAGGAAGTGCGCAACCAACTGGCCGACGCCCAGCTCAAGACACTGACCCTGGAGCAGCAACTGGCGTCGGCCGGGTTTGACCTGCAGCACAGTGAAATCAATGCGCCAGCAGATGGCATCGCCGTCAACCTCAGCGTGCATACCCAAGGTGCGGTAGTGCGGGCGGGTGAAACCCTGCTGGAGATCGTGCCCCAGGGCATACGCCTTGAGGTGGAGGGGCGCCTGCCGGTGCATCTGGTGGACAGGGTGGGCAGCCAGTTACCGGTGGATATTCTGTTTACCGCATTCAATCAGAGCAGTACTCCACGGGTGTCGGGGCAGGTCAACCTGGTTTCCGCCGACCAGATGCTCGATGAGAAAACCGGCATGCCGTACTACGTGCTGCGCAGCTCGATCAGTGATCAGGCGCTGGAGAAGCTCAATGGGCTGGTGATCAAACCCGGCATGCCGGCTGAGATGTTTGTGCGCACCGGCGAGCGCTCGCTGCTCAATTACCTGTTTAAACCGCTGCTGGATCGCGCAGGTTCTGCGTTGACTGAGCGCTAGGATGCTGCAACTTATGAAATCAGCTGCAATCTTGGGCCTGGGCCTTGCGCTATGGGCCGGTATGGCGGCCAGTGCACAGGCGCTTGGACCGTTTCAGGTATACGAACAGGCACTGCGCAATGATCCCGAGTTCCTCGGCGCCATCAAGGAGCGTGACGCGGGCCTGGAGAGTCGCAATATTGGCCGCGCCGGGCTGCTGCCCAAACTGTCGTACAACTACAACAAGGGCCGCAATAACTCCCAGGCCACCTATTTGAATGAGCGCGGCAACACTCACGACGACCGCAACTACAACAGTTATGGCTCGACCTTGACGTTGCAGCAGCCATTGATCGATTACGAGGCGTACGCCAATTACCGTAAAGGCGTGGCCCAGGCGCTGTTTGCCGATGAGACGTTTCGCAGCAAAAGTCAGGAACTGCTGGTGCGGGTGCTGACCCATTACACCCAGGCGCTGTTTGCGCAAGACCAGATCGACAATGCACGGGCCAAGAAACACGCCTACGAGCAGCAGTTTCGTCAAAACGAGCAAATGTTCCAGCAAGGCGAAGGCACCCGTACCGATATCCTCGAAGCCGAGTCGCGGTACGAGCTGGCTACTGCCGAAGAAATTCAGGCCCATGACGAGCAGGATGCGGCGTTGCGTGAACTGGGAGCGCTGATCGGCGTGGCGACGCTGGATATCGATGAACTGACGCCATTGGCCCGCAGTTTCAACCCATTGCCCCTGGAGCCGGCGAGCTTTTCCAGCTGGCATGAAATGGCACTGGCCAGTAACCCGATCCTGGCATCGCAGCGTGAGGCGCTGGAAGTGGCGCGGTACGAAGTCGAGCGCAACCGGGCAGGGCATCTGCCCAAGCTCAATGCCTATGCCAGCGTGCGCCAAATGGAATCCGACAGCGGCAACACCTACAACCAGCGCTACGACACCAACACCATCGGCATTGAAGTCAGCCTGCCACTGTACGCAGGGGGCGGGGTGTCGGCGTCGGTGCGCCAGGCCAGCAGCAATCTGGCACAGGTGGAGTACGAACTTGAAGGCAAAACCCGCGAAACCCTGATCGAACTGCGGCGCCAGTTCAGTGCTTGCCAGTCGGGCGTTAGCAAATTACGCGCCTATCAAAAAGCCCTGGTTTCAGCCGAGGCGCTGGTGGTATCGACCCGCCAAAGCATTTTGGGCGGCGAGCGGGTCAACCTCGATGCGCTAAACGCCGAGCAGCAGCTGTACAGCACACGGCGCGACCTGGCCCAAACCCGTTACGACTACCTGCTGGCCTGGACCAAATTGCATTTTTACGCCGGCACCCTGGGCGCGCAGGACCTGGCGAGGGTCGATGAAGCGTTTATCACAGTCGGGCAAGCACACTAGTTTTAATCAACGAAGAGGGTATGACCATGGCGGTGTTCGACTACAAGGATGTGGGTTCCAGTGTCTCTACAGCACTTTTCAAAGATGCTATGGCAATCACGCTCTATAGCTATCACAACCTCGATAACGGATTCGCCGTGGGCTACCAGCAAAATGGCCTCGGTACGGGTTTGCCCGCCACGCTGATCAAGGCCGTGCTGGGCGGCACTGATTCTCAGGGAGTAGTGCCGGGGATTCCCTGGAACCCCGATTCGGAAAAACTCGCCCGCGAGGCGGTGGAAAAAGCCGGATGGAGCCCCATCAGCGCCGAGCAATTGGGTTACACCGGCAAAGTCGATCAGCGCGGGACTTTTTTCGGTGAAAAGGCCGGCTACGCCAGTGCTCAAGTGGAGATCCTCGGCAAATACGCAGCCGATGGTCATCCGACTTCCATTGGTATCGGTTTTCGTGGCACCAGCGGGCCCCGGGAGTCGCTGATTACCGATTCCATCGGTGATGCCATCAGTGATTTGCTGGCAGCCATCGGGCCTGCCGATTATGCGAAAAACTACAGCGCCAATGCCTTTAACACGCTGTTGGGCAAAGTGGCGGCCTTTGCCAGCGCGCAAGGGTTGCAAGGCAAGGACGTGCTGGTCAGTGGCCACAGTTTGGGCGGCCTGGCAGTCAACAGCCTGGCAGACTTGAGTGGCGATCACTGGGCGGGGTTTTATCGCGACGCCAACTACATTGCATTTGCTTCGCCCACCCAGAGCGAAACCACCAGCCATGTGCTCAATATCGGCTACGAGAACGACCCGGTGTTCCGCGCCCTTGATGGCTCTGATTTCAATCTGTCGTCACTGGGCGTGCATGACGCGTATCAGCCATCCGCCACCAACAATATTGTCAGTTTCAACGATCACTACGCTTCCACCGCGTGGAATCTGCTGCCTTTTTCGATTGCCAATATTTCCACCTGGATCACCCACTTGCCCAGTGGCTATGAAAGCGGCCTGAACCGGGTTCTCGACTCGGCGTTTTATGACCTGACCCACAAGGACTCGACCATTGTGGTTGCCAACCTGTCCAGCCCGGCGCGGGAAAACACCTGGGTGCAGGACCTCAATCGCAACGCCGAGCCGCACAAGGGCAGCACGTTTATCATTGGCAGCGATGGTAATGACTTGATTCAGGGAGGGCGCGGTAACGACTTCCTGGAGGGACGCGATGGTAATGACACCTTCCGTGACAGTGGTGGCTACAACATCATTCTGGGTGGCAAGGGCGTCAACACTCTGGATTTGCAGCAGTCGTTGAACCGCGTGGATGTGGTCAATGACGGCCAGGGCACCTTGTATGTGCGCGATAGCCACGGCGGGATCAGTATTGCCCGTGATATCAGCTTCCTGATAACCGAAGAGCCCGTCTGGCTGGGGTTGACCCACCGCGAGGTCAGCCATCGGGTGGCCGATGATGGTTTGTGGTCGGGCCAGACCCACAGTAATTATTCTCACTCGGTCAAGGCCGGGGCTGCTGACAGCGCGATCACGGCCAGCGAACCGGGTGACTGGTTGCTGGGGCAAGGCGGCAACGATCACTTGCTCGGCCTGCACGGTAATACGGTGTTTATCGGCGGTGCAGGCAATGACCTGCTGGAGTCGGCAGGCGGTCATAACACCTTTGTGTTCAGCGGTCATTTTGGCAACGACACGCTGCTGGGTTACCAGCCCAGTGACAAGTTGGTATTTCTGGGAGTGGATGGCGGGTACAACGCCGATTACCGGGCCCATGCCAGTGCATCGGGGCATGACACGGTGCTCAGCTTCGGCAGCGACTCGGTGACCCTGGTGGGCGTAGGGCTGGCCTCACTGGCGAGCACCGACATCGTAATCGCCTGACGGAAAGCGGCAAGCTTCAAGCTTGCCGCTTTCCGCTGTTTAAACCCTGAACTGGCGCAGAAGCCCATTGAGCTGGACGCTGAGCTCCTTGAGGTGAGCACTGGCGACACTGGATTGCTCGGCTGCCTGGGCGGTGCCCTGGGACAGCTCGGCAGCCTGGGTCACGTTCTGGTTGATATCTTCCACCACATGGGCCTGTTGCAGGGTGGCGCTGGCAATCGAGGCGTTGAGATCATTGAGGTTGCTCAGGGCCTGACCAATGCTGGTCAAACTCTGCCCGGCCTGGGTGGCCTGTTCGATGGTCAGTTGCGAAGCACGACTGCTGCTACCGATCACATTCACTGCTGCTTCCGAATGTTTTTGCAGGCCTTCGATCATGGTCTGGATTTCAGCCGTAGATTTTTGCGTGCGCTGGGCCAGCAATCGAACTTCGTCCGCCACCACCGCAAAGCCACGACCCTGTTCGCCTGCGCGGGCGGCTTCGATCGCCGCATTGAGGGCCAGCAGGTTGGTTTGCTCGGCAATCGAACGGATCACTTCAAGCACGCTGCCGATTTCACTGCTTTGCGTGGCCAGGGTGCGGATCACCTCGACGGCCTGATTGATGGTGCCTGACAGTTGGCCGATCTGCTCCAGGCTGGTATCGATATTCTGCTGGCCAAGCTCGGCTTGCGACTGGGCACCGCGCATTTCGCTGGCCGCGTGTTCAGCGTTCTTGGCCACTTCCTGTACGGCGTAGGTGACTTCATTGATTGCCGTGGCCACCTGATCCATTTGCAGGGCTTGCTGCTGGCTGCGCTGTTGCGCGTCGCTGGCGTCGCTGCCCAGCTCAGTGGAAGACTGCTCCAGTGCCGTGGCAGTGGCCTGCAAATGGCTGATCACATTGCGCAGCTTGGCGGTAAAGGCATTGAAATGATGGGCCAGCAGGGTGACTTCATCACGGCCGTGGGTATCCAGGCTACGGGTCAGGTCGCTTTCACCACTGGCAATATTGGCCATCGCCTGCACGGCCTCTTGCAGCGGTCTCACGATGCTGCGGGCAATCAGGGTGACCAGCAGCGCCATGATCAGCGCGATGCCAAGGCCCGCCCAACTGGCTTTCCAGGCTTGAGCGCGGAACTCGGCCTGCATATCGTCGATATACACGCCCGAGCCGATCACCCAACCCCAAGGCTCGAACAGTTGCACATAGGAGGTTTTCTGCACCGGCGCTTCGGCGCCCGGTTTTGGCCAACGGTAGTCGACCATGCCCGAGCCCTTGCTTTTGGCCAGGCTGGCCATCTCGTTGAAAATCGCAAAGCCGTCCGGGTCCTTGATGGCCGACAGGTCTTTGCCGTCGAGTTTGGAGTTGGTGGGGTGCATGACCATGTAAGGGCGCAGGTCATTGATCCAGAAATAGTCATCGTGGTCATAACGCAGTTGGCTGATCACGCTCAGCGCCTGCTGTTGCGCGGCTTCACGGCTCAAGCTGCCGGCAGCTTCCAGGCCCTGGTAATAGCCGAGCACACCGCTGGCCGCTTGCACCACATGCCGGGTTTTCTGGGCTTTGCCTTCATACAAATCGTCATGTATCTGCTTTAACATCAGCAAACCCAACGCCAGCAGCATGGCCATGGCCACTATCAAGATCAGCCATAAACGTCGGCTGATGGACAACCCGCGCAGGGTATTCATAAAGGGTCACTCCTGGTTTTTCTTCTTGTGGTGATTCACAGAACAACTTTTTTCAGACTTGCCTGTCAGACGAGACCGAGCTCATGTCATAGCAGCGAAAGTGCAACGTGTCTGATAGGATCTCGGCCGAAATTGGCAAAGCTTCATCTTTATTGATTTCTGACAGTTTTTTCACATCGCTGCGGGGAGCATGGCGCACCTGCGACACGCACTTTGCCAGCGGCTGCAACGACTCAATCAAGACTAATCAGCTCTGCATGAGGCAGGGCTTTATGGGGGAATAATGGATCTTTGGACTGCCGCTCAGGCGTTGATTCTGGGCGTCGTTGAAGGCTTGACGGAGTTTTTGCCGATCTCGAGTACGGGCCACCAGATTATTGTGGCCGACTTGCTGAACTTTGGCGGCGAGCGGGCGATGGCGTTCAACATCATCATCCAGCTGGGCGCGATTCTGGCTGTGGTCTGGGAATTTCGCCGCAAGATCATCGACGTCGTGGTCGGTTTGCCCACCAAGCCAGAAGCACGTCGTTTCACCACCAACCTGATTATCGCGGTGATGCCGGCGGTGGTGCTGGGGGTGATTTTTGCCGATGTGATTCACCACTACCTGTTCAACCCGATCACCGTTGCCACGGCCTTGGTGATTGGTGGTGTGATCATGTTGTGGGCCGAGCGCCGCCAGCATGTGATTCGCGCTGAAACAGTGGACGACATGACCTGGAAAGACGCGGTGAAAATCGGCTTTGCCCAGTGCCTGGCGATGATCCCTGGCACCTCGCGTTCAGGTTCAACCATTATCGGCGGCCTGCTGTTCGGTCTGTCGCGCAAGGCAGCCACCGAGTTTTCATTCTTCCTGGCCATGCCGACCATGGTCGGCGCAGCGGTGTACTCGGGCTACAAGTATCGTCACCTGTTCCAGCCTGACGATCTGCCGGTGTTCGCGATCGGTTTTGTGACTTCGTTTATCTTCGCCATGATCGCGGTACGTGCGTTGCTTAAGTTTATTTCCAACCACAGCTATGCCGTTTTCGCCTGGTATCGCATTGGCTTTGGTTTGCTGATTCTGGCGACATGGCAGTTCGGCTGGATTGACTGGACGGCAGCTGCAGCGTGAAGAACGGGCATAGCGGCACGCCGATTCATCGCTTGAAAATCAAGTTGCTGGCATTGGTTGTGCTTTGTGCCTTGCCGATTGGCGGCTCGGTGAGCTTGTTGCTCAGCGGGGGCAGCCGGGTGCCGTTGCTTGCCTATGTGGTTGCCAGCGTCCTGGCATTCGGCCTCTACTGGTACGACAAGCAACAGGCCAGGGCTGGCCAGTGGCGCACACCGGAGAAGGTCCTGCACGGGGTTGAACTGCTGGGCGGATGGCCCGGGGCTTTGGTGGCGCAACAGATGTTTCGCCACAAAACCCGCAAGCTGTCCTATCAGCTGGTTTTCTGGCTGATAGTGGCTGCGCATCAGGTGGTCTGGATTGACGTTTTGTTCCTGAAAATGACTATTCTCAAACTGTTGCAGTTACAGCAGTAAGCCGATCTGACGCTTTTTCGCCAGCTTGCTCACCACAAGCTGGTGGGAGCGGCGCAACAGATCCTGTAGTTCTTCAGCGCCCATCGGGTAGGGTGCCTGCATATTGATCCAGTACGCCCGCGCCAGATAAGGCGATGGCCGTATACCCGGGCGATCGATATACCCCAGAAACAGATCTTTCTCGACCTTGAATGAAAGCCCGTTGCTGTTGAGGTTGAACAGGGCAAACATCTTGCTGTCATCGACAAAGAACACTTCGACCCCACCCCATTTCACGGCTTCCTGCGCACCCGGCAGGTTTCGGCAGAATTCGGCTACATCCTGTTTGCTCATTTGGCTCATAGCAGTTTGTCTCCACAGCTTTCAAATGATTCAACCAAGTGATCGATCCAAGCCCGCACCGCAGGCATCACCCCGCGTCTATGGGGGTAGACCGCATGCAGCCAGCCGCCGGGCAGCGTCCACTTGGGCAGTAGTTGCACCAGTTGGCCGTTGATAAGCTCCTGCTCGCAATACATCATGGGCAGTACGGTGAAACCCAGGCCAGACAGGGTACAGGCCTTGCGCACGATAAAATCGTCAATCCCCAGACGTGCTTCAAGTACCAGATTACAGTCCTTGCCTTGCTCGTCGAGCATGCGCAGATGCACCATGCGATCGGCCTCAAGTGCCCCCAGTAGTGGCACATTTTTCAGATCATCAGGGCTGTCGACAGGCCACTTGCCGGCAAACTCGGGGGTGGCCACCATCACGGTGCGGGCCTGACGCAGGCGTCGTGTGACCAGCGACGGGTCTTCATCGCCTTCTTCGCGTACGCGCAAGGCCACATCAATGCCTTCGGTAACCAGATCAACGCGACGGTTGATCAGGTTGACCTCCAATTGCACCAGGGGATAGGCCTGCAGAAACGAGCTGATCACCCCAGGCATAAATTCATGGGCCAGGCCCACCGGGCATGACACTCGCAAGGGGCCCCGTGGCTCGCTGGACATGCTGGCAACGGCCTCGTCGGCCATCTCGGCTTCCAGCAGCATGGCCTGGCAATGGCGCAGGTAGCGCTCACCCACTGCGGTCAGCTTGAGTTGGCGCGTGGTGCGCTGCAACAAGCGGGCGCCAAGGCGTTCTTCAAGCTCGGCTACGCGGCGTGACAGACGGGATTTGGGAATCCCCAGGACGCGCCCGGCAGCGGCAAAACCACCGGCCTCGACCACTTTGGCGAAGTAATACAGATCATTGAGGTCTTGCATAGCGGGCTCACTGTCCTACAGGTGGGACGAACTATCGCACAATGGCTAACTTATCGTCGATTGCTTTCATCGGTAGTATCCCTTCCATTGAGATCGCCCAGAGGCGGTCATTATCTGGAGATCACCATGAAACTTTTGCATATCGATTCGAGCATTCTGGGCGACAACTCGGCTTCCCGTCAGCTGAGCGGCGAAGTGGTCAAGGCATGGCAGGCGGCCGATCCAGAAGTCGAGGTCAGCTACCGCGACCTGGCTGCCGAGGCCATTGCACACTTTTCCGCCGCGACCCTGGTGGCGGCAGGCACACCGGCAGAGCTGCGTGATGCAGCACAAAAGCACGAAGCCCAATTGAGCGCTGACACCCTGGCGCAATTTCTGGCCGCTGACGCCGTGGTGATTGCAGCGCCGATGTACAACTTCACCATTCCAACCCAGCTCAAGGCCTGGATTGACCGTATCGCAGTTGCTGGCCAGACCTTCCGTTACACCGAAGCCGGCCCGGTAGGCTTGTGCGGCAACAAGAAGGTGATTGTGGTATCGACCTCCGGCGGCCTGCATGTCGGTCAGGAAACCGGTGTGGCCCACGAAGATTATTTGAAAGTGATGCTGGGCTTTATGGGCATTACTGACGTCGAATTTGTTCGCGCCCACGGCCTGGCCTATGGTGACGAAGTTCGCACTAAAGCCATGAATGATGCTCATGCGCACATTAAACAGGATCTGTTCAGCGCAGCGTAAGTAATCTGCATCGCTGCACCGACTAAACTCCGTACTCCGGGCGTCTTGCAAAGACCGGAGTACGGAGTTTTTTTGCGTTTGGCTTGGGTTATGCAGGGCTCAGGCTCGGCATGGCCGGTTTCATGCCACGCGCCTTGACGGTGAACCTCAATGATGAGTATCAGAGCGGTACTGATTGTGTTGCTGGCTTGTTGCTCCGTAATGGTGCAGGCCGAGCCTGCCCTGCAGTGGGGCGTGGGGTTTCATCGCCTGAGCTTTCTTGATCCGCTGGACGATCAGCCCATGCGTGCTATCGCCTTTTACCCGACCAGTGAAGCCACAGGGCTGACCAAAATGGGCAGCTATGAGGTTGAGGCGACCGAGGAGGCGAAAATCGTCATCGGCCAATACCCGTTATTGATGTTATCCCATGGCAATACCGGTACACCGCTGGCGCTGCATGATCTGGCCACTTCACTGGCGCGCAAGGGCTTCGTAGTCGTGGCGGTGCTGCACCCTGGTGACAACTATAAGGACCACAGCCGCCTGGGCACCCTGAGCAACCTTTATGGGCGGCCGATGCAGATATCGGCGGCGATCAGCGCGACCCTGGCTGACCCGCAACTGTCACCCTATGTACATGACGATCAGGTGGGCGTCATCGGCTATTCAGCAGGTGGGGAAACCGCGTTGATCTTGTCCGGTGCGCAACCTGATCTGGATCGTTTACGTCGCTATTGTCAGGAACGCCCTGAAGACCATGACGCCTGTACCACGAAGGGTGAGCTGATCGCCGACCGCGATGACCTCGTTCCGGTTGCCGACCCCCGCGTGCGCGCATTGCTGTTAATGGCGCCCTTGAGCCTGATGTTTGGTCGCCAGACCCTGGCCGATGTGCATGTGCCCGTATTGCTCTACAGCGGCGAAAACGACAGGCTGGTATTCCCCGACAAAAATGCTGACGCACTGGCACGCAAGCTGCCAATGGAGCCTGTGTTCAAGGTGATACCAGGGGCCGGGCACTTCGTGTTTATGGCCCCTTGCAGTGACGAGCAAATGGCCGCAATGCCCGGTTTATGTACCGATGCGCAAGGGGTTGATCGCGAGGATATACACCGCGATCTGATTTATGAGGCGGGGCGGTTTTTCAGCAAAACACTGGAGTCATCACCGAGAGCCAGGACAGCATCTGCCGGTCAGTAGAGCGCTCTACTGACCGTTATACAAGGGTATGGTCACTACCTGGTTTTTTGTGCAGCTTCCAGCTGCTTGATACGCGCATCCATTTCCCGAACGGATTCAATCAGTGGTGCCACCAGTTTCTCGTAGTCCACGCGCAGGTATTCTTTGTCGTTGCGAACCAGCTGCGGATACACCTTTTGCACATCCTGAGCAATGACGCCGATATCGGCGCGGCCGTCGTCCTTCCAGTTAAAGGTCACCCCCTGTATTTGCAGCAACTTGTTGGTCGCTGCAGAAAGTGGGGTTACATCGGTTTTAAGTGCGGCGTCACTGAACGGGCAGCATGGAAAACCGAAAGGGGGCCCAGGAACGAGGTTGTTATTCGCTACCGCAACATTTTGCAGGCCAATAAACAAGGCTGGGATTGCCACAGCAGTCATCAAAATACGCATTTTTTTATTACCTGTTTAGGTTTTAAAATTATCGGTGAAGATAATTTCCGCTGAACTGGATCAGCGTTGCGTATAGTGCCGCTCAAGGTTTGATACGCAATAATAGCCACTTGCCTCAGGCGATTCTAAATATTGCGATAGTGTTTGAGCTCGGGTAATAGACGTCCTTGCGAATGGAATTGAAGTTTGATTATTGTTTGTATATGTTTCGGCGGAGATTCAAGAAGATTTGCGTAATGAAAGCCCTATTGTAAGTGCCAGCCCTGACAGGCCAAACACAGCAGCACAGAAAAAGATCGACGGATAACCCGTGTTCAATGCAATGAACCCCATGATCGGCCCCGCAATGGCCAAGGCCAGATCAAAAAATACGGCATAGGCACTCAAACCTGCACCACGGCTGGCAACAGGTACTTGCTTGACTGCCTCGACACCCAACGCCGGGTACACCAGTGACAGACCAAAGCCGGTCAGCCCGGCACCCGCCAGGGCAAATGCGGTGCTGGGTGCCAGCCACAGCATGATCAGGCCGACGGCTTCGATGCTCATACAGGCGATCGCGACGTTGTAACCGCCAAAACGACTGATGCTGTTAGTGAAGATCATGCGCCCCAGGATAAAACACACGCCGAATACCGACAGGCAATACGCAGCACCTTCCCAACCCTGGTCGATATAAAACAAGGTAATAAAGGTGGTCAGTGTGCCATAGCCAATAGAGGCCAGGGTCAGGCTGACGCCATAGGGGGCAATCAGGCCGAACACCGACCAAAAGGGCAGGCGCACGCCACTGATCACCGGAATAGAGGGTTTGTGACGAATCAGCAGCAATGCCAGGGATGCCAGCAGCAACAGGGTCACACCCAGGCTGAAGAAGCCCAACTGGTCGATCATCACCACGCCCAGCGGCGCACCAATGGCAATGGCACCGTAGGAGGCGATCCCGTTCCAGCCAATTGCCCTGGCGGTATGCTGTGAGCCAACCTGGGCAATGCCCCAGGTAATGGTGCCGACACCGATCAGGCCCTGGGCAATGCCGAGAAATACCCGGCCGACAATCAGAATGCACAGGCTCAGCAGTGGCCAGCCTTGCAGCGCTACGGCCAGGGAGGTGAGTACGCCGCTGATGGCGATGCCGATCAGGCCATAGACGATGGCGGGCTTGGTCCCGAGGCTGTCTACCAGACGCCCGGCTGAGGGGCGGCTGAGCAGGGTGGCCAGATACTGCGAAGCGATGGTCAGCCCGGCGATCACGGCACTGAAGCCCAACTGGTCATGCACATACCCCGGCAACACGGCAATCGGCAAGCCAATGCAAATAAAGGCGATAAAGGTATAAAACACGATCGACAGGATTTGCAGGGTGACCGAAAGGGGGCTTGCAGGGGAGGGATGTTGCGCGGGCATGGGCTTGGAATCCGGGTGACGACCAATAGCCGATATGATGGCGTGGCCCCGGGATAAAAGAAAGCAGGCTAACGGTATTGTTGCACTGCAGTGATGCAATGGTTCCCACAGGCATTGGGTCAATTTGCAAAACCTGTGGGAGCGGCCCTGCCCGCGAAGGCAATAGCTGGGTTTGTCTTAAAGGCCGCGTCGCCTGCTTCGCGAGCAGGCTCGCTCCCACAATGAACCCCCGCAAAAACGAAAAACCCCGTCACCAGGACGGGGTTTTCCTTACAGCGTATTCGGTATTATCCGAATCAGAACGTCACGCCCTGGCTACGCAGGTAGTCATCGTAAGTACCGCTGAAGTCGATCACACCGCTTGGGCTCAGCTCGATAATACGAGTGGCCAGCGAGGATACGAACTCACGGTCATGGCTGACGAATACCAGGGTGCCCGGATAGTTCTCGAGTGCCAGGTTTAGCGCCTCGATGGACTCCATGTCCAAGTGGTTGGTCGGTTCGTCCATGACCAGAACGTTGGCTTTTTGCAGGATCAGCTTGCCGAACAGCATGCGACCTTGCTCACCACCGGAAATCACTTTGACCGACTTGAGGATGTCGTCGTTGGAGAACAGCATGCGGCCCAGGGTGCCACGCACCATTTGCTCGCCCTGAGTCCACTGACCCATCCAGTCGAACAGGGTCATGTCGTCTTCGAAGTCATGAGCGTGGTCCTGAGCGTAGTAGCCGAGTTCGGCAGCTTCAGTCCACTTCACAGTACCGGCATCCGGGGTCAGTTCGTTGACCAGGGTACGCAGCAGGGTGGTTTTACCGATACCGTTGGGGCCAATGATCGCGACACGCTCGCCGGCTTCAACGGTGAAGCTGAAGTCCTTGAACAGGGTCTTGCCATCAAAGCCTTTGGCCATTTGCTCGACGATCACAGCCTGGCGGTGCAGTTTCTTGTTCTGTTCGAAACGAATGAACGGGCTGACACGGCTCGAAGGCTTGACCTCGGCCAGGGTGATCTTGTCGATCGCCTTGGCGCGAGAGCTGGCCTGCTTGGATTTCGAGGCGTTGGCCGAGAAGCGGCTGACGAACGCTTGCAGTTCGTTGATCTGGGCTTTCTTCTTGGCGTTTTCCGATAGCAGTTGCTCGCGCGACTGGGTAGCGACGGTCATGTACTCGTCATAGTTGCCTGGGAACAGACGCAGCTCGCCGTAGTCCAGGTCAGCCATGTGGGTGCAGACACTGTTCAGGAAGTGTCTATCGTGAGAGATGATGATCATCAGGCTGTTGCGCTGGGTCAGAATGTTTTCCAGCCAGCGGATGGTGTTGATATCCAGGTGGTTGGTCGGTTCGTCGAGCAGCAGTACTTCAGGATCGGAGAACAGTGCCTGAGCCAGCAACACGCGAAGCTTCCAGCCTGGCGACACTTCGCTCATCGGGCCGTTGTGTTGCTCGATACCAATACCCAGGCCCAGCAGCAGTTCACCGGCACGGGATTCAGCGGTGTAGCCGTCCATTTCGGCAAACTCGGTTTCGAGTTCGGCCACGGCCATGCCGTCAGCTTCAGTCATTTCCGGCAGCGAGTAGATGCGATCGCGCTCGGCCTTGACCTTCCACAGCTCTTCGTGACCCATGATCACGGTATCGATCACGGTGAATTCTTCGTAGGCGAACTGGTCCTGGCGCAATTTACCCAGACGCACGTTCGGCTCCAGCATGACCTGGCCGCCGGACGGCTCAAGGTCATCACCGAGAATTTTCATGAAAGTGGACTTGCCGCAACCGTTGGCACCGATCAAACCATAACGGTTACCGGCACCAAATTTTACTGAAACGTTCTCGAATAGCGGCTTTGCGCCGAACTGCATCGTGATATTTGCTGTGGAGATCAATTACTTTACCTATCAATAGCTTAGAGTTCGCTGGTTTCAGCCGGTACCCATCGGGAACCAATTTGGAGCTTTTCCAGCTCGCTCCAACCTGAGCTTGAGTCGATCCAGCGCGCATACGTTGACAGCAACATTTGGACGCGATGGCCAAGCTGCTGGGAAATGAAGGCGGGATTCAAACCGGACATTGCGCGTATTGTCGCATAGGTATGGCTACAGTTGTATGGCACCGGGCATCTGATTCAGGGTGTTTCCCGGTTTAGCGCCTCTGCGCTGAGCAAAAACCGGGCCTGGCACACGCGGCCCCCTTTTATAGCCGCAAGCAGTCCACGGTTTGACCTGGTGGTGCGACCTTGAGACGCAGAGCAATTGCTGACAATGAGATTTGCCGGCTCAAGGGGGCTAACAAGGGGCGGTCAGCGGCTAATGCGAATTTTCATATGGGCTTTTCTGCAGACAAATCTGCCGGTATCGCCGCGTAAGGCGTACAAGGTTGCCCTGTAGAAAGCAGAAATAAATGAACAGCGGATTTTGCGCATTTTGCAAAAGGCCCACTTCCAGTCATGTTTAGCTGGGGCACTCATTAGGCTCTTCCTTTGTAAGCGTAGAGGACTGAGTGCCCCACCGGGCTGTCGGGCAAGGCTGAAATGATTAGGCCAATACTAAAACTCATCGATTTTCTCTGTGAGGAGGTTGCAATGAGGTTAAGTAGGCCTATATGTATTGATCGCTCCTATAGCCTTAATCTTATAAGCTCGTAGGAATCACGAACTTTAAAGTGTGAGATTATTCTGACGATGCAGTGTATGACCGTATAGGAAGCCTTATCAGCGACTGATGCGGATTTTTTTGCGGGTCAGCTCGCACATAAAAGTCCCTGTGTCGCCGCGAAGGACATACAGGGTGGCCCTGTAGAACGCCGAGGGGCGGTCGCAATGCAGGTCGCGCATTTTACGGTAGGCCCATTTCCATCCACGCTTGCTTGTCGCGCTCATAGTCTTCATCCCTGAATGGCGTTTTGATTTGAGTGTATCAGCAGACCTGGGAAATAGATCTCATCTGCGGCGTTTTTTTTAATAGCGAAAAAGTATAAGTGCGTACTATATTTATGATTTGCTTTAAGTGCTTAAAGTTAGGGCGTAATTCAAATGGGTCTTGCACTAATTGAGTGCGTACTTAAGATAAGCGCTTAATTGTCATGCACTGTAACAATATTGTCTTTTGGCCAGCGTTTTTCCAAATGTTCGGACAAATAATCGATAAAGGCTTTGACCTTAAGGGTCATGGCCGAGCGGTCCTGGACACACGCATAAATATCCAGTGGTTCTGCGCAGGATTCGCTCGATTCATGGCTGTGCTTGAGCAGGGCAATAAGCTGTCCCGACTCTATATAGGGAGCTGCCACGAACTCCGCCAGGCGCGCGATCCCGGCGCCGTGGACGGCCATCTGGGTCAGTGCATCAATGTCATCGCTGATCGCAATGAAATTCAGGGTTGCGTAAGAGTGTTGGCCCCTGCGAATAAACCCCCAGCGCAACAGGCGTCCGTCCAGCGGATAGCGAAAGCCCAGGCAGGCGTGCTGCTGGAGGTCTTCAGGGGCACGGGGTATACCGGCTCGCTCCAGATAAACCGGTGAGGCGCAGACGATAAAGGGCACTGAGGCGAGCTTGCGCGCGACGATGCCTTCTTCCAGTTGCGGTTTGATCCGCAGGCTCAGGTCAATGTTGTCCTGGATATGATTGATTTTGCCGTCGGTGGTGCACAGTTCTAGTGACAGGCGCGGGTAACGCGCTGCAAAACCGGCAATCAAGGGCGCGAGTACATGGCGGCCGAATGCGGATGTCGAAGCAATGCATAACCTGCCCTGAAGTTCGCTATCGTCGGTGCTGATAGCCATTTGTGCCGCTTCGAGGTCCGAGGCGATGCGCCGTACTTTTGCGTAATACAGTGCACCGTTTTCGGTCATGGCCATGCTGCGGGTGGTGCGTTGCAGCAGGCGGGTGCCCAGATGTTCCTCCAGGCGATTGATGGTCTGGCTGACAGCTGCGGCACTGAGCCCCAGATTTCTGGCTGCTCCCACAATGGAACCCGTTTCGACCACTTTGATAAAACTGGCAATCGCCGCTAACAGGTTCACTGTAAACCCACTCCAAAGCTATTCGTAAGTTTTTATTTATAAAGTAACTGCCGATGGACGTCTAGTTGCCTGTTTTTGATCTTGTTAAGGTGCGTCTTTCCTGAAATCCAAGCTGAAAAAGGTTTTGTATATGACATCAGAAAACAATGCCAACGCCCTGAACGCCAGACGTTTCAAGCTCTCGGCCCGTGTGACGCCGTATGTGTTCGCATTTTACATGTCAACGATCATGGCCTTTCTGATGTCGCTGGTGATCACTGCGGCAAACTCCGGTATTGAGGGTGAATATCTGAGCAATGCACTGCACGCCTATCAGTTGGCAATGCCCGTCGCCTTCCTGTGCATTTTGGTGGTGCGGCCCATTGTGGCGAAACTGGTGGCTGTTACGGTGCATCCGCACCGTTAGTCCGAAACGGGCTTTTGTGACCTGTGGCAAGAGCGCGATCGCCAAAGGCTGCTTAACTGCATCAATGATTTTGCGGGGCTGCCAGCTCTGTGGCAGCCGCTGATGATTTTTGATCAGGTAAAGGAAGGCCATCATGAAAGCGCTCACCTATCAGGGCCCCGGCGAAAAAGCCTGGGCCGAGATCCCTAATCCGGTCATCGACAAACCGACCGATGCGATTGTAAGGATCCTGCATACCACTATCTGCGGGACAGACCTGCATATCCTCAAGGGTGATGTGCCCGAGGTGACTCCTGGTACTGTGCTGGGCCACGAAGGGGTCGGGGTGATCGAGTCAGTTGGTTCGGCCATCCGTAACTTCAAGCCGGGTGATCATGTACTGATTTCCTGCATTACCTCATGCGGCAGTTGTGCCAACTGTCGGCGGCAGATGTATTCCCACTGTGCTGACGGCGGCTGGATCCTGGGCCATACGATTGACGGCACCCAGGCCGAATATGTGCGTATCCCCCATGCTGACAACAGCCTCTACCCGGTGCCTGCCGGAGCGGATGAGGAGGCCCTGGTGATGCTCAGCGATATTTTGCCCACCGGCTTTGAGATCGGTGTGCTTGCGGGCAAGGTCAAGCCGGGTGACAGCGTCGTGATCGTCGGTGCCGGGCCTGTGGGTATGGCGGCGCTGCTGACGGCACAGTTTTACTCTCCGGCTCAATTGATCATGGTCGACGGCGATACCAATCGGCTTGAAGTGGCAAAACGCTTCGGCGCCACCGATGTGATCGATATCAATACGCAAAATGCGGTCGAGCGTATTTTCGAGTTGACGGATGGGGTGGGTGTGGATGTTGCGATTGAAGCGGTAGGCATTCCTGCTTCTTTCGACACCTGCCAGTCGGTGATAGCTCCGGGCGGGACCATTGCCAACGTCGGCGTACATGGTAAAAGCGTGGAATTGCATCTGGAAAAGTTATGGATCCAGAACGTCACTATTACCACCGGGCTGGTCAATACCAATACTACGCCGCTGCTGATGAAAACCGTGCAATCGGGGAAAGTCGACGCTGGCAAGTTGATTACCCACCGCTTTGCACTGGCAGATATTCTCAAGGCTTATGAGGTGTTCGGCAATGCGGCCAAGGAGAAGGCAATGAAGGTGATCCTGTCACAAAAATAGACAGATATCCCATCCACTACTATGGTGTTTGCGGCAGAACTAATGTTACTTAATCGTTGAAGATAGGGATATTGGCATATGAAAAAGCACATTCTGTTAATCGGCGCTGCAGGTTTGATGGCACTTTCCAGCTTGGCACAGGCGGAAACCACCAAGCAGCCCGTCGCAAAATGGACCTGCGCGGACTTCCTGGCCGTTGATGAAAGCTTCCAGCCGACCGCTGTTGGCCTGGGTGAGGCGATCAACAAGAAGGGCAAGGTTGAAGACGCAGTGCTGGATGTGGACGGTATCGCCAAGATCACGCCTATAGTCGTCACGGCCTGCAAGGAAACACCAAAGGAATCCTTCGTCTCCAAGCTCAAGGCTGAGTGGGAAAAAGTCAAAAAAGACGTGTAACCCGCGCCAGGCCTGTACTTCACAAGAGTACAGGCTACCCCCTCCGAGTAACGTTGCCCCGTGTGGGCAAAAACATCCCTCGCTTTTGTGAATTTCCTGCGCTGTAACCCCTCTACATAAAGACAGGCCCGCCTTGCTGCTCGCAAGGGCGTAGTAAACTACGCTGGTTCTATCTCTATCTGTCGGGGAATCCTATGTTAATCAGATCATTAGCCGAGCTTGACCGTATTCGTGACGAGTGCAGGGCCATGGTCACCAAACGCTCGGCCGTTTCGGCTGGTGCGGCGGCGCTGCCGATCCCGGGGCTGGATATTGGCACCGATGTGGCACTTCTGGTTGAGATGCTGCCGGCTATCAACAGTAAATTCGGCTTGACCCCGCAGCAGATCGCGCAGATGGACTCGCGCTCGAAACGCCTGATTGTCGTGGCGGTCACCGGTATTGGCAGCGAAGTGATCGGCAAATTCATCAGCCGAACCCTGGTCATGTCGCTGCTGCGCAAAATGGGCGCCAAGGTGGCGACCAAGTCAGTGATCCGCTTTGTTCCTTTTGTGGGGCAGGCCGTGGCGGCAACCATCAGCTTTGGCGTGATGAAAGTGGTCGGCAACGGGCATATCGAAGACTGTTACCAGGTTTGCCGTGAAGCGCTTCTGGCTCGGGCAAGGGAATCAACGGTGATAGAGATCGGGCCTGAAATAGACAGTTGATGGTTGCTCAATGACCCTGACGGAGGGTGTGATGAACAGTATCAGTTCCAGTCTTGTACTTCTGCTGTTGGGTGGCGCACTGGCTGCCCACGCGCAGGCGAAAATGCCCGCAGCCGACACGCTGCTGGCTCAAAATACCCCGATTACCAATACCCAGCCTGCCAACAACCCAATCCGTCGTATAAATCCCAATAGTCGCCAGGGCACGGGGCCCTCTGTACCGGGCGCACGAGGTCCGTCGACTGCTCCTGTGCCGCGTACCCCTTCCATCGAAAATGGCGAAATCGGTAACGGCTACCCACGCCCTACGGCGCCACCGCCAACCCTCAAACCGACAGCGCCGTCGCTACAGCCGCGAGACAAACCTCAATAGAACAAGGAACTGCATATGTTGAGAAAACCCCTGCTGGCCACTTTGTGTGCCACTACGCTGCTCAATATTGCCTTCACGGCCCATGCTGATACACCGAAGACCTTTGCTTCGGAGTCTGGAACTGTTACGGCCACCCCAGTGGTACAAGGGCTTGATCATCCCTGGGCATTGGCTTTTCTACCGGATAAACAGGGCATCCTGATAACCGAACGCGCGGGCAATCTGCGGGTGGTCAGCCCGGCTGGCAAACTGTCGGCGCCACTTTCGGGCGTACCCCAGGTCTGGGCTAAAGGGCAGGGTGGTTTACTTGATGTAGTGTTATCGCCCAGTTTTACCGAGGATCGGCTGGTGTATCTGTCGTACGCCGAAGGGGGGGATGATGGCAAGGCCGGAACCGCGGTTGGCCGTGGGCGGCTGTCGGATGACTTGACCCGGCTGAGCAACTTTGAGGTGATCTTTCGCCAGGAGCCCAAGCTGTCAACCGGCAATCACTTTGGTTCGCGCCTGGTATTCGACCGCGACGGCTATCTGTTTATTGCCCTTGGTGAGAATAACCAGCGTCCGACTTCACAGGATCTGGACAAGCTGCAGGGCAAGGTTGCACGTATCTATCCTGACGGGCGTGTGCCCAAGGACAACCCTTTTGTTGGCCAACAGGGGGTAAGTCCGGAAATTTGGTCATACGGGCATCGCAATCAGCAGGGCGCGGCGCTGAATCCCTGGACAGGTACTTTATGGACCCATGAACACGGGCCCAAAGGCGGGGATGAAATCAACCTGATCGAGCGTGGCAAGAACTACGGCTGGCCGCTGGCGACTCACGGTGTTGACTACTCGTCGAAGCCGATTTCCGAAGCTCAAGGCGAAACCGTTGAAGGCACTGTGGTACCGCACCATGTCTGGGAAAAATCCCCGGCTATCAGCGGCATGGCTTTCTACGATGCAGATCGCTTCAAGCCCTGGCAGCACAACCTGTTTATTGGTGCCCTGGCGGATAAAGACTTGATCCGGCTGCAGTTGAACGACGACAAGGTAGTGCATGAAGAACGCCTGCTTGGCGATCTCAAGGCCCGTATCCGCGATGTGCGCCAGGGCCCTGATGGCTATTTATATGTACTGACCGACGAGGACAATGGCGTGCTGTATCGCGTGGGGTTGCAGTAAGTCCGGATCACATCTTGCTGTTGCCTTTGTGGGAGCTGGCTTGCCTGCGATGGCATCACCACGATGTGTCTGATGTGCCCAGTCGCCTGTATCGCGAGCAAGCCCGCTCCCACAGATAGCTTGCGGACAATAGGTTTTTATTCGCTAGCGGCCTGCTTGACCTGCTTTGAGGCAGACCAGATCCGGTAGCGCACTTCGATATCCTTGGGCACGTACACCACGATAGGCAATTTGCTGTTGTAACGCAGCATAAAACCTTCACCGACTACCGGGACAAATTCGGGATGAGCCTTGCCTTCGGGGCAGGCCATCATCGTGCTCATAGGTCCGCTTACCTTGTTCAGACGGTACATCGGGTAACCCCAACCTTTGAGGGTTTTTTCTTCCAGCTTACCGCCAAGGCGCTGCTTATTACAGTCGACCTGCAGGGTCTTGCCGGCAATGATTTGTACTTTGTAATCGTCTTCATTCTTCTGCTTTGGCAGGTGAATGACCTGGCGGCTAAAACCCGCTTCGGCTTTGGGGTAGGGGGCGACGTCTTCGAGTTTGGCGGCGTTGGCCACGCTGCACAGCGTACTCATGGAGAGTAATACGGCTGCGCTGATCAACAGTGGTTTCATGCGGCTTCCTTGTTTGTGAGCTAAAAATAGGCATCCAGGCGAATTAAACAACTCGTCTGGAGCAATCTAAGACAAGCAATAGTGCATTAAAGTGCAAAACAGATCACTTGGCGTGGATAGATTGCTTCGCGCCAGTGTCGAACTGCCAGTAAACTGCTTTTTTTCCTCCGAATCACATATTTCCCGAGGTTTTTGCATGACACTCAGTCCTCTTGCGGGCAAACCGGCTCCGGCTAACTTGCTGGTCGATATTCCGCGACTGGTGACCGCTTATTACACCGGTCAACCCGATGCCGCGATCGCCACCCAGCGTGTCGCCTTTGGTACTTCCGGGCACCGCGGCAGTTCGTTCGAGCTGAGCTTCAATGAGTGGCATGTGTTGGCCATCAGCCAGGCTATTTGCCTGTACCGTCAGATGAAGGGCATCAATGGCCCGCTATTTGTGGGTATCGATACCCACGCACTGTCGACGCCCGCTGGCGCCAGTGCCCTGGAAGTGTTTGCCGCCAACGGCGTCGAAACCATGATTGCCGCTGACGACGAGTACACCCCGACGCCGGCGATTTCCCACGCCATCATCTGCTACAACCGTGGCCGTACCAGCGGGCTGGCGGATGGCGTGGTAATTACGCCGTCGCATAATCCTCCTGAAAGTGGTGGTTTCAAGTACAACCCGCCTAACGGTGGCCCGGCCGATACCGATGTCACCAAATGGATCGAGGCCAAAGCCAACGAATTGCTTGCGGCCAAACTGGCGGGGGTCAAGCGCATGGGTTACGAGCAGGCCCTGAAAGCCGGCACCACCCACCGTCATGACTACCTGAATACCTATGTTGCCGACCTGAAGAACGTGATTGATATGGACACCCTGCGCGGTGCCAATCTGCGTCTGGGTGTTGATCCGCTAGGTGGTGCCGGTGTGCGCTACTGGTCGGCGATCGGTGAGCACTATGGCCTGAACCTGGAAGTGGTGAACACCTCGGTAGACCCGACGTTCCGCTTTATGTGCGTGGACTGGGATGGCCGCATCCGCATGGACCCGTCATCCAGCTATGCCATGCAAGGCCTGATCGCCCTTAAAGAGCGTTTCGACGTGGCCTTTGCCTGTGACCCGGACCACGACCGTCACGGCATTGTTACTCCGTCGGGCGGCCTGCTGGCGCCCAACAATTACCTGGCCGTGTCCATCGACTACCTGTTCCGCAACCGCCCGCAATGGCGCGACGATGCTGCGGTCGGCAAGACCGTGGTCAGCAGCGGGCTGATTGACCGTGTGGCAGCGCGTCTGGAGCGTCGCCTGTATGAAGTGCCAGTGGGCTTCAAGTGGTTTGCCGATGGCCTGTTCGAAGGCTCGCTGGGCTTTGGCGGCGAAGAAAGCGCCGGCGCCTCATTCCTGCGTCTGGACGGCAGTGTCTGGTCCACCGACAAGGACGGTTTGATCCCGTCGTTGCTGGCTGCAGAGATGACTGCCCGTACCGATCGCGATCCTTCGCAGCTGTACCAGAAAATGACCGAGGACCTCGGTCTGCCGTTCTCCACCCGTGTCGATGCCAAGGCCACCCCGCAGCAAAAAGCCCTGCTGGGCAAACTGTCGCCTGAGCAGGTCAAGTCCACCAGCCTGGCCGGTGAAGCCATCACCCAGATCCTTAGCCATGCGCCGGGCAACAACCAGGCAATTGGCGGGTTGAAGGTGATGACTGAAAACGGCTGGTTTGCAGCTCGCCCTTCGGGCACCGAAGATATCTACAAAATCTACGCCGAAAGCTTTATCGGCGACGAGCACCTCAGCCGTCTGGTAGAGGAAGCGCAAGTGCTGGTAGACACCGCTATCGCGTAACGCCGACAAAAAAGCCCGGCCCTGTAATGGGGTCGGACTTTTTTATGGTTGCCCCGAAAGCGCTCAGCCCTTGGCGTTGAGTTGCACCACTTGCTGCATGTTTTCGTTGCAGGCCCGGGCTTGCTGGAGCATCGCCTCGAACGGTGCGCTCATGATCTCGTCATGGCTCAGCCAGCTGTGTTTTTGCGTCATGGAGTACAGGTAGCGGTACTCATCCTTGTCGCGTTTACTGCTCAGCTCCATATCGAACCACGGCGAGTTGACCTTGCAGGTTTTGATCTCCTTGCCGACGTTGGCACCCGACAGGGTGATGTCATAGGTCACTGTTTCCGGATCGGCCATATACAAATCAGCCAGTTGCCCGGTACGGCGATAGTTCATCAGGCTGTCCCAGCGTTCACTGATAAAGGCCGGCTTGTAGACGTGCTGCCCCGACAGGTTTTCCACTGCGCGCAAGTTGGTCAGGGTGGCCTGTACCTTGTAACGTTCAGGTACCACAAAACCGGTTTTATCGCGATTGATCTTGCAGTCGCTGATTTCCTTGCCGAAGTGGTTGCACAGGTTCAGGTCCGTAGCGCTCACCCCCGAGTCGGTGTCGGCGTAACTGAGCTGCATCAGGGTCATTTGCCCCATTTCCACTTCAGCAGTGGTGCGTGCCTGGCCATCGCGATTGAAATGTTCGAACTTCTTCACGCCCATGCTCAGGCTCGGCTGTTCTTCCGGGATATGGTCCTGGCGTACTTTGCCATCGGCATCGATGACCAGCGCCCAGCGATTCTGGATATCCGGCATGCTCCGCCCGGGCATGAACACCGGGTTGGTCGGGTCCAGCCACCAGACCTGGCTGTTGACGTGCGCCTTGACGATGGCGTGATTGGCCGCGCCGGTGCCTGGCAGCAACAGGTCCTGCGGGTTGCTGCCGCGGCTCACCCAGGCGGTTTGTGCCTCTATGCCGCTGGCCTGCAACATGGCCGTCAGCAGTACCGACAGGTCTTTGCAATCGCCATAACCGCGTTCTTCGATTTCTTTCAGGGTAAATGGCACATAGCCGCGATTCGTGGCGCGCCAGTCACCCATATAGCGGTATTGATCGTGGATATATTGCATCACGCCAGCCACTCGCTCGGCGGGCGGCAAGCCCTTCAACCCGGCTACGGTTTTGGCGGCGCTCGCCGGCAGACTGGCGGCGAGGATTTGGTTATAGCGCACGGCCAGTTTGCCGAAGTGGTCTTGCACCTGGCTGGAACTGGCAATTTCAACCCGTGGTATCTGGCGGATAAAGGCGTTGCCGGCTTCGTTGATGTAGTTCACGAAGCGCGGCTTTTTCTGCTCGATCACCAGGGTCATGTTGTCGGCAGATGGCGTGAAGGTAAAGTCCTCCATCAATTCACTGCGCCAGACAATCGGCTGTTCGGCGGTAAAAGTGCTTTTAAAGCCATCCGATCGAACCGGGGCAGGGCCGAACATCATCGGGTAATGGAAATGCTCCAGCAGCGGCTTCGCCACCGTATGCTCACGTACGGTGTAGGTGATGCGGGTACCGATGCGCAGGTTGGGGAAGGCGATCGACGTTTGCCTGGCGCGCAGAAAACCCTGGTCGGGGTTGGGTGCCATGCGCGTGTCGATTTGTGATGCGGCCAGCGCGACCGGTTTGCCGCCGGGTTGCGTCGATTGCGCGTCAATGATCTCGAGTCGGTCTGTTTCGGGGAAACTGAAGTCGATGCGCGACAGCATTTCGCGGCCATTGTTGGTGAGGATGGTGTATCGGTAAGTGGTGGTGCAATCAGTGCTGGTGTCTTTTTTGAAATGGCAGTTTTTTGTTGTCTCGCCAGCCAGAGCAGCCTCTGACGCTGGTTGCAATGCCGCGAAAGACGGCAGGCTGACTATCCCCAATGTTGCGCAAATCAATGATTTGCTGAAAGTAAAGCGGTGCATGAGCGCCTCAGGTCGTTCCCTTTAAACAGCACCCTGCGACGTTTTAGTTATCTTGAAATAGGGCTGCAGGATGCTGCGCGAACGGCGGATGATAATCGATCGCAACTGTATTTGCTACATTGTCAGACAATCAATATCGCTAAGATGCCCGGAATAGAGCCTTCTATTTGGATTCAGGCGGCTGGAAGGGGCTGGCAGACATCGACCCATTGTGCGTTTACCAGATCAGCCATGCGCGTCGGGCAAATCTTCACCGCGGTATGCGTGGCGCCTGCTGCGGGCATGACTTCGCTAAAGCTTTGCAGGGAAATATCGCAGTAAACCGCAAGATCGGTGGCCAACCCGAATGGGCAAACACCCCCCACAGGGTGGCTGGTCAACGCCACGACGGTTTCGGCATCCAGCATCTTGGCTTTGCTGCCCAGGGCATCCTTGATTTTTTTGTTGTCGATGCGCGCGTCACCCCGGGCCACCAGCAAAACGTTGCGCTCGCCGACTCGAAAGGCCAGGGTTTTGGCAATTTGACCTGGCTCGACACCATGGGCTTCGGCGGCCAGAGCGACCGTTGCGGTGCTGGTGGCCAATTCGATGATGTGCAGATCGGGTGCGTTGGCGTGAAAAAATGCGCGGACGGATTCAAGACTCATCAGGCTCACTCTCTGGGCAAAAGCTTGAATCTAGAGAAGCCGATGACGCACTGTCAATGCGCCATCGGTGATGTTGCGTTTAGATGTCCAGGATGATCTTGCCGAAGTGCTGGTTGGTTTCCTGGTACTTGAACGCCTCGACAATGTCGCTGAGGGGGAAGTGACGGTCGATTACTGGGCGCATACCGTTGGCATTGATGGCGCGAACCATGTCCTGCTGCTGGCTGCGGCTGCCGACCAGCACGCCTTGCAGGCGCACTTGTTTGATCAGCATCGGGACAAAGTTCATCGCCCCGGTGACGCCGCTGAGAATGCCAATGATCGAGATATGCCCGCCCACGCGGATGGCAATCATCGACTGCTCCAGGGTCGCAGGACCGCCGACTTCAATGATGTGATCAACGCCGCGGCCACCGGTCAGGGCCAGGGCGGTTTCGCCCCACTGCGGGTCTTTGCGGTAGTTGATCACATGATCGGCGCCCATGGCCTTGAGGCGTTCCAGTTTCTCGTCGCTGGAGGAGGTAGCAATCACTGTGGCGCCGGCCATCTTGGCGAATTGCAGGGCAAAGATTGAAACGCCGCCGGTGCCTTGCACCAGTACGGTGTCGCCAGGCTTGAGCGAATCGTCGGCCATCAGCGCACGCCAGGCAGTCAGGCCGGCAGTGGTCAGGGTCGACGCTTCGGCATGGCTCCAGCGGGCAGGGGCGTGGGTGAACGAAGTGGCGCTGGCAGTGATTTGCTCACGGGCATAACCGTCAATGCCGTCGCCGGGCACGGTAACAAAACCTTCAACCAGCGGGGTGCCGTCGATCCACTCCGGGAAGAAGGTGCTGACCACCGAATCGCCGACCTTGAACTCACTGACATCGGCGCCAACGGCAATCACTTCACCTGCGCCATCGGCCATGGGGATGCGGTCTTCGCTCGGGCCCCACATGCCGCTTACCACAGCAAAGTCATGGTAGTTCAGTGAGTTGGCGTGCAAACGTACAGTGATTTCACCGGTACCGGGTGCGTGTGCTTCGCTGTTGCCAACCACTACATTCTGATAACCGCCACCGGGTTTGACGAAGATTGCTTTAGTGCTCATGGGGCTTCCTCATGTTTTTACATTGCGCGAAATAACGAAATGTATAAGTAAAAATTACAACTCGATTTTCAGCCTAGCCGCAAAGTCATTTATCGCCTGTTCATTGCGTCGGTAGTAGGTCCACTTGCCGATACGTGTGGTCAGGACAAACCCGGCGCGCTGCAAAATGGCCAGATGCGCCGAGGCGGTAGAAGGCGACAGCCCGGCCTTGTGCTGCAAATGGGTGACGCATACACCTATCGCAGGATCACCATGGTCCTGGGGCGGGAAATTGCTGAGCGGGTCTTTGAGCCACTCCATCATTTGCATGCGAGTGTCATTGCCCAGGGCTTTGAGCTGTTCGAGAATCATGGGCGGGAATGTTACGCTTTTTTACGAAATGTTCAAGGGCTTGGGGGGAAGGCATGTGCCAGTCCGTCTCGGTGGGAGCGAGCCTGCTCGCGAAAACCTCAAGAACATTGCGATCATCCGTTAGATACGGGCTATCGTTTGCGGCACTTATGACCACAGGACACTACTTTAAATGCCAACTCCCAATTCCCACGTCAGCGAACGTTTGCACAATCGTCGCTTTATTGTCGCGGGCAACTCCCACGGGCTATCGGGTACAGGCACGCTGTTTCATTATCTTGTCGAGGAAAACGTCATCTGGGGTACTTACCAGGGCGGCCGGATTCTCACCGGTAATCAGGTCGGGCGCGTGACCGGCGCGGATACCATTGAGCTGCTGTTCCAGTGTTTGACCACAGACGGTGAGCTGCTATCTGGCTGGTCCCGTGGCACCATAGGTGTGGATGACGCTGGGCTTACCACCCTGAGTTTTGTCTGGGGCTGGTTGTCGGGTGCTACGGGTGGGGGTGAATCGAGTTATGTGGAGTTTGGCGTATAAGCCGGGTTTCTAACATTTCGCCAGGTCATACCTCTCGTCACGGTTAACGGCTTAGGGCCAGAGCCTGCAGTCAGCCTGCGGTTAGTCAGGCAAACCGCAGGGGTGCCATCACGAGCAAGCCCCCAGGTTTGGCGGCGCACTTCAGTGGGCTTGCTCGCGATGCGGTTTATCAGCCCGCTTGCGCTACGTCGACCAATGCCCGGTTACTCAGCAAAATCTTGCCGCTGGCCTCGGCGATCTGTTCGCCGCGCTGGTTGCTGCAAACACCGCGCAACACCGCGATGCCGCCATTACTGCGGGGTTTGTCCAGGGTCTGGGTGATGGTCCATTGCACGCTGAGGGTGTCGCCAGCGAACACCGGAGCGACAAACCGGCAATTGTGCTCAAGGTAGGCCACGGCGGTGCCGTAGAAGTACATGCCGATGGACGCCGACATAAACGCGCTGGTCATCGGCCCGTGCAGGATGGGGCGACCAAAACGGCTGTTGGCGCAGAACTCGGCATCGCTGTGCAGCGGGTTGAAGTCGCCAAACATGCCGCAGGCACGGCTGATATGGGATGCATCGATGGTCAGCGACTGACCGAAGGTCTCGCCTTCGCTGATTTCGTCGAATGCCTTGCCTAGAAAATTCATACTTCAAGCTCCATTGCTGTGCGTTGTTCTTCAAGCTCTCGCAGGGCCTTGCGAATGATCTTGCCGGTGGTGGTCATCGGCAGTTCATCGAGAAATTCAATCTCGCGCGGGTACTCATGGGCGGCGAGCTGAGCCCGTACATGTGCCTGCAGTTGGCGCACGATATCGTCGCTGGCGACGTAGCCGTCATTGAGCACGACAAACGCCTTGACCACTTCGGTGCGGATCGGGTCTTTCTTGCCGATGGCCGCCGCCAGTTTTACCGCCGGATGCTTGATCAGGCAGTCTTCGATCGGGGTGGGGCCGATGCGATAGCCGGCGCTGGTGATAACGTCATCATTGCGCCCGAGAAAGAAGATATAGCCGTCTTCATCCATCGAGCCCTTGTCGCCGGTGACCAGCCAGCCGTTGAGGTATTTTTCCTCGGTGGCCTGGGTGTTTTCCCAATAGCGCAACATCTCACTGCCGTTGGGCGTGGCCACGGCAATATGCCCTGAACCACCGGTGGGCACGACCACGCCATAGTCGTCGACAATGGCCACGTTAAAACCCTCTACGGCCCGGCCTATGGCATGGGCACGGTAGATACCCTGGCTGGCGCAGGAGGACACCAGCAGGTTGCATTCGGTCTGGCCATAGAACTCGTTGATGCGCACGCCCAGGGCATGATCGCCCCAGGTCAGCAACTCGTCGCCCAGTGACTCGCCACCGCTGGCCACTGAGCGCAGTGCCAGTTGCCAGCGCTGGCGCGGATTTTCCACGGGGCGCAGCAGCTTGAGCGCGGTGGGCGGGAAAAACACGTTCTTGATCTGCAACTCTTCGATCAGCTCGAACACCTCTTCGGCGACGAACTTGTCCGCCCGGTGGGCAACCACTGGTACCCCGTGGTACCAGGCGGGCAACAGTACGTCGAGCAAGCCGCCAATCCACGCCCAGTCCGCCGGAGTCCACATGCGATCGCCGGGCTGGGGAAAGTCATCGTGGGAGCTGCACACGCCCGGCAAGTGCCCGAGCAATACCCGGTGGGCATGCAGCGCGCCCTTGGGGTGGCCCGTGGTGCCGGAGGTATAAATGATCAGGGCCGGGTCTTGTGCGGCAGTATCGAGGGTCTCGAAGCGGTCGCTTTGGCGCTTGAGCTGAGCATGATAATCCAGCACATCGGCGCGCTCAGCCGGGGCATCGATGACATAGCACAGCTGCAATTCTGGGAGGTTGGCGCGTACCCCGTCGATCTTCTGCAGGCCACTGGCGTCGGTGATCAAGGCACGCATGCCGCAGTTTGAAGCGCGATGTTCAATGGCGTCGCTACCGAACAGCTTGAACAACGGCACCGCAATGGCCCCCAGCTTGTACAGCGCAATATGTGCGGTACCGGCCTCCAGCCCCTGTGGCAGCATGATCCCGACCCGGTCGCCGGCCTGCACACCTTGCTCATGCAAGCTGTTGGCCAGGCGGTTGGCCTGTTGTTGCAAGGTCAAAAAACTGTGCTGCTGCACCGAGCCATCCGTGTTTTTCTGAATGATCGCAATGCGCTCGGGGTCCTTGGCCCAGCGGTCGCAGCAGGCCTGGGCAATATTGAAACGTTGTGGGGCATCCCATTGCGGGTAGCTGGCAGAAGCATGCGCTGTGTTCATGGTTGAATCCTTGTTGTTATGCACCATGGTCAGAAGCTACCGAACGTTGAACCCAGCACCATCACCACCAGCAGAGCGGTCATGGGCACAACGGTCGTCATCATGAAAATTTGTGGGTAGGACTGGCGGTGAGTGAGATTGCAGATCGCCAGCAAGGTGATCACCGCGCCGGAGTGGGGCAGGGTGTCCAGGCCTCCGGCAGCAATGGTGGCGACCCGGTGGAACAGGTCCGGGCTGATACCCGCGGCCTCGATCATGCGCAGGTAGTCACTGCCGAGGGTTCGGAAGGCGATACTCAGCCCGCCGGACGAGGAGCCGGTAATACCCGCCAGCACGTTCATGCTAAGCACGGCCGAGATCAGCGGGTGATCCGGTGAGATATTGAGAATGGTGTCCTTGATCACCGCAAACCCGGCCATGCCGGCGATCACTGCACCGTAGGCCACTTCCGAGGCGGTGTTGAAAATCGGCAACAGCGCGCCGATGGTGCCTTTGTTGATGGTGGCCGTCAGGTTCTCCCAGCGACGCCAGTTAAGCAGGATCACAAAGACAATCGCGCACATCAGCGCCAACAGCACGGACCACAGGCCTATGACGCTCAGCGGGTCAACCTTGCCAAAGCGTTCTTCACGCAAAACGCTGAGGTCCAGCGCAGGCAGGATCCAGTAGCTGAACGCAGCATTGAGGCCGATCACCACGATAATAGGTAGCAGGGCGACGAGCAGCCCGGGCCTTTTTACGCCGTCAGTCGACGGTAATTCGTCGTCGTGGGGGCCGTAGCCTTCCCCGTTGGCCATGGCTTTGCGGGCCCGGGACTGCAAGATCCAGCTACCCATCCACAGCATGACGATCGAGGCGATGATGCCCAGGCCCGGAGCGGCGAAGGTGGTGGTGCCAAGATAGGCTGTAGGAATGGAGTTCTGGATCGAAGGTGCGCCGGGAAGCGCGGTCATGGTGAAGGTAAAGGCACCCAGTGCGATGGCGGCGGGCATATAGCGCTTTGGCGTACCGGACTCACGAAAAATCGCCGCGCCGATCGGGTACACGGCAAAGGCCACCACAAACAGCGACACGCCACCATAGGTCAGCAGCGCACAGGCCAGTACCACGGTAAGGATGGCATGGCGATGGCCCAGCTTACGCATAAACCAGTCAGCGATGGTATGTGCAGCCCCCGAGTCCGCGACCAGCTTGCCGAACAGCGCACCCAGGATAAACAAGGGGAAAAACTTGATCACATAGAGCCCCAGCTCCTTCATAAACAGCTGGGTATAGGTGGGCATGATATCTGCGGCGGCGCCGCTGAGCAGAACCGCCAGGGCGGCCATCAGCGGCGCCAGTATCAATACCGTCACGCCCCGATAGGCGAGAAACATCAACAACAGAAGGGATATCAGTATCGCCATCGTGCTCATGGGTGGCTCTCTTATAATTATTGTTTTGGTATACGGTGTTGCTTGCGCTCATTACGTTTACGTTCGCGTCAACCTAGAGCAGGTATTGAGGCATGTCAACTGGAATGGGCGAGTGTTTGGTAAAACCTCAGCCAGCGAGGATCGTAGCGTTCGTTTCTTGTCAGCGGCAGGAATACAGGCGCAAACCTTAAAGGCCCAGAATGCCGGAGAGTTTTGGACCTGGCTTTTGATTTTGATCTACTCGCCCTCCGGGAGGCCGAATGGAGGTTCTGCGTAGTGGGTCGACCGGCATGGATGCCGGGAGAGCCGCGATGGGCCATGGATGGCCCGTAG